>Ga0207646_10000235_pt1 | contig 76449 bp, 68 predicted proteins | sample KBSK5502metaG_FD_184343 | JGI IMG/M metagenome (GOLD analysis project Ga0207646, IMG submission 184343) | Corn, switchgrass and miscanthus rhizosphere microbial communities from Kellogg Biological Station, Michigan, USA - KBS K5-50-2 metaG... | ecosystem: Host-associated > Plants > Roots >... | reverse complement strand
GATCTGATTGCGGCAACGACGCCCCTAGAAGGGCGTCGTTGCCGCAACGACGACAATTGAGCGGCGTGTGGCCGGGCACTGGGCAGGCCCGGCGTGTGGGCGGGCACTGGGCAGGCCCGGCGTGTGGGCGGGCACTGGGCAGGCCCGGCGGGGGGTCAGGGCGCCGCGGGGCTCAGTTCGGCGTCCGGGAGCAGGCCGGGCAGGCCGGCGCGGCGCCAGGACGGCGGGCGAACACCGCGGCGAGGTGGTGCTCGGCCAGGGGGACCAGCTCGGCCACGGTGACCGGCCGGCCTGCCTCGGTGGACAGCGACGTCACCCCGGCGTCCCTGATGCCGCACGGCACGATCTTGTCGAACCAGCCGAGGTCGCAGTCGCAGTTGAGCGCGAAGCCGTGCATGGTGACGCCGCGGGACACGCGGACCCCGATCGCGGCCACCTTGCGGTCCGGGCGGCCGCCCCCGGTGACCCACACGCCGCTGCGGCCCGCCACCCTGGTGGTGGCCACGCCCACGTCCGCGCAGCACCGGATCAGCGCTTCCTCCAGGGTGCGCACGTAGGCGACCACGTCCAGCGGCTCGCCCAGCGCCATGATCGGGTACCCGACGAGCTGCCCGGGGCCGTGCCAGGTGATCTTGCCGCCCCGGTCCACGTCGATCACCGGGATGCCGGGGTCGCCCAGCGGGCGGTCCAGCGGTTCGGTCCGCTTGCCCGCCGTGTAGACGGCCTCGTGCTCCAGCAGCAGGCAGGTGTCGGGGATCAGGCCGGACGCACGGCGGTCGTGCAGCCGCCGCTGCAGCTCCCATCCCGCCAGGTACGGGACGGCGCCCGCGCCGAACCCGGCATGGGCGAACACCAGCTCACCACTCACGTTGCCAAGCCTAACCCCGAGAACACGATCCCCCGGGCGGGCATCACGGCGGCCTGCGGGCGGTTAATGGTCATAGGTGCCAAAGCCGGCCGAGGGGAGGATCTGTGCTCGACGAGTCCGCGTTGCGGCTGATGAGCCCCGAGGAGCGGGCCGGGCTCGCCCGGTCGCTGGCGAGGCTGAACGCGCAGAGCATCGCGCCCACCCCGCTCAGCCAGCGGCGGCGCCGGCTGCTCATCGCGGCCTGCCTGGCGGGCGTGCTCGTGCTGGCGGTGTGGATCGCCGTGCTCGAGGGCACGCTGCCCCGGTACTACCGGGCCGGCGGCTGGCGCGCCGCCTGGGTGGGGTTCGACGTAGGCCTGCTGCTGGTGTTCGCGGCCACCGCGTGGGCCGCCTGGCGGCGGCGGCAGATGCTCATCGGCTGCCTGATGGTGCTGGCCACCCTGCTGTGCTGCGACGCGTGGTTCGACGTGACGCTGGACTGGGGGACCGGCGGCTTCACGGTCAGCGTGCTGTCGGCCGCCCTGGTGGAACTGCCGCTCGCCGCGGTGGCGCTGATCGGCGCGCGCCGGCTGCTGCGCCTGACCATCGGCCGGCTGGAACTGCTGTCCGGCTTCTCCGGCCCGGTGCCCGCGTTCTGGCGGGTGCCGCTGTTCGGCGACGCGCCGGTGTCTTACCGCACCCTGCTGCGCAAGGCGGCTGACCTGGAGGCCGACTGCGCGGGCCAGGAGCCCGGGGACAGCGGCCAGGACGCCGGGGACAGCGGCCAGGACGCCGGGGACAGCGGCCAGGACGCCGAGTTCGCCGGCCGCGACACCGCGTAGCCCCCGGCCGCGGCGCGGGCCAGCGCCGGCCGGCGCCGGGCCGGTCAGCCGAGTTCCGCGGCGAGCGCCCCGGCGATGCCCGGGTGGGCGAACCGGTAGCCCTCGGCCAGCAGCCGCCGCGGCATCACCCGCGCGCTGGACAGGATATCGCTGCTCACCCCGCCGACCGCGAGCTTCAGCGCGGGCACCGGCACGAGCATCACGGCGGGCCGGTGCACCGCGGCCGCCAGCGCCGCGGTGAACTCGGCGTTGCTGACCGGGTTCGGCGTGGTCAGGTTCACCGGGCCGGTGACGCCGTCGCGCCCCAGCAGGAACCGCGCGGCCGCCACCCACTCCGACAGCCCGATCCAGCTCATCACCTGGCGGCCGGAGCCGATCCGGCCGCCGAGGCCCAGGCGGAAGAGCGGCAGCAGCCGGCCGAGCATCCCGCCGTTGCGGGACAGCACCAGGCCCGAGCGCAGGTTGACCACGCGGATGCCCGCGGGGGCCGCCTCGCACGCGGCCGCTTCCCAGTCCCGCACCAGTTCCGGGAGGAAGCCCTGGCCGGCCGGGTCCGCCTCGGTCACCTCCCGGCCGCCGGTGTCGCCGTACCAGCCGATGGCGGATCCAGCCAGCAAAACGCCCGGCGGGGCGGTCATCGCCGCCAGCGCGCGCACCAGCGCCCTGGTGCCCCGGACCCGGCTGGTGCGGATCTCGGCCTGGTAGGCCGGCGTCCACCGCTTGTCGGCGACCCCGGCGCCGGCCAGGTGCACCACGGCCCCGGTGCCCTCCAGCGACCGTGGGTCGAGGGCGTCCCGCTCGGCCAGGGGGTTCCAGGTGACCGCGTCCTGGCCGGCCGGCCCACGGACCAGCCGGATCACCCGGTGCCCGTCGGCGCGCAGCGCGCCGACCAGTGCGCTGCCGATCAGCCCGGACGAACCGGTGACCGCAACCTGCATCGCAGCATGCCTACAGGCCGAGTTCGGCTTCGAAAGCGCCTTCTTCCAGCCTTTCCTTGATGGTGGTCAGGAACCGGGCCGCGTCGGCGCCGTCGATCAGCCGGTGGTCGTAGGTGAGCGCCAGGTAGACCATGGACCGCACGGTGATCACCTCGCCGAGCGCCGGGTCCTCCATGACCACGGGCCGCTTGACGACCGTGCCGGTGCCGAGGATCGCAACCTGCGGCTGGTTGATGATAGGGGTGTCGAACAGGGCGCCGCGGCTGCCGGTGTTGGTGAGCGTGAACGTGCCGCCGGCGAGTTCGTCCGGGCTGACCTGCCCCGCCCTGGTGCGCGCGGCGAGATCGGCGATCTTGCGGGCCAGGCCGCCGATGTTGAGGTCGCCCGCGTTGCGGATGACCGGCACCATCAGGCCGCGCTCGGTGTCGACGGCGACGCCCAGGTGCTCGGCGTCGTGGTAGATGATCTGGCCGGCCTCGGTGTTCAGCACCGCGTTGAGCTTCGGGTGCACCTTCAGCGCCTCGAGCGTGGCCAGCGCGAAGAACGGCAGGTACGACAGCCGGACACCCTCGCGGGCCTCGAAGTCCGCCTTGGCGCGCTCCCGCAGCCTGGCGATCGCGGTCACGTCCGCTTCCACCACTGTGGTGAGCTGCGCCGAGATCTGCAGCGACTCGACCATCCGGCGGGCGATGAGCTGCCGGGCCCGGGACAGCCGCTCGGTCGTCCCGCGCAGCGTCGACGGGACGATGGGCCGCGCGGGGGCGGCGGGGGCCGGTGCCGCGGCGGAGCCGGCCGCCTGCCCGTCCACGGCGGGGGCCGGCGCCGGCGCGGCCGGCTGGTCGCGGAGCACCCGGGCCGCTTCGAGCACGTCCTGCTTGCGGATCCGCCCGCCGACGCCGGTGCCATCCACGTTGGCCAGGTTGACCCCGTGCTCGGCGGCGAGCTTGCGCACCAGCGGCGTGATGTACGGGCCCTCGGCGGTGCCCGCCTGGGCGTCCGGCCCGGCCGGCGCGGCGGCGGGCGCCGTGAACGGCGGGGGCTGCGCGGGCGGGGCAGGTGCGGGTGGCTCCGGCCGGGCCGGGACGGCCTGCGGCACCGGCGCCTGCGGCACCGGCCCCGGCTGAGCCGGGGCTTCCTGAGCCGGCGCGGGCGGTGCGTAGGCCTGCTGTGGCGGGTACGCCTCGGCCGGAGAAGCGGCGTAGCCGGGTCCGGCGCCGGCCGGGTATCCGGCCTCGGGCCCCTGGCCGTACGGCGCGCTGTACTCCGCACCGAACGGGGGCACCGCGGGCCGGTACTGCGGCTCCGCCGGGGCGGCGGGCGCCTGGTAGGCGGCGGCCGGCTGGGCGTACTCCTGCTGCTCCGGAGCCTGCGGCGGCGGGGCGGGCTCGGATACCGCGTACGGGTAGCCGCCCGGATCCGGGCCGCCCGGCGCCGCGCCCTGGGAGGGCGGCTGCGGGGCCGGGGGCGCCGGCGGCGGCCCGGCCGCCTGGGCCTGCCCGTCGGGCGCCGCCCCGGCGCCGTCCGCCGTGTCGTCGATGATCGCGAGCTGCGCGCCGACCGCTACCGTCTCATCCTCGGCGACCGTGATCCCGCGCAGGATGCCCGACGCGGGAGAGGGGATCTCGGTGTCCACCTTGTCGGTGGAGACCTCGAGCAGCGGTTCGTCCGCCTCCACGCGCTCGCCCTCCTTCTTGAGCCAGCGCGTGACGGTGCCCTCGTTGACGCTCTCGCCGAGCTGGGGCATCGATACCGTGACCGTCATGGCTTGTCGTGCTCCTTCGCTGCTGCGCCCCCGTGGGCGCCGGTGGTGCCGGCGCGCTGATAGGGCTCCTGTTCTCCTGGTCAAGCGTGCACATGGAGTGGTTTCCCGGCGAGCGCGAGGTTCGCCTCGCCTATTACCTCCGACTGCGTGGGGTGCGGGTGGATCAGCTGCGCCACCTCGGAGGGCAGCGCCTCCCAGTTGTAGATGAGCTGGCCCTCGGCGATCAGCTCGCCGACCCGGGCGCCGACGAGGTGCACGCCGAGCACCGGCCCCGGCCTGCCGCTGCCGTTGGCCGCGCCGTCCTTCGCCGCGATGATCTTCGCCGCGCCCTGGGTCTGCAGGATCACGCTCTTGCCGTTGCCGCCGAGGTTGTAGGTGAACTCGGTGATCTCGATGCCGCGTTCCTTCGCGGTGGCCGAGGTGATGCCGACCGAGGCCACCTCCGGGTCGCAGTAGGCGATGCGGGGCACCCCGTCGTAATCGATCGGGGTCACATCGAGCCCGGCCACTCGTTCGGCCACCAAAATGCCCTCGCCGAAGCCGACGTGCGCCAATTGCAGCCCGGGGGTGAGGTCGCCCACCGCGGAGATCGTGGGGACGTTGGTGCGGCGGTACGAGTCGGCCAGCACGAAACCACGGTCCATGGCCACCCCGGCCTGCTCGTAGCCGAACCCGGCGGACACCGGGCCGCGGCCGACGGCGACCAGCATCAGCTCGGCGTCGAGCGTCTTGCCGCCCTCAAGCGTGACGGTGATCCCGTCCTCGGTGTCCTTGACCCCCTCGAACCTGGCCCCGAGCTGGTAGGCGATGCCGCGCCGGCGGAACGCCCGCTCCAGCAGCTTGGAGCTGGACTCCTCCTCGGCGGGGAGCAGGTGCGGGAGCATCTCCACGATCGTCACCTCGGCGCCGAACGAGCGCCACACGCTGGCGAACTCCACGCCGATGACACCGCCGCCGAGGATCACCACCGAGCCGGGCACCCGGTCCAGCTTGAGCGCGTCGTCACTGGTGATCACCCGCTGGCCGTCGATGGCCAGGCCGGGCAGGCTCCTCGGCTCCGAACCGGTCGCGAGCACCACGTTGGTTGCCTCGAACAGCGCGTCGCCGACGCGCACCGCGGTCGGCGACACCAGGCGGCCGTCGCCCTCGATGATGTCGATCTTGCGGCTGAGGATCGTGCTCGTCAGGCCCTTCCACAGCCGGTCGACCACCTTGTCCTTGTAGGCGTTGACCCCGGGCATGTCGATGCCGTCGAGCCGGGCCCGCACGCCGAACGACTCCGCGTCGTTCGCGTGGTCGGCGATCTCCGCCGCGTGCAGCAGCGCCTTGGTGGGGATGCAGCCGCGGTGCAGGCACGTCCCGCCGACCTTGTCCCGCTCGATGAGCGCCACCCGCATGCCGAGCTCGGCCGCCCGCAGCGCGCACGCGTAGCCGCCGCTGCCGCCGCCGAGAATGACGATGTCGTACCGGCCGCTGCTGTCCGCCACTGACCTGACTCCTTTTGCTTGCGAACCGTTGCCTGAACCAGCCCCCCGCGGGCGGTTATAGCCGCCCGTCCGCCATGTCCTGCGCGATCTGGATCAGCGTCCTGGTCGCCGCGCCCGTGCCGCCCTTCGGGGTATACCCATGCGGGGCGCTGTCGTTGAATGCCGGGCCCGCAATGTCCAGGTGCGCCCAGCGGACGCCCGCGGGCACGAACTCCTTTAGGAACAGCCCGGCGATCAGCATCCCGCCGCCACGGCTCTCCCCGGGCAGGTTGACCAGGTCGGCCACCGCCGACTCCAGGCCCTTGCCCAGCTCGGCGGGCAGCGGCATCGGCCACATCGCCTCACCGGCCCGGTGGGCGGCGTCGACCACCGCGTCGCGCAGGCCGTCGTCGTTGGCCATCACCGCGCCGACCAGCGGTCCCAGGGCGACGACCTGCGCGCCGGTCAGGGTCGCGACGTCGACAAGAATCTCGGGGGAGTCGGCGGCGGACGCGGCCAGCACGTCGGCGAGCACGAGGCGCCCCTCCGCGTCGGTGTTGGTCACCTCGACCGTGGTGCCGCCGAAGATGGTCAGCACGTCCGAGGGCCGCTGCGCGGCCCCGCCGGGCATGTTCTCCGCGGCCGGCAGGTAGCCGACCACCCGGACCGGCAGCGCGAGCGCCGCGATCGCCTGCATCGCGCCGAGCACCGCCGCGGCGCCGCTCATGTCCGACTTCATCGTCTCCATCGACTTGGCGGGCTTGAGCGACAGGCCGCCGGAGTCGAACGTGATGCCCTTGCCGGCCAGCACCAGGGTCCGGGCCGCGCCCGCGGGCGCGTGCTCCAGCCGGATCAGCCGCGGCGGGTGCACCGAGCCCTGGCCGACGCCGAGGATGCCGCCGTAGCCGCCGGCGGCGAGCGCGCCCTCGTCCAGGACCGTGACCGAAAGCCCCGCGCCCGCGGCGATCTGCTCGGCCCTGGCCGCCAGCGTCGCCGGCACCAGGTCGGAGGGGCCGGTGTTGACCAGGTCGCGCACCAGGCTCACCGCGTCCGCGATCACCTGCGCCCGCTGTACCGCCTGCGCGGCGTCGCCGGGGTGCGCCAGCACGGTCAGGCTGGCGCCGGCCCCCGGCTTGCTCCGGTACCGCCGGAACGCGTACCCGCCGAGCAGCCCGCCCAGCGCCACCGCGCCGGCCTCGGCGTCATCGCGGGCGGGCAGGGCCAGCGCGATGCGCATGTCCCCGCCGTTCGCCGCGCGGCGCCCGGCGAGCAGGGCACGCACCGCGGCCCCGGCGGCGCGGCGCAGCACCTCCGGGTCGAAGGCGGTGTCGCTGCCGGCGGCGGCCTCGCCCATCCCGACCGCGGCGATCATCGGCGCGGCCAGCCTGCCGCCCGACGGAATCCTGGTGACCTCACCGGCCTCGCCGGTGGCGCCGAGCGTGGCCAGCGTGTGCGCCAGCGCACCGCCGAGCGCCTCGTCCACGTCCTTGGTGCCCGGAACCGGCAGCGGCCCGCTGGCTTCCCTGGTGACCCCGATAACGATCGCGTCCGCCTCAACCTGGCGGGGGGAGGCCTCACTGATGTGCAACGTCATACCCACGGCCTCGATGCTAGTGCCTGGCAGAGCCGCACTGGCCAGTACCTGAGGACCGCGCCCGCCCGGCCCGCGGAACGTCATGGCTGGCCGCACACCGTCATCCGGGGGCGGCCCCCGGAGTCACGACGGTGCCCCCGGCCGGTGTGGCCGGGGGCACCGCCGTGCGAGCGCGGTCAGCGCTGGGTGAACACCACCGCGGGCAGGTGCACCGCGGCCGGCTGCGGCGCGGGCCGCACCGGCAGCTTGAGCGTCCCGAAGTGCGGGTGGCTGAAGTCGAACATGGTCATGAGGTTGCCGATCGCGGGCCGGATCTTCGGCACGTACGCCTCGGGCGTCGCGTTCGCCAGGTTGTCCTCGCTGAACGAGGTCAGCGGCTTCAGGCCCCAGTTGGCCTCGATGAACTTCAGGACCGACGCGTGGTCGTTGTAGGTGTGGTCCACGAAGCCCTGGCGGGCGTACGGGGACACCACGATCATCGGCACCCGCGGCCCGTCGCCGAAGAAGCTCACCGGCTGGATGTAACCGGAGTCGTAGTAGCCGCCGGTCTCGTCCTCGGTGATGAGGATCGCGGTCGAGCGCCACAGCGTCGGGTTGTCCTGGATCGCCGTGACGGCGCGGGCCACGAAGTTCTCCCACGCGTACATCGTCGAGTAACCGGGGTGGCCGTCGTCGTCGCCCGGCTTGAGGAACGACACCGCCGGCAGCGTGCCGTTTGCCGCCTCGGACACGAAGTCGGTCAGGCCGTGCTGGACGTTCTTCCGCAGCGTCGGGTTGGTCATGATCGACGACGAGTACTGCATCGGGTCGCAGATGCCGCAGTAGGAGAAGTTCGTCTGGCCGTTGTCGTAGCCCTCGCCGAAGTACCCCCAGCTGATGTGGTGCGCCGACAGTTCGTTGCCGATCGTCACGTAGTCGGTCTTCTGCGGCGGCACCGTGTACGGCGCGGTGTTGACGGTGCCGTCCAGGTTGTAGCCGGCGTTGTAGTTGTTCAGCAGGTAGTACCGGCCCGGCTGGCAGTTCGCCAGCGGCTTGTACGGCAGGGTGGCCAGGAACTTGTCGATCGCGCTGACGCCGGGCGCCGTGGAGTTGGCGCACTCGGAGTAGCTGCCGCCGGTGTTGGCCACGCTCCCGCTGCCGTACCCGTCCTGGGTGTAGTTGTTGTTGGTGCCCGGCTTGGGGTTCGGGTTCTCGATCTCACCGGCCGGCGGGGGCACCGCCTGGCCGCTGGCGTTCTGGAACGAGGCCGCGTAGCCGGTGCCGAGCGCGATGTGGTTCGCGCCGGTGCCGCCCATCACCGCCTGGTGGTAGTTGTCGCTGATCGCGTAGTTCAGCGCGAGGTCCTTGAGGATGGGCGCGTCGCCCTGGGCCATGTTGTAGAAGCCGGTCTGCAGCCCGCCCTGGAAGATGGTCGCCGGTGGGACGGTCCCGTTGTCGTCGCCGGCGGTGTTGGCGACCCAGGTGTTGAGCTGCCCGTTGTGCGCGGCGTACTGCTGCCACATCTGGTAGAAGCGGTGGATCGGGTCGCCGACGTAGGCGCCGAAGAGCTCGCACTGCCCGAAGCTGGAGTACGCGATGTGGTCATCGAAGTAGGGGACGTACTTCGTGATCTGGTACGGCCCGGCCGGCAGGTTCGCCGGGAACCTGGCGTCGGGGCTGTTGCCGTTCTGCCCGTCGCAGGCACTGGACACGTAGGTGGTGTTGGGCTGCGGCAGGGGCTTGTACGAGCCGGTGATCTTCGGCGTCAGCGTGTAGGTGTTGGTGTCGGAGGCGGTGAGCTGCTTGGCCGTGGCGAAGTTCGGGCCGGGGGCCCCCGACTTGGTGACGATGCCCTCGGACAGCAGGTTCCAGATCTTCTGCCCGCGCGGGGGCTGGTAGGTCGCGAAGACGTTGTCGAAGCTGTGGTTCTCGCCGATGATCACGACCACGTGCTTGATCGGAGTGGTCGTCTGCGCGGCCTGGCTGGTGCGCGGCGTGCTGCCCGCGGCCGCCGCGGTCATCATGACGGTCACGGCGGCCGCCGCGCCGACGGTCACCGCCGGGTAGATGAACCTTCTTGTCATGCGGACTCCCTTTCCCTCTCCCTGGGTGGGTGATCTCGCGCCGCGCCCCCGGTGCGGGGGCGCGCGTGGCATACCCCTCCGAAGCGTGCTGAGTCAGTTAATCGCTACACGGGCAATCAGGTGAAGTGCGGCCAAAGGGTTGGGAAATGCTGTGCGACACCGCCCCGGGGGTCGGCGTTCCTGCGACCCGGCGGGCACAACCCTGACGTAACAACCGTTAGATATGCTTGTTGATGACCGTTAGCCTGGGTAGCGGCCGGGCGCTGTGGGAGGGCCCGCCCGCGGTAGGAGGTGGCGCCTCAGTGGCCTTCGGCATCCTCGGCGTAGACCCGGGCGGCGTACTCCTCCAGCGACTGCGCGCACGCCGCGAGCGCCTTCTCCGCGGCCTGCCGGCCGCCGGCCCCGAACACGTCGCGCTGCCGGACCCGGGCGAACCACTTCTGCAGCTTGTCCAGGTCGACCTCGTTCTCCTCCAGTTCCGCGAACGTGTAGTGGCCGGCCACGTGCTCCTTCTTCACCTGCGCCAGGAAGTCCTCGCAGCGGTCCACGATCTCCGCGTACTCGTCGTCCCTGGCCGCCTGGAACGCCGCGTGGACGTCCTGCGCCCCGGCAAGGACCGCGCAGGACAGCAGCACGGCCGTGCCGCCCATGTCGAGGATCTCGCTGCGCAGCTTGCGCAGCGCCCGTTCCGCGCCCACGCCCGCCGGCAGGGCCGCCGCCGAGTTCTGCAGGTAGATCGCGCCCAGGCTCTTCAGCCGCCGCCACACCGCCGAGCGGAGCCTGGTTGGCTCGGGCGGAACGCGGTAGATGAGCAGCAGCCAGCCGTCGGCGGCCGGCTGTTCACCCTCGGGCACAGCCGCATTCTCCCAGACCCGCGCGACAAGCCAGAGCCGGCGACCCTCACCCCGCTGGAGGCCCCGTGAACTCCCTGCCCCTGGCCCTCACCGTTTTCGTCGCGTGCGCGGTCGAAGCGGTCGAGGCGCTCACCATCGTGCTCGCCGCGGGCCTGACCCGCGAGTGGCGGTCCACGTTGCAGGGGATGGGCGCCGCCCTGGTCGTGCTCGCCGCGGCGGTGGCGGTGATCGGCCCGGCGCTCACCCTGGTGCCGCTGACCGGGCTGCGGCTGGCCGTGGGCGCGCTGCTGGCCGTGTTCGGCCTGCAGTGGCTGCGGAAGGCGATTCTGCGCGCCTCGGGCTACAAGGACCTGCACGACGAGGGGGCCATCTACGCGCGGCAGGTCGCGGCCGCTCGGGCCGCGGCGGGCGGCGGCCGGCACGGCGTCCATGACTGGTACGCGTTCACGCTCTCGTTCAAGGGCGTGCTGCTCGAAGGCCTGGAGGTGGTGTTCATCGCCCTCACCTTCGGCAGCAACCAGCGCGACATCGGTGTCGCCGCCGCGGCCGCGGCCGCCGCGGTGCTGGTGGTCGCGGCCGCCGGGGTCGCGGTGCGGGCCCCCCTGTCGCGGGTGCCAGAGAACGCCATGAAGTTCGCGGTCGGCATCATGCTGACCTCGTTCGGGGTGTTCTGGGGCGCGGAGGGCGCCGGGGCGTCCTGGCCAGGCCACGACGCGGCGCTGCTCGTGGTCATCCCGGCCGTCGCCGTGATCGCCCTCGGTTTCGTGGCCCTGCTGCGCCGGGCCCGCGCGGCGGCGGGGCGGGACGCCGCTCCCCGCGTGGAAAGGAGCACGGTATGAGCCGGTGGCTGCGCTCGTTCGGGGCGTTCTGGTACGACTTCGTCATCGGCGACGACTGGCGCGGCGCCGTGGCCGTGGCGGCTGCGCTGGCGCTGACCGCGCTGCTGGTGCACGCCGGCAAGGTGAACGCCTGGTGGCTGCTGCCGGTCGCGGTGACCGCCGTGCTCGGCTGGTCGCTGCGCCGCGCGACGGCCGGCAGACCCTGACGCCGCACCGCGGGCACCGCGGCCCGGGAGTTCCACGCGGCCCCGCGCGCCGGTACGCCGGCGTCATCCTCGCGGGTACGCCGACGTCATCCTCGCGGGCGACGGCCCGGCGCTCTATCGTGCATCAGTGACCGACTGTGCCTTCTGCCGGATCGCGGCGGGTGAGGTGCCCGCGCACCTGGTGCTCGAGGACCCGGACACGGTGGCGTTCCTGGACGCCAGGCCGGTGTTCAAGGGCCACGTCCTGGTCGCGCCGCGGCAGCACTACGTGACGCTGGCCGACCTGCCGCCGGCCGGTGTCGGGCCGCTGTTCGAGCGGGTCCGGCTGCTGTCGGTGGCCGTGCCGGCCGCGCTCGGCGCGCAGGGCACGTTCGTCGCGGTCAACAACGTGGTCAGCCAGAGCGTCCCCCACCTGCACGTGCACGTGGTGCCGCGGACCAAGGGGGACGGGCTGCGCGGGTTCTTCTGGCCGCGGCAGCGCTACGCCAGCGAGGAGGAGGCCGCGCAGTACGCCCGGCGGATCAGGGACGCCCTGGCCAGCGTGGTGGCCTGAGGCCCCGGCCTGAGGCCCGCGGGGCCTCGCGCCGCCGGCGCCTAACCCGGTCAGCGCGCCACGCCGGGCCCTGCGTGCCTAATACCCGGGCAGGCCTAATACCCGGGCAGGCCGGCCCGCGGCGACGCGTAGCGCGGCGGCAGCGCGGTGCAGCCCACGCAGGCCGGCTTGCCGCGGAAGAACGGCGGCACCGACGGGGAGTCGGTCCCCGGGTTGGTGGGCAGCAGGAACGGCTTGCGGGGCGGCTGGCTGAAGTTGAAGTCCTTGACCAGGTTGCCGAGCTGCGGCGCGTTCTCCCGCACGTCCGGGCGCGGGTCGGGCCGGCCGTCGGTCTTCGGGTTGAGCCGGGCGCCGCCGAGGAAGTCGTCCTCGATGAACTTCAGGAAGGCGTCACTGCTCAGCGTCTGGTGGTCGACCACGCCCTTCCTGGCGAACGGCGAGATGATGATCGCGGGAACCCGCAGCCCGTAGCCGTTGCGGTCGATCTTCGGCGGCACCACGCCGTCGTAGAAGCCGCCCCAGTCGTCCCAGGCGAGGAAGATCGCGGTGGTGTCCCAGGTTGGGCTCTTCATCGCGGCGTTGATGACCGCGGTGACGTACGCCTGGCCCTGGTGGATGCTGGCCGGCGGGTGCTCGCTGTCCATCTGGGACGGGGTGACCCAGCTCACGTGGGGCAGGGTGCCCGCCCTGGCCGCGGCGAAGTACTGCGACAGCCCCTGAACGTTGCCCACCTGGTGGTCCTGCTGGACGTCCTCGAACAGCGGCAGGGGGTTCCAGATCCCCGGGGTCGAGGCCCGCTGCTGGACCGGGGAGCAGGCCAGCGCCGCGCTGTTGGCGCAGTCCGGCTGGGTGCCCTTCTGCACGTAGTACCGCCAGCTCACGTGGTGGGCGTGCAGCAGCCAGGTGCTGTCGGTCCAGGCCATGTCGATGGGGGTGCTGCCGATGCTCAGCTCCTGGTCCACCGCCTGCCCGACCAGGAAGCCCTTGTCCGGGCCGCCGATGTTGTTGACGCAGCTCATCGGGCTGCCGTTGCGGCACCTGGCGGACCATGCGGACACCATGTAGAGGTGGTCGGGCAGCGACCACGACTTCACCGGCTCGAACATGTGGTCGGTCAGCACGAAGTTCTTCGCGTACGCCCAGTAGTTCGGGATCTCGGCCGCGGTGTGGTAACCCATCACGTCCCTCGCGCTGCCCGGCGCGCACTGCGGGTCCTGGGGGAACTTGCAGGTGCGTGCCGCCGCCGCGCGCTGGGCGAGGAAGCCGTTCATCCTCCCGACGTTGATGTCGGCGATCGCGTTCTTCAGGCCGTGCGGGCCGCCGCCGTCGGCGTCGCTGGTGTCGTGGTAGGGCCGGAGGCACCCGCCCCCCGGGTTCGGCACGCAGACCGCCGGCACGCCGTTCCTCATGGGGATTCCGTCCGCGCCCGGGTAGGTGCCGAAGTAGTTGTCGAACGACCGGTTCTCCTGCATGACGATGATCACGTGCTGGATCTTGTGGATCCCGGTCAGGCCCGCCAGCTGCGCAGCCGGGTTGACGGGCCCGGTCACCTGGGCGCCCGAGGTGCAGGCGGCCAGCAGGACAGCGAGCAGGCCGCTGGCGGCCAGGAAACAGGGAAGATGGCGGTGGCTGCGCATAGTGAGAAGCTAAGCAGCGAGGGCTGGCCCGCCAGCCAAGTTCTGGTAAGGACACCCCAAAGAAAGCTGGGAATCCGCCCAGCAGGCCCGGGTGCCATCCGGGCGATAAGCACCTATCGTCAAGGTATGGCCGGATGGTGGTCGATCGAGGTCTTCCACGGCGAGTTCTCCGCGCGGCGGTGGCAGGACACCTACTCCAGCGCCCTGATCGAGTCGGCGCTGTCGCACGGCGCGACCGACTGGGAGTGGCACGAGCACCGCTCCGGCGTGGTCTTCGAGGTCGAGTTCGCCGAGGACGCCGGGTGGGAGGCGTTCCGGGCGCTGCCGCTGGTCCAGGCGGCGCTGGACGCGGTGCCCGACCCGGTGAACGGCCTGCTGGTCTACCGTGGCCGCGGCGGCGGCGCTGGTAGCGTGTCCCCCCGCAGGCCGCGGCCGAGCGCGGGCGCCGGCGCGCTGGCCCTGCCGGAACCCGGCGACGTGGCCGTCGCCCAGGTGACCGGGCTGACCCCGCCTGGCGTGCCCGAACCCGTCCAAGCCGGGGCGCTGTAGGCGACCGGCGGCCGCCCGCGGCCCGGGCGTTTTGCGCGCGGGTGCCGGCACAGGGCGGGGACGGTGCAGGATGGAGGCATGAGGGAAATCCGAGCCACGGCGGGCGGACTGCGGTCTGCGATCGAGCGGAGCGGCTATTACCCCGGGCTGGTCGCCGACGCGGTGATGTTCGCACTCGGCTCCGAACCGGTGGTCTCCTACGTGGTGCACCACGACGCGGTCTTCGACCCGGGGATGGAGGTCCGCCGTCACATGACGGTCCTCGTGCTGACCCCGACCCGGCTGGTGCACTCGCACACCGATGAGCACCCGGCCGAGGAGCCGGGGGAGCGGCCGCAGGCGGAGACCACCACCGAGGCCGTCCGGTTCTCCCGCATCTCCTCGGTGGCGCTGACCAGGGTGGTGCCCGACCCGGCGTCCTACGTGCCCGGTGTCACCATGCCGAGCGAGGTGGTCCTGACCATCGGCTGGAACGTGGTGTCACGGGTCGAGCTTGAGCCAGCCCAGTGCGTGGACGAGAACTGCGAGGCGGACCACGGCTATAGCGGCACCATCTCCGCCGACGACCTGGCGCTCCGGGTGAGCGAGGCCGCGGACGGCGAGGACGCGGTGCGGCAGGTGCTGGAGTTCTCGAGTGCCCTGGCCGAGGCGACCGCTCTGCCGCGCCACTGACGGGGGGGCGCATGCGAGCCGAGCCTGCCGTAGTCCCGGTCCTGCCGCACTACGGCGAGAGCACGCTGTCCGATCTCGCCGCCTCACTGCTCGCCTCCCTGGGTGTCGCCGGCGAGGCCAACGTGCTGGGCCTGCCGGCCACCTCCCGCGCCTGCCTGCTCGTGGTGGACGGCCTGGGCTGGGAGCTGCTGCGCGACCAGCCGGCCAGCGCGCCCTTCCTGTCCGAGCTGGCGGTCAACGGCGCGCCGCTGACCGCGGGCTTCCCCGCGACCACCGTGACCAGCCTGAGCTCGCTCGGCACCGGCCGCCCGCCGGGCGAGCACGGCATGCTCGGCTATCAGATCGCCATCCCCGGCAAGAACAAGCTGCTGAACGGCCTGCGGTGGGACAGCTCCGTCGACCCGCGCGCCTGGCAGCCCGGCAGCACGGTCTATGAGCGGGCCGCCGGGGCGGGCGTGCGCACCTACCGGGTGGCGGCGTCCGCGCTGGAGCGCACCGGCCTGTCGGCGGCGGTCATGCGCGGCACCGAATACCGGCCAGCGGACAGCATGGGCGCCCTGGTGGCGCAGGCCGCGGAGGCGCTCAAGGGCGCCGACCGCGCCCTGGTCACCGTGTATCACGGGCAGCTCGACGGCACCGGGCACACCTTCGGCGCGTCCTCGGACGCCTGGCGCTACCACCTCGGCCACGTGGACAAGCTGGCCGAGCAGCTCGCTTCCGCGCTGCCCAGCGGGACCCCGCTGTACGTGACCGCCGACCACGGCATGGTCGACGTGGGCCCCGACGACCGGATCGACGTGGACGAGCTGCCCGCGCTGCGCGAGGGGGTCGCGCTGCTCGGCGGCGAGCCGCGGGCCAGGCACGTGTACGCAAGGCCCGGCGCCGCGGCCGACGTCACCGAGGCCTGGGCCGAGCTCGCCGGCGACCGGGCCTGGGTGCTCGCGAGGGACGAGGCGATCGCCGCGGGCTGGTTCGGCCCGGTGCGCGCCGCGCTGGCCGCGCGGATCGGCGACGTGGTGGCCGCGCCGGTGGGCCCGTTCGCCATCGTCGCCACCAGGGCCGAGCCGCTGGAGTCGTCGCTGATCGGCATGCACGGCTCGCTCACGTCGGCCGACCAGCTCGTGCCCCTGCTGCGGCTGCCCGCGCTGTGACCCGGGCGGGCAGCCGCCGGCGGCCCGGGGTCAGCCCGGGCTGGAGGTCGGGGTGATAGACCAGGTCGCCAGCGCGGGCCCCGCGGCCATGCCCGCAACCAGCCCGTTTCTCATCGGCTTGACGGTCATCGGGGGCCCCTCCGTCCCGACGTGGCCCCAGGGCCGGTCCGCCCGGGTAACGCATCAAACCGGCGCCCGGTTCACCCGGGACGGTACCGCTTTTTCCGGCTGCCCATGCGGGACGGCTCCGCCCACAGCGGGGCATGCCGGTTATCCACAGCATCATCCGGGGAGACGCAAGAGTATGCGGCGCCTCGTCCACAGAATTCCGGGACTTACCCACAGGATGAACCCGACGTGGTAACCGCCAGTATGATGTCTCCCCGCGAACCCGGCGTTACGGGGCAAGCCGGGACGGAGGAGTGCCTGCCATGGAGCCGCGAGACGGCCGGACCTGCCCGCTGACCGACGTGGGCGCGCTCGCCAGGGCGCTGGCCGGGGCCGCCGCCCCCGTGCTGCTCGACGTTCGCTGGCGGCTCGGCGGGCCGCCCGGCATCGAGTCCTACCGGGCCGGGCACCTGCCCCGCTCGGTGTTCGTGGACCTGGACGCCGACCTGGCCGCCGCGCCGGGCCCGGCGGGCCGGCACCCGCTTCCGCCGGCCGCACGGTTCGAGGCGGCCATGCGCCGGGCCGGGGTCAGCGACCGCCGCGCCGTGGTCGTCTACGACGACGCGGACGCCACCGTGGCGGCGCGGGCCTGGTGGCTGCTGCGTTACTTCGGGCATCGCGACTGCCGGGTCCTCGACGGCGGATACCGGGCCTGGACGGCCGCCGGCGGGCAGGTGGCCACCGGCGATGGCCGGGAACCGGCCGGCGGCGACTTCACCGCCCGCCCCGGCCACATGCCGGTCCTCGACGCCGACGCGGCGGCCAGCCTGGCCCGCGAGGGCGCGCTGCTGGACGCCCGGGCCCGGGAGCGCTACCGGGGCGAGCGGGAGCCGGTCGACCGCGTCGCCGGGCACATCCCGGGCGCGCTGAGCGCACCCACCACTGCCAACGTCGGCCCGGAAGGCAGGTTCCTGCCCGCGGCCGGGCTGCGCGCCCGGTTCGCCACCCTGGGCGCGGCGGCCGGCGCCGGGAGGGTCGGCGTGTACTGCGGCTCCGGGGTCACCGCCGCCCACGAGGTGCTCGCGCTCGAGCTGGCGGGGATCCCCGCCGCGCTGTACGCCGGCTCCTGGTCCAACTGGGTGGCCGACCCGGCCCGCCCGGTGGCAACCGGCCCCGAGCCCGGATGACCGGCGGTATGCCGTGACCCATGCGGCTCTCCCGCGGGCCGTGGACTGACGGGATTGCCACATGGAACCTGCCAAGGCGATGTCTGCTTCACCGGCACCGGCACCGGCACCGGCGCCCGGGCGCGAGCCGGTGGCATTGCGGCGGCGCCGCCTGGCCGCCGCGCGCCGCCGGGCCACGGCGCTCCTCGTGGCGGTGACGGCGGTTTTTGTGGCGGTGACCGCGATCGGCGCCCACGGAACCCTCCTCGGCTACGTGCAGGCGGGCGCCGAGGCGGCCATGGTGGGAGGCGTGGCGGACTGGTTCGCGGTGACGGCCCTGTTCCGCCGTCCCCTGGGCCTGCCGATACCGCACACCGCGCTGATCGTCGAGCGGAAGGATCAGTTCGCCGCCACCCTCGGCCAGTTCGTGCAGGAGAACTTCCTCAACGCCGACGTTGTCGCCGAGCGGATCCGCTCCGCCCGCCCCGCGCCCCGGCTGGCCGCGTGGCTGGCCGACCCGGCGAACGCCGCCCGCTTCGCCGGTCATGCCGCTGACGTGGTGGTCACGGTGGCCGAAGCCATGCGTGATGAGGATGTTCAGCGCGTGCTCACCGCCGAGCTGACCCGGGCGCTGGACGCCGTCGACGTGGCGCCGCTGGCCGGGCGCGTCCTGCGGGCCGTCATCGCCGGAGGTCACCACGACGAGTTGTTCACCACCATCGTGTCCGGCGCCGATCGCTATCTGGCCGACCATTACGCGGAACTGCGTGACCGGTTCGAGGGCGAGTCCCCCCGATGGGTGCCCGACGCGGTTTACCGGCTGGTCTTCGACCGCCTGCACACCCGCCTGCGCCAGCGGCTGGCGGCGATGGCTGCCGATCCCGGCGACGAGACCCGGCGTCAGTTCGAGGAATGGATCGCCGGCCTCCCCGGCCGCCTCGAGACGTCCCCGGAACTGCGCAAGCGCGCCGAACGCCTCAAGCGCGACGTCCTCGGCAGCACCGTGCTGCGGGACTGGTCCTCCTCGCTCTGGCAGCAGGCCAAGGAAGCCCTGCGGGCCCAGGCAGCCGACCCGGAGTCCGAACTGCGCCGCCGGCTCGCGGATGCGCTGGCAGCGGCCGGCCGGCGCCTGGGGTCTGACCGCCGCCTCCAAGAGGGCATGGAGCGCCTGATCGAATCGGGAGTCAGGGCGCTCGCCAACCAGTACCGCGACGAGCTCGCCGGCCTTGTCACCGGGACCATCGAGCGGTGGGACGCCGCGGAGACCTCGAGCCAGCTGGAGCTGCTCCTCGGGCACGATCTGCAGTACATCCGCATCAACGGCACCGTCGTGGGAGCGGGCGTGGGGCTGGCCCTGCACGCCATCGCCCTGGCTCTGGGCTGATGGCGGCGGCGCCGGATCACGCCCGGCGGTGGACGATCCGGCCGCCGACGATGGTGTGGGTGACGGTGGTATCGGGGATCTGCTGTTCGGGGATCTGGTGCACGTCCTCGGACAGGACGATCACGTCGGCGAGCTTGCCGGCGCGCAGGGTGCCGCGGCCATGCTCGGCGAAGTTGGCGTAGGCGCCGCCGTAGGTGTATGCCCGCAGCGTCCTGTCGAGGTCGAGGGTCTCACCGGTGTTCCATGCGCCGCCGCCGCTGAGGTCGGCGCGGGTGAGCGCGGTGTAGATGCCGATCATCGGGTTCATCTCGGCGACGTTCCAGTCGCTGGAGAAGGCGAGTGTGGCGCCGCTGTCGGCGAGGCTGCGCATCGCCCAGGCGTAGCGCTCCCGCGCCGGGCCGACGTTGGCGCGCCACTCCGCCACCAGGTCGGGGGCGCAGTGGCGAGGCTGCATGCAGGCGATGACCGCCAGCTCGCGGAATCTGGGAATGTCGGCCGGGTGCAGGCATTCGACGTGGACGATCTGGTGCCGCGCGTCGCGCGGGCCGTGCGCGCGGCGCGCCGCCTCGACGCCGTCCAGCACGGTCCTGATGCCGCGATCGCCGGTCGCGTGGGTGAACGCCTGCAGGCCCAGCTCCTCCACCCTGACGATCAGTTGCGCGAACTCGCCAGGGGGCCAGTACAGGCTGCCGTTGCCCGGCGCGTTCGCGTATGGCGCCAGCATGGCGGCGGTGTGGGGCTCGATGACGTCGTCGATGTAGAACTTGACCGGCCCGGCCGTGAGCCAGTCGTCGCCCAGGGCCGTCTTGGCCGCGGCCACCTCGGTGAGCAGCTCCGGCGGGCTGTCCGGTGGGTAGAACGTCGCCGCGACCAGGCGCGACCGCAACTCGCCCGCCGCGCGTGCCCGGCTGAACAGCGCCAGGTCGTCAAGGCCGTTCTGCGGCTCGACGATCGTGGTGATCCCGAACCGGGCCGCGTCGCGCAGGTTGGCCACCAGCCGCCGGTACTGGGCGTCCGGATGATAGCCGGGAAGCACGCGCGCCAGCGCCCGCTCGGCGCGCGGATGGATGCCCTTGGTGGCGAAGTCATGCACCCAGCCGGTGGGCTGCCGGCTTACCGGATCAAGCTCGGCGGTGCCGAAGGGCAGCTCGTGCTGGGCCGCCGTGACACCCCACCGCCGCAGCCCCTCGGTGTTCAGCCAGACCGTGTGCACGTCGTAGGAAAACAGCCAGGCCGGCCGGCCCGCGCACACCTCGTCGATCATCGGCGCGGTCGGCCTCCCGCCCGGCACCGCCGCGTAGTTCCAGCCCTCACCTTCGATCCAGTCGATCTCCGGGTGCGCGCGCAGGTGACTGGCGATCCGGCCGCGGATCTCCGCCAGGCTGGCCGCCCCGGCGAGCGGCACCGCGGCCGGGTTGGAGCCAAGCCGGACGTGGTTATGCGCATCGACGATTCCGGGCATGACCGTGCGCCACCCGGCGCTGATCTGCTCCGTCCCCGGCCCGGCCAGCTCGGCGATCTCCGTGTTGCTGCCGACAGCCACGATCTTGTCCCCGGCGATGGCGATCGCCTCGGCACGCGGCGCGCCCGGCTCCATGGTGGCGACACTGCCGTGCGTGATGATCAGGTCAGCGCGCATCAACCGCCCTCCCTGGCGTTGGCAACGCACAGAGACTACGGCCGATCGTGACCCGTGACCCGCCGCAGGCGGCTCTCTGGCTGAGCTCCGTAAAAGGGGATAAGCCATGCCCGAACACCGCTCAGCTTCCGCGCGCCCCGGTACCGCCGGGGCGCGCTTGTCCCATGCCCGGGGCCGGTAATGGCCGCCGCCAAGCCCGCGAAGGCCGCCCGCCAGTCCCGCCCCGCGCCGGCCATCCCGTTCCTGTTCTTCGTGGTCCTGCTGGCGTCCCTCGTCACGCCCACGCTCTGGCTGATCATCCTCGTGATCACCTCCGTCAACTGGCTCTCGACGGCGCGGCTCGTGCGCGCGGAGGCGCTGTCGCTGCGTACCCGCGACTACGTGAAGGCCGCCGCGGGCTACGGGTCCCGGAGATCGCGGATCCTGTTCCGGTACATCACCCCGAACCTGCTCGGCGTCCTGATCGTGAACGCCAGCCTCAAGGTCGCCGACGCCATCGAGATCTACATCGCGATGAGCTTCCTGGGCCTCGGGGTGCCGCCCCCGGCGACCGACTGGGGCACCCTCCTGACCGAGGGGATCGACAACTTCTTCAACGGCTACTGGTGGCAGCTGTGGCCGACCGGATTCCTCATCGTGGTCACCGTGCTGGCGGTGAGCGTGCTCGGGGATGGCTTGCGGGACGTCACCGAGGGACGGCTGCAGCGGCGATGACGTCACGAGCATTGAGCCGGGCATCGCCCGTACCGCGACCGGGGCCGTGCGGGCCAGGTTCGTCGTGCGGGCCACGGAGGCCTACACGGTCAGCCTCTCCGGGCAGCGCCGGGTCATGCTGCCCCTCTCCAGTTGCATGATCGCCACGGAGGTGTTGAGCCCGGCGTGGGCAGCCCTTGGCTGGGACGGGGCCGAGACGATGCTCGATAGCGCCAGGCGCTTCGTCTACATTCAGCGGACCGGCGACGGGCGTATCGCCATCGGCGGCCGTGGCATCCCCTACCTGTACGGATCGAGGACCGGGTCCGAAGGCCCACCTCCGGGCCAGGCCGTCCGGTCCACCAGGAAATGCGCGCTGATACCCTGCGTGACTACGCTGAGTGGCGGCGCCTGATCGCCGACACCATCCGGCTCGGTGTCCGGGCCGGGCGCTTCACCACCACGCTCAGCCCGGAGCGCCTCGCGGTCCTCGCCGTCGCCCTGATCGACGGGCTCGGCATCCCGCTCGCCCTGGGCGACCCCGGCATCACCGTGGCAACAGCTTCCGAGGATGTCCTGACCGCGCTGGCCTCGGTACTGCGGCCCGCCAGGTCAGCCGGGGAATGAGCGATGGCGGCGGCGAACGCCGCTTGGGCCGTCCACCCGTAGGCGGCGAACTGCGGTGCTGCCTGCTGGGCCTTGGCGCGTGGCACCATCGGGTCCCGGTGATGAGGACGGAACCATCCGGCGCGCGGGGCCGTCGAAGTAGATGCGAGCAGGGCTGGGGCAGCCAGGCCGGCCCGCATCAGCACCGCAGCGGCGGGCGCGGGCGCAGCGCGCCCGGGCCCGCCCCGACACCGCGGGGCCGGCCCCGGGCGGCCAGGCCGGCTCCGCGGATTCCGCCCGGCGGGGGTCCGGGCGGCCAAGCCGGAGACGCGGCCCGGGAGCGCCCGGCGCAGAAGGGAGTCTCGATGAGAACGTTTGGCAAGCCGGGGGGCACGGCCAGGCGCGCAGCGCTGGCCGGCGTCGCCGCCGGTCTCACGATCGGGCTCGCCGCCTGCGGCACCACCGTGGCGGGGTCCGGAACCGCCGCGCCGGGGGGCACGGCGGCCAATGGGCCGGCTGCGGGGGCGGCCGCCTCCGCACAGCCCACCTCGAGCGGGGTCAACCCGGGCGGGGTGATGGTCGGGCCCGGCTCGGCCAAGGACGTGGCGCTGTGCCGGGCCATCCCGCAGCTGACCCGGATGGTCTTCATGCTGTCCACCAAGCCGCCGAACCTGCACGTGCGTGAGGTGCTGCCGGCCGGGTTCGCGATCAGGGACACGGCCACCGTGCGGCAGCTGGCCTCGCTGCTGTGCGCGCTGCCCGCGGTGCCCGCGGGGCAGATGATGTGCCCGAACGACATGGGCGCCAGCTACCGGCTGTTCTTCGCGGCCGGCGGGCGCAGCCTCCCGGTGGTCACCGTGGAGGTGTCCGGCTGCCGCGCGGTGCTCGGGCTCGGCCCGCCGCGGTCCTGGTCCACCGCCGCGCCGCTGCAACAGGCGCTGGCCCAGCACCTCGGCATCCACTTCCCGCTGGCTCCCTAGCCCGGCGGGCGGCGCGGTGCGGTCATCCGGGCGGGGCCAGGTCGTGCCGGCCCGTCAGGGCCAGCCAGGTCACTGCCCCGGTGATCAGGGCGGGGTGGCGGGCCCCGTACCGGCGACCAGTGCAGCGCGGGCCTGGCCGGGCGGCGCCGCACCCGTGACCACCAGTGCCGCTGCGTTAGACCGGCGGCCGGCCGCCATCGCCGTCTCTCCCCAGCGGCGGCCGGCCGCCCGCGGCGCTCCCCGGGGGCGGCGGCGCGGAGGCGGCGCCGCGCCCACCGCATCCGGCCGACGTCCAGCACTGATGCGGTGAACGAGCCATGGCCCGGCCGGGGATATCGCCCGGCCGGGCCATGGATGACGACAGCAGCGCCGGGTGCCTCCCGGCACCTGAGCGGCTAGGGCAGGACCCGCACGTGCCTGGCGCCCGAGTGCGACAGGCTGAAGGCCGAACTGCCGCTGTACACGGCGTTGACCGGGTAACTGTGCTTCCGGGCGGGCAGGGCCGTTGGTGACGGTGAGCAGCTTCCGGTGCCCGTGCTGGAGAGCACGATCGTGCACAGCACCAGCGAGTGGTACCCGACCGTGACCGTGCCGCTGGGCGTCCCGCTCCCGCGGTGCCTGGCCTTCACCCTGACGTTGAAGACCACGTTCTGCTCGCTGCCGAACGTCGTCACGTGCCCGACGATGGAAAGCCTGGTCAGTGATGGGCAGGTGCCGTAGCAGGATGAACCGGTGGTTCCAGCGCGCGCGGCCCCGAAGGCGACGCTGCTCACACCCGCCGCCAGGAATGCCGAAGCGACAACTGCGAAACCGAGCTTGGAGTGCCTAAAGCGCATTGAACCTATGGGTCGCATTGTTAAACCTCCTCGCGGAACCATAGCAGCGGCCACTTCGGCACGCAATCACGGGTGCAATTAAGCGCGTAGCCCGGATATACTTTATGTCCCAGTAAAGCCGAAAACATCTAGGCTTCTTCTAGAATGGCAGGCCGAGTCCGGTCCTGCGGTTGAAATTAGCAAATCAGGTCGCGGGCACTTAGAGCGACCGTAACCTCATCCAATCGTCTGTGAAACGCTATAGATGGCAGGATATGGCATTCCGTCGGCTATGTGAGTGATCGCTCGTGTCGGAGACGGCGCCTTTCCGCTTAATCCGGGCGGGTCGATCGCTGTGCCAGTAAATTCACCTGCGGACAGGACCGGAGATCGCTTCACGTGAACGATCTTCCCGATAACATCAACCCCCGCGGCCCTAAGGAGGAGTCGGCTATGCGCATATCCGTTAGCAGATTGGTTTATGTGTGCCGGTAGCGGGCGAATAGTGGCGTCCCCAAGTTCATTCACTCGACTCAGGGAAGTGAAGCATGCGCGTGGTCCAGCGGTCAGGGAGGCGGGTCAGGACGGCCCTGCTGTACCGCCGGGTTGGCGATCCACGGCGCGCGCATTATGACAAAGCCGGGAACGCGCTCGTACGCGAGCCTGAAGAGGCCGCCGGCCGGGCCCTGGTCCCCGAGGGCCGCCATCGCCGTAACCCACGACGGCGCATCCTCCCCGGGGTACTAAGCCGCGGTGGCTGGTCCTTCATGGTCGCCACGGCGGGGGTTAACGGTCTCAATTTCATCTTCCACCTCCTGATCAGCCGTCTGCTTGGCCCGTCGGGCTACGGAGCGCTCGGCGCTGTGCTGCAAGTCATATCTGTGCTCGCCGTCCCGCTCGGCGCGGTACAGCTCGCCGTGACGCAGGCCGTCACCGCCGGCACCGGCAATAAACGGACGTCGCTGCGCAGCTTGACTGTGAAGGCCACGCTCTGGGGACTCGGGGCGATGGCTGGTTACTGGATTCTGTCACCGCTGATCGATGGTTTCTTGAATCTGACGTCGCCCGTTATGGACCTGGCCGTGGCCGTTTGGCTTCCCGTCGCGGTCGTCGGCGCTGTCCTGCAGGGCGCGCTGCTCGGGGTGCTGCGCTTTAGGCCGGTCGCCGTCGCCACGTTCTTCGGCGGCGGTGCGCTGCGGCTGGCCAGTGGCGTCCTGCTCGTCTCGGCCGGCTTCGGGCTGGGGGGCGCCGTGGTGGCGACGGTGGTCGGCCAGGTATTCACTACGGCGGCACTCCTGCTGGTCGCGAGGCGGGAAGTATTCGCCAAGGGCCTTGAGCCGGTGCGGATCTCGCTGCGCGATGCCGTGCTGTCGATCGCCGCGCTCGCCGGGTACACCACGCTGACCGGAATCGATACTTTTCTGGCCCGTCACTATCTCGTGCCCGTCGCTGCGGGTCGCTACGCGGCCGCGGCGATCGCGGGCCACATCGCCTTGTTCCTGCCCGGAGCGCTCCTTACAGTGGCCTTTCCGCGGCTTGCCTCCGCTAACGCCACCGGCGTCAGCGCCCGAAAGACTCTCACAGAGACGCTCGGGCTCGTCACCATCGTCGGGCTCGCGGCCTTCGCTGTCCTTGCCGCAATGCCCGGCGTAGTCGTCGATGTGCTCTTCGGCCCGAACTATCGCGGCGCCGCGAGCATCGTCGGGATCATCGCCCTGATTTCCGTTCTCTACGGCATCGCCGGCGTGCTTGTCTACTTCCACATCGCCCGGCGCTCGATGGCCGCCTTGTACAGCTGGGCCGGGGTCGCACTCGTATGGGTGCTGGTGGCCGTGCTGCATGGCGGGATGGAAACCATCGCGGACGCCATGCTGGCCGCTAGCGGGTTCGTCGTGGTGGCCTTGTCTATTCCGGCTTTGGCAGCGGTCGTGCGGCAGGGGCCTGACGCAGTTGCGCTGAGCGACGGCTCAGTGCAACTGCCTCCTGCCGAGATCGACCTCAGCCTTGTCATTCCGTTCTACAACCCAGGACGCCGCCTGGGTTTCCACGTGCAAGCCGTCGTCGACGCACTCAGGACCGAGCGGGTCACCTTCGAGGTGATCGCGGTATCGGACGGCTCGACCGACGGAAGCCCAGCGTCGATCGCCGGGATCGACCAGGTCCGGATAATCGAGCTGGCGGAGAACCAGGGCAAGGGAGCCGCGCTGCGCGTAGGCCTGGCTCAGGGGAGAGGCCGCTACCTCGGCTTCATCGACGGCGACGGCGACATTCCGGCTCGGCAGCTGAACCACTTCCTTGCGGCGATCAGGGCGGGCGATCCGGATGTGGTCCTCGGCAGCAAGCTCCATCCGGGTTCGGATATCGTCTATCCGCCACTCAGACGGCTGTACTCGTTCGGTTACCGGCAGGTCACGAGGTTGCTTTTCCGGCTGCCGACCCGGGACACCCAGACTGGCATCAAGCTCATACGGCGCGAGACCCTGGCGGCCGTTCTTCCGAAGATGGTTGAGAAGCGCTTCGCGTTCGATCTGGAACTGCTCGTCGTCGCCCGCCGGATGGGGTACCGGAGTTTTGTCGAGCACCCGGTCGAGATAGCCGAGCGCTTCACGACCACCATCTCGCCGCGGGCGGTCTGGCGAACGCTCGTGGACACGTTCGCCATCTTCTACCGGCTGAGGGTTGCACACTTCTACGGGCCCCAGCTCGCGCCGGTCTCTGGCCACAGTCAAGTGTCCCGCTTCTGGCCACGAGCAGGCGCCCGGCCGCTCGCTGCTGGGGCACTGGCCGACTCACTGGCGGGCTCTGGGCCCACGGACAGGCCGCTGCGGATCCTTGCCTACAACTGGCGGGATCTCGCGCATCCCCGGGCAGGTGGCGCCGAGGTCTACCTGCAGTCGGTTGCGCGCGAGTGGGTGAAGTGCGGCCATGAGGTGACCATCTTCTGTGCCGCCGTCGACGACAGGCCCGCGCGGGAGCTCGCTGACGGAGTGGAGATCATACGACGCGGCGGACGCCTCGGCGTCTACCGGGAGGCCAGGCGCTACTGGCGGCGCGAGGGAGACGGTCAGTTCGATCTCGTGGTCGATTGCGTAAATACCAGGCCGTTCCTCTGTCCTCGCTTTGTGGGGGACGTGCCGATCGTGGCCGTCATCCACCAGGTCGCAAGGGAGATCTGGCGGTACGAGACTCCCTGGCCGATCTCTGTTCTCGGCCGTTACCTGCTGGAGCCGGCCTGGCTGCGGGCATACCAGGATGTACCGGTTGTCACGGTGTCCGAGTCAAGCCGTGAATCGCTCGCCGGATATGGCCTGCGACGCGTCACAGTCGTGCCGGAAGGATGGGTGTCGGCGTGACCGCGCGGACTGCAGTCGGGAAAGAGACTGTCCCGACCGTTGTTTTCATCGGACGGCTGAGCGCCAACAAGCGCCCTGAGCACGCCATTCGGGCCTTCGGCATCGTCCGCCGCCAGATGCCCGATGCGCAGATGTGGGTGATCGGGAGCGGTCCCGAGGAGGCGAGGCTTCGCCAGACAGCCGGCCCAGGCGTGACCTTTCTCGGGCACGTGCCCGAGAAAGAGAAGCATGAGCGTCTGGCGCGCGCGCACGCCCTGGTAGCGACGTCCGTCCGCGAGGGCTGGGGGCTTGTCGTGACCGAGGCGGCCGCGAGCGGCACCGTCGCGATCGGCTACGACGTGCCAGGCCTTCGGGACTCGATCGCAGCATCGGGAGGCGTTCTCACGCGGGCCGATCCGGCGTCCTTGGCCACGGGCCTGGTCAAGCTGCTCTCGTCAGTCGTCGGGGGCGATGGACCCCGGCCAGAGCCTGCAGGAGTGGTCCCGTGGACGGAGGTCGCCGCGGGCATCCTCGCGGTGGCGCGTCAGTCCGAGTCGCCCGCGCTCGAGGTTCTTGACCAGGCCGGATCGCCTGCTGGCGACCGGGCTGCTGGTGACCCGCAGGGGCTCTCCTTGGTGCGAGCCGGCCTCGTCGTGCTCGGCGTAGCGCTGCTTCCGTTCGGCGGCCTGCGCGATGTCGTACCGTCACCGATTCTCGCTGGCGCGGCGTTCTTGGCGCTGCTAGCGGCAACCCTCATCGGGGGTATCGAGGGCTGGTCGACGCGCGGAGGGCGCCGCAGGCAGCAGCGGGCCGCGGTGCCGTCTGACGCTCCGGGCGCTGGCATCTGGCCCTCGCGAATCGGCCTGGCAATCGTCGGGCTCATCGCTGCCATCGCAGCGCAATCCTGGTTCGACCCGGGTCGCCTGCTCGCAGGGGGCGACTTGTCGCCCGTGGTGGGCACGGCGTGGCTGGGGCGGCTCTTCGCTCCCTGGTCGTGGTCGGGTTCAAATCTCGGCGGCCCAGCAGCTAACGAGACCAACGCGCCGTTCGCTGCGGTCTACTGGCTCGTTCACGCGCTTCGCGGATCGTCGGCCTTGGCCGAAGACATCTGGTACACCGCGCTTTTCGTCGGCGCGGCGGCGGCCTGCTATCTGCTCCTGCGAGCCCTTCGCGTCGGCCCCGCAGGAGCCACCCTCGGCGCTCTCGCTTATGTTTTCAACGCCCACGTCGTCACCATTGCAACCAATCCTGTGTACCTCGCCGGCATGGTACTGCTAGCAGGGCTTCCGGCAGTCGTACTCTCTACCGCATCCGGCCGATGCGCGCATCGAAGGGGCATTCTCCTACTCAGCGCCAGTGCGCCCTTCGTGGGTTATATATCCCTGAACCCGCCACTCGTCTTCATGCTTGGCGCGGTTCTCGCCTCGATACCGCTCCTCGTGGGATGGCTCGACGGAGCGGCAGCCGCACGCCGGGCGCTAAGCACCCTCGCGCTCGGCATTCCGCTCCTCGCGCTCGCCTGCTCTTACTGGCTCCTACCGACCGTGTTGCGGCTCAAGATTGAAGCGACCTCAGCTCTCAACCTTCAGTCGAGCTGGACCTGGACCGAGGGCCGCGCCACCCTTGCCAACGGGTTCTGGCTGAACAACGGCTGGGGCTGGAAGTACGCCGCCTACTTCCCGTACGCTCACCTCTACGACGAGTTCCCGCTCGTGATCCTGAAGTTCCTCCTGCCTGTGGCTGCCTTCAGCTTTCTCGCGCTAGCCCGGTTCCGGGGAGCAGCCGGGGAAACGGCCCGCCGGGCGCGTCTGGGCATCGCCGCCTCGGCCACGGCGCTATTCCTCGTCCTGCTGAGCACGGGCACCCGTCTTCCGGGAGCCCTCGTCTTCGACCCGCTCTACCGGTTGCCACTTGGCTGGCTACTCAGGGAGCCCGGCCGGTTCCTGATGCTGGGAGGGCTTGCATACGTGGTCCTCCTCGCGCTGGCGACGGAGGCCGCCTGCGAGCGACTGAACGCGTTCATGCAGCGCGGCGAGTGGCGCTGGAATTCAGCATTGCGCCGCCCGGGACTCGGTCTCGCGGCAATCGGCGCAGCGGTGCTCGCACCCGCCTTCCCGCTCATGACCGGAGCCATCGCCCCCGATCACCGACCGCTGCTTCCGTCGGTCCACGTCAGCGTGCCCTCTTACTGGACCGCGATGGCGTCCTATCTGAACAGTCGGGCTCAGCCCGGCAATCTCCTAGTGCTTCCTGAGGACGACTTTTACCAGATGCCCTATACCTGGGGCTACTACGGAGCGGACGGCTTCATCACGGACCTGATAGTGCGAAACGTGGTGGACCCGGTTGCCCAAGGCTATGCTCCCGCACCGCGGGAACTAAGAGGCGCCGTCCGCCTCGTCCGGCAGGGGCTGCTCGCCCACGACTGGCCATCTGTGCGACAGACGCTTGCGGCTATCGGAACGCCGCTGCTGCTGGTTCGGGGAGACGTGAACGCCGTATTCCCCGGACGGCATATCACACCGCCAGCTGCGCTCTACAGGGCACTACGCGAAGACCCGGGCATGCGGCTTGTCCATCGTGCCGGAAAGCTCGAGCTATTCGCGCTTCGCGGAAGCATCAGCACGGCGGACTCGGTCACTCCATACGCCACTGTCAACTCCGCTGCGCCGGATCTGCGCGATCTGGCGCTCCTTCCCGTCGGGACCGCGCTGATATCAAGCCGGATGCGGCCGGCCGTTCCCGCGGTACTACAAGTTCCGCCTGTTGAAAAATGGCGGCTCGCCGACGACAGACTCAAGACCTCTATCGCCGAGCCGCCGGGTCGGCGCTACCATACCAACCTGCTGTCAGCCACCGGCGCGTTCAAGCGCCCCGGTGCCACTTCCTCGGGGCCCAGTCGACTAGAGACGCGTCGGGCAGGTCGCCAGAGGCGTCCAACAGGTCGCCCGAGCATGCCGACTCGTCGGCTTCCGAGTCGGCAGGCTGGTCGGACCGGGAAGCGTCCGGCCCGGCTCATTGCCCGCGTCCGCCATCGCAACGGCCAGGTGGTCGAAGATCTCAGCTACAAGTTGGGCGGCTCCTTGCTCAGCGACGGCGACTTCGCGTCTGGCACGTGGGGCCTAGTCGGCAACTGTGCGGCGTTTCCCGGGACGGTAGCGACGGCGCGGCTGGCCGCGCGCGTCCTGCCAGGACAAGGCCCGTTGGGACTGCCGGCGCTCGCGCTCTCCGCGAATGCGGACAGCGCATGCGAGTCGCGCTCGCTGGCATGGCGGTCAGGACCGATCTTCGTGAGCCTGTGGGTCCGCAACATCATCGGGGCTGCACCACGGATGTGCCTCTGGCAGACGCCTATCAAGGTGTGCGCCGCCATGTCGCCATTCCCGCCAAGCTCAGCACTTTCCCGGTGGTACCACTACCAGGCGATCGTGACACCTGATCCCGGGACCCGCAGCCTAGCGCTCTTCATCTACGCAGACGTGTACACACCCGGAGCACGTACTACTAACGACTACTCAGACGTCGTGGTCCGGCGCTCCCCGCAGCTTCTCCAGCCCGTAATTGTGGCGACTCCGCGGAGGCATGAGCCCCCGGCACCAGCGCTCTACACAGTGGACGAGAGTTTTTCGCCGGACTGGATCGGGCCGCCCGGAGATCAGCATGTGGAGGTCGATGGACTGCACAACGGTTGGGTCGGCCCGCACTCAAGGGATGTTCCGCTGCGCTTCGGCCCGTCATCGTGGTACTTGCTGTCGCGCTTTGCCTCACTTCTCGCTGCCGGTCTCCTGCTTGCTCTTGCGCTCTCGTGTTGGCCCGGAGGTCGGCATCGAATAAGCGCCACATTACGAACCGCTCTAGGAGGGCGAAAACATGAATGATATTTCCGCAACAGATGCGTCGGCAATGCAGGAGTGGTTTTCGCCGCTCCGGCAGAAATTTGGAATGACACCCACAACGGCGCGGGACGGCAACCTGTCCGGCGATTTGGACGTGCCGTGACTGGGGCCAGCGTCACAGTGGTCGTTCCGACGAAGAACGCTGGGCGGACTCTGCGGGCCTGCCTCGAGTCCATCCGCCGCCAGTCGGTGCGCTGCGGTCTTGTCGTCGTCGATTGCGGCTCTGTCGATGATTCGAGGGCCGTCGCGGCCGGCTCTGCGGATCTCGTGCTCAACGCGGCACCTAACCCCTCGCTGCAGCGCAATGTAGGGGCGCGAGCGCTCCCGGCTGACATAGTCGGCTTCGTCGATGCTGACATGGTCGCCGGCGAGCACGTGGTCGAGCAGGCGATCGAGCAGATCGCTGCTGGCGCCGGATCGGTCGTCGTGCCTGAGCGCAGCTTCGGCAGGAGCTACTGGGCGAAGGTCCGCGCCTTCGAGCGCTCTATGTATGTCGGGCACCTGGAGTCGCCGCGCTTCTTCTCCTGGGACATCTTCGAGGAGCTCGGCGGCTTCGACGAAGACCTGCGAGCGATGGAGGAGACTGACCTTGGACACCGTGCTAGCGCCCGTGCAAAGGTCGGCAGGACCTCGGATATTTTCCTCCACGATGAGGGCGCGTTGACCTTTCTCGCGGCCTGCCGGAAGAAAGCCGGTTACGCGACGTGGATTGCCGCATACCGCCGCAAGCACGGAAGCCATGCGTTGGCGGCTCACCTCAGGCGCCCGTACTTCGAGCACCCATCGTTGCTCCTGGCTCAGCCGACTCTCGGGCCGGGCGTCCTTGCGTTGAAGGGCGGCGAAGCAGCGGCCGTCGCGGGCCGTCTCCTGCTCGACCTGATCTCGAGACCTGAGTTGCGGCGAGGACTGGGAGGCCGGCCATCATGACCGGTCCGGAGACGGACCCGCGCCCGGGGCAGGCCCACCCTGCGCCCGCCCAGTGGTGGCCCGCCACCACTGGGCCACGCAGCCTCTCATGCGGCGGGAAGGCGCCAGTTCTATGGAGGGCGTGATTGGCAACGACTGAAACTATACCGATCTACGGAAAACTGTAGCGAGACTAGAAGATTACACCGCAGGAGGCGACACATGGGGCGACCGCTCGTAAGCATTGTCATCCCTACTTACAAACGCACCGACGAGTTGCTGCGCTTGCTACGCTCAGTTAAGCATTCAACTTACCCCCCAGAGGCCATTGAGGTTATTATTATTGACAATGCGCAGGATAGCCAACTCGAGAGACTGGTTCAAGAGGTATTTGAGAACGCACTGGTCATAACCCCGAGCACCAACTTGCACTGTAATGCCGCGAGGCGACTGGGTTCTCAAGCATCACACGGGGAGTATATATTCCTCATCGACGATGATAACACTCTCGAGCCTGAATGTATCGACGCGCTGGTTGAAGCATTTGCCAGCAACCCGAAGCTTGGAGCCGTTGGCCCGGTAATGCTGGACGGGAATAGCGATACTATTTGGTGCGCCGGCGCCCGTGTAACGAAATTTGGCACAGCGCGTCACCTATGGCATGGCCATGAACTACACAGAACGGATTTGCCCGAAATGGTTACGGGCGTTGATTACTTTCCAAATGCCTGTATGGTGAGCAGAGATGCCCTCTTGGAGGTTCCTTTCGACGATATTAACTTTCCACGTGGCTGGGCTGAGATAGATTTCGGGTTGCGAATGCTAGCTGCGGGATTTAGCGCAGCTAGCGCCGCAAGAGCCATTGAGCGGCACCACGTCGGGTATCATGGGGCACTGACACGGCCCGGCCCCCCAAGCAAGGCGTATGAGCAGGCAAAGTCTCGTATCCTATTTAGGAAGCGATATTTGTCCAGGATTAGCGATTGGCTGATCTTTTGGCTTGTTGTTTTTCCGGCATCAACCGTCGTCTACACCCTGCACATAATGCGCCGATCCCATGCTCGACTTGAGACTCTTGCGGCTTACTTCCACGGCACCTTCGATGGTATACGACAACCACTCGCCAGTCTTCCGAATGCTAACATTGAGCGTGATTGAGTCGTATGAAAGTACTTTTCTTCCAGCTGGCTGGCTCGGCCTTCTTGGCTGTGTGGGTCGCTGCAACCGCAGTTCGGGCAATCAGTGACCTCTAGAGGCAATGCCACTTAGCGACCAAAGATCGCTAGGCGCTGGAACGACGTGGTCCGATCGGTGGGAAATAGTAAAGGCCGGGAGAACCTGAGCAAGATCGACGCAGAGGATGTCATTATCATACGGCTGTGCGCGAGATCACTCGCTGCCTTGGGGGTCCTTTCCGCCTAATCCGGACGGACCGTCACGGCAACAGTAGATTTCCTCTGGACTTGATCTGAGATCGCCTTCGCACGGGCGAGCCTTCGCGATAACATCAACCCAGCAGTTGACCGCGGATGGCTTTTGCGATTTCCGCGGTGAGCCGCTGAGCGGGTGCCACTAGATAAAGGCTCAGAGGGACATGAGCGCGTCGCTGGCGAGGTACGTGGCAGAAATCGGCGCCGTTGATGATGGATTCTCCGAGCTAATTCAAACTCGACACAGGGAAGCGAAGGATGCGCGCGGTCCAGGCATCAGAGAGGCGGGTCAGAACGGCGCTGCCCCGCCGCCGAGTTGCCGATCGATGGCTCGCGCATTGTGACGACGCTGGGAACGTGCTCCGACGCGAGTCTGAAGAGGCCGCTGATTGCGCCCTCGTCTCCGAGGGCGAGGAAGTGCCTGGCGATGCCCGCGGCGAGGATAGCCAGGCTGTCGCGCCGCCGCGTCGGGCCCCGCATCGCTGCGCCCTAACCGAGCGTGACGGCCAGCACCAGAGCCGCGAGTATGGCGGAACAGCGGGGGAGATGTCCTTCGGCGCGGTCGTGCCCGGGCGGAAGAAGCCGTGGAGCCCGACCGCGTTCACTAGCAGCCTGAGTCGCAGATCAGCCTGGCTGCAAGGCGAGCTTGGCGACGCCAACGGCGACCGCCGTGTTCCAAGAGACGCCGCTTGGTGGCCATCGGGTCCGCTATCGTCACAGCCCACAACGGCGCAGCGTCACTGCGGATCCGGTTCGGCTCAAAATACTGCACAAGTTATCTGGCGAGATCCCTGCCCTCCTCGCCAGTGCCTATCCCGCGGCTCTCCGTTCCGGCATCTCGGACCCAAATCATTCCCGCCTCGAAGATTGCCAACGGATTCTATCCAACGCTTTGTTCTTCAGTTGAAGCAAAGGGCGGTTGACCTACTATGACGTCTCCAAAAGCATCGACTGTCTGTCGCTTGCTCGTACCCGCGTACAACGAAGCGGCGCGGATCGTCCGTTGCCTTGAATCCGTCGGGGCATCGTACCTGCCCGTCGGCTTCGAATGGGCGGAATGGGCGGTGCTGGACGGTGCAAGTACCGACGGCACTGCGCAGTTGGCGAAGTCGTGGGCGGCAAGTCGGCCGCTAATACCGCTACGAGTGGTGCATGCCTCTGAGCGCAGCGGCAAGGCAGCCGCGCTGGGTGCGTACCATGCCGAACTCATCGCCCAGGAACTGCCCGACCACCTGGTCGTCGTGCTAGACGCTGACTCGGCTGCGGCCCCCGGAGCGCTTGACTCCCTGCTACGGTCTTTCGCTCAGGATCCTTCGCTTGGCGTGGCATGGGGCATGGGTCAGATCGATTCCCGAAGCGTCGGCCACTGGGCCTCGGCCTACCAGATGGAGGCGGTGGCGGCTCTGACTCACAGACTTGGGACAAGCGCGCCGCGAGCCTACGGGCGGTTCTTTGCCTACCGGGTGGCTGCCCTGGCGAACTTTCGCTGGCAGGCTGGATTGATCGCCGACGACATCCAGTTGTCGGATTTCGTGCGCGAGCACTCGGTCCCAGCCCGGACTGTGGAGCAGGCCAGGGTGCTGGTGACCCCGGCGGCCAGCAGCGAAGACTTTCACCTCCAGACGCAGAAGTTCATCGCGGCGCGGACCCTCATGCCGAGCGGCGGGCGCGCGCCCGCCCTCGACCGGGTTGCCGCGGCCGCGATCACTGCCGCGCGTCACCCACTCTGGGCCGTCGCCTACGCGACAGCCCGTGCGGCCAGCGGCGCTCGCCAGAGGCTATCGCCGACCTCCTTCGGCGACTTGTGGGTACCTCCGGCCACGACGAAGCAGACGATCGGGGCGGGCTCGGCAAGACGCTCTGGCCCCGCCCCTGTCCTCGCTCTGGTGCGAAAGAAGTTCTGCTGTGCTTCCCAGGCCCGTCGGGCCTTTCGCAATTGGCCTGATGTATGGGGCCGGGTTGCGCTGTCATGGCTCGGTTACAGCGGCGGCGTGTTCACTGTTGAGACCAGATCGGGTCTGCGACTCCAGGCTCCCGCGGACCCGCTCGCTCGGGCACCGCTCTTGGAAGTACTTGCCGAAGACGCGTACCGGTTGGGCTCGATTGACTTGTCGAGTGCTGGCCAAGCGATCGTGCTTGACATAGGTGCCCACGTCGGATCTTTTGCTTGCGCCCTGGCCCAGCGAGCAGAGCGAGCGCGGATTGTGTGCGTAGAACCCTCGCCGGTGACATCCGACTGGCTGGCACGCAACATCGAGTTGAACAATCTCTCGCGACGGGTCACCATCCTGCGGGCGGCGGTCGCGGGTACCGACGGCGAAGGGACACTCTGGGAGTTGGGTGATGCGTCTCCCGAGTCTTCCACGATTGAACGGCGGGGCAATCCAGTGCCAGTGAGGACTGTCAGCCTGGAGAGCCTGGTGTCGCATGCCGGAGGGCCGCCAGAGGTGGTGAAGATCGACTGCGAGGGCGGGGAGTATGACGTTATCCTGAACTCACCGGATTGGTGCTGGAAGGGGGTCCGTTACCTGTTTCTGGAGCACCACCCGGTTTCCGGACACTGCTTCGACGAGCTAGGGGGCTACCTGCACCGCGTGGGCCTCAAGCCCCTGTGGCACAATGTCGGTCCGGACCCAGAGCTCGGCATGGCCTGCTTCGCCCGCCCCGGGCCTGGCGTCAAGTCCGGCTTATCGTAGAGGTCCAGACCTCATGGCTGCCCCACGGCGCTCGGGTGTGGTCGCCTTCGGCTTGGTGCTGCGGCTTCGCGGCGGACTAGCCACCAGGGCCTAGGTGATGGCAAAAGATCCCGCGCGACTGAGATGCTTGCATGTTACGCCGGGAAGCGCTTCTGGCCGCACCGCTCGACGGCGACTCGCTTCCGCGCAATTGGAGCGAATCTCGTTTGCCAATGCCCGCCAAAGGCCGTCTTCCACGTCGGCCGACCCAGTGAGGCGCTCGTGCAGGTGCGTGGGATCACAGGCCCGTTGGTGGAACAGCGCTCCCTTTAAGCGAGTGATTCGAGGCGCCAGAAGATGACTAACCCGCTCGTATCTGTGATTGTGCCAACTAAGAACAGTGCAGCTGGAGCGATCGTTTTATATAGGTGTGCCATGGATAGAAGCGGCGCGGTTCTTCGATAAAGTGGCATATGATGCTATTGATGGTTACAATGAGACATTGGTGAGCGGAGGGCTGGGACCTGTCGAAAAGACTTGAAGAGATCGGAAGTATCTCTAGGATCGGCGAAGTCATACGCCATAATGAGGGCCACGTAAGCCTTGGAAGACGCTCAAGAAGATGTACTATTACGCCCGCCATGCTAAAGCCTACTTGGTTCGCAATCCAGAAAAATCCAAGCTATTCTCGCGAGTTGGGCCGATCCAGCGCTACAAGTTGTTTCTTTCGGTGCCCAATAAATTGTTCGCGCGTCCTTTTCTCGGCGTGGCTATGCTGGTTATGAAGACTGCCGAGTTTGCTTCCGGTGGTTTGGGTTACGTATTGAGCGGCTCGCCGCCATCGGCGGGAGAACAGTAGTAGGGGTGGCAAGGATGACGGCACGACCACTGGTGAGTGCTGGCGTGATGGTCAAAGCGAAGGTTGCCTGTGCCGGGGGCGGCGCCGGTGCGGCACGGGCACGTGCAGCACTTGTGGCATGGGCGCCGTTTCTGCTTGGCGTGGTGCTGGCGGCGCTCGTCTGTTACCCGTTCGTCGGTGGTCGGCTGCTCCTCCTCGACTTCGTCTCGGGCCCGCACCAGCCGCTCCTGCCAGCGGCAGCCTTCGGTCTCGATGGCGGCCTGACCGGGGGAGTGCCGCTCGCGATCGGCTTCCACCTCCTCGATCGCCTCCTCGGGCAGGCTGGCTCGATCGTCCCGGCCGCGGTCTTCTTTCCGCTTGCCACGACCGGGGCGGCACGCCTGGCGCGCACCGCGGTGCTCCCCGCGCGCCTCGGCGCCGGACTCATCTACGCCGTCAATCCGTTCGTCTTCGACCGGCTCTACGCAGGTCAGCTGGGGCTTCTGCTCGGCTACGCCTTGCTGCCCTTCGCAGTGACCGCGCTCCTTGATGCCGCGCAACAGCCGCACCGCGTCGGCCGCGCCGCCTGCTGGGCCGGGGCCATGGTGATGATGAGCGAGCACTTCGCGTGGATTCTGGTGCCGGTGACGGCCGCGATCATCCTGACCCGGCCGCGCCGGTTGCTGGCCGCGCTGCGCCTCGGCGGAGCCGCGCTCGGAGCCGCGGCCGTCAGTGCCTACTTGGTGGTGCCGCCATTGCTCGCGGGGGCTAGCCCGGCCGGCCCGCTTACCCAGCTCGATGCGTATCGCACCCGGGCTGACCCGCGAGTCGGGCTGGTGGTTAACGTCGCCGGGCTGTACGGCTTCTTTCGCCCGGGGCCGACCGAGCCGAAGGACCTCTTCTCCCGCTGGCCCGCCATACTCGCAGCCCTGGTGCTGATCGTCGCGCTCGGTTACGTCGCAGCGCTGCGCGACGCGGCGCGCAGGCGCGACGGCCTGGCCATCCTCGCCGCGGGGGTCGCCGGGTACTTCCTCGCCCTTGGCAGCCAGGGCCCGACCGGCGGCCTCTTCAGGTTCGCCTACGAGCACATCCCCGGTTTCGTCATGATGCGGGAGCCGGACAAGTTCTCGGTCCTTGTCGCCCTCGCGTACGCCTACGGATTCGGCTGGGGGATCGCGTGGCTCACCACCGGAAGCCGCCAGAAGGCTGCCCAGCTCGTGCCGGCCGCGCTGGCGTTTGCCTTGCCCCTCGCCTATACGCCGAACCTGCTCGGCGGCCTCGGCGGCCAGGTCAAGGCCAGCGAAGTCCCGTCCTCGTGGGCCGCAGCCTCGCGCCTTACCGGGGACGCTACGGTACTCTTCCTGCCCTGGCACGAGTACTTCCCGACCCCGTTCACCGGCCAGCGGACCATCGCCAACCCGGCGGCGTTTTACTTCGCAGGGACCGTCCTCATTAGCCAGAATCCCGGTCCTGGTTACGCTTTCGCTGCCGAAGATTCCCAGCATGTCTTCCTCGACAACTTGCTCGGCCCGCCAGTGAACCTGCGACGGCTGCGTGTCGCACTCGCCGGCCTCGGCGTAAGGTTCGTCGCCCTGGCGAAGGTGGCCGATTGGCGGGACTTCGCCGGGATCGCAGAGGCTCCCGGGATCCGTCTTCTGTACTCGAGTCGTTCGCTGGATCTCTTCTCGGTCTGGCCGACCGCCACGGAGACACGCGACGCCCGGCGGGTGCGTTCCGTTGATCCCGTCGACTACCGGGTCCTTCCCGGCCGTCCAGGCGTTGTCGCCCTCCCAGTTCCCTACTCGCAAAGCTGGACATTCGACGGCCATCCGGCTGTACGGCTTGCCGACGGGCAGGCGGGTATCGTCGCGCCCGCAGGAGGAGGTGTCGTTCATTACAACCCGTCCGGCGGCATCATCGCGAGCGAGATCGCGTCCCTCGCGGCGGCTCTTGCTCTGGCGGGCATCACATTCCTCGAACGGAGAAGGCGGGTACGTGGCAGGACTGACCGGGGTCCCCAGCCGCTGGCAGGGCCGTCACGAGGTTCACCTGGTCGGTTTAAGCCAAGAAGGCGAGCGAATCCGGCAGTCCTGGCTGAATCGGCGCCACCACTTTCCCGCGATCAACCGGCGGCGGGCTGCATTACAGAGGATGAAGGGTTGAGGTCTACCGGGCTCGTGGTCGAAGGTGCATCGGCGGCCCGGCTCTGCCGAGTTGGACCAATCAGGAAGTGAAGCCGCCGCCTCGCACACCGGCAGAGCCCGGTCAGCGTTGCCCCGACAAGCCACTGGACCGGTGCCGCGCGTAGGGCGCCGCACGAAGTTGCCGCACGAAGTCCACTGCCGAATTGAGCCATAACTGAATCGAGTAGGGGGCGGGGTCGCCCCGCCCCCTCTCACACCACCGGACATGCGGGTCCGCATCCGGCGGTTCGTCAGGCCGCTGGGTTGAGACGCTGCCAGGTGTGGCTGAGGGTTTTCAGGCCGAGGTGGTTCCAGTAGGAGTTGGGCAGGGACACCTGGAGGATCTGGGAGCCTGCGACTTTCCAGTATCTCCTGGTGACGCCGGCCCATTTGCGGGCCTCGCTTTCGGAGATGCCGCGTATTCGCAGGTTGTGCCGCTTGGCGGCGGTGGTCTTCCATTCCTTCCAGCGGATCTGCCGCAGGCGGCGGCGCAGCCATCCGTCCAGCTTGCCGAGCACGCTGGTGCGCTCAGCGAGCCGGAAGTAGGCCGTCCAGCCGGTGATGAGCCGATTCAGCCTGCCGATGCGGTAGTCCATCGACACGCTCCAGCTCCGCCGGGTCAGCTTCCGCAGCTGGTCTTTCAGCCGCGCGATCGCCTTGGGGGCGATCCGGATGCCGGCCCGCGGGCCGTCGAAGAAGAACCCGAACCCCAGCAGCGTCGCCTGCGCGGCGTGCCGGATCGAGGACTTCTCCTGGTTCACCTTCAGCTTTAGCCGCCGTTCGATCACGCCGCAGGCGCTCTCGAACACTCTCTGGGCGGCGCGTTCGCTGCGCACGAAGACCCGCAGGTCATCGGCGTAACGCACGAACCGGTGACCGCGCTTTCCCAGCTCCCGGTCCAGGTCGTCCAGCATGATGTTCGAGAGGATCGGCGACAGCGGCGAACCCTGCGGGGTCCCCTCAACCGTCGGCTGTTTGACCCCATCCACCATCACCCCGGCCTCCAGGTAGTTCCGGATGAGCTTAAGGACCTTGCGGTCGTCCACCTTGCGCGCCACCCGCGCCATCAGCGCATCGAACTGGACCCGGTCAAAGAACCGGTCCAAGTCGATGTCTGCGACCCATACCAGGCCGTCCTGGATGCACCGCCGCGCGGCCCGCACCGCCTGATGGGCGGACCGGCCGGGACGGAACCCAAACGACGACCCGGAAAACCCTGGGTCGAACACTGGCGTGAGCACCTGCGCGATGGCCTGCTGAATCAGCCGATCCAGGCAGGTAGGCACCCCCAGCGACCGCTCGCCGCCCCCAGGCTTGGGGATCACCACCCGCAGGGCAGGCGAGGGCCGGTAGGCGCCCGCGTCCAGAGCCGCCCGGACCTGCGCCCAATGCTCGTGCAGCCACGGGCGCAATTGCCCCGTGGTCATGCCATCCACACCAGGCGTACCCCGGTTGGCCTCCACACGCCTCAGCGCCCGGCTCAGATTCTGCGGTGAGAGCATCTGCTCCCACAAGCTCACCTCCAAGCCGGGGAGGACAGCATCCCCAGGGCGCGCCGTCCGGCCACTACGCTCAGCTGCGGTGCTCAACGGAACTCACCGTCTCCTCCGCGCAGCTGGCCCGCGTTCGCGGGATGGCTGCGATCTGCGCAACCGGCACGAGCAACCCCAGCTCCTCCGTCCCACTTGACGTTCGGCCCTTCCCGGCCACCATCCGATCCCGGCCGGTACTACGACCTCTGCTGACTTCTGCCAGGTCAGTCCGCACCTCACGATGCGGGCCGTCGGCGCGGCGACAACGACAGCACAACCGACACCCCGGCAGACCTCCCCGGATAAGAACGACCACTTTCCCCCTACGCCCGCCGCGTTTACGTGACGACCCTGTCGGTGATGACGGGCTTAACCTTCTTGAGCAGGCTCACCCAGATCGCCCCGCCTTATACGCGGTTCGTGTTCCTCGGTGCAGGGTTACGCCTCGGGCTTCCTTCCCACCCCGCCTCACGACGACGCAGTTGCCTCCGGCTCGGAGTTAGCACCACCTCTTCCTCCAGGGGACTTTCACCCCCAAGCGATCGCCCATGCCGGGCGTACTCAAGACGGCGCCGCTACGCGGCGCCGCGGGCGCGGCGTCAGCGCTGGGCTCAGCCTTGGGGGAGGCCCGCCCGGCGCACGCCGGGCCACACCCGCACAGGGCGCAGATCCAAGCGACTCACCCGGCACACGGGCGGGTGGCTGCGCTGTCGTCTTTCCTCAGCGGCCGAGTGTCCCGCTCGCGGCCGTTGCGAACTTCCCCGCCAGTCCTTGACGCTAGCGTCAAGTCCGGGCAAAATTCGCCCCGACAGGGGCGGGTAATTCTCGGTTTCCGCGCAACGCTCCCCGCCGCTAGGCGCTGCTGCCCGGCTTATCCGCGGTCACCCGCGCTGCCGCGGTATTCCTGCGGAAGTTGGGGGGTAGCGATGCGTGGTCTGATGAGGCGTGTCGCGGTGGCGACCGGTGCCGTGGTGATCTTGCTGGCGACAGGTGCACCGGTCACGGCGGGCGTACGAGCGCTCTCGCCGCTGACCGCTGGATCAGGGTGGTCGATCACGCCGACCCCGAACCCTCGGGCTGGAAACGGCTTGCTCAACGCGGTTTCTTGCCCGACGAGGCCGGTATGCACGGCCGTTGGCTTGCATGTGCGGGAGTCTGGGCGCGGGGTGACGCTTGCCGAGCGGCGCAGCGGCGGCACCTGGACCGTCCAGTCAATCCCGAATCCCCCCGATGCGGCGGCCAGCGCTCTCAACGGTGTGTCGTGCCCGTCCAGCTCGGCATGTACCGGCGTCGGGCAGTTCGTCGTCAAGTCGGGCGCGCAGCTGACCCTGGCCGAGCGGTGGAATGGCCGGGACTGGCGCATCCAGCCCACCCCCAACCCGGCGGGCTCCCCGTCGAGCACCCTGTTCGCCGTGGCCTGCCCAGCGGCTGACACCTGTACCGCGGTTGGAACCGCGAACTCGAAGCTCCTCGTGGAACGGTGGGCCGGTGCCCGGTGGCGCATCCAATCCGCCCCGGTACCGCCCGGGGCGCAGTTCAGCGAACTGAACGGGGTCAGCTGCACCGCGGCTTCGTGCAAAGCGGTCGGCGACTACGTGAACAGCTCGGGCGCCGACGTGACCTTGGCCGAGCGGTGGAACGGCACCCGGTGGACGATCCAGCCCACCCCCAACCCCTCTGGCACGCAGTTCTTCAGTGCCCTAACCGGTGTCTCCTGCACCGCTCGCGATGCTTGTGAGGCCTCCGGCGCGTCAGACGCGGGCGCCTTTGCCGAACGGTGGAACGGCACGCGATGGAGCTTGCAACCCGTCCCGGCCCCGGCTGGGGCGCAGTTCGCTCTGTTGTTCAACGTCTCCTGCGCGGCGTCCGCGTGTGAGGCGGTCGGTATCTACCAGGACGGCTCCGGGGCGTTCGTGACGCTGGGCGAACGGTGGAACGGGGCAGCCTGGCACGCCCAATCGACCCCCAACCCGGCCCGAGCGAGCACTAACTACCTCGGCGGCGTGTCCTGCCCCTCGGCATCTGATTGCACCGCGGTGGGCCAGGGCAACGGTGATGGGACGCCTGTCACGCTGGGCGAGCGGTGGCGGGATGGCCGCTGGCGCTTGCAGGCCGTGCCGAGCCCGGCCGGGGCGGCCGAAAACCAGCTCAACGGGATCGCCTGCCCGGCACGCAATGCGTGCATGGCGGTCGGCACCGCGGGTCCGACCCGCGGCGTGCTGTCGGCCGAGGCCCTTCGGTGGAATGGCACCAGGTGGCGCAACCAACCCATACCCACGGCCCCGGGGGCGTCTCCCAGCGCCCTGGCATGCACATCCCCCTCGGCATGCATGGCGGTCGGGGGTTCGGATTCCGGGGTCCTCGCTGAGCGGTGGAACGGCACCCGATGGCGCATCGTGCCCGCGCCCACCCCCGAGGGGGCGGTATTCGCCGGCCTGGGCGGCGTCTCGTGCCTGTCGCCATCGTTCTGCATGGCCACCGGCGCCTACTCCACCAACTCGTCCCCGTCGGGCCCGGTGGAGTCGCTAGCGGAGCGGTGGAATGGGAAGAAGTGGGCGATCCTGCCCACCCCGAACCCCGCCGGGGCCATCCAGAGCTTCCTGGGCGGGGTGTCCTGCACCTCACCGTCGGCCTGCACCACCACGGGCGAGCAGCACTCCGCCACCGGGATCGTGCACAGCCTGGCGGAACGCTGGAACGGCACCAGGTGGCGCGTCCAGCCCACTCCCAACCCGCCAGGAGTTCAGTTCGCCTCCTTGCCGAGCGTGGACTGCACCGGCCCATCGGCGTGCCTCGCCGTCGGAAGCTCAGACCAGGGCACCCTGGCGGAGCGGTGGAACGGCACCAGGTGGCGCATCCAGCCCATGCCCACCTTGCCCGGCGGCCAGCTGACCGGGGTGGCATGCCCAGCCCCCGCCGCCTGCACCGCGGTGGGATTCACGTTCACCAGCTCCGGCGGGATGATCCTGGCCGAGCGGTGGAACGGCACCAGGTGGCGCATCCAGCCCACCCCGCTACTGCCCGCGGCCCACGACATCTCCCCGCCCGCCGTCGCCTGCCCAGCGCGCACCGCGTGCACCACTGCCGGCGGCTTCGAGAACGACGGCCCTGGCTCGGTAAGCCTGGCCGAGCGGTGGCAGGGAAGTGGGACGTCTGCTGCCCAAACGGCACCAGGCGCCTTCTCGGCCCATGCATATCGCGGCATTGTTGGCTGCATCCGCGCAGCCCTGGGCGAAGGCGTCGGGGCGGCGGCACCACACATCGGGCCGAGGTTCAAAGCCCCGACGCGGCAACGATCTCAACTGGCGGCCGAGATCGAACGGATCACTTCCCTCTGTACTGCGGCCTGATCGAGCAAGTGGTCACAGGAACGTGCGTCCTGCCGGACCTGAGCAGGTACGGTCGCGCAACCATGGCGAAACAGCAGGCCATTGGCGAGGCTGCTCAGAACATTGACGCCTATTAGGTTGAAGGCTGAGGTCTACGGCGGTTCGGGTTCGAGGGTGAGCCCGGTCTGGGCGAGGAAGCCGTCGATGAGGGCGGGCCGGTACTGGATTCTTTTGAGCCGGTTCTTGATGATCGCGCTGAGCTGGTCCACGTCGGCGGCGGCCAGGTTGCCCAGGCCATTCTTCATATTCGCCCAGGCGCCCTCCACGGCGTTGAGGTCAGGGGCATAAGCGGGCAGCCGGGCCTCGGTCAGCCAGTCCGGGTGGGCCTCGATGAAGGCGCGCATCGCGGCGCTGATGTGGGTATTCAAGTTATCCCAGACCAAGATGACCGGGGCAGACAGGCGCTGTAGCGGTGTTCCGAGCGGTGATCGCTGATCATGCACTTGTTCCGCGCCCAACTTCCACACCTAATCTGCGGGCGGGGCCAGGTCGTGCCGGGCCGTCAGGGCCAGCCAGGTCAGTGCCCCGGTGATCAGGGCCGGGGTGGCGGGCCCCGAACCGGCGACCAGCGCCACGGCGGCGCTCACCGCCGCGGTGGCGGCGATCCGCAGCGCGAGCCTGGCCGGGCGGCCCCGCCGCACCCGCGACCACCAGTGCCGCTGCGTTAGACCGGCGGCCGGCCGCCATCGCCGTCTCTCCCCGGCGGCGGCCGGCCGCCCGCCGCGCTCCCCGGGGGTGGCCGCGCGGGGGCGGCGCCACGCCCGCCGCATCCGGCCCGACCGGGCGGGGCGGGCCAGGTCGGCCACCGCCTCGGCACGGCCGAAGTTCGTCCGTAGCGCGGTGTATGCAGCGGCGGCCGCGGCGAACCTGGCGGCGTCCCCGCCGTCGGCCCGGTCCGGGTGGGTCGCGGCGGCTATCCGCCGCCAAGCGGCCCTGACCTCGTCGTCGGTCAGGCCGGGCCCGGCCGGCAGGCCTAACACCGCGAACGGGTCCGCCTGCCGCGCTGGCCTCATCGGTGCCCCTGCCGTGCCGTGTGGTTCAAGGGCCGAGTGTACGAAAGCCTGGGCCGGACGGGAACCGCAACGGGGCCCGGGGTGAGGCCGGCACCCGGGCCCGCAGGGTCCCCCAGAGGAACGCGCAGGGAGCGAACCCCCGTGCGCGCTCCCTGCCCGCGCCCCGGCCCACGGCCCTGCTTGACCCTGGCCCGCCTTCCGCGTAACCGGAAGCCCTCCAGCAGGCCATGCCCGCGCCTCACCCCAGGCTTGCCTGTAGCCAACCGTCCCGGGCGCCAGCGGGCCATCCCCGGATTCCGGGATCCGCCGGGCGCGAAGCCCAGACCTACACTTGCGCTACCACATCCGTGCCGGTTACCGCAGACAGGAAGGCCATGGGTCCTCAGCCCAGCAACCCGGCCGCCGCGCGGGTCACCACGCCTTCCGGCCAGGTCGTGGGGATCCCCGAGGGGGGCAGGCTGGTGTTCGGCCGGGGGCCGGACGCTGATCTGACGATCGCCGCGGGGCGAGGTCTGTCGCGCCGCGCCGGGGTGATCAGCGCCATGGCGGCGGGGGCCTGGATCGCCAACATCAGCCGCACCCACGCCCTCTACGCCGAAGGGGACGGCTACCGGATCCGGCTGCCCCGGATGGAGGAACGCGACGAGCCGTCCGGCGGTTGGTTCGTCCGCGACGGGACGGTGCTCGTCGGGTCCCGGGCCATGCTGGACGAGGGGCGCCCGCTGGCGGTGATCGTCTCCGGCGGCGACGGCCACTGGGGCGCCGGCGCGGACGGTGGCCGGGCCCGCGGCGACGGCGACGCGACCCTGCTGCCGATCTACCTGGACCCCATGACCAAGCTGTTCCTGGTGGCGCTGATGTGGTGCCGTCCCTGGCTGCTCGACCCCGGTGCGGTCACCCCGCTACCGCGCACACCGGAGATCGCCAGGGACGCGCTCCAGGCCACCGGGGCGTACCACGAACTGGAACGGTTCGACACCGACCCCGCATTCCGCGACCGGTTGTCCGCGCGGGTGGCCGAGCACATCAAGGTGCTGCGGCACAAGATCACCGACCGGGGCCTGGTCCGCGCGGACACGCGGCTGTCGGACGAGGTGGTGGTGCGGCTGCTCATCGAGCATGGCATCGTCACGGCCGCGGATCTGGGCAAGCTGAACGACCCGGCGTGGTGCTCCCGGCAGGAGGACCTCTGGTGGTCCCGGGACGCCTAGCGGTGCTGGCCTGGGGAGCGCCCGCCGGGCCAGCAGCGCGTTCGGTCAGGGCGTGGGGGAGGGAGGACCCCGGGGTGGGGGCGGCATGACCTGGAAGACCGCGCTGAGCCGGCGCCCGTCCCCGGTGACCACGACCTCGTGACGGCCCGTGGGTATCGGTCCCGGGTAGAACACGTGCCCCTGGTCGATCGTGTAGTTGAAGCTTCCGGCGCCGTCGACCACCTGCCGGGCCGAGACGCCGCCCCGGTCGGCCAGCGTCAGCGTGACGGTGCTCCGCGGTGGCCAGCCCGCACCGTGCACCACGAACCCGGTCTCGCCGTCGCCGGCCGGCTGGATCATCTCGACGCCGGGCCGGCCGCCGGACAGCGGGGGAAACGAGCTGGGCGGCGGCGCGTTCGGCGGCGGGGGGAAGCCCAGCGCTGCCGGGTTGGCCGAGGACGACGGCGAGGGCTGGCCGGCGCCGCCGTCCAGCGCCACCGCGATCAGCGCGCCGACCGCGACCAGAGCGGCGGCGGCCCCGGTCCGCCCAGCCAGGGTGAGTGCCGCGCCGCGGCGCCGCGTGCGGAGCAGTCCCGCCGGGGCGCCGTGGCGGCGCGGCGTGCCGGCCGGCCGCCCGGGCCGCGCCGGGATCGGCCCGCGGGACCGCCAGCGGCGGATCGCCGGGGCGCGGGGGGTGGACAGCGCGGTGTGCGACCCGAAGGTCGCCTCTTCGGCGGCCGCGTCCGGCGCTGGGGCCCGGGCCGCGAACTGGGGGCTGCGGGCGTAGCCACCGATCAGCGTCATGGCCGGGTCGGTGAGGTAGGCGTGCTGGCCGCCACGCGTCACGGGCCCGGACACGAACGGGCCGAGCTGGCTGAGCAGCGTGGCGGAACTGGGGCGCTGCCTGGGGCTCCGCTCCAGGCAGGCGGTGACCAGGCCGGTCAGCTCTGCCGGCAGGCCCGCCAGGTCCGGCGCCTCGGTGGCCAGCCGGACCAGCACGTCCATCACCGTCTCCCCCTGGTACGGAGCGTGCCCGGTGGCCGCGTACAGCAGGGTCGCGCCCAGCGAGAAGACGTCGCTGGCCGCAGAGGCCTGTCGCGTGTCCCGGGCCTGCTCGGGGGCCATGTAGGCGGGCGTGCCCACCGCACCCCGGGTCACCGTGAGCTGGACCCGCTCGGCGGCCCTCGCCACCCCGAAGTCGATCACCCGGGGCCCGTCCGGTGAGACCAGCACGTTGGACGGCTTGAGATCGCGGTGCACCAGCCCCGCGGTGTGGATGGATTCCAGTGCCTCAGCGCACCCGGCGGCCAGCCACCGGGTGGCCGCCACCGGCAGCGGGCCGCAGCCGCGCACCAGCTGGGTCAGCGAGGGCGCCGGCACGTACGCCGTGGCCAGCCAGGGCACGTCCGCGTCGGCATCGGCCGCCACGACGGCGGCGGTGAAGACCCCGCTGACCCGCCGGGCCGCCGCCACCTCGTGGGCGAACCGGGCACGGAACCCGGCCTCCTCGGCGAACTCGATCTTGATCGTCTTGACGGCTACCAGCCGGCCCGCGGTGGAGCGGCCCAGGAACACCTGGCCCATCGCGCCGGCGCCGAGGCGGCCCAGTAACACATACGGCCCGATGCGCTCCGGATCCCACCGGCGAAGGGGCTCCAGCTCCGGCTGCACAGCCATGATCGTGTCCTCCCTGGACCTTCGGCCAGTCACCATCATGCCGAGGTCCCGGGCGTCACGTGCCCGGTTTCGGCCGGTGTGGACCAGGTCATCCGGGCCCGGTCACGGCTGTCCGGGCGGTCCGGCCGGGCGCCCGCCCGTCCGGTCACACCGGCGGCCCTGGTCCACGATGACCACGCCGCGTCAGCATTTCCGGCCGCAAACGCCAGCCTCCGCTTCGCCCGCAGCTTGTCAAGCCCGCACCGCACCGTCATCGGTTGGGGGCTGGTGGCCGGCCCCGGTCGTGCGGGTCACCAAAGTTGCCGTCGGGCCGATCTCCGACGAGGAGGCAGCGGGCATCGTCACGTTCGGCGACATCAGGGCCTACGCTCCCGCGATCGAAGCGCTCGCGGCGGGCTGAGCGCTCCCGGCGAACCGCTGTCGTGAACCGGGTCTTGCACGGGCACCGCTCACGGCACCCGCCGCCCGGCGGGGCGCTCACCAGCCGGGGCGGAGTGATCCCGGTTTGACGATGGCCCGTAGTACCCCTTGAAGCTGCCGGAACCGTGGTTCCCCGAGCGTTGTCCGCCATCGCGCGACGGCCTCGCTGGCCGCGTCTTCCGCGGCGAGAGTGCAGGCAAACCCCTTCTCGGTCAGGGCTAGCAGCGCGGCGCGCGCGTCGAGCGGGTGTGGCTGGCGGGTGACGTATCCGCGCTCTTCGAGCTGGTGCACGAGCTGGGCGGCCGCCTGCTTGGACACGCCCAGGTGCGCTGCGACGCCGGCGATCGTCGCGTCACCGGCGCTGATCCGCGCGAACGCGAAGCCGTGCGCGGGGCGGACATCCGGGAACCCCCGGCGGGCTACCCCTTCCTGTACCGCCTCGACGAGTTGCGCCGCGAGCAGGAGCACATCGGTCGCTACCGACCAGTTCTCGGCGTTGGCCATGCCTCTATCTTGACAGAACAGAGACAAGTTGCTTGTCTATATAGACAAGCAACTTGTCTATAGCGAGGATGCCATGCCGGTAATCACCAGCAATGACGCTGAAGTCTTCGAGACGCACGGCACACGGTTCAGCTCGTATGTCCGGCCCTCCCGGGGCGGCGGCGAACTGTGCGCCTGGCGGGTCGAGGTGCCGCCGGGCCTGAAGGGCGCACCCCACCGGCCGACTCGCGAGGAGGTCATCTGCTGCATCGACGGCGAACTCGCGATCACGCTGGACGGCACCCAGCACAGCCTGCACCCAGGCGACGTCGCCTACGTCCCCGCCGGCACCGAAGTGCGCCTTGATGGCGGCCGGGACGGCGGTGCCGCGTGGACGACCTGCCTCACCGGGCTCGAGGCCGTCATGGGCGATGGAAGCCGGCTCGCCCCGGCGTGGACGAGATAGCAGCGCCTGGCGGTCACCACGGCGCCGGCCCCTGCGGCCCCGTCAGGGCGGCCCGGATGCGCGCGATGGGCGGCCTATCGGGACCATCCCGGATATGGGCTGGCCGGGCGGCCGCTGCCCTCGCAGCCCGCGGCCCGGCTCGGCCCGGCAGCATCAGCGTGGCACACGGTAATGTCGGTGTGTCCGGTTGGTCTGACGATGACTCACAGACCCGAGCCGCCGCGGCCCGCGTGGAGACACCGGATGATGGACGTCGGCGCGTTTTCGCGTGATAGGCCCGTTTGGCCAGGGCGGTCGGTCACCGATGGCTGACCCGTCCGGGGAGTCCCTGGCGGGGGCGGCGATGTCTGGGCCGGACGTTCTGCTGGCGACCAAGTTGCACGTGCCCGGGCCGCAGCCGGGATTTGTGCCGCGCCGGCGCCTGGTGGAGGCGCTGGGCGGGGGGCTGGCGCGGGGGCGGGTGCTGGTGTGTGCTCCGGCTGGGTTCGGCAAGACGTCGCTGCTGGCTGAGTGGGCCCGGGGTGGCGGGCGGCCGGTGGCGTGGCTGGGCCTGGATGCCGGCGACAGCGACCCGGCCCGGTTCTGGCGGTATGTGGTGGCCGCGCTGGACCGGGCCCGGCCGGGGCACTGGAGGCGATGGACGAGGCGGGGCAGGCCGGGCTGAGCCCGCAGGTGGTCGCCCTGTTCAACCCGGTGCCGTCGCAGCGGGCGCGGCTGCTGCTGGCCCAGGGCGACGTCCACGCGGCCGGCCAGTGGACCGCGGCCGCCGGGCTGAGCCCAGACGACGAGCCAGATTATCCGCGGGAGCCGGTGTACCTGGTGCTGGCCCGGGTGCTGCTCGCCCGCGGCGACCCCGGCCCGGCGCTCACGCTGTTGCAGCGGCTGGCCGACGCCGCGGCCGGCCAGGGCCGGACCGGCAGCATCATCGAGATCCAGGCGCTGCGGGCGCTGGCGCTGGCCGCCTGCGGCGATCACGCCGGCGCCCTCGGCGCGCTGACCGAGGCGGTCACGCTCGCCCGCCCGCAGGGCTATGTGCGGGTCTTCGCCGACGAGGGTGCGCCGATGCGCGCCCTGGTCGCCCAGCTGCCCGCGGCCCGGCCGGGCCCACCGCACCTTGCCCGCTGCACCGGCCCCGGCTACCTGGCCGCGCTGTTGCGCGCCTGCGGCCCGGCGGGCGCCGCGCCGCCGCGGCGCCGGCGCGGCGCCGGGCCTGGCCGAGCCGCTGACCGGCCGCGAACTGGAGGTGCTGCGGTTGATCGCCGCGGGCAAGTCCAACCAGCGCATCGCCCACGACCTGGTCGTGGCGCTCGACACGGTCAAAAGGCACGTGACCCACATCCTGGGCAAGCTCGGCGCCGCCAACCGGACCGAGGCCGCCGCGCGGGCCCGGCAGCTCGGCCTGCTCCCCTGACACCGTCCCCCACCCTGGCCGGTAGCACCTTCGGGTGAACGATCGCCGCGCCGCGATATCCCACCCGGCAGCCACCTTTGGGTGACGCGCCACGGCTGCCGGGCTGCCTACCGTTCCCCCAGGAGCCGGACCACCCATCCGCTCATGGAGGACGTCATGTACGACCCGCCTGCTTATCTGTGGGCGATCACCATCGCCGGGCCCACCGCGGTCGCGGCCGTGACCTGCATCGTGCTGTACGGCGGCACGGTGCGCGCCGGCCTCGGCCGGAGGCGCGCGGCGTGGCTCGCGGGGGCTGCGGCCGTCCTGTTCGGCGGCTGGCTCACCGCCAGCGCGGTGATCGCAGGTCGCGGCTGGTACCGCACGCTGCCGTGGTTTCCGGTCGCCGTGGCCGACTACCTGGGCCTGCTGCTGGCGCTGCGCCGGATCCCGGTGGTGGCGCGCGCCCTGGCGGCGCCGCGCATGGCGAGCCGCCTGGAGCTTCCGCACGCGCCCCGCGTGGCCGGGGTGGTCTTCCTGCTCTACCTGGCCCTCGGCCACCTGCCGGCGGTGTTCGCCTTGCCCGCGGGCCTGGGCGACATCGCCGCGCCCCTGGTCGCGCGCGGGCTCACCGGCGGCACCGGCCGCCGCGCCGCGTTGTGGTTCAACGCGTTCGGGATCACCGACCTGGCCGTGGCCCTGACCCTCGGCGCCCTCACCGGATTCCATCTGGTCAACGTCACCCCGTCCAGCGCGGCGATCACCGAACTTCCGCTCGCGCTGATCCCGACCGCGACCGTGCCGCTGCTGCTCGCCCTGCACATCACGGCATCCTCCGCGCTGGTGCGGGCCGCGCCGGGCACCGGTGCCCGGCACCGCCCCGCTCACCGCCATCGCGAAATAGCGGAGAAAGAGGATGCAGCCCAAGCTCCCCGGGTAACGCGCCGCCACGGCCCCGCCACCCCGGCCACCGCCCACCGATGACACGACCCATCGAAAGGAACGGAACCAGCATGACCAGGATGACCCCGCTGCTGGAGCGCAACGAGAAGTTCGCCGCCGCCTACACCCCCGCCCCGCTCGCCCCGCCCACCGCCCAGCTGGTCGTCGTCACCTGCCTGGACCACCGCGTCGACCCCGCGATCATCCTCGGCGTCGGGCTCGGCGAGGCGCCCGTCCTCCGCAACGCCGGCGGGCGGGTCACCCAGGCCGTCATCGACGACCTCGCCTACCTCGCCTTCCTCGCCGGGCAGCTGTTCGCCGGCCAAACCGCCGACGGCACGCTCTTCGAGGTCGCCATCGTCCACCACACCCAATGCGGCACCAGCTTCCTCGCCGACCCCGGCTTCCGGCACCAGGCCGCCGAAGCGACCGGCGTGGCGGAGGCGGCGCTGGCCGCCGCCGCCGTCGCCGACCCGCACACCACCGTCAAGGCCGACGTCGAGCGGCTGCTCACCTCGCCGCTGCTCTCACCCAAGGTGAGCGTCTCCGGCCACGTCTACGACATCGCCACCGGACGCGTCACCACCACGATGGACGCCCGGTACCCCTAGCGGCCAAGCGGCCGGCTATGACGGGGGCGGCGGGACGAGCCACCCCCCGGACCCGCTGCCCGGCCGAGGGAGCTCCGCACCCGCCGGGATCAGCATGGTTCCGGGCCGAATGCCTCGTCGCGCAGCGCCGCCTCCGCGCCGGCAGGCTCCGGGCCGGTACGCCCTGAGGCCATGGGGCACCCCGAAGGCGGAAGTGAAGCCCGAGGCCGCCGATGATGCGTTGCCCATGTCGCCTACGCGCCGGCTGGCGCTGATCATCGCGCTTACATAGCTGCTGGCAATAGGGATTCCCGTAGCCGAGTTGCAGTTGCCGGTGTCGGGGCAGATGGTGGTCACCGACGAGTTCGCCACCATCGCACTGGCTCATGCGGTGGCGGGCTATCGACAAGCGCCGGAAGTGACAGCCGGGACCGTCGCGATCATTCCGGGATGAACACGCCCCAGCCTTTGACCGTAGTGAGCTTGCCCTCGTCCACCAGCACGTGCACGGCCCGGTCGATTGTTGAGCGGGACACCCTGTAAGCCTCGGCCAGTTGTGCCATGGACGGCAGAGCTTCCCCGGGCAACCACTCCCCACCGTCGATCCGCTCCCGCAGCGCATCCGCCACGGTCAGATAGGGCACACGTGGCGACTTGGGCGGCATCCCCCCATGATCTTGGCCCCCCGGCATGCTGTCATGATCGCATCAGAGGATGTCGGAGCCGTTTTGAGGTACCTGGACTGTACGATCTGTTTTAGACTGTCGCCATGCTGGACGACGACGTGACCCGGTTGCGGCAGGAGTACCCGGACTGGCAGATCTCGACTATCTGGGCTACCGCGGCCAGCGGGCCCGATTCCCGCCGTCTCCTGGCATACCGGCAAGTCGATCACCAGCGAATACTGCTGTCCGCCTGGAACGCGGGGGAACTGCGGGCAAAAATCGCGCAGGAGGAGTCCCCGTGAAGTGCGTCCTTAGTCTTCTCGCCTCCCTAGGGCCGTCTGGACGCAATCCAGCGCCACGTCCCCTCCTCAGCCCTGGCTGACGCCAGCACCCACCGCACGCCCGCTCACGGCTGCGAGGACTGCGCGCAGAATCCCCTGGGCATGTGTGTGGATTGCGCCCGAGGACCGGGACTGCATCACCACCTGGCCTTGAGCGACGGCGAGCGCAGTCGCCGCAGGATGGTTGCACGATCCAGCCCAAAACGCCGGGCCGACCCGGGCCGGAAACGCATCGGCTCAGCCTGGCTCAGGGCCGAAGGCCTCGTCCAGGAACGCCGTGACCTCCACCCGGTGCGGTGCCGCCGTGGTGGGCTGGTCCGCTGGCGCCGCCACATCCGGCGGTGGCTGGGCGGCAGCCCGGCCCTCCGGCCCGGCGGCGCTCACCGGCCTTGCCCGGTGACCGCCGGCGTGGCGCTGCGCCGCGAGCGGGCCTGCTAGGGCGGCCGGCGCCGCGACCAGCCGTTTGACCTGCACGAAGGTGACCCCGCCCCGGTAGATGTAGGCGGCCTGACCCACGTCGAGGCGGCGGATGAGCGCCGGGTCGGCCACCGGTGCCTCCCGCACCCGCGAGGAGCCCTCCCGGCCCCACCGGGGCACGCCGAGCAGGCGGCGGCTGGTGTCCAGCCCGGGCCGGTCCCCGGCCAGGGCGGTGACCGGTTCGGGGTAGGGGGTGCGCAGCAGCCAGATGCCGCCGTCCGCGGTCGTCGCGAGCCGGTACCTGTCGTCATCGTCGGGGGCCAGCCCCTGCCAGGACTGGGCCGACACCTGCACCGCCAGGCCGAGCGACCGGGCCCGCTCGTAGAGCTGCCAGATCGGCAGCCGCCGGGAAACCGCGCTGAACTCGTCCACCGCCAGCAGGATCTCCCGGCCGGCGCCCGGGCCGTGCGCGGCGTAGTGGGCGAGCAGGTCCACCAGCGCGCGGGCCTGCGCCTCGGCCACGGCCACGTCGGCGGTGCCCTCCAGGATGCAGTACCAGGCGTCCGCACCGGCGTACCCGCCGGGGCCGTCCAGCCCCGGCCCGAGCCGGCGGAACAGGGTACGGAACCGCAGCGCGACGTCGGTGATGTGCCGGGACGCCGAGGAGAGCAGCGCCGCCTCGTCGCCATGCTCCGGGGCGGCGTAGGCCAGGCCGAGCCAGGCGGCATCCAGCCTGGCCAGGAAGTCCGCGGCGGTGGCGGGCGGGCCGCCAGGCGCGCCCACCGCCAGCGCGACGATCGTCTCCATCACGTCCGCGTAGTAGGCCGCGCCCCCCGTGCCGTGCTCGATCATGTCCAGCAGCGTGGTGATCAGCTGCGCCGGTGGCAGGTCCCACAGCGACAGGCTGGCCTCGTCCGGCCAGACGGCGGTGGACCGCGCCCCCGCGCCGCGCAGCACGCGGCGAACCCGGTCCGCGATCCGCCGCGAGTCGGCACCGCCCTTGCAGTCCAGCACAACCAGCAGCGGCCGCCGCCCGGCGCCGGCCGCGTGCAACTGCAGCCCCCGGGCCAGGAACCCGGCCCACAGCCTCAGCAGCAGCGTCGTCTTGCCCGTCCCGGTCGTCCCGATGATCACCTGGTGGGACCGCAGCCGCTCGTAGGGGAGCAACGCGAGGTCGGCGGCCGGGTGCCCCGCCGCCCTGATGACCGCGCCCGCGACGACGGCGCCGCGCCGGTTGACCAGCGGAACCGCGCCGGGCGCGGCGATCCTGGCCCGCGCCGTGCGCACCTGGCGCCGCCACTGCCGTGCCTGGAATGCCGCCGGGGAGGTCGGGAACATGCCGCCGGTACCGGTCTGCATCGTGTAGATCCGCCGCGACCACAGCACCCCGGCCGCGGCCAGGCCGAGCGGGATCGCGGCCGGGGCGATGGTGGCGGCGGCCAGTGCCACCCTGCCCGCCGCCACCTGGTGCCAGGCGGCCAGCCAGGCCTGATAGGGCGCGGTGGCGACCTGCCACGCGGACCGGCTGGCGACGGCGACCGCCGCCAGCCAGGCCGCCACCATGGGCAGGCACGCCAGCGCCGCCCGGTACAGCCGGCGCGGCGGCCAGCCGCGCAGCCAGGCCAGCGTCATCCCCAGCGCGGCCACCAGCGAGACCGGCGCGGCCGCGATGACCAGCGCCACGGCCACGGCGGCCCGGGCCAGCCTGGCCGCCGCGCGCAGCACGGCCAGCAGCACGACCAGGCCCAGGTAGCGCCGGATCACCGGGGCCCCCCGCCGGCGCGGGGCGCCGCGCCGCCCATGCCCGCCCCCGGTGGCAGGGCGCGGATCTCCACCCGGCCTGCGGCGCCGCCCAGCATGGCGCGGGCCCTGGCCACCGTCGGCCGAGCCGCGGCCGAGCACAGGTACACCGCCCGGGCATGGCGCGGGGGTGCCCCGGGCACCCGCACCTGGCCGGCCGGGCAGCCGTAGTCCCCGGTCCTGCGGAGGATCTCCTGCATGATGGCGGCGGTCCTGGCGACCGTCTTCGGGGTCAGCTCGGCCTCGATCGCCCAGCACTCCCCGGCGAACGCGACCGGGGCGCCGTCGGGCCAGTGCACCTCGCCGTCTGGGATGTGCTCACGTAAGCCGACCCGCCCGCCGGCCCGGGCCCGCAGCCGGCGCTCGCCGCGCCAGAACGCTCCCGCGGCGGCATACCCAGAGGTCGCCTCCAGCGCCAGCCGCACCGAGGTGACCGCGCGCAGGTGCGCCAGCCGTGATAACGCGGGCGGGGCGGCGGTGTAGGGCAGGCCGCAGGCCGCCAGCCCGGGCCGGGTCAGCCAGACCCAGGAACGCCCCGGCCCGATCCTGGCGGATTCGGCGTAACCCGCCCTCCGCCAGGCCAGCGCGATGGCGCGGGCCCGCGCCTCGGCGACACCGAGGACCACGGCGAGCTGGTCGAGTTGCACGGCGTACATGTCGGCGACGAAGAGCAGCGCGGCGATGTCGCGCTCGGTGAGGCGCCCGGATGGGGCGGTGGTGTCCGCCCGGCCCGCGCTGGCATCCACGAGTCCACTACACCACGCCGGCGCGACACGCGGTAAGGGGTGGCGCCAGGCGGTGCTGGTGAGGCAGAATCCGAAGAGGAGTGCTAGCGGCAGCGTGTCGCGGGAACGGGGATGCCCGGGCCGGTGTGCGGAGCTGAGGTTCGTTGGGGAAGACGCACCTCGTCCGCACACAGGGAGGCCAGGGTGACCGTTCGCGGCGTTCTGCACGTACATTCCGCGCCCCCGGCGCTCAGCCCCCACGTGGAGTGGGCGGTGGCCGGGGTTCTTGGCGTGCCTGTCAGCATGCCATGGGTAGGCCAGCCCGCCGCGCCCGGCATGGTGCGCGCCGAGCTTGAGTGGCAGGGGCAGCCCGGCCTGGCGGGGAAGATCACCTCCGCGCTGGCCGGGTGGAACCGGCTGCGCTTCGAGGCCACCGAGGAAGCCAGCCCCGGCTGCGACGCGCTGCGGTTCAGCTACACACCGGCACTCGGCGTGTTCTCGGCCGTCACGATGGGGAACGGGGACATCCTGGTGCCGGAGAACCGGCTCCGCGCGGCGATGACGGTGGCGGCCGCCCCGTCCGGCGTCGCCCGGCTGGCGCACGGCGGCGCCGATCGCGACGCCGCCAGCGCGCTGGAGGAGGAACTTTCCCGGCTGCTCGGCGAGCCCTGGGACTGCGAGCTTGAGCCGTTCCGGTGCGCCGCCGACGGCGCCCCGGTGCGCTGGCTGCACGCCACCGGCTGACCCGCGGCCGGCCCGCCCGGCCGCCGGGCGGGCCGGCCCTCGGCCGATAGGATCGGCGGACCGGCCAGCGTTTCCGCGCCGTGGAGCGGTAGGCAGTGCACGGCCGGGGACCGGGGCCGTGGCGGCTGCCGCGGACCGCTGGGCTGGGTGAGCCTGGAGGAGACATGGCCAACGAGATCTCCGTCCCCGACGAACGTGCCCCCGGGCAGGCGGTCGCCGTCGCGGCCCTGCCGCGGCGGGCGGCACCGGGCGGGCACCCGCTCATCACCGCGAGCGCCGCCACGGGGCAGCCGCGCGACGGCCATGACCGGGTCGGTGCGCCGGTCCGCGGGGCCGGCATGGCCGCGTGAGCGGCCCGGCCGGGGCGGTGCCCCGGAAGGTCATCCTCGACTGTGACCCGGGCATCGACGACGCGTTCGCGATCGCCTTCGCGTGCGGGCACCCCGGCATCGAGCTGAGCGGTGTCACCACGGTGGCCGGCAACGTCGGCCTGGACCGGACGACCGGCAACGCGCTGGCCGTGCTGGAGTTCCTCGGCCGGGCGGACGTGCCCGTCGCCGCGGGCAGCCCGGCGCCGCTGCTGCGCCCCCTCGCCGATGCCCATGACGTGCACGGCGAGACCGGGCTCGGCGCGGCCACCCTCCCGTCGGCGCGGCGCGGGCCCGTGACGGCGCACGCGGTGGACTTCCTCATCGAGCGGGTCGCCGGCGCGCCGGGGGAGGTGACGCTGGTCGCGACCGGGCCGCTGACCAACATCGCGCTGGCCGTCCGCCGGTATCCCCCGCTGGCCGCCCAGGTCGCCGGCTTCGTCATCATGGGCGGGTCGGCGGGCCGGGGGAACGTCACCCCGGCGGCGGAGTTCAACATCGCCTGCGATCCCGAGGCCGCGGCGATCGTGTTCGGCGCGGGCTGGCGGGTGACGATGGCCGGGCTCGACGTGACGCACCAGGCCCGGGCCACCGCCGAGGTACGGGACCGGCTGCGCGCGCTCGGCCGGCTGGGTGATGAGCTGCTGCTGCCGGGGCTGCGCGGCTACCGGAGCGTGGCCGGCGGCGCGGGCCAGCCGGTGCACGACGTGTGCGCGGTGGCCCTGGTGGTCGCGCCCGGCCTGTTCGGCTGCGAACCGGCACGGGTCGAGGTCGAAGTCCAGGGCCGGTGGACCTCCGGCATGACCGTCACCGACTTCGGCGCGGCCGCCGGGGACCGTAACGCGCTGGTCGCGCTGTCGGTGGACGCCCCCGCGTTCTGGGACCTGGTGCTCGGCGCGCTGCAGCGGGCCGCCGCGGCGATGGGCGGCGGCTGACCCGGCCGCGGCCCGGCCGGGCGGGACCGCGCCCCGGTTATCGGGTGCGGGCGAGGAAGCCGTCCGCACCGCGGGTGTTGAGGACCCGCTCCTGCGGGATGCCCAGGCTTTCCGCGCGGGCGCAGCCGTACTCCAGCCAGTCGAGCTGACCGGGCGCGTGCGCGTCGCTGTCGATGGTGAACAGGCAGCCCATCTCCATGGCCAGGCGCAGCAGGCGGCCTGGTGGGTCCCGGCGCTCCGGCCGGCAGTTGATCTCCACCGCGACCCCGCGGTCGCGGCAGGCGGCGAACACCTGCTCCGGATCGAACGCCGACTCGGGCCTGCCCCGGCCGCCGCGCCCGCCGAGCAGCCGGCCGGTGCAATGGCCGAGCACGTCCACGTGGGGGCTGGACACCGCGGCCACCATGCGGGCGGTCATCGGCCCGGCCGGCATCCGCAGCTGCGAATGCACGCTGGCCACCACGACGTCGAGCCGGCCGAGCAGGTCGTCGGTCTGGTCCAGGGAACCGTCGTCGAGGATGTCCACCTCGATCCCGGTCAGGATGCGGAACGGTGCCAGTTCGGCGTTCAGCCGGGCGACCAGCTCAAGCTGCGCCTCCAGGCGTTCGGCGGTCAGCCCGTTGGCCACGGTCAGCCGCGGTGAGTGGTCGGTCAGCGTGACCCACTGGTGCCCGAGGTCGCGGGCCGCCTCGGCCATCTCCTCCGGCGGGCTGCTTCCGTCGCTCCAGTCCGAGTGGGTGTGGCAGTCACCGCGCAGCGCCGCCCGCAGCGCCGACGGCGCCGCGGCCGGTGCCTCGGCCAGCAGCCGGGACAGGTAGTCGGGCCGCTGCCCGGCCGACGCCTGCGTGACCACCTCGGCGGTGACCTTGCCGATCCCGGGCAGCGCCTCCAGGGTGCCCTCGCGGATCCGCCGCTCCAGCTCGGCCGCGCCCAGGCCGGAGATCACCTGCGCCGCCCGGCGGAACGCCCGCACCCGGTAGGTGGGCGCGGCGGCGCGCTCGAGCTGGAACGCGATCTGCCGCAACGCCTGCACTGGCTGCACCGGGCTCCCTCCCTACCCAACAGATACCAGCGCCGGGCCGGCCCGGTCACCCGCACCGGGCAGTTCAGCGCGACGAGCAGGGCCCGCTCAGGACGGCGGGGTCCAGACGTACGGCGTCGTCGTGGCCAGGGGCTGAAAACCCATGCGGCGGAGGATCGGGGCGCTATCGCCGGAGGCGTCCACCTGGAGGTAGCGGACGCCACGCGCGGCGGCGAACTGGGCCCGCCGGGCGACCAGGGCCCGGTAGATGCCCCGGCCGCGCCACTCACGCAGCGTCGCGCCGCCCCACAGCCCGGCGAACTGCGATGTGGGCCGCATCTCCAGCCAGCCTGCCGCGACCACCCGCCCGGCGGCCTCCGCGGTCAGCACGACGTAATCGTCCGGCGCGGCCGCGATCTCGCGGATCAGGTGCTCACCGGTCCAGTCCCGGTCGGCGTGCCACACCGCCGACTCCATCGCGGCGATCCGGCGCATGTCCGCGGCGGCGGTGACCCGCCGCAGCGCCACACCGCCGGGCAGCACGGGCTCGGCCGCGATCGCCGTGGCGAGCGCGACGACCACGGTCTCGGTCGGCTCCGGGACGAAGCCCGCGGCGCGCAGCCGGTCCGGCAGGTCGGCCGGCTCGTCGTAGCCGTAGATCTTCCACTCGACCGCCTCGCCACGGGCGGCGAAGTAGTCCCGCTGCCGGGCGATCAGCCGGTCGAGGCCGGCACCGCGGAACCCGGTGTCGCGCGGGGCGCTGACGAACCCGCGTTCCTGGCCGACCACGCGCAGCACCGGCCCGTCGGGCTCGTGCCACACCCCGGCGGGCGGGGCGGGCGGCTCCGCGCGGGCCTGTGCGTCGAACGCGGCCAGCAGCGCCTCGGTGCTCTCCACGCAGCCGACTCTACGGGCGTCCGCAACCGGTTTCCGGCCACCGATCCCGCCGCTCGCCGCACCTCCCGGGTCACGGCCCGGCCAGGCCGCCGTCCAGCCAGGCCGAGAACACCGCGGGCGCGTGCGCCGCGGCCCGGTCCCAGGCACCGTCGGCGTCGCGGAACAGCGGGCCGGTGACCTCCTCGCCCGGCGGCGGGTCGGCGAACCGCAGCCACGACGCGGCGATCGGCTGGGTCGCCTCCGGGTGGAACTGCAGCCCGGCGTGCGGGCCGTAGCAGAACCCCTGGACGCAGACCTCGTTCGCGGCGATCTGCGCCGCCCCCGCGGGCAGGTCGAACGCGTCCCGGTGCCAGGCCAGCCACGGCCCCTCCGCCAGGCCGGGGCGCTCGCTCGTCACCTTCGCCCAGCCGATCTCCGGCTCGGGCAGCCGGTAGAGGCGGGCGCCGAGCACCCGGGCCAGCGCCTGGGCGCCGAAGCAGATGCCGAGCACCGGCACCGACGCGGCCAGCATCCGCTCGATGAACGCCAGTTCGGCGGCCAGCCAGGGCACCGCGTCGTCGTAGGCGGTCAGCTCGGAGCCGAGGATGACCGCGGCGTTGCAGCCTGGTGCGGCCGGCAGCGCCTCCCCGGCGTGCAGCGCGACGGTCTGGACGGGCAGCGAACGGGCCGCTGCCCAGTCCGCCAGCAGGCCCGCCGGGGCGAAGGGGCCGTGCTCGACCACCAGCAACCGCGGGCCGGCCCGGCCGGCATCCGGGCGCCCCGGGTCAGCCACGGCAGGCCGTCATTACAGCGGGATGTTGCCATGGCTGCCGCGGCGCTGCGGCGCCTCCGCGATGGCCCGGACGATCGCCTCCCTGGTCTGGCACGGCTCGATGATCTCGTCCACCACGCCCACCTCCTGGGCGCGCTCCAGGCCGCCCGTCAGCCGCTCGTGCTCCGCCGCCAGGTCCGCCTCGACCTCGTGGAGCTTGTCCGGCGGCACGTCGGCGAGGGTGCGCCGGTGCAGGATGCGGATCGCGGCCACCGCGCCCATGACCGCGATCTCGGCACCCGGCCAGGCGAACACCTTGGTGGCGCCCAGCGCGCGGGAGTTCATCGCGATGTACGCGCCGCCGTAGGACTTGCGCAGGACCAGGGTGATCCGGGGGACCGTGGCCTCGGCGAAGGCGTGCAGCAACTTCGCGCCGCGGCGCACCACCCCGTCCCACTCCTGGCCGACGCCGGGCAGGTAGCCGGGCACGTCCACCAGCACGACCAGGGGCACACCGAACGCGTCACACATGCGGACGAATCTCGCCGCCTTCTCGGCCGAGGTGGCGTCCAGGCAGCCACCGAGCCGCAGTGGGTTGTTGGCGATCACGCCGACGGTCCGGCCGGCCAGCCTGCCGAGGTGCGTGACCACGTTCGGTGCCCACCGGGGATGCAGTTCGATGCCCGGGCCGTCGAGCAGGGCGCCGATCAGCGGCTTGACGTCGTAGGCGCGGCGCGGTGAGTCGGGCAGGAGCCCGGCCAGGTCGAGCGCGCCGTCCTGGCCCGCGCCCGGCCGCCCCGCGCCGGCGTCGATGGTCCCCTGGTCACCGAGCAGCAGCGCCAGGTCCCTGGCCCGCTCGATGGCCTCGGTGTCCGACGGCGCGACCACGTGGACCACACCGGACCTGCGGGAATGCGGTTCGGGCCCGCCGAGGCGGGCCATGTCCACGTCCTCGCCTGTCACGCTCCGCACCACGTCGGGGCCGGTGACGAAGATCCGGCCATGCTCGGAGAGGACCACCACGTCGGTCAGCGCCGGCCCGTAGGCGGCACCGCCCGCGGCGGCCCCGAGCACCACCGAGATCTGCGGGACCACGCCCGAGGCCCGGGTCATCGCGGCGAACACGGTGCCGACCGCGTGCAGGCTCTCGACGCCCTCGCGCAACCGGGCGCCGCCCGAATGCCACAGCCCGATCACCGGCGCGCCCTGGGCCACGGCCTCCTCGTAGGCGAGGACGATCGCGCGGCAGCCCGCGGTGCCCATGGCCCCGCCCTGGGCCTTGGGGTCGCTGGCGAAGGCGACCGCGGGCATGCCGCCGATCTGGCCGCAGGCGGCTACGGCACCGCTGTCGTCGTGCGGGGTCAGCAGCCGGAGCGTCCCCGGGTCGAACAGAGCGGCCAGCCGGGCTTCCGGGTCCCGGCTCAGCGCCGGGGTGGTCGGCGCGGCCGCTGGGCGCGGAGGCGTGGTAGCGGGCTGGATGCGGGTGTCAAGTATGATCACCGAAGCCTCCTTGGCTGGCGGGGGGAGCGGGTCAGGCGGCGGTGAAGGCGAGCGTGACGTTGTGCCCGCCGAACCCGAACGAGTTGTTCAGCGCCGCCATGGGCGCCTGGCCGTGCGGGGTGAGGTCCCGCGGCTTGGTGGCGATGTCGACCCCGGCCTCTTCGTCCGGGTCGTCCAGGTTGATCGTCGGCGGGGCCACCCGTTCGCGCAGCGCCAGGATGGTGGCGACCGCCTCCACGGCGCCGGCGCCGCCGAGCAGGTGCCCGGTCATCGACTTGGTGGCGGACACCACCACGCCGTCGGCCGCCGCACCGAGCGCCCTGGCGATGGCCTGGCCCTCCACGACGTCGCCGGCCGGGGTGGAGGTCGCGTGCGCGTTCACGTGCACGACCCGGGCCGGGTCCAGGGCGGCGTCGGCGAGCACCGCCTCGATGGCGGCGACGATGCCGTGCCCGCTCGGTTCGGGCTGGGCGATGTGGTGCGCGTCGGCCGAGTAGCCCGCGCCGGCCGCGACGGCGTGCACCGCCGCGCCGCGGCGCGCGGCGTGCTCGGCCGACTCCAGCACCACCATGCCCGCGCCCTCACCGAGCACGAAGCCGTCCCTGCCCTTGTCGAACGGGCGCGAGGCGCGCTCCGGCTCGCCGTTGCGGGTGGACAGCGCCCGCATGGCGGCGAACGCGGCGATGTTCAGCGGGATGATGGCCGCCTCCGTCCCGCCGGCCAGGACCACGTCGGCCCGGCCGGACCGGATCATGTCGATGGCGTAGCCGATGGCCTCGGCGCCCGACGCGCACGCGCTCACCGTGGTGTGCACCCCGGCGCGCGCTCCGATCTCGATGCCGATCCACCCCGCCGAGCCGTTCGGCATGAGCATCGGGACCGTGAACGGAGACAGGCGCTGCCAGCCGCGATCGCGCAGCATGTCGTAGGCGGCGATGGTCGAGGCGACCCCGCCGATGCCGCTGGACACGACCACCCCGAGCCGCTCCGGTGGCACCTCAGGCGCGCCCGCGTGCGCCCACGCCTCGCGCGCGGCGACGATCGCGAACTGCTCGCACCGGTCGAGCCGCCGCGCCTGCACGCGGTCGAGCACGGCCGCCGGGTCCACCGCGGCAGGCGCGGCGATCCGGGCCGGCAGGCTCGCGAACCCTTCGCCGGTCAGTGCCGTGGCGCCGCTGCGCCCCGCCAGCATCCCTTCCCAGGTGCTCGGCACGTCACCGCCAAGCGGCGTGGTCGCGCCGAGACCGGTCACCACGACCTGTGGCTGGTCTGCCCGCACTCCTCATCAGCTCCTTCGCTGCGGCGCCGCCGCGGACGCGGCGGCGCCGCGGCCAGCGGTCCCGGCGATCAGGCCGAGACCTCCGCGCGCCGGACGTAGTCGATGACGTCCTGCACGGTCTTCAGGTTCTTCAGCTCGTCGTCGGGGATCTCCACGCCGAACTTGTCCTGCGCGGCCACCGCGATCTCGACCATCGACAGCGAGTCGATGTCGAGGTCCTCGACGAAGCTCTTGTCCGGGGTGACCTCGTCCGCGGGGACGCCCGCGACCTCGTCGATGATCTCCCCGAGACCGGTCTGGATTTCCTGTTCGGTCATCGCCATGGATGCGTCTTCTCCTTCGTAATCCGGGATGTGCCAGTGTTCATCCGGGTTGTGCCAGCGCCGGGACGGGTGCCCGGCACCCGGGCCCGGTCAGGGTACCTTGATCACCTGCGCGGCGTAGCTGATGCCCGCCCCGAATCCCAGCAGCAGCACCGCGTCGCCCGAGGACAGCTCGCCGCGCTCGATCATGCGGGACAGCGCGAGCGGTATCGACGCCGACGAGGTGTTCCCCGCGTGCACGATGTCGTCGGCGACCAGCGCCTGCGGGGCGCCGAGCTTGCGCGCGATCGCCTCGACGATGCGCAGGTTCGCCTGGTGCGGGACGAACGCCGCCAGGCTCGCCGGGTCCACCCCGGCCCGCTCGCAGGCCTTCAGCGCGACCGGGTGCAGCGCGGTGGTGGCCCACCGGAACACCGCCTGCCCCTCCTGGTGGATGAACGAGTACCGGTCGGCGATGTAGATCTTGTCGGCCAGGCGGCCGTCGCTGCCCCACACCACCGGCCCGATGCCGGGCGTTTCGTCCAGGTCTGCTTCTCCCGCCCCCGCGCTTCGCGCCCGCCCCCGATCTGCGGCCGGCCCGACCACCGCGGCGCCCGCGCCGTCGGCGAAGATGATGCAGGTCGAGCGGTCGGTCCAGTCGACCCACTGGGACAGCTTCTCGGCCCCGATCACCAGCACGTTTCGCGCGCTGCCGGCCCGTACCGCGTCGCTGGCGGTGCCCAGCGCGTAGCAGAAGCCCGCGCATGCCGCGTTCAGGTCGTAGGCGCCCGGGGCGGTGATGCCAAGGCGGGTGGCCACGCTGGCGGCGGTGTTGGGGATCATGACCTCCGGCGTGCAGGTGGCCACGATCACCAGGTCGATGTCGGCCGCGGACAGGCCGCTGGCCGCCAGCGCCTTCCCGCCCGCGGCCACGGCCATGTCGGCGACCGTTTCATCCGGGCTGGCCAGCCGCCTGCTCTCGATGCCGACCCGGCTGCGGATCCATGCGTCGCTGGTGTCGACCGTTCCCGCGAGGGTCTCGTTGGTGAGCACGTTCGCCGGCTGGTACCCGCCGAACGCGAGGATCCGCGAACCCTGGGCACCTTCGGTCAGTCGCATCGCTGGCTCACCTTCCGTCATGCCGTCTCCGGCTGCAGCCGGACCAGCGGCTGGCCCGCGGCCACCGGGTCGCCGTCCTCGACCAGCCACTCCAGGACGACCGCCGCGAAGCCCGCGGCCACCGGCTGCTCCCCGCTGCGGGCCGCGACGTGCCCCAGCGGCGCACCGGCACGCACGTGCGTGCCGGGCGCGGCGTCCTGGCCGGTGCCGTCGGCGCGGAACGTGCCGCCCACCGGGGCGACCAGCAGCCGCCAGTCGGGGGTGTGGCCGGCGTAGTGATGATCCGGCGTGCCGTGCTCGGCCAGCAGCGCGCGCGCCGCCGCCAGGTCGCCGGGGGTTTTCAGGGCGGCCCTGGCCAGGTCCGGCAGGGCGCGCCGGGCAAGGCCGGTCAGGGTGCCGGCCGGCGGAAGCTCGACGAGCGCGCCCGCGCCGAGGCCGGCCATCGTGCGCATGCATTCGTCCCACCGGACCGGGGCGCTCACCTGGGTGATGATCCGCTCCAGCCAGTCGCGGCCGGAGGAGACCGCCGCGCCGTCAGCGTTGGAGAGCAGCACGATGCCGGGGTCCCGCACGGTGACCGAGGCCGCCGCCTCCCGCAGCGCATCGACGGCGGGCGCCATGTGGGTGGTGTGGAACGCGCCGGCCACGCTCAGCTCGCGCAGCCGGGCGCCGGCCGGCGGATCGGCGGCCAGCGCGCCGAGTTGCGCCATGGTCCCGGCGGCCACGATCTGGCCCGCGCCGTTCACGTTCGCCGGGGTGAGCCCGTGCGCGCTGAGCGCGGCGAGCACCTCGTCCTGGTCGCCGCCGAGGACGGCGGTCATGCCGGTCGCCTCGGCGGCCGCCGCCTTGGCCATGGCCCGGCCGCGCACGCCGGCCAGCCGCATCGCATCCTCGGGGGAGAGCACGCCCGCGATCGCACCGGCGGCGAGTTCCCCCACGCTGTGCCCGGCCGCGATGACGGCCTGCGCGCGCGCCGGGGCGAGGCCGCCGAACAGCGCCTCGGCCGCGGCGATCGCGGCGGCGACCAGCAGCGGCTGGGCGATCGCGGTGTCGGTGATCTCCTCGGCTCCCGCGGTCGTCCCGTACCTGATCAGGTCGCACCCGGCGAGGTCGGACCAGGCGCCCAGGCGGTCGGCGACGCCGGGCGCCTCCAGCCAGGGCGCCAGGAAACCGGGGGCCTGCGCGCCCTGGCCCGGGGCTGCGATAACAAGCATCCCTCTACCCTGCACTGTAGAAGTCCGCCAGGGGGGATGACGAAGATGACGAACTTGTCCCCGGGGTCTTTGTAGGTTCCTGACAGGTCACGTTCGTTTGTGAACGAGCCGGCCGAGGATGATGGCCACCCACAGGGTGAACCCGCCGCGGCCGGTGGACGCCGAGAGCCCGGTCAGCTCACTTACCCGGCGCAGCCGGTAACGGACGGTGTTGGGATGCACGAACAGCAGCCGCGCCGCCGCTTCCAGCGAGAACCCCTGCTCCAGGTAGGTCGTGACGGTCTCGACGAGCGCCGTGCCGCCGCGCAGCATCGCCTCGTAGACGTCGGCGATCAGTTCCGCCCTGGCCGCCTCGTCGCCGTCAAGGGCGCGCTCGGGCAGCAGGTCGGCGGCCAGCACCGGGCGCGGCGCGTCCGGCCAGGCCGGCGCCGCGCGCAGCCCGGCCAGGGCCGCGGCCGCCGACGGCCCGGCGGTCTGCAGGTCCGGGACGGCGTGCCCGACCACCACCGGCCCCGGCCCGAACCGGCCGGCGAGCTGCCGCGCCGCGGCGAACGGGTCGGCGCTGCCGCCGAGCACCACGACCAGCCGGCTGCCCTGCACCCCGGCCAGCAGGTCCAGCCGGGACCGGCGGGCGATCACGCGCAGGTCGTCGATGATCCCCTCCGGCTCGCCGTCGTCGGCGCTGCCTGCGATCACCGCCACCGGCGAGGAGGACCAGTTCAGCGCCGCCGCCCAGGAGTGCAGCCCCTCCCCGGCCGCGTCGCGGACCAGGGAGTCCACCACCAGGGCCTCCAGCCGGGCGTCCCAGGCACCCCGGGCCTCGGCGGTGCGGGCGTAGACGTGCGCGGCCCCGAACGCGATCTCCCGGGTGTAGCGGAGCACCGCCTCGCGCAGTTCCGCCTCCCCGCCGGGCGCGGCAAGCTCGTCGACCTGGGCCTCGACCACGTCGATCGTGATCCGGACCATCTCCACCGTCTGCTGCAGGCTCACCGCCCTGGCCAGTTCGCGCGGCGCCGTGCCGAACACCTCGCCGGCCACGGCGGGCCGGCGCTGCGGGTGCTTCACCCAGTCCACGAAGGCGGCGATGCCGGCCTGGGCGACCAGGCCGATCCAGGACCGGTTCTCCGCGGGCAGGGCACGGAACCAGGGCAACCGCTGCTCCATGGCGGCCATCGCGGCGGTGCCGAGCGCGCCCATCGCCTGCTCCAGCCGCCGGACCGTCTCGGCCCGGACCGGCTGGGCGCGGACCGGCCCTGCCCGCACCCCGGCCGCACTGGCGGGCGCCGGGACATCCGGCTCGGGCACCTGGGCAGACGTTGTCACCGCTCCAGCGTGTCACGGCGGACGCCCGCGTGCCGCGCATGCCCCCAGGGCGTCAGGGCCAAGGCCCCTGCGACGGGGGTGCGGGAGTGGCAGGCCAGCGGGAGTTCCGGGGTTGGCGCCCGGGGCTTGCAGAGCCGCTATCAAGATGGCCGCCAGGCGGGAATCTCCGCCCTCCAGGACGGAGTGGAGGTCAAGCCATGCTGTGCAGCGCGATCTGGCACAGTTCCGGCAGCCTCGGCTCGGCCACGCGGGCGGCGATCCGCACCCCGGCCCACGCGAGCGCGACGCCGTAGACCGCGGCACACGCCAGCAGCACCGGGATCCGTGCCGCCGCGGGGTCCGCGCTGGTGAGCACCTCCGCGGCGGCCACCGGGCCGACCGCGACCGCCGTGCCGAGCAGGCTGCCGAAGGTGGCCCCGAGGGCACGGGCGGCGTGCCCCTCGGCGGCGCCGCGCACGGGGCTGCCCTCCCGCCTCTCCGTCGGGTAGGGCAGGCGCGCGGTGAAGATGTTGCTCAGCGCCATGCTCGCGCCGACCCCGGCAAAGTCCACCGCCACCGCGAGGAACCCGGCCTCCGGGTGCCCGGCGGTGGTGGCGAGGCCGAAGCTGATCGCGGCGAGGAGCGGTACCGCGATCACGCTGAGGGCGAGGTTCTGGCCGGCGAAGTAGCCGCGCAGCGCCCGCTGGCTGGTCAGCGTCATGGCCTCGAACACGAACGCGGGCCCGGTCATCCCGGCCGAGTTGGAGTGGAAGATGGCCAGCAGCGCCGCCCCGATGCCCGCGCTGGACAGCAGCGCGCCACGGTAGGACGGCGTGAGCAGGCTGCTCGCCGACGAGGCGATCATGACGACCCCGACGATGCCCCAGTAGATGAGCGAGCTTGGCTCGCGGCGCTGGTAGATCCAGAACCGGGCGGCCACCGTGCCGCGCAGCCCATACCGGGCGAACGGCAGCGCGCGCCGGCGCGCGGCCGAGGACTGGGTGGTGGTGTCGACGGTGACCAGGGCGCGGCGCAGGATGCCGGTCCACAGCCAGCCGAGCACCGCGGTGACGGCGGCAACCAGCAGCAGGCAGGCCAGCGCCGCGCCGGCGCGGCCGGCCGAGGCGTACTGCACCGCGTGCGCGGCCAGGCCCGGCGGCAGCCAGCGCAGCCACCGGTCCAGCCCGGCGAAGCTCACCGGGCGCAGCCTGCCCTCGAAGGCCATCCTCGGCACCACCTGGGTGAGCACCTGGTAGAGGGCGAAGATCGGCAGCAGCAGGAAGGCGGCCAGGTCCTTGCCGCGGCGCGAGCGCAGCAGCCGGGCCAGGCTCGTGGTCACGAACCGGGACAGCGTGATGCAAAACAGCACCTGAAGCAGCACCGCGGCCAGCGCGGTGACCACGCCGGCGGCCCCGCGGGCCAGCCCGACGGTCACGCCGAGCAGGGCGAGCACGTTCGCCGCCGGCCAGGCCCCGGTGGCCGAGGCGGCCAGCAGGCCGGCGGCAAGCGGCCGGGTGCGCAGCGGGTAAGGGGCCAGCGTGGCCGGGTCCAGCGTGGCGTCCAGGCCGAAGGAGAAGATCGGCAGGACCAGCCAGGCGAACGCGAACATGGTGAAGACGGCGGCGGCCTCGTCCACCGCCGCGCCCTGCCCGCGCAGCGCGGCCAGGCTGGCGAACACGGCGGCCGCGACCACCGCGGCCAGGGTGGTGCTGAGGATGAACGAGATCCTCGCCCGCCCGGACGAGCGCAGCGCGTTGCCCAGCGAGCGCAGCTTCAGCCGGACGAGGAGCCAAGCCACGACAGCCCTTCCTCGCCGCCCGCCCGCGCGCCGACCAGATCCATGAACGCCTGCTGCAGCGTCTTGCCGTGCCGCACCTGCCGGAGCGGGCCGCTGGCCACGATCCGCCCCGCGTCGATGATCGACACGTGGTCACAGACCTGCTCGACCAGTTCCATGACGTGGCTGGAGAACAGCACGGTCGAGCCGGAGGCGGCCAGCCGGGCCAGCAGCCGGCGGATGACGTCGCCGGACACCGGGTCCACGCCCTCCAGCGGCTCGTCCAGGAACAGCACCGGCGGGTTGTGGATCAGCGCGCAGCCGAGCGCGGCTTTCCTCCGCATGCCGGTGGAGTAGTCGGCGACCAGCCGCCCGGCGTCCGCGCTGAGGTCCAGCACATCCAGCAGTTCCCCGGCCCGGAAGCGCGCCTCGGCGGCCGGCAGGCCGCGCAGCCGGCCGGCGTACTCCAGCAGTTCCGCGCCGCTGAGCCGGTCGAACAGCCGGACCCCGGCGGGCACGACCCCGATGACCGCCTTGGCGGCGCGCGGGTCGGACCACACGTCGAGCCCGTTGATCACCACCTGGCCGGCGTCCGGCCGCAGCAGGCCGGTCATCATCGACAGGGACGTGGTCTTCCCCGCCCCGTTCGGCCCGACCAGCCCCGCGCACGACCCGGCCGCGACGTCCAGGTCGATCCCGGCCACCGCCTCCTTCCCGCCAAAGCTCTTGCGCAGCCCGCGCACCACGATCGCCGCCTCGCCCATGCCCCCTCCTGCATGCCCCCGTGCCGGGTTACCTGCCCACCCGGCCGGTTCGCCATGCCCCCTGGCCTGCGGGGACACCCGTACGGTCAGGGCGTGCGGACGGCCTCGGCTCCCTCAGGTCACGGTCGACCAGGCGGTGCCGTTCCAGTGCTCCAGGAGGCTGCGGTCCGCCGTCCCCGTGTGGTAGCTGCCGGCCCCCCAGCAGTCCGTGGGGGCGGGCACGGGAAACGCCGACCAGCGAGGCGTTGACCGCGCCGCGCGGCGAGGGGGCCGTCCGGTTCCCGGCGCCTGCCCAGCACCGGGCCCGGGTCACCGGCCGGCGGTCAGGGCGCTCACCGGCCGGTCCAGCCGGTACTTCCTGATCGCCTGGGACAGCGTCTCGTGCTTGACCTCGCCGCGCCGGGCGAGCTGGCTGAGCACGGCCAGCGTCACCGACTCCCCGTCCACGTGGAAGAACCGGCGGGCCGCCTGCCGCGTGTCGGAGAAGCCGAACCCGTCGGTGCCCAGCGAGGTGAACGGCGCGGGCACCCAGCGGGCGATCTGGTCCGGGACCGCCCGGATCCAGTCGCTCACCGCGACCACGGGACCCTGCTGGCTCTCCAGCACCTGCGTCACGTAGGGCACCCGGGCCTGTGCGTCGGGGTTGAGCAGGTTCCACTCCTCGCAGGCCAGCGCGTCGCGGCGCAGCTCGGTCCACGACGTCGCCGACCACACGTCCGCGGCCACGTCCCAGTCCTCGGCGAGCAGCCGCTGCGCCTCCAGCGCCCACCGCAGGGCCACCCCGGAGGCGAGGATCTGCGCGCGGGGCCGTTCGCCGTCCGGCTCGGACGCCGCGGGCGCGTACCGGTACAGCCCGCGCAGGATCGCCTGCTCCAGCTCGGCCCGGGCCTCGGGCGTGTCCGCGGGCATCGGCGGCTGCTGGTACGGCTCGTTGTAGACGGTGAGGTAGTAGAAGATGTCCTCGCCGTGCGGGTGCTCCGTGCTCCCCCCGTACATCCGGCGCAGGCCGTCCGCGACGATCACGGACACCTCGTACGCCCAGGCCGGATCGTAGGCCACGCAGGCCGGGCTGACCGAGGCAAGCAGCTGCGAGTGGCCGTCGTTATGCTGCAATCCCTCACCGGTCAGCGTGGTGCGGCCCGCGGTCGCGCCGAGCAGGAACCCGCGGCCGAGCTGGTCGCCGAGCGCCCACATCTGGTCGCCGGTGCGCTGCCAGCCGAACATCGAGTAGAACACGTACACCGGGATCATCGGCGCGGCGTGCGTCGCGTACGCGGTGCCCGCCGCGATCACCGAGCCCATCGCGCCCGCCTCGCTGATCCCCTCGTGCAGGATCTGGCCGCGCTCGGACTCCTTGTAGGACAGCAGCAGCGCCCGGTCGACCGCCTCGTACGTCTGCCCGTGCGGCGAGTAGATCTTGGCGCTGGGGAACAGCGAGTCCATGCCGAACGTGCGCGCCTCGTCCGGGACGATCGGCACGAACCTGTTCCCGATGCCCTGGTCCTTCATCAGGTCCTTGAGCAGCCGGACGAACGCCATCGTGGTGGCGACCGCCTGCTTGCCCGAGCCCTGCTTCAGCTCCTCGTAGACCTTTTCGCCGGGCAGCGTGAGCGGCTTGGCGCGGACCACCCGCCTGGGCAGGTAGCCGCCGAGCGCGGCGCGCCGCTCCCGCATGTAGGCGATCTCGTCGGAGTTCTCGCCCGGGTGATAGTACGGCGGCAGTTCCGCCTCCAGCGCCGCGTCCGAGATGGGCAGGTACAGCCGGTCCCTGAACTCCTTCAGCTCGGCGACGGTGAGCTTCTTCATCTGGTGGGTGGCGTTGCGGGCCTCGAAGTCGGGGCCGAGCGTCCAGCCCTTGATCGTGTGGGCCAGGATCACCGTGGGCTGGCCGACGTGCTCGGTCGCCGCCTTGAACGCCGCGTAGACCTTGCGGTAGTCGTGCCCGCCCCGGGACAGGTTACGGAGCTGGTCGTCGCTCATGTGGGCGACCATGGCGCGCAGCCGCGGGTCGCCGCCGAAGAAGTTCTCCCTGATGTACTCGCCGGATTCCACCGCGTAGGTCTGGAACTGTCCGTCGGGCGTGGTGTTCATCTTGTTGACCAGCACGCCGTCGGTGTCCTGGGCGAGCAGCGGGTCCCAGTCGCGGCCCCAGATGACCTTGATCACGTTCCAGCCGGCGCCCCGGAACACGGCCTCCAGCTCCTGGATGATCTTGCCGTTGCCGCGCACCGGCCCGTCCAGCCGCTGCAGGTTGCAGTTGATCACGAAGGTGAGGTTGTCCAGTTCCTCGCGCGCGGCCAGGCCGATGGCGCCGATCGCCTCCGGCTCGTCCATCTCGCCGTCGCCGAGGAACCCCCACACGTGCGACCGGCTGGTATCGGCGATCTCGCGGGCGAGCAGGTACCGGTTGAACCGGGCCTGGTAGATGGCGTTCAGCGCGCCGAGGCCCATGGAGACCGTGGGGAACTCCCAGAAGTCGGGCATCAGCCGCGGGTGCGGATACGAGGGAAGCCCGCCACCCGGCGTCGACAGTTCCTGCCGGAAGCCGTTGAGCTGCTGCTCGGACAGGCGGCCCTCCAGGTACGCGCGGGCGTAGATGCCGGGCGCGGCGTGCCCCTGGAAGAACACCTGGTCCCCGGACTCGCCGTGGTCCTTGCCGCGGAAGAAGTGGTTGAAGCCCACCTCGTACAGGCTGGCCGCCGAGGCGTAGGTGGCGATGTGCCCGCCGACCCCAAGGCCCGCCCGGTTCGCGCGGGACACCATCACGGCGGCGTTCCACCGGATGTAGGCGCGGATCCGCCGCTCGACGTACTCGTCGCCGGGGAACCAGGGCTCCCGCTCGGGCGGGATCGTGTTGATGTAGTCCGTGCTGCGCAGGCCGGGCACGCCGACCTGCTGCTCGCGGGCCCGCTCCAGCAGGCGCAGCATCACGTACCGGGCACGCGCCCGGCCCCGGGTCCGGACCACGCTGTCGAACGAGTCAACCCACTCCCGGGTCTCGTCCGGGTCGATGTCCGGCAGCTGGGTGGGCAGTCCGTCGCTGATGATGGAGAAACGCTGATGACCGGCAGCCACGGGCTATCCCGCCTTCCGCATGGTGGGCGGCTGGTCACCGCCACGTCGGTGCAGCGCAGGCGGCTGGTGATCGCCCGCGCCATGGGAAGTTGTCCAGACCAATTCTCGTACTCTCGCAGCCTAAACGCACATCCGTGCTGCCGCGGGCCCGGCTCCTCGGCGCCCCCGGACCCGGCGGGATGTGCGGAACCAGGGCGGGAGGGAAGGTCGTTCGGCATGGAAAGCGAAGTCTTCGAGGTCTCAACCGGGCGCCGCGAGCGCGTCGCCGACATCACCGGTGAGTGCGCGCGGTTCACCGCGCGCGTGGCGGCGCGCCGGGACGGGCTGCTGCACGTGTTCGTGCCGCACGCGACCGCCGGGCTGGCGCTCATGGAACTCGGCGCGCGCAGCGACGAGGACCTGCTGGCGGTGCTGGCGGAACTGCTCCCGGCCGATGACCGGTGGCGGCACGCGCACGGGTCCCGCGGCCACGGCCGGTCGCATGTGCTGCCGGCCTTCCTGGCGCCGTTCCTGGTGATCCCGGTGCTGCATGGCACGATGGCGCTGGGAACCTGGCAATCGGTCGCGCTGGTGGACCTGAATGCCGATAATCCGGATAGACAGGTACGAATGTCTTTCCTCGGGTAGGCCTTGGGTGAAGTGGGAACGTTCCGCGTGTGGCCAGATTTCGTGTCTGAGCCGCTTGACACTTGCGCGGGGGCCCGACCCAGTGTGGACTGTGCGGGCAAGAAGTGGCGACGCGGACGTCGCGCGCCTGGTACCGGCGTCCCGGGCAGGTGCCGGGGCGGGGCGGCCGGAGCGGGACTTGGCGCCGTGGGAAAGGGCTTGAGGAGGGGTTAGTGAGCGCGACCGCGCGCCAGGCTCAGGACCAACCTGGCCTGGCCGAGCGACTCGGCATCAAGCCGGGGCACGTGGTGCAGGAGATCGGCTACGCGGCAGACGACTCTGACGAGGCGCTGCGGCGAGCCATCACCGAGCTTAAGGACGTGGAACTTGTCGGCGAGGACTACGACGACGTGGTCGATGTGGTCCTGCTCTGGTGGCGCGACGGGGACGGTGACCTCTTCGACGCGCTGGCGGACGCGCTGACGCCGCTCGCGGACGGCGGGCATATCTGGCTCCTGACCCCCAAGCCGGGCCGGGACAACTACGTCGAGCCGAGCGAGATCGGGGAGGCGGCGCCGACCGCCGGGCTGTCGCAGACGTCGAGCCTGTCCGCCGGGCGCGACTGGCTGGGCACCCGCCTGGTCGCGCCCAAGGCGCGCCGCTGACCGGCCCGGGTGCCTGACGCCGCGCCTCGGGGCGTGGCGTGACGGCGTGGGGGGTGCCGGAGCGCCGCACCGGGCCGGATCCGGCGGGGGAATGGCGCCGGGTGGCCGGCCGTGGTGGCACACTGGGCACGTCGGCAAGCGCGTTATGCCCGGCGGCCCCCGCGCGGGTGGCTGCCGCGGCGGAAGGGACCGCGGAATGGCGGTTGAGGTGGGCCAGGAGGCCCCCGATTTCGAGTTGAAGGACCAGCACGGGCAGCCCGTGCGGCTGTCTGGGTTCCGCGGCCAGAAGAACGTGGTGCTGGTGTTCTACCCGCTCGCGTTCAGCGGGGTGTGCGGCGGTGAGCTGCGCGCCCTGCGGGACGACTTCCCCGAGGCCGACCGCGACGACGTGGAACTGCTGACGGTGTCGGTGGATTCGACCTACGCGCAGCGCGCCTGGGCTGACGCGGAGGGCTTCGGGTTCGGCCTGCTGTCGGACTTCTGGCCGCACGGCGGCGTGGCGAAGTCCTACGGCGTGTTCGACGAGGACCGGGGCCTGGCGGTGCGCGGCACGTTCATCATCGACTCCGGCGGCGTGGTCCGCTGGAAGGTGGTCTACCCGACCCCGCAGGCACGCGATATCGCCGACTACCAGAAGGCGCTCGCCGCGCTGGGTTGACCCCCGCGCGGGGCGCGCCTGGCCTGGCGAGGAAGCGGAACCGATGCCCTGCTATCGCTGCGGTGCCCGGCAGGTGGACCCGGTGCGCGGGCAGGTCAGCCCGTGGCGCCGCGGGGTCAAGGGCGACGAGCAGGTCCTGATCTGCCCCGCCTGCCAGGCCGCCGCGGACTGGACGGGTGACTTGGACAAGTGCCCACAGTGCGGCAGTGTGCACCTGGTCCGCCGGCTCGGCGAGGTGGAATGCCGCGACTGCGGGGCCACCATCCCACCGGCGGCCGACGGCGGGCTGGCCGCTGGCGGGGCGTTGCCCCGGGCCTGGCGCACCGCCGGCCGGGCGCCGGGGCTGTCCGAAGAGGTCGCCAAGGCGCTGGAGCGCGTCCTGCGCCGCGGCGCCAGCCGGTGACGCCGGGACCATGACCGACGCCGCCGTGGTCGGCCGGATCCTGCGGGATTACCGGCTCGGCCCGGCGTCCGTGCGGCGCCGGTACGGTTCTGTCTCCGGCGCCCGGGTCGGTTACCGGCTGGAGTGGCCGGGCGGGGACGCGATGCTGGTCCGGGCCTACCGGGCGGACCTGCCGCTTTCCGAGTACCTGCGTGGCTCCGGCACCGCACCGGTCACCGACTGGCTGCTGGGCCGCGCCGCCACGCTGGCCTGGCTGGCCGCGCGCGGCTACCCGGCGCCGCGGGTGGTCGCGACCCGGAGCGGTGATCTCGTCGGGGTGGAGGGTGCCTGGCTGACCTGGGCGACCACCGAGGTCCCCGGGCGGGCGCTGCCGCGCGGCGGCGGGCTCTCGGGCCTGCTGGGTGCCGCCCTGGGCCGGCTGCACGCGCTGGGCCCCCCGGAGACGGCGCCCGGGGCGCCTTCCGGCGGCGCGCCGCGCGCGCCTTCCGGCCGCGCGCCGGGGGCCTCTGTGCCGGAAGCTTCCGGCTCTTGGGCCGCTGCGCCCGGGGCCTCTGGGCCGGGGCGCCGGCCGCCTGGCCTCGCGACGTGGCATCCCGCGACGGCGATCCCGGCCGCGCTGCGCCGGCTCGACGCGGTCGCCGCGCTGCTGCCGACGGACTGGCGCCCGCTGCACGCGCGGTTCCGCGGCACGCTGCTGGCGGTGCGGCGTGCCGCTCCCGGCCTGCCCACGGCCGTGGTGCACGGGGATGCCCGGCCGGGCAACGCGGTCGTCGTCCCGGGTGGCGAGGCCGTGCTCACCGGCTGGGAGGACGGCGGCCTCGGGCTGCCGTTGCTGGACCTCGGCCAGTGCCTGCTCGAGTGCCACCTCGACCCCGGCCTGCCGCCCTGGCGCCGGGACGCATGGCTCATCGAGCCGGACCCGGGGCGGATCGCCGCCGTCCTGGACGGCTACACCCGCTGGCGGCCCGTTATCGATGCCGAACGAGAGGCCCTCGCCGACGGGATCCGGTTCGGTACGGCGTACGCCGGGGCAATCCACTTCGAGCGGGCGCTCATCGATGGCGTGCGCGGCCCGACCATGGCTGCCCGGCTCGCCTGCCTGAAGAACCGGATCGCGGTCAGCCAGGCCATCGCGGACCTCGGCGCCCGCCACCTCGGCTCGCGCTGAGCCGGTACGCTGAGCCCGGCCGTGCCGGCGCACGGGGCGCATAGCTCAGGGGTAGAGCACTCGCCTTACAAGCGAGGGGTCACTGGTTCGATCCCAGTTGCGCCCACCAGCAGGTCTTCACGTTTCACCAGTGTCCATGTTCACGTTTGGCACTGACATTCTGGCTTGGCTGTTTGGGCCGGATCGGGCCGCTGGCCCGGGGCGGCGGTAGCGAGCATTATCCCCGCTGTGGGCCCG
>Ga0207646_10000232_pt1 | contig 76603 bp, 82 predicted proteins | sample KBSK5502metaG_FD_184343 | JGI IMG/M metagenome (GOLD analysis project Ga0207646, IMG submission 184343) | Corn, switchgrass and miscanthus rhizosphere microbial communities from Kellogg Biological Station, Michigan, USA - KBS K5-50-2 metaG... | ecosystem: Host-associated > Plants > Roots >... | reverse complement strand
CCGGCACGAGTACGGGTTCGGCATCCGGCAGGTGAAGCTTAATGCGCTGCACCACTTCGGCAAAGGCCAAGTCACCTGTTCCATAGTCGGCAATGATGTGTAGCAACATGGTTCACCTCGTGCATATATTCGGATGGTATGTTGGACTCCCCCTGACATCTCACGGTTACGAGTGAGACGTGACCTCTTTTTCAAACCCGGGAAGGAAGGCCTTGAAGAAGGCGTTTCTCACCAAATTGACGACCGTCTGCCACGTGCTGATTTCAGGGTTTTCCAGGGCGCCTGATATCTCCGTCCGTGTTGCGACTTCTTCCCGTGGTGAATTTTCAAGCAGCTTCGCTACATCCCCGACCAATCCCTCGTAGAGTTTGCGAACCACGCTTTTGTCCTTGTCCTGCCGCGTATCGTACACTTTCATGTCTTTGAAGAGCGGTTTAATGTAGCCCTTCACCAGGCCGTCCTTAACCCCCAGCTCGGAGTATAGGGAGAAGATGCCCGCGGTTACGTCAAAGTTCCCATAGGCCCGCAGCAGGTTGTTCATCGTGCGCATTTGCGTCCGTTCGATCTTGATGCTCAGATCGAAGTCTGGGGATTTTGTTTCCGGACGAAATGTCCCGCTGATCGCGGTGTTTCCCGTCCCCATGAATGCGCCCGTGAGTGTGACGTAGCCGGTGCCTTCGCTAAGATGATTGCTGATGTTGTCCAGATGGAGCTCGCCTTTGGTCAGGAACACGCGGTACGGCGGCTCGGCCGCTTCATTGACAAAACCGAATTCGCTGTTCTTGATTTCTGCATGATCGATCCGGATCAGGGTGTCAGGATGGTTCTGCAGCTTCTTGGCGGTCTTGACGACCGCTCGGCCAACTCGTGCTTCTTTGGCCGTCGTTTCCGGGGCGTGAACATAATCTACACGGGCATGCTCAATGGTGATTGTCTTCAGATTTGCCTTCGTCTCGCCTTCGGCGGTGTGCTCCAGATGTCCCTTGGCCGAAAGCACCCCGCCGCGCACCTGAACATTGTAGCGCCCGGTGACAGGCAGCAGCGGCTCAAGGGCGACGTGCTCCAACACGAGATCGGCATTGATGCCTGCTTGTGGATCGGCCAGGAAGTTGGCATGACCCTGCATCTGCATCCGTCCTGAGCCGAATATCGTACCCTCGATGTTCAGATCGGACGGATACGCGTCATTGGGAGCTCGAATGTTCCGAATATTCGCCGCAAGAAGGTTGAGATGGGTAACGTGCAGTGGTTTGGACGGGTCCTGATCCACATAGGTGACGTCGGCGTCTTCGATCTTGAACTCATTGATGTCGAGGGGATAAAACGCGTAGACGGCATCTCGCCAGCCTTTCTGTTGAATCGGCACGTCGTCTTGTACTTCCTTCGTTGCCTGCGACAGGGTGATGTGCAGGGTCGGGCCGCTGATTACGGAATCGCTGACGAGGACCCCTGAGAACAGCTGTCGCCATTGAATGCTCAGACGCCACAGGGAAATTTCTGCAACCGGCGGATCGGGATGTTCCGTCTGCATCATGGTCAACTGCTGGATCTCGAGTATGAGGGTCGGAGACAGGACTGCCCGGCCTACCCTAAACTGGTAGCCTTTCACGTGCGTGTTAAGTTCCCGCTCGATGAGCGACGGCAATTCGCGATTGAGGAGCAGCAAACCGGCGAAGGCCAGTAGAATCAGGACCACTACGGTCAACGCCACCGATTTAAAGAACCGTGTCATGGCAGCTTGGAGACATAGATCGAGAAGGCTTTGCTCCGGAACTCGGGCCTTGAAGCGAGAATATATTATCGCAAGATGCTGCAGGACTAGAAGAACCCCCAGTCGATTGGGAGGAAAAGCGAGGCCAATCACGTGCGCGGGAAAGTTCCACAGGTCTTAGATGTATCATGGACGGATCGTATAGACCTGCCTGCTACGATGACCGTCTTGCGAGAAGGTAAAAAACTACACATCACGGTTTCTTCACGTTCCCATCCCGATGGGCATGCACTTGCATACAATTAGGTCCACTTATCATAAGACCTTTTGCCCAAAAAGCTCTTGCACGTTCGTCATCGCTCACTGGAGTGTCCTGTTCAAATTCACACTTTACTCATCAGTAAACTTGACAGTGCCTGCACGGTAAGCGGGCGGTGCGTTTGATCGCAACGATTGACGCGTGGTGTATGTGTAGCCTCCCGTGTTACTGAGACGGTTGCCAGGTGATCCGCACCACGAAAGCGACGCGGGAATCATGTAAGTACTCCTAGCTGGCTATCCTAAAGTGATGAGGGTCCAAACTGCAGGTAAGCTGTTATACTTCAGGATCAATGGGCAAATACGGAGGGAAGAGAAGTGAGAACGTGGCCTGGAAGGCCCTATCCATTGGGAGCCACATGGGATGGCGAGGGAGTCAACTTCGCCATCTTTTCCGAGAATGCCACGGCTGTGGAACTCTGCCTGTTCGACGGACCCGACTCCGACAGAGACTCGGCGCGCATTCGAGTGGCGGAGCAAACCGATCAGGTCTGGCACGTGTACATCCCGGGGCTCTGGCCTGGACAGCATTATGGATACCGGGTCCATGGCCCTTATGAACCAGAAGCCGGGCACCGCTTTAATCCGAACAACCTCTTGATCGACCCCTATGCCAAATCCATCGCCGGCACGCTCCAGTGGTCCGACGCCATGTTTGGCTACACCATCGGGGATCCCAAGGCCGATCTCTCATTCAACACCCGGGACAACGCCGGGAACATGCCGAAGTGCGTCGTCATCGATCAGGCGTTCACCTGGGGTGGAGATCATCTGCTCAAGACGGCCTGGGACAAAACGATCATCTATGAAGTGCATGTCAAGGGCTTCACTGCCCGACACCCCGACGTCCCCGAACCCATGCGTGGAACCTATTCCGCCCTCACAACGCCCGCCGTGATCGACCATTTGCTTGCTCTGGGGGTGACCGCCATTGAGTTGCTACCCGTCCAGCATTTCGTCTGCGACAAACACCTGTACGACCGCGGCCTCACAAATTACTGGGGCTACAACACCATCGGCTTTTTTGCCCCCGATATTCGCTACGCGACATCGCCGGTTCGAGGCCGCCACGTACGGGAATTCAAGAGCATGGTCAAGACTCTCCACAGCGCGGGAGTCGAGGTCATCCTGGACGTGGTCTACAACCATACGGCGGAAGGAAATCACCTCGGTCCTACCCTGTCGTTTCGAGGGGTAGACAATGCCACCTATTACCGGTTGATGGCGGACAACAATCGCTATTACATGGACTATACGGGTTGCGGGAACACGCTCAACGTCAAGCATCCCCGGACCCTGCAACTCATCATGGATAGTCTGCGTTACTGGGTGACGGACATGCACGTGGACGGATTTCGTTTCGATCTCGCCTCCACGCTCGCGCGAGAAGTGCATGCCGTCGACCGGCTGAGCGCGTTCTTCGACATCCTCCACCAGGATCCCATCCTGTCCCAGGTCAAGCTGATCGCGGAGCCCTGGGACGTGGGCGAAGGCGGCTATCAGGTCGGCAACTTTCCGGTCGGCTGGGCCGAGTGGAACGGCAAGTACCGGGACACCATCCGGCGGTATGTGAAAGGTGATGGAGGCCAGGTGGCGGAGTTGGGGTACCGGCTGACCGGGAGCAGCGACCTCTACAGTATGAGCGGGCGGCGCCCCTTTGCGAGCGTCAATTTCGTCACGGCGCACGATGGATTCACACTCCACGATCTCGTCTCGTACGACCACAAGCACAACGAAGCGAATGGTGAAAACAACTGTGATGGAACGGACGACAACCTGAGCTGGAATGGCGGCGTCGAGGGGCCGACCGCCGATCCTGCCATCAACGAGCTCAGAGAGCGGCAGAAGCGGAACTGCCTGGCATTGCTCCTGCTCTCGCAGGGTGTCCCAATGATCTGCGGGGGCGACGAGATCGGCCGGACGCAGCAGGGCAACAACAATGCGTACTGCCAAGACAATGAGCTCAGTTGGTACGACTGGAAACTGGACCGTGCGGCCCGGGAGTTGATGGTATTCACCCAACGTCTCGTTGTCCTGCGGAAGAACCACCCCGTTCTCAGGCGTCGGCGCTTTTTTCAAGGACGCCAGATCCATGGATCGGAGGTCAAGGATATTTCCTGGTTGCGTCCTGATGGGCAGGGAATGACTGACGAGGATTGGAACAGTGGCTTTGTCCGCTCCCTCATGCTTCGTCTCGCCGGTGATGCCATGACGGAAACCGATGAGAAGGGCCGGGCGATTGTGGATGACACCTTGCTGATTATCCTGAATGCGCATGATACACCTCTCCCCTTCACATTGCCGGCGCACAAACGGGGAGTTCGGTGGCACCAGCTCCTGGACACGGATGCGAAGGGAGTGTCCCCGAAGTACGTGACGGTGCTGAAAGGCGGCGAACGGTATGAGGTCGAGGCGCGGTCGCTGCGGGTGCTTCGATTGGTGCCTGCAGGCTCCACTCGACGGGATCTCTGATCCGTCGTCCGCCGCGTGACCATCTGTGGGATTTTTTATGAACCAGGACATACTTTAACCGAAGCCGCCGTGGAAGTGGCGGAGAAAGAATTGCCTGAATATTCAGACATTCTTAGTAATGACGCATATGGATTGAGCATGGGCAACTCTCAGCGGGACCCGAATGGTAGGAGAAAATAAAGCAAGTTGAGGTGCCCTCCACCACCATCGTTGACAACCTTCAAACCCGTCAGTAGACGATCAAAAGTTCCCGTCGCCGTAAAGCGATAGCCTGGCTTCCCGCCTACCATAATCGGCTCACATGCGATATGCCCGTCCAGCAGCTTCCGGAGCATCTGGCGGGCCTATGGTACGTGACGGGCAAAAAGGGCAGGTATATCTCCTAGACGGCTTCTGAGGTCTTTCGCAAGACGATTGGCGTCCAGTGAGACCACTTGGGCGAAATCATCCAGCCTCGATAGTTCTTGAGCCACTACTTTCTTCCGTGCTTCCTCCTGATGAAGTGATGCGATCACAGAATCCGTTGGTTTACCGTTCGCAATGGTTTCGACGAGGTGGTGAAGACGTGTTTGTATCAACGAGAGCTCTCGTTCGAGAGCAATGCGCTGATCAGGAAATTTTCCCGCTCATTCCTGATACGTTCAAGCGAGGCCACGAGAAAGCGAGAAGTATAGCCCACGGTGGAGGGCAGGATCGCTGCCACTAGCCAGACGACGTGCTCACCTGGGCTTATTCAAAGGGTCTGCCGAAGTACGTGATGAGCAGCAACGCAACTAAATACACGCTGAGGAGAGCTTGAAGGCCTGCGACTATCCATGTCAATCCCACGGCGTTGATGTCGTACTCCTTGGTCGTGAGCTGTCGGAGCCAGCGACCAAAACCCACATCCCTGAATTTGATATTGAAGGTGCTCATGAGGCTAAAGACGAATGATGCCCAGAACAGGCGACAGCGAAGAATCAGAAGGGCATGCGGAGCCTCGGAGCAGTATTGTAAAAGGGTGGCTGTGTAGGTGCAAGAGCGCTGGGGTAAAACACACATAGTTCGGCGCCGCACAGCCTCCTACCAGACGCGATGACCTACCTGTAATAAGGTGTTTCATTTTTATGGCGAAAGAGGGAGAATACATTCCTCCTATCTAATTCCGTTGTGTCAGGAAGAGGTCGTCAGATAGACAATTCCTTTCAGCTAACTGAGAGTCGTTTATGCCTTCAGGAGTTTGCAAGATCATTCCGGCTCGTCTACTGATCTTGACGTGGCTGATAACGTGGGTGACAACCGCCCCCCTGTTCCATACTCATCTCCCAGACTCCACTGAGGAACCGGCTTCTCTTCACAGTGGTTTAGCGCACACGGTATTCTCTCCTGACCTGCCCGGTGAGTTCTCCCGAGCTCCTCATGTCACTCACCAGGATCAGTGCGCTCAGGTGTCGACCCGGGTCTCGAACTCACCGGAGCTTGACTTCGTCCTCTCGTCCGAGGATTCGAAAAGTCGAAAGATGGGCCAGCCAAGTATCCTCGCCGTGACATGCTGCCTTCCTCACAGGTCATTTCTATCCAATTCGGTTCTTGAATCTTGTGCAATACACTGCAGACTTCCTGGGTTCGCAGCCCTCCACGGCCCTCGTGCCCCACCCTTCATTGTCTCCTTGTAAATTATTCTGTACGCCCTAACGCCATTGTCCAGCCACTATTCGCAACCATTGTGGCCATGCATTCGGTTTTCCTGGAGAGGCACACGGCGGAGAAGGCGTCCGTTCTGCCGCATCTATTTTTCACGGGAGGCGGACATGCGAGCTCTCTGTCATGAAGTGCAGAAATTTGTCGGCGCCTGCGAAGGAATTCAATCAGTGTTGGCTCAAGGCGGTCTATTGACGCTTGATGAGCGGGGCGTGATCGAGGAGTCCGCGAACGATCTCCTCGGGAAGCTGAGGCCAGAATCTGTCAACTCAGGAATAGTATGACAAGGTCATTTCTCTGCTGTCGTGACACTTCTTCGGTTTCCTGCAATCAAAGGCCCAATGCCACGCCGGGATTGCCTTGGGGAGGGATTTGGATGAAACGACTGTTCGTCATGACCCTCATTCTCCTAAGCGGCGGGCCAGCATATGGGGAGTGGGTGAGGATTGCGACCGACGACCAAGGAATGACCGCCTATGTGGATCTCCACACCATTCAGCGCAAAGGGGAGATGGTGGAGATGTGGGCCTTGGTGGACATCGAGACCGCGAAGGGCGACTCCTTTTTGTCGCGCAAGGAGCAAGGGGAATACGATTGCGCGGCAGAGCGCCATCGGCGGCTTGCGGGATCGTGGTACTCGGAACATATGGGAAATGGGAAGGTGGATGCTATTGACGCTCATGAAAGCAAGTGGAACCGAATTGAACCAGGTAGCATTCCTCAAATTTTATGGAAAGTTGCCTGCAGCAAATAGTAGTCGCACAATCCGCCTCCCTCGTAGGAACGATCAACACCCGTGGGGCCTAAGGGCTGCGGTCCTGCGTCATACCGAATGCGCTTCTGCCGTAATCGGTCAATGGCCTCAACATGGCTGATCCGGTGGATGGTTTCCCGGACAATGCCTGTCCTGGCCTGGTGGACTTCCTTGCCCAAAACCGAACTCGCTCGTGCCGGTCGCGCTTCACTTCTCATTTTCGATACACCACGGTGAGGTGAGCGAGAAAGTTGCCAAGTTCGTCGGTATGCCATCGGATTGCGTTTCGGTCTTCTCGCGCTACCGCTAGCTCCAAGGCAGCTCCAATCTTACTGATGGCGTCGAATCCGTATCCTCCTCCGTCCCCCTTCATGCGATGACCGATGGTATGGATCTGTGCCAGGTTATTCTGTTGCAAGGCAGTTTCGAGCGCCTGCACGTCACGTCGACGATTCTCTAAAAATCCTGGCACGATCTCTTGGAGGTCCTGGTCGATGTGCACGGTAATAGTGCTCTCGGCGGTTCTGTTCGAGTCCGCTGTCATGAAGTACCTCGCCCTTTGCAGGCATGAAGGACTCCTAGAAGGGTGTGCTTCTTGATGGGCTTGATCATATGGGCATCGCAGCCCGCTTCGAAAATCTTTGCCCCTTCTTCTTTCAGTGCCAGGGCGGTCAATGCAATCACTTGCGTGGGGGAGAGATCATGTTCCCGCTCCCAAGCCCGGATCGCCCGTGTAGCCTCATAGCCGTCCATCACGGGCATCTGCATATCCATCAGGATTAGGTCGTAATAGCCATTTTTAAATAGCTCCAGCGCAATGGCTCCCTGCTCCGCGATATCGAGGCGATAGGGGGTCTGTTTCAAATAGGAACGGATCAGCACTTGATTGTCAGGGGAATCCTCAACTAATAAGACGCGAAGTGGTCTGATTTCGCTAGGAGGTGTGAGCGCCGCTGATTCTGAACCAGTAGCTTGGTGAATACCCTTAGAACGGTCGAGGGCGATGCCGATGGTCTGGAGCAGATCAGATTTCCTGATGGGTTTGATCAAATAGCCACCCAGACCCATATCATAGGTGCGGGCGATATCGTCGGCCCAATGGTGAGAGGCCAGCATTACAATCGTTAGATCACGGGTAAGGCAAGACCCTCTGATCTCCTCGGCGACCTGGAACCCATCCATTTCCGGCATGCGACAGTCCAGGAGAAGGAGATGGTAGGGCTGTGCCGAAGTAGAGGCTCGCCGCCATTCAGCGATGGCTTCGTAACCAGAGGCAGTATCCGTTACCTGTGCTCCCAAGTCTGCCAAGGTTTCACGAAGGATCAGACGGTTGGTGGCATGGTCATCAACCACGAGAGTTCTGACCCCTTGGAGATTGACCGGAACATTATCGTATGTGCAGGGCGGGTTGGATTGTACAGCCAGCCGGACGCAGCAATGAAACGTGCTGCCTTCACCCGGGGTACTCTCCACCCAGATTCGTCCATTCATGAGCTCGGCCAATTGTCTTGAAATAGTCAGGCCCAAACCGGTTCCCCCATACTTGCGCGTCATCGAAGCGTGGGCTTGGGTGAAGCTGTCGAAAATGGCAGCAAGCTTGTTTGATGGAATGCCGATCCCCGTATCGCTAATGGAAAATCGAATGGCCCCAGGCGTGGAGAGTTCCGGATCCCGCATGACCCGCACCGTAACCGATCCGGTGTCAGTGAATTTAATCGCATTACTGATCAGGTTGATGAGGATCTGGTGTAGTCGATTGGGGTCTCCGATCATGGCGCAAGGGACGTGAGGTGAAAGGTGACAGGCAAGTTCAAGGCCCTTTTCATTGGCCCGCATGGCAAGAATTTCGACGGATTTTTCGACCAGGTCGTTCAAATCGAAGTCTGTAGATTCCAGCTCCAGGTGGCCGGCCTCGACTTTCGACAGGTCGAGAATATCGTTGATCAGACTCAAGAGGTTGCTGCCGGCTCGGCGGAAAATGCGCAGGTACTTCCGCTGATCGGGGGCTAGGTCGGTCTCCCATAACAGATCGGCCATCCCAATAATGGCATTCATGGGCGTTCTAATCTCATGGCTCACGCTGGCCAGAAACTCACTTTTCGCGCGGCTGGCCACTTCCGCGGCCTCTTTTGCGACCACGAGAGCTTGTTCCGCTTCCTGTCGCTCGAGGGCTTCGCGCTTTCGAGCAGCCCGTTCCCGTCTGAGCGCAGCTTGAACTTGTGCCAACGACGTTTGCGGCCGACGCGTTTTGGGCGGAGACTTATGTCTGGAAGAGGTTATGGTCCGGGGCATGGTCAGCGTGTCTTTAGGGTCGAGGCCGTGTATGCCTGCTTATCCAGCACCGATCTATCGTCAGTCTTCGTGGGAATGAGGGACGAGAGAGAGTGTGCCGGCTTGTTTGGCTCGATTGCGGCCTTCCTGCTTGGCTTGATAGAGCGCTTGATCCGCTGCCTTGATCAAATCGGTGGGGAAGGTATTTCGGCTGGGGATCATACTGGCGAAACCCACACTGATGGTGGTGCAGCCACCGTCGGAGTGCGTAATACCGAGCGATTCAATTCGTTGGCGAAGTGTTTCCGCCACCTGCGCCGCTCCGTCCGTCCGGGTGCCGGGAAGAACGACCACGAACTCGTCGCCTCCGTACCGGGCGACGAGGTCTCCTGGTCTGTTGACGGTTCCCGAGATAGCGGCGGCTACTTGCCTGAGGCATTCGTCCCCCGACGTATGGCCGAGGGCATCGTTATAAGATTTGAAACGATCGATGTCGAGCATGATCAGAGAGAGTGGCGTCAATTCGCGGACGGCACGGCGCCATTCCTGGTCCAGGAAGTCGTCAAATTGCCGGCGGTTGGTAATGCCGGTGAGACCGTCAAGGCAGGACAGGCGCAGCAACATCTGGTTCGCTTCCTGGAGTTGACGCATGACCTCAAGGAGTTCCTGCTCGCGCGCCCTCCGCCGCTCGATTTCATGGACCAGCCGCAAGACTGACCGGACGCGAGTCAGGAGCTCGATCTTGTTGATGGGTTTCCCGATGTAGTCGAGCGCACCAGCGGCAAAGGCGAGTTGGAGATCGACGGGATCGGTTTTCACGGTGACCATCATGATGGGCGTGTCACGGAATCGTTCGACTGCCTTAATCTGGCGGCAGGCTTCGATGCCGTTCATTTCCGGCATCACGATGTCCATGAGGATCAGGTCGACTCGAGAGGCGCCATGCTTACCATCATCGAGCCCGAGCAAACGGAATGCAGCGGCCGCCGAGTCGGCGACCTGGAGATTATCGTATCCTGCGGCCGAGAGCATCGACTGAACTAAAAGACGATCGTCCGCAGAATCATCAACAATCAAGATACCCATGCGCTGTGTATCCAGTGAATACGAGTGGTGAGCCCGAGAAATCGTAACAGCTAGTCCTGGTAAACTCCAGGATAAAGCTTTTTGACGCAGGGCTGACAGATGCCGTGGCTGAATTCGGCCTCGGAGTGTTCGCCGATATATTCCTCCAACTGTTGCCAAAACCCGCCATCATTGCGGATCTTTTTGCAGGATGCACAGATGGGGATGAGTCCTCTGAGGACTTTGACCTCCCGTAGCGCCTTCTGCAGCTCATCATTGCTTCGACGGAGCTCCCCTTCGCGCGCTTTACGGCAGTCCATTTCCTTTTTCAGCGCCAGCGCGGAGGAGGCACGTGCCAGGAGTTCCACGCTGTTCACCGGTTTGGTGATGTAATCGTTCGCTCCCGCTGCAAAGGCGGCTTGGAGGTTAGAGAGATCGCTTTTGCCCGTGACCATGATGATCGGAATATCAAAAAGATGTGGTCGGCTCTTGATCTGACGACAGGCCTCGACTCCATCCAGCTCCGGCATGAGGACGTCCATCAGAATCAAGTCGATCTGGGTGGGCGGTTCCTGGCTGTCCATATTGAGCATGGGGAACGCCGCCTTTGCCGAGTCGGCGCTCAGGAGATCCTTATGGCCGGCCTTTCCAAGGATAGCGCGCAGGAGTACCTGTTGGTCTGGAGAGTCGTCGACGATGAGAATGCCCATGCCGATTTCCTATCAGGCGCTTGCACATGGCATGCGAGCTATCACCTTTCAGTATAGCAGGTGCTGATTGGTTACTGGAGCTTGGCGCGAACGAGGTCGCTGATCTGTTTGCCGTCTACGGGTTGGCCGACCATACGGACCATTACGGCTTTCATCACTGCGCCCATTTCTTTCAGAGATCGAGCGCCGGTCTCCTGAATGACCTCGTCCACGACAGTGGAGAGCTGTTCGGGAGAGAGAGGTTGAGGGAGATAGGACTCAAGAATGGAAATTTCCTGTCGTTCTTTCGCGGCGAGTTCTGCTCGGTGGCCTTTTTCGAATTGCTCGACCGATTCGCGACGTTGCTTGATCATCGTCGTCATCACGCGACTCATTTCGGCATCGTCGAGGTCCTTCTTAATCTCCATTTCCTTGTTCATCACGGCTGCTTTGATCATGCGAATCACGTCCATTCTCAATTGGTCGCGCGCCTTCATGGCCAGTTTCAGATCTTCGCTCAGCCGATCGTGCAGGGACATATGGGCCTCAGAGAAGAGGAACTCGTGCGGCCGAAGAATACCCCTTCATTCGACGGCAGTCAATGTACGGCATTGCCGATCCGGGGGTATGCCCGGCGTGGTTTTCATGCTGAACGAAGAGTATGATACTGATAATGCCAGGGGGCAGGCTGAGGCTTGAAGCAGGATAGGAGAATGTTAAGAGGCCGGTCATGGCAAGGCAACGATCAATGGTCCAGGTGAGGGGAATTCTCACGATGGCAGTTCTCATGGCGAGCTGTGCAAATGCCACTACGGAGACGACCCCAACGTTCGGTTTCAGTTCTGTACCTGAGGGGTTGCTGATCACGGCTGACGTTCGGCGAATGGCAGTCCTGAATCCGCGTGGAGGGAACCCTGAATGGTCCAGCGCCTATAGTCGCTTGGAAGGGGCGGCGTTCCAACTCGGAATATATCGCCCGAACCCGAGGATCATCGATCGGTCGCACCTGCCGGCCCTCATTTCGGAACAGCGTTTTCAGGGCGGGGGGATTGTCTCCGAAGAGAGCGCCGTGCGCATAGGGAGGATTTTGGGAGTGGACAGCGTATTGATCTATCGGATCGATGGTCACACGCTACGCGAGTCGAAAGTGGAGAAGTCGTCTATCATAACGTCGTGACGACGCGCGTGGGTGAGACTGAAGGGTTTGGCTGGTCGTTCTCAGACAATGTCGACTATCAACGATGGAGTCGCGAGGCCATAGACCGAGGCATCATGCAGACGGTCTATGATCTGCGACGGGCATGTGAATAGCAGCTGGACATAACCGGAAGGGAGAGGATGCGAATGAATCATCGACGGAGCCGCATGCAACAAGGTGGAATCGCCATGGTGGTGGGTCTGTTCCTCCTCTTGCAGATCGTTGCTTGTTCCAGCAACGAACCTAAGCCTCTTCCGCAGCCGACTCCAGATCAGGTCCGGGGTCATGCCGATCGAGCATTCGATAAGCTCAAACAAGAGGAGCAGGAGCGAGCTGCCCAGCCGCCGGTGCAGCAGTAATAGGTCCGGCATTCTATTGATTCATTTGGGCAGTGCCCAGACCACAAACTGGGCAATAGGTTTCACGAGCGGCAATTCCCAGAGGAGTTGCTGTTGAGATATCCGCTCCACTTGACGCGCTTCATGGAAGGTGCCAAGAAAGCTGGAAGAGACTATCAGCCGCAAGACGCCTGAGAGAAAGAAGACAAAAGGCAAATTCGACGTAGGGTGGATGATAACGCCCGCCCATTCAATGTGTGAGGGAAGATGGTTCACCAACCAACTTCCGAGCAAGGCTCCCACCGACCATCCTACTGCGTTGACCGTGCTATACAATGCAATGGCTTTCGCGCGATCCTCCGGCTTCACCGAATCAAATACATAGTTCTGCAGTCCCAATGCCAGGCCGGCCCAAATGACGCCACCAAAAAAATTGACTACCAGAAGAAATCCAAGATTCGTGCTCACGAGATAGAGCATCGGTAAGAATGGCACTGTGAATCCGGTCACTGACAGCAGGGCTTTGTTCCCGAAGCGATCCCCGAATTGGCCCCACGTCTGTAGGGTGAGGAGTTGACCGAGAAGGCCAGTGGCCAGCCATCCGCCATAGCCGAAATATGACAGATGGAGATCCTGCAACATATACAAGACGAAAAATGGGCCGGCAATCAACACGGCTACATGCATGAGTCCCGCGAAGAGCAGGAAGTGACGGAAATCTTTCGTCGCGCTCTGACGGAAGAAGCCGCGAAATCCTTGCCGAGCCTCGAGTTCGGCAGTGGGATGCATATCCTGAATGGGGGACAAGGCCAATGCTGAGAGAATGCGAGCACTTCCAGCAATGGAGAAAATCAGAGCGAATCCCCACCAGGCAACCGAATCTTGCCACAGGCTCAGCGTCCATCCGGCTCCGCAAAGCGCAAAGAAACTGAGGCTGGCGATGATTTGGGCTCGTCGTGCGAAATAGGCGCCCCGCTCATGTTGGTCGAGCCAATCGGCAATCAAGCTATTCCAGGCTGGTGTAGTAAAGTGTGTGCAGGCAAAATAGGCGGCGGCGCCGCCCACAATGAGCCATGGTCCCCACAGTGGAAGTAGCAGCGGCATGAGTATGATGGGAAGCCAGGCGAAGGCTTGCCCTACGGTGCCGGCAAAGATGAGGGCTTTACGATTCGGGAACCACTGTAAGAGCTTGACGGAGGCGAGCTGAGCCCCTGTCCCGATGAGTTGGGGCAATGCCGACAGCACACTCAATTGGAACGGGCTTGCATGAAGTAGCAGGGCGAATGCCGAGAGGTATTGTTCCCCGCTTCCTTGCGTGACTGCCTGGCAGGCGCCATCTCGAAAGCCATAGCGAAGGCCTCGTTCGCAAGCATTTTGCGCTGGGGAGCCAGTTGGTGCGGTATTGTGCAGACCTTCTGGCGGCATCAGATGCATATGATCCTTTCCTGGGAATCCGATCGAGCGTATCACAGGGGTGGGTCAGGGCGTAAATAGGTGGGCGACCTGATCAGTCGGTTATTGACCCCGTGCAGATCTCTCGATACCATAATGGTATAAGGGAACAGCGATTAATGGTGACTCCAATGATACCGAACGAAAGGATATCGACGCAGTTCCTAGCGGGTGTGCTTATCAGCATCAGCATTGGATTCTGTGTCTGGCAGAAAGTCGAGGCGCGGGATCTATTCGCGCCGAAGGAGCAAGCGACCACCGAGATCGATCCCACGCAAAGCCCGTCGTTCGACGAACAGAAGAAAGGCGTCCCGCAATCGCTGTTTACCTGGATCAAGATGGCCAAAGGATATGACGTCGAGTGGGATACGTTTGGACGAAAGGGTTGGTACACGCAAGATCCTCGATTGAAACCCGTTGAGCCAGGGTCGGTCTTTCCTCAAGATATTCCTGCGATCTATATTGTGTTCGAGTCGGCCCCGCTAGAAGATCCTGCCCAGTTCAGCGCCCAGTGGTTTCTAGAGGGGGAAAAGGGTGCGCTCCCATCCGTGCCGCTCGGCAAAGACACCTTGGAAGTGCCGGGACATGAACGCTATGGATTTTTGGAACTCAAGAAGCCAGGAGATGCCTGGACCGTCGGGACGTATCTAGTAAAGTTGTTCATTACGCCGCTCGGCCAACAGTCTTTTCATGCGGGCAATCAAGTGGGCACCATGCGGTTTACTATAGTCGAGAGCGCTGCGTCCTCTGGCATGAATCCCCCAAAGTAGTCCTGCCGGGATCAACCGAACAGTAAAGATGCTCATCTACGAATACATCACAGAGCAATGTCAGCGGCCAGCCGCGATGTGCCGGCCGGCTGAACCTCTCAGCCCATGCCAGGAATGAGGCGGTGAGATATGATGCGTCTTCTCGTCGTTTGCGGCGCGGTCTCGTGTGGTCGGTGTGTCGAGCCCCGCTTCGACTGGCTTGAATATGACTGGAATTTCTGCCCCTTCACAAAGACAGAGCGAAAGCAATAGTTAAAAGCTACATTCATTAAGGGAGAAGAGAATAGGATGGGAGATCGCATCAAAGTCACGGATCAAGAGAAGCTGACACTGCTCTACGAACGATTCAGAGACGTGTGTCTGGTCGAGAAGGAGGTCTGGAAAGAGATTTTCATGCCGCGGGAGGTGGCGCAGGGGCCTGTCAGAACGAATATGCAAGACCGGTATGATGTGGAAATCGATGATCCCATGATCGAAGACGCCCTCGATGCGAATATCCCTCGCGGCAGCCAGGCGCTGGCTGCCGCGATCCAGGAATATCGCGCACACATTTCATTTTATCGAAAAATCTGAGGCGCTCAGTGGGCTGCAAGCAGTCGTTCCACATCCTGTACAATGTCTGGTGCCAACGGCTTCGTGCGGTGATGGTATCGGGCGACGACCTTTCCTGAACGATCGACGAGATATTTCTGGAAATTCCACTCCACTTCGCCGGGGAACTGGCTCTGTTCAGTCAGATACCGATAGAGTGGATGTTTATCCTCGCCCTTCACGCTGATCTTGCTGAAAAGCGGAAACGTCAGGCTATACTTAGTGTTGCAGAATGTTTTGATCTCTGCATTCGTCCCGGGCTCCTGCTGCCCAAAGTTGTTCGCAGGGAACGCCAGGATCTCAAACCCCTTCTCTTGATATTGCTCATACAGCTTTTCAAGGTCAGTATACTGCGGCGTATTGCCGCAGAGGCTGGCGGTATTGACCAGCAACAGTACCTTGCCGCGGAACTGGCTCAGTGAGACCGGCTTCCCATCGATATCGTTCAGCGTAAAGTCATAGACCATAGGAGTCTGTGCTGCCATGAGTATGGTCCCTTCTTCCCCAGCCTGTGCGGGACTTGGATCGACTAGGTCACGTGATCCGCCACCCGCCAGCAAGCCGGTTGCTGTCAACAAACCTATCATCGTATACCGCAATCTTCTCATGGGGCACCTCATGATCAGAGTCGTTCTAAGGCATCGATGCGCGCTTCAATCGGCGGATGCGTGGCAAACAGGTGCATGAATCCCGAGGTATTTCCGGAAATCTTCATGGTCGCGAGCGCATCCTGTGTAGAATACTCGACCTGCGAACGGGTGACCCAGCGATTGATCGCACGGAGAGCCGAAATCATCGAATCCTTGCCGTACACTTTGGCGGAAAAGGCGTCTGCGCCAAACTCGCGGTGACGCGAAAACCAGCTGATCAGGACTGATGCCAGGATACTGACGATGATCTGGATCACGATCGACAACCCAAACCCGAGTGCGGCTTGATCGCGATCGGAAAAGAACCGACGCACCCACATGGCGATGTAGTATACGAAGGTATTCATGAGCCCCGCCAATACGGTTGTCGCGAACATGTCTCCATTATAGACGTGTCCCATTTCGTGGGCGAGGACGGCTCGCACTTCCTGTTCCTGTAAATTGCTCAACAGTCCAGTCGACACGGCCACCATTGAGTTGTTCTTGCTGGGACCAGTGGCGAAGGCGTTGGGATCAGGGGATTCATAGACCCAGACTTCAGGCATCGTAATGTTGAGACGTTGCGCGATCTCCCGGACAGAGCCGTACACGACCTGTTCGGCCTGCGACCGGGGTTGTGTGATCTGGCGGCAATCCAACATGGCCCGAGCCATCTGTTTGGAGAAGGCTAAGCTGATGAAGGCGCCCCCAAAGCCGAAGACCAGGGCCCAAACCAACGAGCTGAGGTCGACCGATCCACGCAGATCGATTCCGAACATGGGCAGAATGACATTGATCAGCAATGGCACGGTGAGCGAGAGCGTCACCATGATTAAAATGTTGGCGGCTAACAATAGGAATATGCCCTTCATCCACTTCATCGAGATCCTCCTTCAAGACCGCATTCCCACCCCGTCATTGGGCGAGTCATGAGTGAAAGTGATTATACTCATCGATTGCCTGAAATGCATCCCATTCGAGACGACCAAGGTAATGCTATGAAACATAACTCCGAAGACGCCAAGGTCAAGGCGCACAGAAGTGCATGAAACTCTTGGGCAAAGTTGACCCGTTCCCGTTCTTCCTGTTAGAACTGCCTTATGCAAAGGGTGTCCATGCGCATACTGAATGTTTTGGCAACCGTTGGATTGCTGATATCTGTCGGTGCGACAATCGGTGCCACCGCGGAATCCTCTCAGCCCGGCCCTCCTGTGGTGATTCCCGTGGCAGCGGACGGGGTTCAGCGAGCCACGGTCACACTTGATAGCTACTCCTACACTCCAAACCATTTGGTGGTCGAAGCTGGGAAGCCGGTTGAACTGACGCTGACCAGCGTGACGACGATTATCCCGCACAATTTTATCATCAAGGATCCAGCGGGAAGCCTATCCGTCGAACAGGATGTGAGTGCCGGCAAGACGGTCACCATTAAATTTACGCCGACTCATCCCGGCACATTTCCCATCTATTGCGACAAACGTCTCTGGCCGTTGCCCAGCCATCGCGACAAAGGGATGGAAGGGAAGCTGGAAGTGCGATAGGTGTGGCTACGAGCACAGAGACCTCCAAGCAAGAGTTGCTCCGCGATCTCCTCAAACAAGTATCCCGTCTCTTTTATACGACATTGGCCGTAGTTCCGGCAGATGTGCGCGATCAAGTCAGCCTCGCCTACCTGTTTGCCCGCGCAGCAGACACGATTGCGGACACGGAATTGATCGATCGTCCACGTCGGCTGGACTTGCTCGGGCAACTCAAAGCACAGTTCGTGAGCGATCAGATTGCCTGGGCTCAGGTGCGAGAGATTCAGATGGCAGTGGGCCCAATCCAACAGAGTTCTGCCGAACGTATCCTGCTTGAACGACTGGAAGATTGCTTCAGGCTCTTCCAGAATTTTTCGCCGGATGATAGACGCCGGGTGCAACGCCTCATGACCACGCTGACGCAAGGTATGGAGATGGACCTCACCGTCTTCCCTGGCACATCAGCCGTAGACCTCACGGTTCTGAAGACGCTCGATGATCTGGATCGCTACACCTATTATGTGGCTGGCTGCGTGGGCGAGTTCTGGACGGATTTAATGTGTGCGCACCGGAAGGCGTTGGCCTCGTGGAAGGTGCGGGACATGTCGGAGGTCGGCGTGAGATTCGGAAAGGGGCTGCAGCTGACGAACATTGTGAAAGACATCGCGCATGATCTGCAGAAAGGGCGCTGCTATGTGCCTGCGCCCATGCTGGCCGAAGCCGGACTCACCGGACGGGACTTATTCGAGCAACGGAACCGTGCACGCTTTCAGCCAGTCCTGAGCAAGCTTGTCCGTATGGCGGTGGAGCACCTGGATCAAGGCTGGCTCTATGCCATGGCGATTCCGCGATATGAGACTCGTCTGCGGTTGTCCTGCATGTGGCCGATTCTTTCCGCCGGCGAGTCACTGAAGCTGGTCATGAATTCGCCCGATCTCTTGAACCCCGCAGTAAAAGTAAAAATCCCCCGGAGCAAGGTCTATCAAATCATGGCGCTCACAACATTCACCGGCGCCTGCGGCCACGTGGGGACTGCCTACTGGGGACGACTACGGAAACAGATCGTCTAGTTTTGGTATGAAGGGCTCGCATGCAGGCTCAAACCTGGACTCAACTTGCCGAGCAGGTGCGATCCGAGGCAGTGCTCCCTCTATCCCTTATAAGGGTGTGGCAGGGCTTTGGCGCTGACTTTCGCAGGAGGAGCGAAAAGTTAGCTTGGGTTCGGGGGCAGGGAATCGAAAACAGACAGGATTCTTTTTTTTCTTCGCCTTTCTCAAGGGGTGGCTTGGTTTGGTCCCCAACTGCGCGCATCGAGTGACCACCGTTTTATCGTGGGGGCTCTGCGAGCAAAGGGGGCTAACCAGGCTACCCCGCTACTTCTTCTGCGGCTCCAGCAACTTCTCCCCCTTCTTGAACACCCCATAAATCGCTTGCGAGGGACAGGCATCCAGGCAAAGGCGACAGCTTTCCAGACAGCGGGAAGGGTCGAACTTGTAGGGTGGGGTGGAAAGCCAGGCGCCGGTCGGGCATATCGGAACGCAGATAGCCTGATGGGTGCAGCGGTCTGGATGGCGGATGAGGTGATCGCGTATGACCATCATAGGTTTGACTCCTTCAAAGAGACCTTGGGAAAAAATGTCGAACATGTTTCTATCGGGGAGGCTGCTCACTTCCACTCCTTCACAAGTTCTTTCAGTCGATCTTTCAATTCCGGGATCTGCTCCAGATTGTTGTGAATCGCTCCGAGGATCTTATCGACCCTGGCTGACTTGAGAGCATCTTTGTCCTTCTTGACCAGTCGATCATACTCCACATAGGCCGTCTGATGCGTCGGCTCGAGGAGTCCCCGGGCCACCGCCAGCGCCTCGCCCAACTCGTATGGCTCCGCGGCCATCGGAGGCACGATCGTAAAGGTGCCATCGGTGCACACCAACACCGCGGCCCCCTGTTTTCCCTTGAGCAGGATGACGGCCTTGATGGTTTTTCCCGCCAAGGCTTCCCAGTTCCCAAGTAACCCGGGAAACTGCTTCATGAAGGCCACCTTTTCCAGGTTGGCTTTCCACTTTTCTTCGACGGCCATAACGATCCTTGTGGTGCGACGCTACGATTTGAGCGGAGGGAGTGTCGTGGGAGCTGGGTGATCGGGCATGAGAAGACGGGTCACGACCTCTCCTTTGACGACGTGGCGCTCCATGATTTCCGTCACGTCGGCTTCGGATTTAACTTGATACCACACGCCTTCGGGATAGATCACGACGCTGGGCCCTTCCGCGCAATGATCGAGGCATCCGGCTTTATTGGCGCGTACGACGTCTTTCAAGTCCAGCCGCTTCGCTTCTTGCTTGAATCGAGCATGGAGTGCTTCAGACCCGAGCTTGGAGCAACTCCCACGGGGATCGTCGGGGCTCCGCTGGTTTGTACAGACGAAAATATGACGGGTGAAAGTTGACATGAATAGTTCCTGTTCATCTAGCAGGCTGCGGAGAAATTATGTGGGCACGCCAGAACTTCACTGGTCAGCACATCTTGAACAAGAGGGGAATGCCACGCAGGATGCTCAAAAAGGTCGTCCAGCAAGGCCGCAACGAGCGAAGAGGTGAGGCGTACGCTTCGGTACGTTGAGCTTCTGAGCGAAGCGAGAACGAAGCTGGCGGACTTTTTCAGCATCCTGCTAGGCCTGCATCGTGGTGGTTTGAAAGCGGCCGATCAGATGTGTGACGTCGGCTGCAGTCAGGAACGGGGAGCGGCCCGCCGTTCCAGCCAGAATCGCCGCGATTTCTCGCAACCGTAACGAAGCTCGTTGCAATTCTTCCTGAGTAGACAGGGCAGAGCCTTGGCCGACAGTGAGTTTGTCGAACTCCCCCAGGATATCGCGAAAGTCGCGCTGGAGATTTTTCTGCATCGAACAACCTTCACAGTACCATTTAGGACTTTGATCGGTCGAGGGAGACAGCCGATCGTAGGTTCGACCGAAAAAATCCTTTCCGAGCGATAACTTCATAAGTGCGGTGCCGGTGGCGCCGCAGGCGTTGCAGGACCCGGTTGTGGAATCCATGAGGGCCTCCCTCTGTCGATCGTGAGCTGTGGAGCGGGCGATCTTACACCAGGCCTGCGCGCACTGTCCATATAATGGGAACGCCCCCGAGAGCCGGTTCGTGCATTCTTACAGCCGATATCGATAGAATGAAGTAGGAATTGCTGAAATGGATTTCGGGAGGAGGGAAAGATCATGGTCATTGGGGTCCCCAAAGAGATCAAAGATCATGAGTATCGTGTCAGCGTCACTCCCGATGGGGTGAGGGCGTTGCGTCAGGCCGGCCATCAGGTCTGGATTGAACCATCGGCCGGGGTCGGTAGTGGGTACTCAGATGAAGACTACCGGAGTGCCGGCGCCACCATGGCAGAGTCAAAAGAGCAGCTGTTTCAGCAGGCAACGCTCATTGTGAAGGTTAAGGAACCGCTGCTTTCCGAATGTCATTTCTTCCGCCCAAGCCAGACCCTATTCACCTATCTACATTTGGCCTCTTTGCCGGATCTCACGACGGCCCTCTTGGATAGTAAGATTACGGCGATTGCCTATGAGACGATCGAGGCGAAAGACGGGACGTTGCCGATGCTCAAGCCGATGAGTGAAATCGCTGGGCGGATGTCGGTGCAGATCGGTGCGCGCTATCTGGAAAAGACACAGGGAGGATGCGGGCTTCTCTTAGCCGGGGTGCCTGGCGTGGAGTCGGGGAAGGTCGTAGTGCTTGGCGCCGGGGTGGTGGGCAGCGCGGCGACTCGGATTGCTGTCGGGATGGGGGCTCAGGTGACGGTGATCAATCTCGACCTTGAACGGCTCTGGGCACTCGATGAATTGTATCGTGGTCGAATTGTCACGCGAGCCTCGACACAAGCTGCAATTGACGAGTCGGTGATGGCCGCAGATCTTGTCATCGGAGCAGTGCTCGTTCCTGGGGCCCGAGCGCCCAAGCTGGTCTCGCGCAAACTGGTGGCGCTCATGAAGCCAGGAGCCGTGGTGGTGGATGTCGCGGTTGACCAAGGCGGTTGCTTCGAGACCACGAAACCCACGACCCATTCGGACCCGGTCTATATGGTGGATGGGGTGCTTCATTATGGTGTTGCCAATATGCCGGGGATCGTTCCGAGGACGTCGACTGTCGCGTTGACGAATACGACACTTCCGTATCTTCTGCGTCTGGCCTCGCAGGGGGTCAAGGAGGCCGTCCTGGCAGACGCGGGACTGGCAAAAGGGGTGAACCTGTCAGGCGGCAAGATTACTTGTCGAGCGGTGGCCGATGCTCATGGCTTGCGTTTCGACCCTCTGATGTAAGACAATCCCTCCTCGCTTCGTAATGCAGTTGATTTTGTCGGGGCGTAGCGCAGCCCGGTAGCGCACTGCGTTCGGGACGCAGGGGTCGGAGGTTCGAATCCTCTCGCCCCGACCAAACCAAGCTTGCTCGTGCCGCCCGCTCATTTTCGTTTGATCGAATCTGATGTGGGCGGATAACCCCCCCAGTGTTACTTTCCTCCTTAATCCCAGCGAATTCGCACCGCCTGCTCATTATCGTTGTATCGTGACAGTGGCATGCGGATACAACCCCGCGACGCGTTTGCCTGTCTGCTAGACGAGGCGTCCTCATGCGTAAGTTTGCTTTGTCATGCCGGGGTGCATCCAACCTCCTCGGCATTTCTATCCTTTTCTTTTCAGAGCCGTTGTGCGAAATTCTCCCGCGCAGAATCGCAAAACGCGTGACGCCTCAGTGGAGGTGTGAGAGTATCCGTTCGTTGGATAGGCATCGTCGGTAATCCAAAGTCCGCCTGCATGTATGGCCGAACCGATTGAGCCGGCAGATCTCCGAGCGAGGTTATTTGTGAAGGGAAGAGTCCAAGGAGTCGGGTATCGGGCGTTCGCGGCTCGCGTCGCGTCGCAACGAGGGCTCTGCGGAGGTGTCAGAAATCTCGATGATGGCCGAGTCGAAGTTGAGGTCGAGGGCCCTAAAAGCCAGATTCTGATTCTGATCGAAGACCTAAAGGCTGGGCCGCAGGCGTCGCGAGTGGCAGGTGTTGACGTGGAGTGGAGTCCGGCGACAGGGCGGTTTTCAGATTTTCAAGTGTGGTACTGAGCGGACAGTTAGGAGTGAAAGCACGCATGGCGCGAGGGGGCGAGGAGTTACACGACCTGGGTGAAGCGCGCCGACACGTCGTCGGCCACGATGACGAGGAGACCGCCGAGTCGTCGGAAGTGGATGAGTCGCCTGGCGACGAGGAAAAACCGAGCCGGCGCTCCGAAGGATTAGATACCCTCAAGTGCTACTTGCGCGAGATCCGCCACTCGACCTTGTTGACGTTTAAGCAAGAGCAACAGTTGGGCAAGCGGGTCATGGCGGGCGACGAGCAGGCGCGCCAGCAGATGATCGAATCGAATCTCCGTCTGGTGATCAGCATCGGTAAGCGGTATATGCATCGAGGGTTCCCCTTCTCCGATGTCATCGAAGAAGGCAATCTCGGACTCATCAAGGCCGTTGAAAAATTCAACTATAAGCGCGGGTTTCGCTTCAGCACGTACGCGTCCTGGTGGATCAGGCAGTACATCGAACGAGCGATCATCAATCAGGGAAAGCTCGTGCGGTTGCCGGTGCACGTGGTCGAGCGGCTGAATCGCTATCTCGGCAAAGTGGAGCAGCTCGTCCAGGAACTTGGACGGGAACCGACCGCCTCCGAAGTCGCGGCCCGGTTGAAGACGACGGACGAAGAGGTGTTGGATCTCAAGCAAGTCGTTCGTACGACCTGTTCGTTGGACAGTCCGATCAACGATGGCGCGGATACGTTCTTGCGCGATGTGATTGAGGACCCTTCGTGTGTCTCGCCTGCCGATACGGCCGAGGGGGTCATGCGTCGGGAGGAAATGATGGAATGGGTGCAGGAGTTGCCTGAGAAGGAGCAAACTGTTATTGTGTCGCGCTTTGGGCTCGATGGGAGTGAGGCCAAGACGTTGGAAGAAATTGGCCGGGAGATGGGGTTGACCCGTGAGCGGGTCCGGCAGATTGAAATGACCGCCTTGGCGCGTTTGCGCCATACCATCGAACGTAAAACCATGACACAATCCGACTTGCTCTGATCGATGACCGCCGTCAATTATCACTCCCTCATTCGTGAAGTCCCAGATTTCCCCAAACCCGGCATTCTCTTCTACGACATCACCACGCTGCTCAAAGATGCCCGCGCCTTGTCGTCGATCGTCGATGAATTGACCGCCTACTATCAGGGACAGGGGATTGCCAAAGTGATTGGTATCGAATCGCGCGGGTTCATCTTGGGGGGGATCCTGGCAAACCGATTGAACGCCGGGTTCGTTCCAGTTCGGAAGCCGGGAAAATTGCCCGCCGACAGTTATGAAGTCAAATACAGCCTCGAGTACGGATCGAATTCTCTTGCCATTCACCGCGATGCCATTGGTGTGGGAGAACGGGTGCTGATTGTGGATGACTTACTGGCCACAGGAGGCACGGCGGCCGCGACGGTGTCTCTGGTTCGACAGTTAGGAGGCGAGATCGCCGGGCTCGACTTTCTCGTAGAACTTCAGGGTCTTAAGGGTCGAGACAAGCTGGTCGGCTATCCCATCCATTCGATGATTCTCTATCCCTAGTAGCTCTCCACCCCTTCCCTACAAGCCCTTGTCAAAGGCGACAGCGCCGTGCTATGAATGCCGAACTTTTTTCGGTGGTGTGACGTTCAACCGAGGAGCAGGATCCGTCATGGCAACAAAAACCCCCGCCAAGAAAAAACCGGTGGCGAAGGCCAAGGTGCCAGTGAAGCTAGAAAAGCCGGCAAACAAACCAAAACCCGCTGAAGTGGCAATCCTCGAAAAACCTATCAGCATGGCCGTCTCTCCCTTAGCTGCCAAGCCGAAAGAATCGGTCAAAGAACGCGAAGACCGCGAGCGCCGCCGCCAAGCCCTTCAGCAGATGCTGATGCGCAAGCGCCAGGAAATAATTAAAGAAATTGAAGGAAGTTTGGGCCAATCCCTCATAGAGGATAAACAGCGACGCCTTGAATCTGCACGCGACGTCGGCGATCAAGCCCTTATGGATCTCGATCGCGAGCTGGGCATTTCCTTGATGGAAATGCGAAACCGCCGCCGCCAGGCGATCGATGAAGCGTTGACGAGGCTGACCGAAGGCACCTACGGCATTTGTGCGGAGTGTGGCGTCGAGATCAGTGAGCGGAGATTGGAAGCCGTTCCGTTCGCGAAGCTCTGCGTCGAGTGCCAGTCGAAAGAAGAGCTGCTGGAAAAAATCGAGCGAGAAGAAGATCGCGACTAGGCGCTTCTCAGCGCGATCGGTCTTCACCCTGCCTCACATGGTCCGCATCCAGCCCATCGCGATCCTGGCTCTCGCCTCGTCAGGCGAGGCTCGTGTTCCATGACCGCGCTTGGTACCCTGCGTCGCAGGCGGGAATGAGTGGAATGAAACCTACGAGTCATCGAGCGGTCGTCCTGGCGAGCGGAGGACTGGATTCCACCGTCACGGCGGCGATTGCCAAGCGGGAGGGTTGCGAGCTGTTCTTTCTCACGATGGCCTATGGACAGCGCCATGCAGTGGAAGTAGAGCGTGCTCGGCAGATCGCAGGCGCCTTGGGCGTGGCAAACCATCTGGTCATGAATCTAGATCTTCGCGCCATCGGCGGGTCGGCGCTGACCGGCTCAGGAGCCGTGCCCAAGGATCGAATAGGCACCGACCGCGCACAGGGCATTCCTGTGACCTATGTACCGGGACGCAATCTCATTTTTCTCTCGCTCGCGACGGCGCATGCGGAGGTCGTGGGAGCGTCTCTCATTTATTTTGGCGCGAACGTGCTCGACTATTCCGGCTATCCAGACTGCCGGCCTGAATTCATTCGCGCGTTTGAGGCGGCGGTGAAGGAAGGCACGAAAGCCGGCACCGAGGGGAATGCGTTACAGGTTAAAGCTCCCTTGCTGATGTTGACGAAAGCGGACATCATCCGGCAAGGAATCGACCTTCACGTGCCGTTTCATTTGACCCATAGTTGTTACGATCCGATAGGAAACCAGGCTTGTGGGCGGTGTGATAGTTGCGTGATTAGGCGAGAGGGGTTTGCGCAGGCCGGGGTTGTGGATCCCATCGCATATGCGATAACGTAGGGCATGTGGCGTAATGTCTCCTGAAGAATTTTTCATGTATCTCACCATTGGGCTGATCGTGCTGGTACCGATCGGTGCCCGGATCTATCGTCGCATGACACTCCAACGCACGCAGCAAATGCTTCGCGATCAATTTGGAAAACACAATGGCCCGGACCCACGATCTTGATCCCACGAACATCATGACGACGTCACGACCTCAGATCGGAGTGTGGTTGCTGATATTGGGCCTCCTCGTGGCCTGCGACTCCTCGCAACCAAAACAAGCGGTCGGGGGCGGTCCTGTGCCGGCCGAGTTCCAAGCGGGCGAAACCAAATTCAACGCGAATTGTGCGTCCTGTCATGGGGCCCAAGCGGCGGGAACCGCGCAAGGGCCTCCATTAGTGCATAAGATCTACGAGCCGAATCATCACGGCGATCCCGCCTTCCAACGGGCCGCGGCCAACGGCGTCAAGGCGCACCATTGGGAATTCGGCAACATGCCGAAGATCGACGGCGTCACCCCTGAGGATGTCGATCAGATCGTGAAATACGTCCGGTGGCTTCAACGCCAGGCGGGTATTCAATAGGTCCTCCTTCTCCTCCCTTTCCCCTCGTGTGACATTCCAAATCTTCGGTTCGTAGGGTATGAATGGTGTAGCCTGCGGCTGTGCGCTTCGGGGAATGTGCCATCTCATCCGGTGGTCCGCAAGCGGACTGTTCTTGCTGTCCTCGGGGTGTGCGTCGGTCGCGGTTGATGCAGAGCACGAAGGGGTGCTGATCGAAAAGCCGTTTTTCTTTGGTCATGGCGGGGTGGATCCAGTCCCAGTCAAGACCGGCCGAGTGGCAGTCGCTCCGACCACTCAGGTGATTGATGTCGATGTCCGTGTCCGTCTAATTCAATACTCGGAGCATTTCGATATTATTTCAGCCGAGAATGCGCCTGTCTCCTTCGATGCTTTCTTAATCGCCAACGTGATCGAGGGGCCTTCGCCTGAACTCATCAGTAAATATGGCCCAAACTGGTACGCCAACAATGCTAAAGAAACGTTCCGCACGTTCGTACCCAAAAAGGTCCAGCGTATCCCCCTCTTTTAGTTGACGACTGATTCCGACCTTAGCTTCGCGATAATGAAATCGACCGGTGCCAGAAGCCTCACCCGCAGCTGAGCCTGGCGGACAAGGTCGGTTGCACGATCGCGATACCCTGGCGGCATCGCGACAATGGACCAGCCAGAGAAGTTTTCCGTCAAGTCAGCCGGGATCTGGTGCTGACTGAAGAATCCGGCCAACGCCTCGACAGAACCAGCCACTTCCGCATCCACATCACGCGTGAGTCGCTCCTGATACCCATAGGCCTGAAGCGCAAGCGCTCCCACGAGCAACACATCGACAGCCGCACCAGTCTGTCTGGTGTAGTTCGTCAGGAGTGCAATGATGTGATCAGCGGTGAGCGTAGACAAAGGAGAGGGCCTCGGCAAAGACTCGATAATCCAGAAAGTCGATAGGGCCGGTATCCACAGGAAGCGGCGCACGCTCAATCAGGGCAGTGAGCAACCGCCGATACTGCGTGTACCACCGGCAGGCCGTCTGATAGGCCAGCTGCACTGCCGGTTCGGATTGCCACGGCGTGAGATCAAGCTGATCATTGACGAGAATTTCGAGCCACAGCATCCGTCGCCCTCGCACAGTCTGAATCACCTCCTCAATCGCACTCGTGCCCAGATAGGCCGGCAACAGTCGAAGAGGGGTCGCATCTCCATATGTGAGAGACTCAGTTTGCATGTGGCCAGTGTAGCATAGAGACAAGCCGGGAGGAAAAGAACGGGGCATCCTTCTTTTTCCGCATGTCTGAACCGGTGAATTGAGGAACGTATGCCGCGTGCCAGGATTTTCCTGGCACAGGCGTCGTTTATTGCGCATTTCCCTACTTTCCCTCCTGAGCCACTCCTGCTACTAGTGCCCTTACCATCGATATCGCAGGCTGGGCTGTGAACAACAGAAAAGCAGACAGCCAGTGACGGGCGATGAAGTAACTTTGGAGTCTATCAGACAAGGAGTCGCATACCATGAGTGAATTTAAAGAGCAGACCATTGCGCTGAACGTGCGCTTAAAGCCCAGCGAGTCTTCCGCCCATCCACGGGCCACGAACTACACGAATGTCGGCGTGGCCCAGGGGATCACCTATGTGGATTTTGGATTCATCGAGCCCACGCTGCTCGCCGCCATCGCGAAAACCGCGAAGGATGGCCAAACCGCACCGAAAGGATTGGAAGGCACGCTCGTCACCCGCGTGGCCATGGGTGTGGATGTATTGGCGCGATTGCATCAGCAGATCCAGCACGTATTGGTCGGAATCCGTGATGCGCGGCAGTCGAAGCCGAAGGCGTAAGTGTGAGAAGGGGGCGCGGATGAGAAATGTGCGATGGCAAGACATGGTGCTGTGTTTACTTGTCACGCGCACGGCCAAAGATGGCCAAGTCGTTCCGAAGGGATTAGACGGCACGCTCGTCACCCGTGTGGCCATGGGTGTGGATGTGTTGACGAGGCTGCATCAGCAGATTCAGCAAGCGTTGGGGGGTGCGTGAAGCCGGACGGCCAAAGACAGCAGCCATAAGCCATGAGCAACGAGGCGACCAGAACAATGTGTTGATCTCTTAGCGATGCCTCGAAAATCTGACAAAGGAGCGTGACATGGAAGAGGGTCACACGCGGAACACATCGTATCGATGGAGAAGAGGGCTGGTGTGTGGGCTCGTGGGCTGTGGGTGGCTATGGGCGGCACTGGTCACAGCCGCGCCAGCCGATGAGGTCATCCCCATCGGCTCGATTACCATTAATCCCATGGCGAACAACCGCCGTGCCGTGATTCTTCAAGGCAAGGCGAAAACCGTGAGTGCCTATCACGGGCAAGACAGCTTCGGACGCTCGCTCTGTGGCCAAGGGTTTCTTCTGACAGATGACACCGGTTCGCTCGACGTCCTCTACCTGATCCGGTGTCAGGCAAACGAAACTCCCGTGTTGGTGGGCGAAGGCGAACGAGTGGTCGTCCACGCGACCATCGATGTCTCATTCGACAACGTGAAGAACATAGAAGGCAAAGAATTGGTGTTTAACGCGATGGCCACCAAGATCATCCGGGGCCAATAGGACGGATCCTGCTCGCAGAGAAAAAACAAAGGAACAAAACGAAAGTCAGCCGTGGTGGAGCGGCTGGTGACGCAATGGAGCGTGGGCGCGACAGTAGCGAGCACGAGGGCGACCGAAGAAGGAACTGGTGAACAATGATTCCTGACACCTTTATCTGTCGCGTCGCGCAGTTGGTCGATAGCACCGGCATCGCTACGCACCAGGAGGCCACGATTACGGCGCTCAATACGCCGGCGATTAACTATGCCAATGGGTTCACGAGTCAAGCTTATATTGGCACGGAGAGTGACGATGTACGCGACCTCCTCGGCTCCTTCAACTATGAGGCGCATGGCGAAGGCGGGAACGATCTGATTTTCAGTCGGGCGGGGAACGATCAGCTGTATGGCGATGCCGGAAACGACAGTCTTTATGGGTTTGTCGGGCACGATCAGTTGTTCGGAGGAACCGGCCGCGATCTCTTGATCGCCGATTTTCACGACGACTATGTGCCGCCGAGCGGGGCAGTCGCAGGCCAGGATTTCGTCGATGGTGAAGCAGGTGATGCTGTGAAAATTGTTGTTGACAGGGATGTAGTCCACGTTTACAGTGCGCCACTTTTCTGTTCGGACACCGAATAAATGGAACCATTTCAGTCGTTCAGCGTGATTGCCGCGAGGAGAGACATGAAACCGAAATTTGCTCTGATCGTCGTGCTGCTCATGATGGTAGTCAGCCCACAGTTGGGGAAGAAAAATGGGTCAGGAACCATTGTTTGAATTGACGGCCGTAAATTGAGGATCGGGCATGGGCCGACCGTTGAGAGCGGCATCTGCCGACATCGTCTATCACGTTTTGAACCGGGCGAATGCCCGCATGACGCTCTTTGAGGATGACGGCGATTATGCGGCCTTCGAGCAGGTGCTGACGCAAGCCTGCGCCCGTGTGTCGATGCGGCTCCTGGCGTACTGTGTCATGCCGAATCACTGGCATCTCGTCGTCTGGCCGCGGCGGGATGGCGACCTGTCGCGATTCATGAATTGGCTCACGCTGACCCATACGCAACGCTGGCATCAGCATCGGCACACGGTGGGAGAAGGCCATGTCTATCAAGGCCGCTTCAAATCCTTTCCGGTCGAAATCAGCGAGTATCTCCTGGCGGTCTGTCGGTATGTCGAACGGAACCCGGTCCGAGGTGGTCTTGTCGAACGAGCGGAGCAGTGGCGCTGGAGCAGTGCGGGGACTCGCGGATCGGTCCCGGTGCATGCGTGGCCGATGGAGCGTCCGGCTGAGTGGCTCCATGTAGTGAACGAAGGCGAGACGAACGAACAGCTAAGCATGGTGCGGAGAAGTGTGACCAAGGGACAACCGTTTGGCAATCCAATGTGGGTGGAGCAAATGGTGGCGCAGTGTAACTTGGGTGTCACGTTGCGAGGACGAGGCCGCCCGAAGAAGGAGTTGGTAAACAATGGTTCCTGACACCTTTATCCGTTCACAAGGAGCTGTTCTCAATGTGACCGGGTATTCACTGGGGGCGCATCTGGCCACCGTGTTCACAGAGCTGCATGGTTTCGAAGCGAACACGGCCTTTTCATTTGAGCACACCTACACCTTTAATGGGCCGGGTCGTGGCACATTCAATGTGGCGCTACATGATGAGGCAGCCGAAGCGCAGCGCATGCGCGAGATGAATCGAGAAAGGATGGCGGCATGAAGCGACAATTAGTAACCGTTCTGCTGATGGGTGTCATCGCAGGATCGTTGTCGGCCTGTGTGAGTTTCGCTGAGACGCCGGGGGAGCGGTTTCGCCAGGCGATTAAAGAAATCGAAGCGGCTTGTGCGAAGCGAACGCTCGATCCCAATGAAGTCTGTGGCGGGATCGCCAAACTTAAGCCCGCCGATCCGCTGGCCACGGAAGAAGGCCGCTTTGCGCACTCGATTAAAATTCCGAATCCGGTGCCTGCTGATAGCGGCTACAACCCTGGGATGACGCCGGAGCAGTACTTCGACCATCTCTGCAAGACCGAAGCCGGCGAGTTCATCTACAAGACGGTGGACGATGTGGACGGGCTCTATATGATGCGGCTGCGGGAGCAGGTAAATGACGACAAGCTGCAGCATCTCTATGCGCTAGAAGATACTTACGCATATTCTGATATTGAGACTGATGCACCTCAGAAGCTCTTCATTAACCCCCCTTGGTGGAATTACAAATTCTTTGAGATTCGAAAAGCCGAACCGGCTTCTGACCAGATGGTCCACACTCGCTACATTCGTTACTTTGGATATGTGCAAGACAAAAGTCCCATGAATGTCGAGGAAGTTTCGACACTCAAAAGCAGGTACGGCTATACCTGGCGGGGAATAAAGCGACCTCACGATCGAGAGCTAGGAATCGTAGGAGGGGAACTCATCGTGATGGATCTACTGTCGAATGAAGTGCTAGCGGTGCGTCGCGGCTATATTCGTAGCGGTGATGTGCGAAACAACTTAACAGGAGTTTGGTGGTTAGGCGGACACGTCTGTCCTACATACAAGCATGCTAATGCCTATACATACGACTTTTTGAGCAAAGTGCTCAAGCCCACTTCGGAAGTCAGCAAAGGAGGCTTCGATGCCACAAAATGAAATCAGCGCCTGGTTGCAGTTTGCGCTTCAGCAGACGGCAGCGGAGAGCTATCTTGATGGCATCGATTGGAACAATGCCGAGCAGGTCAAGATTCAGTTGCGGCTCGGCAATAATCGTTCTGGTTTTCCAGAATCAGGGGCAACGCGCTTCACCGGAACACAAACTCAAGGGCTGCAAGATCAAGCTTTTGTGGATCGCTACCGAATTGTCAGTCACCACGCTAACGACGCCACAGGTTTCTCTGCAACCCTTATTCAAGAGCGCGGCACCAACAACTTTACGCTCTCCTTCCGCAGCACGGAGTATCAACCACAGACCAGTGGCGGCGATCGTGCACGGGATGGGTTCGGCGCAGATGCGGAGATTAGTGTGGGCGGTGGCTTTGCCGTCGGCCAGCTGTTGGCGATGGAAAACTATTATCAATCGCTCAAGGATAGCGGGCTGCTGCCGGCCGGGGCGGTCCTCAACGTCACTGGCTATTCCTTGGGCGGTCACCTGGCGACCGTCTTTACGGAACTCCATACGGATGAGATCACCCATACCTATACCTTCAATGGGGCGGGCCGAGGACATATCACGGGGGGATCGCCCACTGAAACGACAGAGGCCGCCAGGATTGCGGGCATGCTCGCGCTGTATAAACAAGTGCTCTTTAATCCCGATGCCGGGCTCTCAGTGCTGAACGACCCGGACAATGCGGCCTATAACGCCGCGAAGCAGATCGAAGGACAACCGTTCACGCCGTTTGTGAGCGAAACAATGGTCGGTGAAGCCGGGAACATCTACACGAACGCACGATATCAGTGGGCCGCGCAGGTGGTAGCGGTTCGCTATCAGACCAGTAGTGTGTCGTTCCCTCCCGGCGAAGTCGGCCAAGGTCCCGCGTTTAGTCCAGACAAATTTACACAACTCTATGGTCATGCCACACAGGATGACACCGAATATGTCGCGAATTCCGGTGTGCACGGCCCACAGCAAGCTATCTATATCGAAGATCAGCCGAATCTGGATGGCTTCGGTGGCTTCTTCGGCGCGAACGGCGATTTCGGTACCACACACAGCATCACCCTGATTGTGGATTCGCTCGCCCTCCAGGAACTCTTTCAGACTTTGTCGCCAACACTCGAACGAACACAGATCGAAGCCATCTTTGCCGCCTCGTCGAATCAGGTAGCGTCAGGGTTCGTAGGCACAGCGGGACTCGCTGAGGGCAACTCACTCGAAAACGCCCTCGATGCCTTGGGCAAGCTCTTCGTGCCCAATTACACCACCACACAATCGAGACGACAGACCGGCGATTTTGGTTCGCTCGGTTTCCGCAATCCGTTCTACGAACACCTCGCCGCCGTCAAGACTGCCCTAGCGGGCGCGACGGTGACGATTGAGCCGTTCGTGGAAATGGGCGTGGTGGCGGGACAACCCAAAGCCTTGCCGCGCCTCACCCCGGGTGAGGTGGTTGCCGAAGCCCAGCAGGACTCCGACCGCGGCCTGGCCTGTCGTTATGCACTGAAGAACTTGAATCCCTTTGCCGTCATCGGCGCCGATTATACGGCGCTCGGCCATGCTGCGAACGGCGCGTTGACGTTGTTCGATCCAGTGACCGGCTTTGGCGAGATGACCGAGCAGTATCTCACCGACCGTGCGGCCTTCGTCGAAGAAAAGATTGAATTGAATCTTCTCAATGACGAGAAATCTTCCGGCAACATCCATTTCGCAGACTATGTCGCGGACGCGGATGATGCTGTTGGACAGATTCGCTATCAGATCGAAAATAGCGTGGATGTTCAGACCGACCAGGAATTTCTGTTTGGCTCCATCGGGCTTGATCGACTGGAAGGCCGCAGCAATGACGATCATATCTACGGCGGCGCTGGCGTCGATCTCCTCATCGGCAACGGGGGCAACGATTATTTGGAAGGCGATGGGGGCGGGGATCAGCTCGACGGCGGAGCCGGCATCGACACCTTGGTCGGTGGCGCTGGGAACGACATCCTTGAGGGAGGTTCAGAGAACGACACGCTCGACGGCGGCCTCGATAACGATATCCTTCGAGGTGGTGACGGGTTGGACCGCTACATCTCCAACTTCGGGGCCGACACGATTGAGGACTCTGATGGAAAAGGTGTCGTGGAATTCGATGGTCAAGTCCTCCTCGGCGGGCTGCGGCGCAACGGCGAGCCCGCCAATACCTTTCGCAGCGCCGACGGGACGCTCACGTACACGAAGCAAGGAGCGGATTTGGTCGTGACCGGCTCGGGGCCGCTGACGATTAAGAATTTTTCTGATGGTCAGCTCAGCATTCACTTCTTTGGCGAAGCCGACTATGGGCCGGTCACGCGTATCGAGTTCACGAAGACGGTGTCAAATCCGAGTCCGCCGCCGCCCACGACCCAAGTGCCCTTCTTCGACGAGACCAGTAATAATTCCAATGGTCTGGAAGACCCGATGACCGACAGCCGCAATAATCTCGTCCATGCCTTCGGCGGAGACGATACGGTGATCAGCGGCAGCGGGGATGATCAGCTCTATGGGGATGCCGGCAACGATCTGATCTTCGGCAAGCTCGGTCATGATCGGATCTACGGCGGAACGGGGAACGACAATCTCAACGGCGATGACTCCGCACTCGGCAATGTGGGCGGGGATGATTTCATTGACGGCGGCGAGGGAGATGATCTCGTTCTGGGGCAGGGCGGTGCGGACGTGCTGCTGGGGGGTGAGGGCAACGACATCCTCAACGGGGATGATCCGACCGCCTTGAACAGCGGGAATAACGACGATTGGCTGGACGGCGGGGCCGGGGACGATTTTCTGTTGGGCGCAGCCGGCGCCGATGTGCTGATCGGCGGTCTTGGCAACGACATTCTCGTCGGCGATGCAACGGTGAGCAATGGGGGTACGCCGGAAGCCGGGAGCAACGATGCGCTCGATGGCGGCGCGGGGAACGATCAACTCTACGGTTTGTATGGCGACGACCTCTTGGTGGGAGGCAATGGGGACGATTATGTCAATGGCCAGGATGGCAATGATGTGTTGTATGGAGGAGAGGGGAGTGATCGGCTCTCTGGCGATCTGCGGATCCGGCCGTCCGATGGACGCTATGGTACGAGCGAGTATCGTGGGGCCGGAGGCAACGATCTGTTGTTCGGCGGGGAAGGTCGGGATTTCTTGTATGGGGGTGAAGGTGACGATCAGTTAGTGGGCGGGGCGGGAGATGATGAACTCTTTGGCGAGTACAACGAGAATCTGATCCCAGTCGGCGATCCGCTCTACGCGACATTGCGGGCGCTAACCGGCAACGATTGGTTGGACGGAGGGGATGGGAATGACGAACTGGCCGGCGGGAAAGGCGATGACGTGCTTTATGGCGGAGCCGGCAACGATCAAGTCCGAGGAGAAGATGGGAACGACTTTGTCGACGGAGGGGATGGGGATGACAATGTCTCCGGAGGAGATGGCAATGACATCCTGCTGGGCGGGAGCGGCGCCGATATTCTCACGGCCGGGTTGGGCAATGATCAGCTCTATGGCGGGGAGGGCAACGATGTCTTGATCGCGTCTTCAGATTTTGGCGGGACCGGCGATGCCCATATGGAGGGCGGCGGCGGCGATGATCGCTACGTGATCGATAGTGCCGGCAATACGGTGGTCGAGTCGGAGGGCGGAGGTATTGATGTGGTCCAAAGCTCTATCAGTTTTGCCCTGGGGGATCACGTCGAAAACTTGCAACTTTTGGGAACAGCTCCCGATCTTCATGGGATCGGCAATGCGTTGGACAACGTGCTGACCGGTGGGCAGTGGCTTGAAGGCAAAGAAGGGAACGACATCTTAACGGGAGTTGCCAGGCTCGATGGCGGAACCGGCGATGATCGACTCATCGGATTGGGAGCGGAGTTTCTTGGATATGTCGACGGCGTTCCAAATTACCGGACCAACACCTTCATGTTCGACAGGGGATATGGCGTGGACACGGTGTATGACTACTCCGTCGAGATGACGAGCCCGTATATCAATGATGTTCTTGAATTCGGCGCGAGCATTACCCCTGACGATGTGACCTGGCATCGGAGCACCAGTGACCTGATTTTCGACATCAACGGGACCGCCGACGAAGTGATCGTCGAGTCGTATTTTAACCTGGTCTTCAACACCGGTGCGTGGACCTTTTCCGGGCTTCAGGTTCCGGGGGGCGGCGTCACAAATCTCGACAATCGCAATCCCTATTATTTCGCCCCGTCGTGGGTTGAGCAGGTGCGCTTCGCCGATGGCACGCTCTGGGATGCCCAGATGTTCAGCGTGCCGATCCTTGGTACATCCGGTGGCGATACCTTTCAATTTGGGCGCGGGATGGGACCGGTCACCGTGATCGACTTTAACGTGTTTCTCGATCCCGACATGGTCCAGATGGCGAGCGATGTGGCTCCATCGGATGTCCACGTGTCTCGAGTCGGCGATTCCTTGGTGTTGGGTCTGGCCGGGACTGCGGATCAGATGACGATCGATTCGTATTTCAAGCAGGTATTCGGTCGGGAGTCGTTCTCGTTTGGCGGGCGGGTGATGCGGCCGTACGTGATCGAAGAGGTCCGATTTGCCGATGGCACGGTCTGGTCAGGACCGACGCTGGAAGACAAGATCACGGTCATGACCGGCACTGAGGGAGACGATGTGCTCGAAGGGAATCAGAATGACAATGTCATCAGTGGTCTCGGGGGATCGGATCGGCTTGATGGCGGAGCCGGCAATGATGTGCTCATCGGCGGAGCCGGCAACGATCAGTTGTTGGGCAGAGAGGGAGATAACACCTATCGCTATATGCGGGGCGATGGGCAAGACATCATCTACAACGCCGGCTCAACAGGGTTCGATCGACTGATTCTGTCGGACATGACGCCAGGCGATATCACGATTCAGGCGACCAGCCTCTATGATCTTGACATACTTGTGAATGGGAGTACCGACAAGATTGCGTTGCCCGGCTTCATCTCCGGCCCATCCCGGCAGGTCGATCTGATCGAGTTCGCTGATGGAGCCACGTGGACTGCGGCGGATGTCCTTGCCCATGGTCAAGGGGTGACACAAGTGTGGACATCCGGCCGCGATAGACTCGAGGGCACGATCTACAACGATACCCTTCTCGGGCTTGGCGGACGCGACACCCTCTATGGATTTGACGGAAACGATGTCTTGGATCCCGGTACGGCTGACGACAGCTCATATGGAGGGCTGGGAAGCGATACCTACATCTGGGGGCGCGGGTATGGGTGGGACGAGGCTGTTGAGGAGCGGACGAATGCCGGTGATGTGGATGTTGTGCAAGTCACCGCAAGCGTCAGCCCCAATGAAGTGAGCCTCCAGGCGGATGATTCTGGCGGGATCGTTCTGTCGCTCGCGGGGACGGCGGACAAGCTGACCCTCAGTGACTATTATTTAGGAGAGCAATACCGAATTGAAGAAATCCACTTTGCCGATGGGACCGTCTGGGATGCTGCGGCGATTAATGCCATGACCGTCGGCATGGAGGTAGTCGGCACAGAGAGTGGAGAAACCCTCTTTGGCACACCCTTGGCGGATTCTCTTTTTGGGTTAGGAGACGATGATACCCTGAGGGCGTGGAGTGGTGCAGATCGGCTCGTCGGTGGAGCCGGTGACGATACCTACAGGTTCAATCTTGGTGATGGGAGCGACACGATCGAAGATGTCGCTGCGGTCGGCGAGGGCAACCGGATTCAATTTGGGGCAGGGATTGCCCAGGGCGATCTTACGTTCGGCCATGATACGGCCGCACGCACGCTGACCATTCAGGTGGGCGGCAGTGGAACTGACCAGCTGCGGCTGGTGAACTTTGACCCAGCCGGCGTCAACGGATCGCTGGTCGTGTCCACTCTGCAATTCGCCGATGGCAGCACGGTGAATCTGGCCGATCTGTTCCCGCCCAATCATGAACCGACGGTGGCCAATCCGCTTGCGGATCAGACCGTGCCGGAAGATGCGCCGCTCAGCATTACAGTCCCTGCCAATACCTTTGTCGATCAAGATGCGGGGGATGCACTCACGTATCGTGCGACCCTGGCCAATGGCAACGCGATGCCGTCCTGGCTCAACTTCAATACCACGACGCGCACGTTCAGTGGGACGCCTGATGATGCGCAAGTGGGAAGCCTCGATGTGCGCGTGACCGCGACGGACAGCGGCAATCTCACGGCGTCCGATGTGTTCACGTTGAACGTCACCAATGTGAATGAAGCCCCGACGGTGGTGGCGCCCTTGGCCGATCAGCAGGCGACGGAAGACGCGGCGTTCACCTTAGTGGTGCCGACTGAAACCTTTGCCGATGTCGATCCGGGCGACAGTCTGACATACAGCGCCACATTGGCGAACGGCGCCGCGCTGCCCACCTGGCTCAGCTTTAGTCCCACGACCCGTACCTTCAGCGGGACGCCGCTGAACAGCGATGTGGGCATGCTGAATCTCGCGGTCAAGGCCACGGATTCGAACGGTCTCAGTGCGACGGACAGCTTTGCGCTCACCATTCAGAATGTCAACGACGCGCCAACGGTCGCAAATCCCATCGCAGATCACACGGTGCTGGAGGACGCCCCGTTCAGTCTCCCAATCCCGGCCAACACTTTTGCGGATCAAGATACAATCCATGGCGATCAGTTGACCTACAGCGCGAGCCTCACCGATGGCAACGCGCTGCCGTCCTGGCTCAGTTTCGATGCCGCGATCCGCACGTTCAGTGGGACGCCGGACGATGCCCAGGTGGGCGGTCTCGACCTCAAGGTGACGGCGACTGACGACAGCAACCTCAGCGTATCGGATGTGTTTGCACTCACAGTCGCCAACGTCAATGAAGCGCCGACGGTGGCCGCGCCGCTGGCGGATCAGACGGCATTGGAAGATACCGCGTTCTCATTTACGCTGCCGGCAGCCACGTTTGCGGATGTGGATCTGGTGCATGGAGATGCATTGACCTACAGTGCCTCTCTCCCTGGCGGGGGGACTTTGCCTGCGTGGCTGAGTTTCGATCCCACCACGCGCACCTTCAGTGGGACGCCGGGCAACGGCGACGTGGGCATCCTGACGGTCACCGTGACGGCGACGGATTCCGGGAGCCTCAGCGGCTCGACCGGCTTTATGCTGGTGGTTCAGAATGTCAACGACGCTCCCACGGTCGCGACGCCGCTCTCGGATCAGATAGCCGCAGAGGATTCGCCCTTCTCCTTTATGATCCCCAACATCACCTTCACAGATCCGGATCAGATCCATGGCGATGTGCTGACCTACCGTGCGACCTTGGCTGACGGCATGCCGTTGCCGGCTTGGCTGAATTTCGACCCGGGTACGAGCACGTTCAGCGGGACTCCAGGCCCAGGCGATGCCGGCACGCTTCAGATCGCCGTCACGGCGACCGATACAGTCAATTTCGGCGTGAGTGACACATTCACCCTTGTGATTTCCGGCCCGCTGCCCAAGACCCTGGTTGGCACATCGGGGAACGATGTCCTGATCGGTGGTCGGGGTGACGACACGCTCACCGGGCTGGCGGGCGGCGATCTGCTGAATGGCGGTCCCGGAGCGGACCAAATGTTCGGCGGATCGGGGGACGATACCTACCTCGTGGATGATCCCGGCGACGTGGTCACCGAATTGGCGAATGAGGGCGTTGATACCGTCCAGAGTTCACTCACCTATACGCTCGGCGCCAATACGGAGAATTTGACATTGATAGGAGCCACGGCCACCAATGCCACGGGCAATGCGCTGGATAACATCCTGACCGGCAACAGCGCCGCCAATGTGCTCGACGGCGGCGTAGGCGCCGACACGATGGTCGGCGGCACGGGCAACGACACGTACGTCGTGGACAATGTGGATGATCTCGTCACTGAGAGTGCCAATGAAGGTACCGACATCGTCCAGAGTTCCGTAAGTTATACCCTGAGTGCGAACCTCGAAAACCTCACCCTGTTAGGCGCCGCGGATATCCATGCGACCGGTAACGGCCAGTCCAACATGCTGAGTGGGAATGCGGGGAACAATGTGCTCGACGGCGGCGCAGGCGACGATACGATGGTCGGTGGCGCAGGCAACGACACGTACATCATGGACAACTTCAACGATATGGTGATCGAGAACGCCAATGAGGGAACCGATACGATCAAGAGCTTCGTGAGCCTTACCCTACCGGAGAATGTGGAAAATCTCATTCTGACGGGGACCGATGCGCTCAGTGGTGTCGGCAATGCGCAGAACAACGTATTGATTGGAAACAGCGCGGGGAATGTCTTGGACGGCAGGGCGGGTAACGATACGCTGGATGGCGGAGCGGGCGACGATATCCTGATTGGCGGCGGAGGCAGCAACACCTTGATCGGAGGCCCCGGCGACGATACGTTCGTGGTGACTGATGTGGGTGATGTCGTGCGGGAGTCGGCCGGGGAAGGCCTGGACACCGTGCAGAGTGTGATCAGCTACACACTGCCGGACCATGTGGAGAATCTTCTCCTCGTCGGTCCATCGGTGATCAGCGGTATCGGCAACGAGGAGGACAATGTCCTGACCGGCAACAGCGCCGCCAACCTGCTCGACGGCGGCGCAGGCGCCGACACGATGGTCGGCGGCGGTGGTGATGATATCTACGTCGTCGACAATGCCGGCGACGTGGTGACTGAGAATGTGAGCGGAGGCACGGATACGGTGCAGAGCCGCATCACGTATAGCCTTGCCGTCAACGTGGAACATCTGATCTTGATGGGATCGGCCGCGATCAACGGCACGGGCAATGCGTTGGACAATGTGCTCACGGGCAATAGCGCCGCGAATATCCTGACCGGCGGCGCGGGCAACGACACCTATGTGATTGGAGTAGGCGACACCGTCGTGGAACAGGCCAATCAAGGCACCGACACGGTCGTGACCGATCAAAGCTACACGCTTGGTGCCCACGTCGAAAACCTGACCCTCACGGGGGTGGCCAATCTCAATGGGACCGGCAACCAGCTGAACAATATCCTCACGGGCAACAGCGGGAACAATGTCCTGGATGGCCAGGGCGGAGCCGACCAGTTGGTGGGCGGGGCCGGTGATGACACCTACCTCGTCGACAATACGGGCGATGTGGTGACCGAGGCAGCCAGTGAAGGCATCGACTCCGTCCAGAGTTCCGTGACCTATACGCTGAACGCCAATGTGGAAAATCTGACGCTCACCGGTGCCGAGGCCATCAATGGGACGGGCAACGCCGGGAATAACATCCTCACGGGCAACAGTGCGGCGAATACGTTAGACGGTGGTGCGGGCGATGACACGCTGCTGGCTGGCGCCGGTAACGACACCCTGCTCGGCGGCATGGGCAACGACCGGCTCGATGGGGGCACGGGGACCGATGCGATGACTGGCGGCACCGGCAATGACACCTACGTCGTGGACGCCATCGGCGACACGGTTACCGAGGCCGCTAATGAAGGCACGGACACGGTCGAGAGCTCGATCACGTATGCGCTCGGAACCAATCTCGAGAATCTCACGCTCACCGGAAGCACCGCCCTCATTGGCATCGGGAATGCGCTCAATAACGTACTGATCGGCAACAGCTTGGCCAATGTGCTCCTCGGCGGCGCGGGGGATGATCGGCTCGACGGCGGACTAGGCTTCGATACCATGACTGGGGGAACCGGCGATGACACCTATGTCGTCGACGCCATCGGCGACATCCTCACGGAAGCGCTCAATGAAGGGATCGACACTGTCGAAAGCGTCATCACCTATACCCTCGGCGCGAATGTCGAGCATCTGACCTTGACCGGCAACGTGGCGATCAACGGCACCGGGAATACGGTGAATAATGTGCTCACCGGCAATGTGGCGGCGAACGTGCTCACCGGCGCCGACGGCAATGACACCCTCCGAGGTGGAGCAGGCAACGATACCCTCAATGGAGGGAATGGGAACGACGCGTTCCTGTTTGGCCGGGGCGAGGGGCAGGATCTCGTGCAGGATACCAGTGGCACGGCGGACAAGCTCCTCTACGATGCCGGCATCAACCCGCTTGACCTGGTCATCAGCCGGCAGGCGAACGATCTGCGCCTCGCTCTGCATGGTTCGACCGATTCCGTGACCGTGCAGAACTGGTATGTCGGCACGACGAATCGGACGGAGACGATCCAAACCGGCAACGGGCAAACGCTCTTGAGCACACAGGTGGATCAGCTCATCCAAGCGATGGCGGGCTTCTCACAGCAGTCGGGTCTGACGTGGGATCAAGCCATCGATCAGCGGCCGCAGGAGGTCCAGACGGTTCTCGCGGCGAGCTGGCACTAGAATCGGAGGAACTGTTGCTGGCATTCAGAGGGTTGCCACACGAAAATTTCTCGGCTGTTTCTGTGAGGCCAGGAAGGGAATCGGCTGGGTCAATATTATCGGTACACTTCCCGTCGGTGTCCGATCTTCACAAGTGTGACCACGTGCGCAGCATCGTCGATCGCATAGACGATGCGATAGTCTCCTTGCCGAATCCGATACTGATCATGCCCGGAGAGCTTTTCGCAGCCTGGTGGACGAGGATTGCGCGACAGGCCCTGTAGACGTTCCGTCACGCGGCGAAGATCTTGTTTTGGGAGAGCACGCAGTTCCCGTTCGGCCGATTTCTTAACGACGAGGTCATAGGAGTCCGTCACGTTTGAGATCCTTCAGGATTTGATCGAAGGGACGAGCGGGCTCCTTACTCCGCTTATCGAAGGCCTCTAAATCGACCGCGTCTTCGCGGAGGGCTTCGATCACGGCAGCATTGATGAGCTCTGAAACGGACCGATCGGTTGTGGCCGACTTAACCTTGAGTGCGCGATAGATCTTGGGTTGTAGATACACCGTCATGCGAGTATCGCTGGCCATACGAAACCTCCTCCGTCAAAGCGGTATAGTACTAAAACGTTTTAGCAGTATAGCACGGTGACGATGTATCGTGGAAGGGTGCCGAGATCAGCCAGTCACTTCAGTGACGGACGTCGGGTCTTCTGCCTCATCGAAAAGCAAATTCCAGCAGGATGTCCAAGTAAAGGATCGGAATGATGCCTCCCTGCGCGCCGCTCTCTGAGGGGGAGGCCACTCCCAACTCTCCGAATGTACCCATTGCCGACACCGGACTCGTCTGCCTTTTAATTCTCGCCCGCTTCTACGACCTGCCGGCTGATGGATCGCAGCTGCGCCATCAGTTCGCGCAATCCGGCCAAGTTCTTTCCGATACCGATCTTCTCCGTGCCGCGAAACATCTTGGGCTCAAGGCGGCTATCGTCGACGCGCGATGGGGCACGTTGATCGGTACTCCATTTCCCGCGTTGGCGAAACGAACAGATGGGCGCTATGTCGTCCTCGCGAAGCTTGAAGGGGAGAAGGTCCTCATCCAAGATCCCACTGAGGCGCGTCCGCTGATTCTTTCTCGAGCACAGTTCGAATCGGCCTGGACGGGCCAATTACTGTTGTTCACCAAGCGGGCCAACCTGCGTCTCAAAGACCTGAAGTTTGATTTCACCTGGTTCATCCCCGCGGTCGTCAAGTACCGAAAGTTTCTGGGCGAGGTATTGGTTGCTTCGTTCTTCTTGCAGCTCTTTGCACTGCTGACGCCGCTGTTCACCCAGGTCGTCATCGACAAGGTGCTCGTTCACAAGGGCTTCACCACGCTCCATGTGTTGGCGGTCGGCATGATTGCCCTGGCGCTATTCGATGCGATCTTGGGTGGGCTGCGGACCTATCTCTTTTCTCATACGACGAACCGGATTGACGTCGGGCTTGGCGCGCAGTTGTTCCGTCATGTCCTGGCGCTCCCACTGGCGTATTTTGAAGCGCGCCGGGTGGGGGACACGGTGGCCCGGGTTCGTGAACTGGAGCATATCCGCCAGTTCTTGACGAGCAATTCGGTGACGGTCGTGCTCGACCTGCTGTTCACGATGGTATTTCTCGCCGTCATGTGGTTCTACAGCCCCATCCTCACGCTCGTCGTGATGGGCTCGTTGCCGCTCTATGCCTTTTTGTCTGTTGTCATCACGCCGGCGATCCGAGCCAGGTTGCATGAGAAATTCAACCGTGGCGCGGAGAACCAGTCGTTCTTGGTGGAGGCGATCAGCGGGATTCAGACGGTGAAGGCGCTGGCGGTGGAACCGCCCTTGTTACGGAAGTGGGAAGAACAGTTGGCAGGCTATGTGCAGGCCAGCTTTCGTGCTACGAGTGTGATGACGGTCGCCGGTCAGACGGCCGGCTGCATTCAAAAGGTCACCACTGTGGCCGTGCTGTGGGTGGGGGCCTATCGGGTCGTCGACGGGGATCTGACCATCGGGCAATTGATTGCCTTCAATATGCTCTCGGCACAAGTGACGGGACCGCTGTTGCGTCTCGTCAATCTGTGGCAGGAGTTTCAACAAGTCGGCATCTCGGTGCAGCGGTTGGGGGATATCCTGAATACGCAGCCGGAACCGTCCTACAATCCGAATCGGACCACGCTCCCCCAAGTCAACGGACATATCGTGTTCGAGGAGGTGACCTTTCGCTATCGCCCTGATGGCTCGGAAGTGTTACGCAAGGTGTCGTTCACCGTGGCACCCGGCCAGGTGATTGGGCTTGTCGGACGGTCCGGATCCGGCAAGAGTACCATTGCCAAGTTGCTTCAACGGCTCTACGTGCCGGAGCGCGGGCGTATTCTGGTGGACGGCGTGGATCTCGCGCAAGTGGACCCGGCTTGGCTCCGTCGGCAGGTAGGGGTGGTGCTCCAAGAAAACTTTCTCTTCAATTGCTCCGTGCGCGACAACATTGCGCTGACCGATCCGGGGTTGGCGATGGAACAGGTGATCCAGGCGGCCACGCTGGCCGGTGCGCACGAATTCATTCTGGAGTTGCCGGAAGGCTACGACACGATGGTGGGAGAGCACGGCTGCTCGCTGTCCGGTGGGCAACGCCAGCGGATCGCGATTGCCAGAGCGTTGGTCGCGAACCCGCGCATATTGATTTTCGATGAAGCCACAAGCGCGTTGGACTATGAATCCGAGAGCATCATTCAGCAGAACATGGCGCAGATGAGTCAGGGGCGCACGGTCTTCATCATCGCCCATCGGCTCAGCACCGTGCGGCCGGCGCATCGGATTTACGTGGTGGAAAAAGGTGAGATTGTCGAAGAGGGGTCGCATGACGAGCTCTTGCGCGTGAAGGGGTTCTATGCGTGTCTGCAGTCACATCAGGATGGCTACGCGGCGGTGAAGCGTGAAACGTGAAACGGTGGAGGCGGAGCGTATAGCCTATGGCGTATAGCACGGACAGAGAGGATCATGTATCCGTTTCCCTCTTCTGCAATCGGCCATAAGCCATAGGCTATATGCGCTTCTCTGTAGATGGGCGACGAACGACGTATTGAGGTCACATGGCATTTGGAATCCTTTCACGACATTGGTCGGTCTGGCGGGCAGCCTGGCAGGCCGAGCGCGGCCAGGCACTCGGCTCAATCCCGAGCGGGCGCTTGACGGAGTTTCTTCCCGCTGTGCTGGAAATTCAGCAGGCTCCGCCCTCGCCCATCGGGCGCGCGATCCTCTGGACCATCCTGGCGGTATTCACCACCGGGGTGCTCTGGGCGACATTCGGGTGGATCGATATTGTCGCGACGGCGCAGGGAAAAATCATTCCCAGCGGATACTCGAAAGTCATTCAACCGTACGAAACCGGCGTGATCGTTTCGATTCATGTGCAGGATGGCCACGTGGTGAAGCAGGGAGATCTCTTAATCGAGTTGGATCCCACCCAAAATCAAGCCGATCATGATCGCGCTTCCAACGAATACCGGGCGGCCAAGGTGGAGGCCGTGCGCCTCCGCGCGCTCATCGGTGGCCAATCGACCTTCGACGCCCCGCCCGACGCCGATCCACAGTATGTGACGTTGCAACACCAGCTGCTCCAGGATCAGCGGGCTGAGTATCAAGCGCGCAGGGACGCGGCGCACCATGTGATCGCACAGCGCCAGGCGGCGCTGGCACAGACCAGGGAAAATATCCGCCGCTTGGACGCCACCGTGCCCATGGAGGCCGAACGGGCCGACACCTACAAACGACTGATGGAGCACGAAGCCGTCACCAAGATGGATTACCTCCAAGCCGAAGCACAGCGAATCGACAAGGCGCAGGAACTCGCCGGCCAGAAACAACAACTGCTGCAGGATCGGGCCGCCTTGGCCGAAGCAGGAAAGAATTTGCGGGTCCTCATCTCGGAATTCCAGCAAACGAAGCAGGGAGAACTCTCGACGACCGAGACCAAGGTCGCCTCGCTGGTGCAGGAGGTGACCAAGGCCGGCCAGAAGGCAGAGCTGCAACGGCTGGTGAGCCCCATCGATGGCGTGGTGCAGCAGTTGGCCGTGCATACCGTGGGTGGCGTCGTTACCCCCGCGCAGCCACTCCTCACCGTCGTCCCGCACGACCATCCGGTCGAAGTGGAGGCGCAGGTCGAAAATAAAGACGTCGGGTTCGTGCAAGAAGGGCAGGCGGTGGAAATTAAAGTGGAGACCTTTCCATTCACGCTCTATGGCACCATTCCGGGGCGCGTCCTCACCGTGTCCGACGATGCGGTGCCGCTCGAAAAGGACAAAGACAAGCCCACCAATGCCTTGGTCTTTGCCACGCGGGTCAGCATGGATCAGTCGACTATCCAAGTCGAACACAAACAGGTCAATCTCTCCCCCGGCATGGCGGTGACGGTGGAAATCAAGACCGGCCAGCGCCGGGTTTTGGAGTACCTGCTGAGTCCGTTGCTCAAATCAGTACAGGAAAGTTTAAGGGAGCGGTAACCACCGATGCAGGCACTCAGACGCCACGGCGGGATTGCGTGGCTGCTTCTCACCATCGTGCTCGCCGTCGCCTGCGTGGCCGACCGCGCAGCGGGCGGGCAGGAGCCCGTCTCGGAGCCGCGCGAGCGGCTTCCTCCGCACCCGCTCAGCCTCAGTTTGCGGGGGGCCGTGGAGGCCGCCGGCCAGAACAATCCGACCGTGCTCCTGGCGAAGGAGCGGATTGAGGCGGCCAAGGGCGATGTCGTGACCCAACTGGGCGCGATGCTGCCGAATCTGTCCTCGACCGTGCGCCAAACTCGGCAAACACAATTTCTCGGCACCTTCGGACTCTCGCCGGTGCGAAGCCATCCGTTCAACATTTTCGATGCCCGTGTCACGGCGTCACAGAACCTCTTCAGCCTCAGTTTGATTCAGCGCTGGCGCGCCTCACGCGAAACGCTGCACGGCACGGAATTCGACGCGGAGTCCAGCCGCTTCGATACGATGGCGAGCGCCGCGCTGGCCTATATGGACGGCCTCAAAGCGATGGCGGCGCTGACCATGCGGCAAGCCAACATCCAGCTGATCGAAGAGGTGTTGAACACGACCAAGACGCGGCAAAAGGGCGGCGCCGCCACCGGCTTGGAGACGGCGCGCCTCGAAGGGCAACTGGCCAACGAACGGCAACAGGTCGTCGTGGCGCGGTCGGATCTCGCGCGGGCGAAGAACACGCTCGCGAATTACTTAGGCTTGCCGTTCGAGGTGCAGCTGTCCCTGACCGATCAGCTGAAACCCGATGTGCCGGCGGTGCAAGACTTCCAAGCGGATTGGGACGGGGCCGTGGCCAACCGTCCCGAAGTTCAAGCCCAATCGAAGCGCGTCCGGTCGGCCGAACTGACCTATGCATCCATCACGGGCGAGCGCGTCCCGTCCTTGGTCGCGCAGGGGGACTCGGGCCTCATTGGCAATCGGGCGAGCAATACGCTCGACACCTACAATATGGCGCTCTTGCTCCAGATCCCTATTTTCGACGGGGGGCAACGCGAAGGCCGCATTAGCAGTGCCAGAAGCCAGCTGCGCCAGGAAGCGCTGCGCATGCGCGTCGTCCTCAACCAAATCCGCACCGAAGTCACCGACGCGCGCATCGTATTGGAATCTGCCAGCGAACAGGCGGCCATTGCCCAACTCGGGTTGCAGGCGGCCATAAAGGAGACGGCCTTGGCCCGCGAACGCTATGCGGTGCTCACAGCGGCGAGCCAGTTCGACGTGACCAATGCCATCAATTCGATCGCGCGCGCCCGGGAAAACCTGATCAGCGCGCTCTATGAACTCAATGCCGCGCGCGTGAACTTCGCACGAGCGACGGGCAGTCTGAACACGTTGAACTGACGAAACGAGTGTCTGTCAAATCCTGGCCACCTCAACCTGAGCCCTTTTGGCAGGGTACTCAAAGACTGCGCCTCATGTGGTTGAAGTCGGCGGCTCACCTGTCCGTGTTGGTTGACTTGCTTCCTCACCACCGTGCCCGCACTACCCGCTGCCATCGACCCTTGAGTTCCTCGCTCGGGATGTCTCGCGCCTGATCGCTGAAGACATATTGATTCTTTCCCTGCGCCTTCGCCCGATACATGGCTCCGTCGGCATCCCGGATCAAATCCTCCGGCCGTTCGTGCAGATTGGTGCTTAACGCAATCCCAATGCTCGCCCCGACCATGACTGGTTCTCCGACGTCGATCGGTTCTTTGAGTTTTGCCAGGACCCGTTCGGCGACGCGAATCGCGTCGGCCGGGCCGGTCACGTGATGGACCAGCATCGTAAACTCGTCGCCGCCGTAGCGGCCGACGGTGTCGTCTTTTCTCATACAGGCTTGGAATCGTTTGGCCGTATGCCGCAGTACGATGTCGCCCGCCTTGTGCCCCAGGCGGTCATTGATGGGCTTGAATCCGTCCAAATCGATAAACAGAATGGCGAACTGGGTGTCCCGGTCGGCGCGGCTGCTTTGAATCGCACGTGCCACCCGCTCCAGGAACTGGGCCCGATTGGGCAGGCCGGTCAACGCGTCCGTCATGGTCTTGTCCCGAGCCTGTGTTTCGGTGTCGGTGATGCGCTCAATCTCCGATTGGATGATCCGGGCCTTGCCTGCGAAGGTCAGCGTCATGCACAGCAGAACGGGAAGCAGATAGACATGATCGGTTCCGAAGAGGTCGAGTCGATAGAGCGAGAGTGTATACAAGCCTGCCACAACGCTGCTGAGTAATACCATGTTCGGAACGGATGGCGCATACGATACCGCGACCATGAGCAGGAGAAATTCGCATGTGATCCACGGCTCGATGGTCGGGACATGGTGCATTGTGTACAGCAACACGGCCGAGTCGCCCAAGGATAACAGGGCGATGAACCAGGTCGTCGTCAATAGCCACCTGGGAGCGGTGAGCAGGGTCAGTGTCAGGGCGGCCAGGACGGTGAGCAGAAGGCCCTGCAGTCGGGTGACGGGCAGCGTCTGAATCAGATGCTCGACGAGGATCGCTAGGAACAGGAACTGGAGCATGACGAGGTAGATTCGCGCCCTCGTCGTGTCCGGAGCCTGTGGATCGCGTTGTACTTGCATCATCGCCTCATTCTGCGGTCGACGGCGAAATACTCTCCGCCGCACCGTCACTGCATTGACCATCTCGAGAAGCGAACTGTCTGGAGATTTCGCAGGGCCGCATTCATGCAGCCGGGACTGTCCGCGCGTGTGACGAGCGGTGTACATCCCCCTCGGGTCAACTCACGTTCGCAGAGCAACGCGCGGTCTGTCGCAATCTTCTACAACCAGCACTCGCAAGCTCGCTGCTGTCATTTCCAGACAGATCATTTCCATTCGGCATGCTTTGACGTGGTCCTCATGTTCATTCTACAGGCATCCGCTGGACGAGCAAGCATTGGGTGATTTCTCAGAGAGAAATCACCTAGGAGAAAGGGAGATCCTCGTCACCACCATAGGCATAGTTGAAGGATTCGCACCGGACATGTGTCCCCACCGCTCTTATGTGATGCGAGGGTATGTGGGCACCTGGCTTCTGATTTGAGCCTCATTGCTACCGCTGCATGAACAAGCGATGAACCTTGGCATAGAGTCCCTTTTTTTGTTGATCGTGCATCCCTCAAATCAAATGGCCAGGGAATCTCTCCTGGATTGCGTCAAAGAAATGAAATCGAGTCGTGAAGTTTTTCACATCGCCGGAAGATGGTTATGCTAAATTCATCTGCAAGAACAATGGGATAGCTTGACATGACTCTTGTCTTCACTCAGACTCTCGTTCATGCCAGACCAGACCGAACAGACTCTTCTCGCCCGACTCGCTGAACATGTCGGCATCGCGGCTGACTATTACGATATCGCAGGGACTCTTCACCTCACCTCGGATAACACCAGGCGCGCTATTTTGAGTGCCATGGGTTTTACGGTCGATTCGACGGCGTCACTGACACAGGCGCTGCGAGAATGGGATGAGGCGCCGTGGCAACGCCCTTGCGATGCGGTGCGGATCCTGCGAGACGATGACGCTGAACCTTCGGTGTCCTGTTGTCTGGCGATCGAAGATGGAAAAGAACGGTCCGTTGTTGTGGAGTGGCAGATTCGTGACGAAACGAATGCCGTGGTGCACGAAGGGCATGCAGGGCCTGGGCTCTCGGCTGCGGAGGTCCGCTTTCTCAATGGTCGACGGCACGTGCGTATCGAGATGCCGGTCCCCTGTGGTCTCTCGCTCGGGTACTACACGTTGACGATGCGGGCGGAGGGCTTGGTTGGCGGAACGGTAGGGGCGATGCGTGTCATCGTGGCGCCCAGGCAGTGTTACATGCCGCCATCGATCGAAGCGAACCAACGGCTGTGGGGACTGGCCTTGCAGCTCTATTCGTTGTCTTCGGATCGGAATTGGGGATGCGGCGACTTCACCGATCTCGGCCGGATTGTGGAATGGGCCGGCAAGGAACTCGGTGCCGGAGTCATCGGACTCAATCCGCTCCATGCACTGCGGAATACCATACCGTATCACGTCAGTCCCTATGCGCCGTATAGTCGGCTCTATCTCAATGAACTCTATATCGATCTCGAGAAGCTGCCGGAATTTTTCGGATCGGAAGAGGCGCAGCAACAGTTCCGCGCGCCCGAGTTTCAAACGAAACTCCAGGCGCTACGAGAGAGCCGGCGGGTGGGTTACGACGCGATTGCGACGGCGAAGCGCACCCTGCTCGATTTGGCATACCGCAAGTTTCTCAAAGATTCCTACAGCGGAGAGGAGCCGAATCTCCAACCGAAAACGGCACGCGCCTGGCTCTTGGAGCGGTTTATCCAATCGGAAGGCACGGCGCTCGAGTTGTATGCCACCTTCCAGGCATTGGAGGAAGAACGCCGGCTGATTCAATCCAAGTCGGTCACCTGGCACGATTGGCCGACACAATTTCTGACGCCTGGCCAACCGGTTCGTGAATATGCAAAGCGACACCGGAAGCGCATTCGTTTCTTTCAATATATTCAGTGGGTGGCGAGCGAGCAGTTGAACGAGATCCGGCGGACGGGCGAGCAACTGGCGATGCCGATCGGCCTCTATCATGACTTGGCTCTTGGCGCGGATCGGAACGGGGCCGAGGCCTGGGTCTATCAATCGGTGCTGGCGCTCGGAGCCGACTGCGGCGCCCCGCCGGACGCGTTTGCACCGGAGGGACAGAATTGGGGCTTGCCGCCGATCAACCCCCATGCCCTTCGCGCGAACGGCTATGAGATGATGATCCAACTGCTGCGCCACAATTTCCGGTTCGGAGGGGCCATCCGATTGGACCATGTGATGGCATTCTGCCGTCTTTTCTGGATTCCGCGCGGGAGGCCAGCACGCGAGGGCACGTATGTGCAGTATCCCTTCGAAGACTTATTGGCGATCGTGGCATTGGAGAGCACTCGATCCAAAACCTTGGTGATCGGAGAAGACCTGGGCACAGTGCCCGATTGGGTCAGAGCGCAGCTGGCGAAGGCGAGAGTGCTGTCGTATCGTGTGTTCTACTTCGAGCGCGGTGGCGACGGGGCATGGAAATCACCCGGCGACTATCCCGCACAATCATTGGCTGTGGCCACGACACATGATTTGCCGACGCTCACTGGATTTTGGTCCGGTGAGGACTTACAGGTGAGGGCCGGATTGGGGGCCTTTACAGATGAGGCGGCACGTCGTCAAGCTTGGGACGAACGACAGCGCGACAAATGGGGTATCCTCAGTGCCCTCAAGCGAGAGGGACTCCTGCCGAACGGCGTCACTGAGGACTTGGCTACTACACCTGCCATGACGACTCATCTCTGCGAAGCGATTCATGTCTATCTGGCCCGCACGCCGTCCTGTATGGTGTTGGCGAATCTCGAAGACGGCCTGGGCGAACTTTCGCAAACCAATCTTCCCGGGACGATCGACAGTCATCCGAACTGGACGCGTAAGTATGCGCTTCGTGTCGATGAAATCCTGTGTGATGAACGCATGAAGCAGCTTGGGGCTGCCTTGCGTTCGACCCGTCCGCCAGGGTAAGACCCTCCATCAGGATGCTGAAAATGTCCGCCAGCTGCGTTCTCGCTTCGCTTAGAAGCTCGACAGTGAGCAGGGGTTTCTCGGAGGTCGGAAACGCTGTAGGGACTTTCCCGTTCGCCAAGACCCGTTGCAAGGGCGAACGGTCCACACGAAGGGCGATATGTGCCTCCTCGCCTCTTCGCTTGCTGCGGCCTTGCTGGGGACAAGGCGTGTCCAAGGGCGAAGAGTCTGTCTTGGCAGACTCGGGACGGGGCAGGTGAAATAACCGCCTGGGGTGGGAGGATGAGAAGTCTGGCCTTTTGAGCATCCTGTGGGGATATTCCTTTCTTGTCCCGGACGTGCAGGCCCTCCAAGCTCTGCTGTGCCGGAAAGATTTTCCCCAGCCTGCTAGAGATCGTACTATGGTTCATCAGCAGTGTACGTGTCTTCCACCCCCATGTTGAAACACAATCGCATTGCGTTGGCGATCGCAGGAGCGGTGTTCCTGGCGATCGTCGTTCTTGAAATGGCCGCTCCGGCGAATGTTGTCGGCGCGTATGGTTTTGTGTTGCCGATTCTCCTGGTTGCCACCGTACGCAGTCGCGGCTTGATGTTGCTGACAGTAGTGGCCTGTGTCGCGGCGACCTATTTGGGTTTGATGCAACCGACGAAGCCGGGGCGGTTTCAGGCGGCGGTGATCAATCGCAGCGTGGTTGCCGGAGTGCTCCTCATCGTGGCCTATATCGGCATGACCTGGGAAGAACGCAAGGCGAGAGAAGAGGCGGCGCGTGCCGCGCTTGCCAGAGAGACGGAAAATCTTCTGAAGGCCAATACGCAGTTGGTCGATGCGAAAGATCAGCTGAATCGTTCGGAACGCTTAGCCGCGGTGGGACAGCTGGTGGCTTCTGTGGCGCACGAGGTGGGGACGCCGCTGCACTCCATCGCCTGGCACGTTCAAGCGTTGGCTGAAGAGCCGGGTGTGACGCCTGAGATGAAAAAGCGGGTGACAGTCATCGATGAACAGCTCACTCGGGTTGTCAGGATCATCCAGGATTTGCTCTCTTCAACCAGGCAGCGTCAGCCTGAACCGACGTGGTTACCGGTGACGCAGGTGATCAGCCCGGCGGCCGTGCTCATGGAACCGGCCTTCCATGCGAAAGAGATCACCTTGACGGTCGAGATTCCCGAGGGTCTCCCGCTCATCTGGGCCGATGCGGAAAAGATGCATCAAGTGTTGGTGAACTTATTAGCTAATGCCCTAGCGGCCACTCCTCCGCATGGAGCAGTTAGCGTCTCTGTCGGGGATCGTGCAGCCTCTTCCGATGAACTCGACCGCGGTCGCCGAGTGGTTGATGTCATGCCGCCTCAGGTGATTGCGATTGCGGTGAAGGATACGGGGTGCGGCATGCCGGAGGAGGATGTGCAGAAAGCCTTCGAGCCATTTTTTACCACCAAAGCGGTTGGCAAGGGCACTGGGTTAGGATTATTCTTGAGCCGCGAAACGGTCCTCGCCCATGGAGGCTCACTCTCGATCGAGAGCGAAACGGGGCGGGGAACAACCGTGACCGTGATCTTGCCTGGATTGAAGACCGAGCCAACGCGCACGACAGAGAGGGACTAATGCAACCAGCGAGTATTCTCGTCGTCGATGACGATGCGGTCGCGCGCGACCTCTTGGCTGAGGCTTTAAAGAAGGAAGGCTATGCCGTTGAAGCTTTTGCCAGTGGAGAAGAGGTCATCGCTCGTGGACGTCAAGGGCGGGTGGATTTGGTCCTGACAGATATTCGTATGGGGGCAGTGGATGGGCTGACGGTCTTGCGTGAATTTAAACGGATGAGCCCTGACACCGCGGTCGTCGTCCTCACCTCGTTCGGATCTCTGGAAGGTGCGATCGAAGCAATCAAACAAGGCGCCTACGACTATCTTGCGAAGCCGTTTAAGAAAGAGGATATCAAGTTGGTGGTCAAGCGGAGTCTCGATCACTGCCGACTCATCCGGGAGAATGCCCGGTTTCGTGAAGAGTTGAAGAGCAAAGACGAATGGACCCCACTGGTGGGGAGCAGTCCTGCCATGCTGGAGGTGTATAAGCTGGTCGCTCGAGTGACCGGCAGCAAGAGTACGGTGCTCTTGCAAGGGGAAAGCGGGACCGGCAAGGAGCTGATTGCGCGGGCGATTCATACGAATGGGCCTCGTCGAGACAAACCGTTCATTCCGGTGAATTGCGGGGCGTTGCCGGATACCTTGCTGGAGTCTGAAATGTTCGGGTACGAGAAGGGAGCCTTTACCGGCGCGGCGGGAAACAAAATCGGGCTCTTTGAATCTGCAAACGGAGGCACCTTGTTCCTCGACGAGATCGGCGAGTTGGGGCAAGCCTTGCAGGTCAAATTGCTGCGCGTGATGCAGGATCACGAAGTCCGCCGGGTCGGCAGCACGACCTCGCTCAAGGTCGATGTTCGTATCATTGCGGCGACGAATCGAGATCTCGAACAGTTCGTCAAGGAGGGGAAGTTTAGGGACGACTTGTTTTATCGGCTCAATGTCGTGCGTATCACCTTGCCGTCGCTCGTGGATCGACGGGAAGATATTCCGATGTTGGTGCATCACTTCCTGGAGAAGTGCGCGGCCGGGGCGGCGCATGCGGTGCGAGGGGTATTGCCGGAAACCATGGCATTGTTGACGCAGTATCGGTGGCCCGGCAATGTACGCGAGTTGGAAAACGCCATAGAGCGGGCCGTCTCGTTGAGTCACGGCCCGCTCCTCACGCCGGACGATCTTCCGGTGTCGCTGCATCGGACGGAGTTGATGTCGAAGGAGACCGCCGGAGTGATCGACCATAGTGATGAGGGGAGTTTAACGCTTGAGGAGGTTGAGAAGCGTCATCTCGCCCGTGTGCTGAAGGAAACCAAAGGAAATAAAGTCAAAGCCGCAAAAATCCTCGGCATCGATCGGCGGACTCTCTACCGGATGGCTGAGCGGTTCGGATTAGATCTTGGCGATGATGCCGACAGCGGAGAAAAAGAGTAGAAGAGAGGGCCGGTGGATTTCGAGCTTATTTTTTTAATCAATTCTAGCGGGACACCTCTCCCATGAACCCTCTATGTTGCGGCTGCGTTCACCAATCGACTTAAGCGGGGAGCGTCGCGTCGATCATTGCTCGGCATGGCATACAGGGAATGGGAGGTCCGCCGTAACGGACGTCTAAACGAGGCGGGGTTGAGAATGCGAACGGGAGGATCACTTGGCTTTACTGTCCTTCAATCGATACACGAGATGGGTATCAGTCTGCGAGACACCATCGATTTCATGGATCCGGCTCAATACCAATTGAGTCAGTGCATCCTGGTCAGACACTTCCACCACCACAATAATATCCGGTTTGCCCCAGCAAGGGTCGATGGTTTTGATCTGTTTGATTCCGGACAGAGCGCGAACGACATCGCTCGTTCGGCCCGGTAGCACATTGATGAGCACATAGGCCCGATCCGACATAATGATCCCGCCATCGATAGGGGCGTGAATCGTACAAGGTACCGTAGGAATAGCGGGTTCTTTGCCAACGTATCGGATGCCCGGCGCCTCTGTCAATGCAGAGGCGCCTAAAGATGGCTTGGGTAGCGTGGCGACGGCGGACTTAGACTTCTTCATTCATCACCTCATTTTGGGGAGACAAGTATCTCGATAACAAATGAATCACTCACACTCGTAAGATTGCTTTCGAAGCCTCGAGGGTTTCCGATACGGCCCTCAGGGTCATACATAAAGCATAAGAGCGTCGTGCAGCGGCCGTGAGACCGATACCGCTCTGCGTCAATCCGGAGTTGGTCGGTGAGGTCTTTGGTGTTCAGGCCGGGGCGTGTTTTCTTGACGATGACCGCAAGACGACCGTCGTTCAGCAAAAAGGTCGTGCGCGGGGCTCCGCCTGAATAACTTGGCGTCCATTCATCCGTGCCGATGTCGTCGAACTGGATTCGCAGGAGTACGTGCAGCAGATCTTGTGCATCGAACTCGTCTTCCACACTTAACGTAGCTCGATATTCCCCGCGGAGTCGCAACTGCCGAGCGACGGCATGGAACCGACGACAGAGTGTTTTGACGAGTTCGACTGGGTCCGCATCAGCGTGAGGAGGCTTAGGTGCGGGCTCCTGGTGCGATGAGGAGTCGATCGACATGGAGGGACGTAACTGAAGGGGCGTCGGGACGGAAGGTGGTTCTTGCATCTGATGCTGCGGCTTGGCTGAGGGAGTTGGATGCACGGTGGGCTCCGGTTCACGTCGTAGTGGCTTGCTGAGATGCGACGAATCCGGGAGCGCGGGCTGGGGAGTTTGTGGTAGCGGATGCAGAGACGCCGGGGCGAGCCGAGTCACCGGTTGCTGTGGGGTATCCGATATCGTTGTCGTCGCCGGGGCTGGTGAAACCGGCGATGATTCGACCTGAGACGGGGATGGTATCAGAGGTTCTGACTTTACTAACGAGCCCGGGAGTGCAAAAGGGAGCGGAGGAGGATTGGCTGCTGCGGTCGCTGAGGGCAGATCAGGATTCGTCGTCATGGCAATCGACATGATCATTGGCGGTGGCGTGGCCGGTGTTGGTTGCGTCACGGTCATCATATGGACTGTCGGGATCGATGCCGGCACTAAGGTCATTTGGGGGCGCGCAGGTATCATTGAAGCCGCCGCCGGCGTTAACGGGATCTGCGGGGGAAGTGGTTCTCCTTGGAGGTCCCGTTTCTTCTGCTCAAGCGTGGCAATAAGGGTTTTGATCAGGGCGATGCTCTGTTGTGTATCCTCAGGGCTGTCCATGAGGAGTTTGTGGTGCCGATGCTCTTGGAATTCCGTGGATTTCTCGCCAAACGTACGGCGAATGCATTCACGGAATTGCAACTCTGTCCTGGCCCTGGCCGCGTCGAGATAGGGAAAGCCCTCTTGGCCAAGGTCTTCCACCTGTGCAAGGAATTCCTGAAACTTTCCGACACCCCGGGTGAGCTCTTCAATCGTGGCAGCTTTGGACCGCGAGCGGGGCTGATCTGATGTTTTTGCTCGTGCCATGGAATGTGGGGAAAGTCTAGCCTAGCCGCTGAAGGCTGGCAAGAAAACATGGGAAAGCAACCAGGCTTGAGAGCCCGTCGAGTGTGTTTTGGTATTCTTTTACCCGCAAACGGTTGCCCGAGATATTGCATGCCGGACAGGTTGATTAGAAATGTTTAGGGGTTGGAGGAATGCTTGGAGACGTGGTATGCGGGGTAAGGATGTTACTAAGAAATTCGTTGACCACTATGACGCGCCTGACATCGACAGACCGACGGCTCGGTTTGGTGCCCCCGATACGAATTGAACGTACGACAAACGGTTTAGGAAACCGCTGCTCTATCCAACTGAGCTACGGGGGCGTGGCTTGAATTTAGCGTACTTACGGAAGGATTGGAAGGGGAGAGTGGACCCCTACGGTCATGCCACAGTAAGGAGTTTTTGCATCGGATATACGGACCCGTTCCCTGTTGTGATCGCTTCGGCTACACTCGGACCGGCAAGCACGAGTGTCGATCGTACCGGTGGCGGAGTGAGAACAACAACGCGATGGCACTGAGAGGAGGGCCCCATGAATTTGGTGAAAATTGGGAACCGCATCGTCAACTTGGACCGCATGAACTATAGCATCGTGGATACGGGAAAGTTATTGGTGCGTTTCTCAGGCAGTGATCCCAATGACACACAAACGTTTGAAAAGGGAGAAGCCAAAGCTCTGTGGGCGTTGTTGGAGAAATCCGCTCAGGCCATCGCATAATTTTCGCATTAGACGAACTTGACGGACCGAGAGGAAAACGGCGAGTTGAAAAACACATTTGGCGAGACAAGAAGAAGAGACGAACGGCCTGACGGGTGCGTGAGGCGGCTTACTGCGCGAGCGACGGGAGCTCCTCCCTACGCCGCAGGGATGGGATTCGTGAGCAGACGCTTCAGCGAATCCCCCAGGCGATGCAGCGAGAATTCTTTTTCGACGAACTCGGTTACCCCAAGCGCACGGAGCTGCTGTTCGATCTCAGGAGTTCCGGCCCCCGTCAAAATGACCACGGGCTGACGGGGAGTGAGACTGCGCACCTGTTGCAAGACCGTGAGGCCGTCCATCTCCGGCATTTTCAGATCCAGCACCACGACATTGGGGCGTTCTCGACGAAAGACCTTCAGGCCCTCCGGACCGTTCCCAGCGACGACCACGTCATAGCCCTTCCGACGAAGGAGCGTATCGAGGAGATCCCGGATGCCCGGCTCATCATCAATGATCAGAATCTTGTTCATGCGCCACCTCAGAGTAAATCGGTCTATCTAACCGTACCACTCTAAGGTTATGTTTTTATGCGAGCGTCTTCGCACAGTGCGCACAGTCTACCGGCTTCCTGATCCAGAGGTCTTCTTGAATGAGCGCCGTAGAACATCGGTCTCCGCGCATCAAATCAACAATCGTCGGGTCTATGGCTTGATCTGTTGGCAGTGAAACGTCCCCTTTTTATCTTGAATCACGACGGCGAGCGGCACCGTCGCCTGGGTAAAGATCGGCCCGACTGGCTCAAGAGGGATGGTACACGCACCGACACAGGGCGTCTTGGGCGGCATCCCCTCACAGGCTGGAACCGTCCACTCGCTGCAGCCGACGACCTCCAGCAGGAGACCGATGCACAGAGCTAGACGCAGGCACCAGATGATCGCCCCTTGTCGCATTGTTCACCTCCTTCGCTCCAGCCTCTCTGTTCATCTCGGCACATCCAGCGGTCCCCACCATTGCCCGTCACACTCTCTGATGGGCACCGGCGTGTCGACTCGATGAAACCAGACATGAACATTAGGAGCAACTCCGGTCAGCTCTACCACCGTCGCCACGCTGATCTCGCGCTTCCCGGAGATACGGTTTAATGTCCCTGTGAACCAATACAATCCAGGGGTCATTGGGCGTTCGTTCGTCCAGCTCATGCGGGTATCTCCAACGGCCCGGCCCATTCGGCATTCCATAAATCGCCACTCGCTAGTTGCTGGCAATGACCACAAGCTTTCATACCGGAACCTCATTCATCTCCCTCCATCAAGACGATGACGCCATCATCTTCGACCTCAATGAGGGTCGCTTCCTGAATTTCGCCTTCTTCTTCCATGAGGGTCAGTCGGTGATTGACTTGAGAGCTGCCTTGTGGACGGCCTCATAGACCGTCGCAATGTTTTTGGCATAGCTGACGGCCGCTGAATCAGACATGAGATTCCTCTCTCCAACCCCGAGGAAGGCGACAATAATATCCTTCGCTATTTCAGCGGCCTTAATTTTTGTCGATAGAGGTATCTCGGATGACATAATAACCTCCTAATTGATTGTGCCCGTCACTGTGCCCGCCAGAGTCTCTAATCCACCTCGCGCCACCCTACACGAACCAATGAGAAAAAGAAAAACCCCTTGTAACCATTGAGGATTACAAGGGGCTTTCTGTCGCAAGCAAGTTTAGGAAACCGCTGCTCTATCCAACTGAGCTACGGGGGCGTGGCGGTTACGATACTGCAGGGATCGCTGAAAGTCTAGCTGGGAGTGTTGTGGAAACCTCCAGTTTTTGAAGAGGGCATAGTGATGATTCACCTGGAATTAGGGAAGTCGTAATTCACGTGACGTTAGCCAAACCATCGAACGTCTTGCTTGGCGATCGAGTCGGTGGCGCACCCATTGTAGGAGAGCGGCGCTGTCTCAAATACGGCATGGACCAGTTGCATCATAGTCTGAACGGAGAAGGGTTTCTGGAGAAAAGGGACATGATCGGTGACGATGCGATATGCCGTGCGCTCTTGTTCCGACAGGCCGGACATCAGAATCACGCGCAACGTCTTTTTCATGGCCAGGGCGCGTTGAATGAGTTCGTGACCATGGACTCGGGGATACGGATTTTTGGTGGAGGCAAATTGAAAGCCAGGGGGAGGCAGCATTAGATCAGTCAGCAGCAGGTCGATCGGCTCCTGGTGGGTGGCCAAGATCTTCAAGGATTCTGAACTGCCTTCCGCCTCGAGGACCGTAAATCCTTCAGCACGGAGTGTCTTGACACAGATCAACCGCATTGAGGGGTCGTCGTCAATGACTAGGATCGTTTTCGAGGTGGATGGAAGCATGTGGGGGTGTTTGTCCATAAAGACTTCCCTGCTCCGCCAGATAGAGACTGTCTGTATCGAATCCTCATGGCTGGAGGTATTGAGGTGTCAGATCTGTATCGGTCTGAGTTTCAGAAAACTTAAATGAGGAGATTCAGGGAAAGGGTGAGGCTTCTGGCGTCGGTGATAGAAATAGAAAGGTGGGGATGGTGACGCGTGACACTGGATCGAAGTGGCTATGTCGAGGTGAGAGGGTGCAAGCAATGCGTTCGAACTAACGTTAAGAGGGTGTCTTCTCCATTTTTGCAGCCAAGAGGTCGTTCTCTTTAGGGATCTGCGTGAGTAGGTCGGCACGAATCTGGACGATCCCTTGAATCCGTTGTCCCATGGCATAGGCCAGTCCGTTGGCATGGCTCCCTATTGAGAGTTTCCCCGTGATCTTTCCATCCTTTCCCGTGGCGATAAAGTCTGCTGCTGGAGTCACGAGACCGTAGGGCGCCAACGGTCCGGCCTGTTTGATTATCCGCTCCTCAGCGGGGACATTGGCGACGCGGCTGACAAACAAGTCGGTGGCCTGTTGGTCTAATTTCTCAGTGGGCCGATCTTCCAAGACCCATTCATTCTGCTGGTTGATCAGGACATAGTGTTCGGTCGGAGTCTTGACGGAGAGCATCGCGATGTCGGTGTAGTCGACGCCGAGCAGCCGCTTGTCTTGGAATGCAAAGAGTTCTTTGGTGAGATCTCTGATTGCGGTGGGAGTGATGCGATAGAGGGGACCATTAGGACTCGTTTCCGCGATGGCTTCGCCACTTGCCTGGTTGGGTTCGTATAGTTTGACCGTCTGATCACCTTCTGCGGTGTGGATGGCGACTTTCACTTTCGGTACGGTAAGTGTTTTGGCCAGGATGTCGCGTTCGGGCCCCGGATCGACGATGCCCAGTGCTTTTAAGTCTTCGAGTCTGAACAGAAGGGCCCGCACCTCTGTTTGATCGGCTTCAGCTTCAATCGGGTAGCGAAGCTTCCATCTGCTCTTGGGTTTCTCCTGTCCTTGATAGAGCACAATCTCGGTGGTCGGATAGGTGAGGCGGATGCGTTCGACGTCGCCTTGTGAGACTTGCAAGAGGTTCTTGCGGCGAAAGGTCATCAACGTCTTGTTCACAAAGTCTTTAGGGGCCAGATTGGTGAGCAGCACCTTGCGATCCGATTCGCGAAGAACATACAGCGTGGAAGAGAGGGGGCCGCTATCGCCGATGGAAAACGTCTCCTGTTCGGCACCGGCTTTCACGGTGATGGTCGTGACGGGGTTGTCGAGTCCAAAGGTCGTCAGGCTGGCAGGATGGTCTTCGATGACACGAGCCACGGTGCCGGTAATCAAGGCCCGGATCAGGTTTTGTACTTCCCGCTGATCGGCTTCGGTGTTGAGAGGCGCGGTCAGCACCCAGCCCTTTTCGGGGGTCCGAGCGAAGATGAGTTCGTGCCGGTCGGTCTTGATGCTGAGGCCGGAGAGAGCTTGCTGTTCGAAGACCAGCACCTTCTTGTCGACGGCGTCTTGTCGGTCGTGCGACTCTTTCTGCGGAAGTTCGATGATGTAGAGATACAGGCCGAGTCCAGCCAGTATGACTGCCATGACGAGTGTGGACCGGTAACGCATCGGTTTATAGGCGTCGGCGTCTGCGCCAGACCATGATGCCGGAAAAAAACATGGTGGCTGGCAGGAGGATGACTTGCAGATAGAGCAGTGCTCGTTCTTGTAAGGGGTTAGGGGTAAACGGTCGAAGCGCGGAATCCTTCGGGCCGATCGCCATCATGTTTCGTTCTTCGGCCAACCATGCGGCCGTATGGAGAAAAAAATCGCTATTGCCAGGAAAGTTTACGAAGGCATTGGTCGCGAACGTGGAATTACCAATGATCACAATTGCCGGTCGAGGCTTGCCTTCCTCCTGTGCAACTTTTGGCGCAAGGGCCGCAGCCATCGGGAGGGGTCCTTTGATATCTTCCTTTTCGTTGAGGTTCACCACGCGCCCTTTCAGGTCGGTTTCTGCCCAACTGTTCGGTGACGTTCGGGCGAGCGGCACATAGTCCCATGCTTTGCCGACCTGTTCATCGAACGTGATATGTCGCGCGAGGGGAAACAGTACGGCGGCGGAGAGGTCCTGGGTAATTTCGTGTTCTGTGAACGTGCGGACAAGCAGGGAGGTGAGATCGCCTTGGGCCAATCGATCTTGCAAATCGACCAGGGCTCCAGGGCCGACTCCCAGGCCCCATTGCTTGAGCAGGGGATTCAAGTCAGCCTGTGTATCCGGGTCGATGAGCAGCAGGAGGTGGCCGCCCTTTTCTACGTATGCGTGAATCCGTTCTTGCTCCTCGGGGGTCACCGGGCGACGGGGACCAGCCACGACGAGGATGGCGGTATGATCCGGCACAGCGGCCTCTTTGAGCAAGCTGAGTGTGCCGACGTCATAACCCTGTTTGATTAAGATCTCTCTCGCGGCAGAGAGTCCGGTTCGCTCACGATCGTCGAGATTTGGTTCACCGTGCCCTTCGAGAAAGAGCACGCGTTTTTTGCTATGTTGAGATACGCGGATCAGCGCCCCGGTCAGTTCCACTTCCGAGGGGGAGGTGACCCGAACAGTGTGTCCGGCGCTTTCGAAAATGGCCGTGTCGGATCTTGTAATGCCGTAGTTCTGGGCGATTTTCGGCTGCCGTTCCGGGTCGACGAACTCCACGGAAATCTTTGAGCTGGCCTGTCGGTAACTATCGAGCCGTTCTTTGTAAGTTTGGAAACCGGGGTCTTTTTCTCTGGTGAAGACGGTGACGAGCACGTCCTGCGGGAGACTTCGTAGCACGCGATGCGTTTGTGGGGCGAGGGAGAAGTTTTGGTTTTCCGACAGATCCCAACGAATAGAGTGGCGGGCGGCGAGAAAATTGACGATCGTGAGAATGCCGACGAAGAAGAGGATCATCAGCAGGCTATTTGCGCCCATGCGCGTAGAACGACGGGTGGAGAAAGCTTTCAGGCTGCTGAAATGGACGACGAAGGAAAGGATGAGGCAGAGGAGCGCCGCTCCTTCCATGAGGGTGACCAGCCAGAGTTTTTCCGGGGCGAGGCTGTAGCCGATTGCTCCTGCCACGGCCAGAGCCACTCCGATCATGCCAAGTGGAATCCTCTTGAGTGTCATTTCCACCGTGTCGAGTCCACAACTCGATGAGAAAAAAATAGCATCAAGGCCAGGCCGCTGAGAAAATACACGAGGTCTTTCGTGTCGATCAGCCCCCGCACTAAGTGTTCGTAGTGCTCCATGAACGACACGTACGAGACGGTTTGTCCGATGGCCGTATCCTCGAGCAGTGAGCCTACGCCGGCGAGAAGCCACAGGACGAGTAAAAGGCCAAAGCTCACAAAGGCCGCAATGATCTGGTTTTCGGTCAGGGCTGAGGCCAGTACTCCCACGGAGAGAAAGAGGGCGCCAAGTAGGATCAGTCCAAGGTAGCCGGTCAGTACGGGATACCAATCAAAATCACTGAATAAAGCAAGCACGAGCGGCATGAGACCGGTCAACCCGAGTAAGCCCAGAAAGACGAGGAATACGCTCAAAAACTTGCCGGCCACGATTTCGTTGATGCCGATCGGAGACGTCAGCAAGAATTCAAAGGTGCGGAGCTTGCGTTCTTCAGCGAATAGCCGCATTGTCAGGATCGGCAGGATAATCAGAAGGATAAACCGTATGCTGGAAAACAGATTTCGGAAGACCAAATCGTTCAGATTGATCTGCGCGGTTCCCTGCATCTGCATCAGCTGAATCGCCTGGGCTCCGGCAAAAACAATGTAGAGATACGCGAGCAGTCCCACGATCAGGAGAAACACCGCTCCTACGACATACACCACGGGCGAGACGAAGTACGAACGCAGCTCTTTTGCGATAATGGCCCGCACTGGTGTCATGCTGGCTGGCCTGTCGGTTCTACCGAAGCGACGACCGCGTCCTGCGCGAGGCCTTCGTCATGTCTGGTCAGTTGGAGGAACACGTCTTCCAACGTCATGGAAACTGTTTTCAGTTCGAGCAGCCCCCACTCGCTGGTGACCGCCACGCGAGCCACTTCTTCCCGCACGTCTCGACCAAGCTCGCATTCCAGGAGAAAGGTGCCAGGGGTACTGCTGGTGAAGACGTTCTGGATCCCCTGCACCGCCTTCAATCGACTGTCGGTGTCCGCGGCGGGAGATTTGAGGGTGAGTGAAATCTTTTCCGATTGCCGTAGACGCGCCGAGAGTTGTTCGGGCGTGTCTTCGGCCACGATGCGCCCGCCACTGATGATCACGACGCGCTGGCACACGGCGGTGGCTTCGGGAAGAATATGCGTGCTCAGAATGACTGAATGGGATCCAGCCAGGTTCTTGATCAACTCTCGGATCTCAATAATCTGTTTGGGATCGAGGCCGACGGTGGGCTCATCCAGGATTAACACCGGAGGATCGTGCAGCAGCGCTTGGGCCAGGCCGACGCGTTGGCGATATCCGCGCGACAGATTTCCGATGAGCCGGTGCTGCACCGTGCCAAGTCCAAGGCGCTCGATTTCACGTTGCATGGATGCCGTGAGTGTTTTTCTGCTCAGACCTCTGAGACGACCCACGAACGTCAGATATTCTGCGACCGTTAATTCTTGATAGACCGGCGGAGTTTCCGGCAAGTAGCCGATCCGGCGTTTGACCTCGATCGGCTGGTCCGCGCAATCGAATCCTGCCACTCGTGCCGTGCCTTCGGTGGCCGGCATGAAACAGGTCAGGATGCGCATGGTCGTGGTTTTACCCGCCCCATTCGGGCCTAGAAAGGCCAATACCTCCCCCTTGGCGACGGAAAAGTTAATGCGATCAAGGGCGGTATGTTGTCCATACCGCTTCGTGATCTGTTGGACTTCAATCATACGTGGTGATGTGGATCGATTGAGTTGAAGAGTCTGCCGGTGGGTTGGTCATTGCACCCTAACAGGCGACACGTCGGCATCTTACTCAGTCGGGTTGGGGCAGTCAATATCGTGATCCAAGCCAGCTGCAACTTTACACGTTTTATCTATCCTGCTAGAGTCCGCCCGTGCCTGGACAGGCCTGCCAGAGGGAATTGATCAATGACCAGCGTGCGTCCGGCGTGGAGGACACTGTTTGCAATTTCTGCATTGGTGATGCAGCTCTGTATCCCTTCGGCCAGTAAAGCAGCCGAGGGGCGGACCTATCGGGTTCATGGCCAGGTGATCGGGGTTACCGTTGCCCAAACCCCCCAGATGATTGTCGTCAAGACACCATTGACCAAGCATAACGATATGACGGTGGGGGCCATGGTGACATCTCAAACCAGGATTATGCGAAAGGGGAAACGGATCGCGCTTCAGACCATCAGAGTGGGTGAGGTGGTGTGGCTAACCTATATAAAACGGCGGGACGGCGTATTCGCTCGAACCATTCAACTTCAATAGTGCCTCTGTTCAGACATTTATAGGACTGCGATGCCGGGATACACAAAGGGGGTTCGTAAAGGTGCCTTCGGGCCAGGCAGCTGAAATGCCGCATGGTGCTCTTAGCCATCTTCATTGGTATCGATCGTGGGTTGACTCGCACTAGTACTTTCATCTATATGTAATGACGTTTCTCTAAGTTCCAGCCAAGATTGTTCGTTCGTTTCTGTACAGTCCCTCATTGCTTTCTCCTTCTTCATTCACCCCCAACGTAGGGGGTGAGGGCTACGCCCTCGGTATTGTTGGGCTGTCGGTTGGACCGTACTGTGAGGGTACACAGGCCAGGATCCTGTGTGACAGTTGGTTCAACCAGGAACAAGAGGTGTGAGATGATCAATCGAACTCGTGGAAGAAGCCGACAGCTGTTGCGCGCAATGGGTCTCACCCTGGGGATGCTTCTGGCTGCCTGTTCGTGGGTTCCGAAGGGGATGTCTCAATTGGACGTGGGGATTGAAGATCGCGGGATAGCCTCCTGGTACGGCGAGTCGTTTCATGGCAGACAGGCGGCCAACGGGGAGCTGTTCGACATGGAAGCGTTGACTGCGGCCCATCGGACTCTGCCTCTCGGCAGCGTGGTCCGGGTCGTGAATTTAGCAAACGGGAAACATGTTCACGTACGGATCACTGACCGGGGACCCTATGTCACGGGCCGGGTTCTCGATCTTTCCCGTGGTGCTGCGGCTCGGTTAGGAATGGTGGCGGGAGGACTATCCGTCGTACGCGTTCAGTTGGTTGGAGAACGACGGCCTGCGGCTCTTCTCTCTTCTGAGACCATGGAAATGGCATCGGTCGCCCTCATCCTCGGTCTCGAAGAAGTCTCATCAGGGGCTACCAAGCCTCTCTCCTCAACTTGGGAGAAGCCGGATACTCTCCTGGTGTATCCCCTTCGATCACTTCCCGGCGATATCTGGATCCAACAACGCGCGCGACGTTTGACGGGAATGCAGGCGGCAGACCACACCGACCATACCGAAGTCGTGACTGTCATGTTTGCCTAGCTCCTTAGCATACGAGGCTGGTCGCCGGTTGACAGGTTGTTAAGCTCTCTACTAAACTGACTACTTCTGCTGGGAGCCGGGAAGCAAATCGATACATGAGTATACAGGGAGGCCCGAATCCGCATGGGGAAACAAACCGCAAGTGAATCAGACGAAGCCAGACTGAAAAAAAAGGTGGCTGCGAAATTGACCGGTCACAAGAACCCTAAAGAGGACGAGGCTCTTCGTTTGCTGAAGAAACGGCTGCGACGGACACAGCGGAAACGGCGGGCCTTAGCGCTACGCAAAAAAAATTCTGCGAGCAAGAAGACAGCCGCTCCCGCCGCTAAGTAGTCGGCGTGTCGTGGGAGTTGATGGGCGAGTGAATTATTGAAGGTAATACAATGGAACAATCAGGGCCCAAAGAAGAGCGTGAGACTCCTATCGTGTCAGAGACGATGACCGATGAATTTACCGATCAGGTGGCAACGGAGTTTACGGGAGAGCACCAGGATCCAGTCGAGACCACAGCGGAACAGACCGAACAGGTCGTCCTTGAAGAAGAGAAGGTCAAGGATGAGATCGAGATCCAGATCGACTTGCTCAAGGATCCCGATTGGGTGGTGCGTCGCGAGGCTGCCATTACGCTTGGGGAAATGGGCGATGAGCGTTGTGTGGAACCGCTGTGTATGGCCTTGCGCGACGGTGACTGGCAAGTTCGGGAAGTCGCGATCGACGGTTTGGGGCAGATTGGTTCTCCTGCCGTCGAACTATTGATCAAGATGCTCCGTGATTGGGACGTTCGGAAGTATGCGATTGCTGCGTTAGGGAAGATTCGTGACGAGCGTGTGCTCGATCCTCTCATGGTGCAGTTGCGGAACGACGAGTTCAAAGACGATGCGGTCAACGCATTGGTCGAGCTGGGCGAGCCGGCATTGGTGCGATTGATCAAGGCGCTGAAAGACAAAGACGAAAATGTTCGGAAGCAATCTGTGCTGGCCTTAGGGCGAATCAAACATACGGAAGCGATTGACCCTCTCATCGACATGCTCGCCGACAGTGATTGGTTTACCCGATTGACTGCTGCGGCGGCGCTCGAAGCGATCGGCGATGACCGGTGTCGGGACGCGATTAAGCCGTTAATGAAGGATTCGGACATGGTAGTACGGATGCGGGTGGAGCGGATCCTGACGAAGTGGAAGAAACAACCCGCCGTCACGTAGCGATTATTTGTTCAGCTGCCGGTCGACCTCCCGTTGGATTTCATCGAGCTTCTTGATCGATACCGGTTTCCCCATCGATAACTCGAGTCTCACTTCCCGAAGTGTTCCGGTCAACGCCCGCACGGCGAGAATCGATTCGTCCTGCTTCGTGCCCTTCGTGGCATTCTCCAACGTCTCGGCCGCCTCACCTAATTGCTTGGCAGCTCCCCCAAAGTTCTTATCGAAAAGCTCAGATTTCGCCTGCACCACCAAGGATTTGGTGTCGATGAGTCCCTGCCGCCGGCGTAGGTCCCGCTCGATTCCCATTGTGGTGTCGAAGATATTCCGGGACATGTCTTTGAGTGAATGTTGGAGGTCCGAGATCGTTTGTTGCAGCGTGCCGACCGGACGTTGGCCAAAGTAAAATCCGAGACCAAACGACGCGGTGCTCAGGACAATAACCCCGACAAATTTCCACATCATGCGATCCTTTCGGCTAATGAACGTTGGCGGCGGCGGGACGACGGAGTTGCTGGAGCAGGCTTCCTGCCGCAGCAAGACGAATGGCGACATCGGAGTCTTGCAAACATTTTTTGAGCAATGGTGTCACCGGCGCGGCGATTTTACCCAGAGCTTTTGCGGCCAAGAGACGTGGTTGTGGTTGTTGGTCTTGCAGGAGCGTCTGCAGGACGGCGACCCCTTGTTTGTCAGGAGTGGCTGCCAGCGCATGGGCTGCCGCTGCGCGGATAGAGGGGTCCGGGTGTCTCGCCAAGTCTGCGGCGAGCAAGACAGCTGATGTGTCACCCAGTCGAAGCAGCCCTTCCACGGCACTGGCCCGTACCTGCATATTGGCATCGCGGGTGAGAGCCTGCAGCAACGGTCGATTCTCGCGAATCCCCAGCCGTCCAAGACTCGTGGCTGCCACCGCGCGCACGCGCGCGCTTTCGTCCCCTAACGCGTGGGTTAATGGCGCGACTCCCCCGACTTGTCCATAGTCTCCTAAGGCACCAGCGGCAAACGCGCGAACCGATGGCTCAGGATCGTACACTGCCTGGCTCAGGACCGACAGGCTTGAAGGGCGCTTTAACTGCCCTAATGCCCCCAAGGCTGCCATGCGGACATCGGGGTCCGGAAGCGTCGCTGCGCTGGTGATGTCGGTCAGCATGTCTTGCCTGCCTAGTCTGAATAATGCGGCATAGGCGAACACGGCTTCCGGCCCATCGTCCGTCCTAGCGACTTCGATGAGGGGAGGGATGATGTCGATGACTTTGGCCTCGCTCAAGGCGTTCATTGCGGCAATTCGCACGGCCGGCATCGCATCGTTCAGCGCCCGTCTCAAGGGACCGGATTTTCCTGCGAGTCCGGCTTTGCCGATGGCATCCGCGGCACGAGCCCGCACCAGGACCGATGTGTCTAGCAGACCATCTTCCAGAACGGCTCGTGTTTCTGCAAGGCCAAGTTCAGCCAACACGGTATAGGCCGCGATCCGCACATACTCCTCCGAGTCGCGAACATGGCTTGTCAGAAAGCTGAGCGCCAAGGGGCGTAAGAGGGTTGGATCGTCCGGTCGACCTGTAGGGACTAACTGTTGATAGAGAGTGAGCGCCTCTTCTGGTCGCCCAAGCTTGAGGAAGCTCTGGAAGACGAGAAGGATGAGTGGTATCGAGGGGGTAGTGTCTGGCGGAGTCGATTGCCAGAGCTTTAGGACTTGGTCGTATTCGGCCTGGTTGAACGCATTCGTGGCTTTACGTTCGGTGGCGGAGGAGGGTGATGCCGCTGGAGTGCGCCCTTCCGTTGTGGGCAGGTTCACGACTATCGTCCAGAAGGTGAGCAGCGGGACCATCAGGCGATATGCGAAGTTGGCCCAGCGATGGGGTTTCTGCGAGGAACCGGATCGACTGTCGTTTACCATGTCGAGGGTGCGAGGACCATGGCTGGCGCGTACATCGTGTCGACGTATTCTTTCACCATACGTTTGGTGCAAAATCGTGGGGCATTGGTCCGAAGACTCTCCTTCATGAGCTGCAACCAACCGCGTGGTGTTCCATCAAGGTCTCGTTGATAATAGAGGGGAATGGCTTCTTGCTCGAGCATGCGATAAAGCTGTTGGGCATCATGCTCGTCTTGGGCATCAATGTCCTGGTTCCCGACTAAGGGTTCGATGCCCCATCCGTTGGCTCCATTGTAGCCTTCATGCCACCATCCATCGAGTACGCTGAAGTGCATGCCGCCGTTGAGCGCGGCTTTTTGTCCGCTCGTTCCGCTCGCCTCCATGGGGAAGCGCGGGGTGTTGAGCCAAATGTCGACCCCTTGGACGAGGAATTTTGCCATGTGCATATCATAGTTTTCGAGGAACGCTACATGGCCGCCTAACTTATGGTCGTCGCAAAAACGCAGCACTTCATGAATAAAGTAGCGACCAGGTTCATCCGCCGGGTGCGCCTTGCCGGCAAAGATCAGTTGGACGGGCCGCCATTGGTTATGGAGCAATCGTTTCACCCGCTCGAGGTCGCGGAACAACAAGGTTGCCCGTTTATAAGTGGCAAACCGCCTGGCGAAGCCGATTGTTAACGCTTCTGGATCAAGGAGTGTGCCCCGCGTCAATACCTGTGAGGCTTGGAGATGGCCCTGCATCCAGCCGCTTCGGGCACGTTCACGGATAAAGCTCATGAGTTTGCGTTTCATGGTTTGCCGTACAGCCCAGAGTTCCTGATCGGGAATATCCAGAACCCGCTGCCACATGGTTGTCTCGTCGCATTTTTCTGCCCATTCAGGGCCAAGATACTTGCTGTAGAGTTGGTTGAGTTCCGGCGCAATCCAAGTCGGCGCATGGATGCCATTGGTCACGCTGCGGATTGGGACTTGCTCCGTCGGTAGTCCGGGCCACATATGGTGCCACATTTCTCGTGAGACCCTTCCGTGTTCACGGCTCACCCCGTTCACATGGGCGGCAAGCCGGATGGCGAGAGCCGTCATATTGAAACCTTGCCCTTGGGATTCTGGGGTATCTCCCAGTCGGAGGAAGTCTTCTCGCGAGAGGCCTAGCTGCTCCCAATAGTCGGAAAAATATCGGTCCATAAGATGGTGGGGAAACACGTCGTGACCGGCTGGCACTGGTGTATGGGTGGTAAATACCGTGCTCTGGCGGACCATTTCGCAGGCGTCTGCGTGTGTCGATCCCTTCTGAATCAATTCGCGAACACGCTCTAACGTGAGGAAGGCGGAGTGGCCCTCATTGGCATGCCAGACTGTCGGTGCGATGCCCAATGCACGAAGCATACGGACTCCGCCGATACCCAACAGAAACTCCTGACAGAGGCGCATTTCCTGATCGCCGCCGTATAGTCGAGCAGAAAGCGCCCGATTCTCGGGACTGTTCTCTGGGACGTCTGTATCGATGAGATAGAGGGGAATCCTTCCGACGAGCACCTTCCACACCGTTGCAGCTACGACTCGGCTACCGATCTCGACCGTAATCCTGCACGCATCTCCCGATGGAGTGAGGGCTAGATGAATCGGCGATTCTGCTCGATTGAATGGGGCATAGGCTGCCTCCTGCCACCCTTCCGGTGTGATCCTCTGCCGAAAATATCCTTGCGGATACATGAATCCCACTCCCACCAAGGGAACCCCGAGATCGCTGGCCTCCTTACAATGATCTCCCGCAAGAATGCCCAGCCCTCCGCTGTAAATAGGAATGGACGTATGGAGACCAAATTCCGCCGAGAAGTAGGCGATAGTGGGGGCTTTCAAATCACTGTGCTGGGCCTTAAACCAACTGTATCCATTCTCACGATACTCGTCGAATGTTTTGAGCACGGCAGAATACTGCCGAACATACGAAGGGTCTTCGGCGAGGTACGCAAGCCGGCCAGGCGCCACGTCGGTCAATAGTTTGACGGGGTTGTGGTGGGTCAGTATCCAAAGGGTTGGATCGATGTATTCAAACAGGCGGCGGGCTTCTGGAGTCCAACTCCACCAAAGATTGAGCGCCAACTCCGTGAGGCGTGAGAGGCCGGATGGAATGGCATGTGATGATGTGTCTGTTGTTTGCGGAGTATCCACTGCACCTCCTCGTTGCTGATGTCGAAGTCGGCGTTGTTGTGAGTGACGGCCTAAGCTCGATTGGCGAGAGCGATCAGGCGTGACCGGCTTTATGCCAGGATGTCCACTCATTGGAAAATGCCACGGAGGCATAGCGTTCTCCAAGGATTTTTGCAACTCGGTTCATGAGTTTGGTGAGTTGTTGTACGTCCTCTTGGGAAAGGTCTTGTCGGAATCGAGGATGCAGCCCCCACCGAGTTTCCACTTCTTCCCCAGCGACGGTTGCCATGACGCTCACCAACTTAATTTCGGTACCCGTTGGACTTTGGGGCCCGGCCGCCGCGGTGGGTGGCGGTGGTGCCGATGTGGTATCGCTCGGGACGGCGACGGTTGTACCGACCTCGGCGGATGGAGGGGCGTCTCCGGCCAAGATGGCTTTGATGGCTGGAATCACGGCACTTGCGCAGAGCATCGCAGCGGAGGACACTTGTGCGTTCCCTGCAATTCCCATTGCCTCGGCGACTCGTCCGCCAAAGTCCTTCAACATCTCGTCCTTCGCAGGATTGTTTTCGGTCACGAGAAATCGGTACCGTTCATAGGTCTGCCGACTCTCGGCAACCACCGTACCGACGGTGAACATGATTTCTGTTTGGTCGGCACCGGAACCGGTTGCCGGCTCGAGGACGTTTTTCAATTGCTGTGTGACGGCATCCTCGAGACTGTCCATGAACAGAGGCCGTTCTCTAATCGGCAAGAACAACACGGAAAGTCGGTCGGTAAGATTAAACATGACCTTGAGAAATTCAAGGTAGATGCCCCACTCATCCTGCCGCTTCAATTTCAACGCCCGCTCGGGGGCGTTCCGTTTCATCACGGTTACAGATTCGCCCGAGACGGCCAATATTAATTCGGCGATTCCGCGGAGTTGTTCGCTGTAAGGATTTTTCGACGTTCCCACAATGACCTCGCAAAAATAAGAAGGTCATTATATACAGGTTCTCATCCGGTCTCCAAGGGCCGTCTGTCTGTATAGTAAGCTTGTCGACTCGTCTGTCATCGGCAAGCTTGGTAGTGTTAGTTTGAAAGGGGTATCTTAGTATGCTATACAGCCAGCCCGACCACCTCGTGAGCTGTCTACATGAGTCGAGACATCACCCCTTATGTGCTTAAGCGGTCGCCGGCCCATGAGACGATCCCCGCCCTCTCCATTGACTACGTTGCTGCGTTGAATGTCCAGCAGCTTGCGGCGGTGACCGCTGGCGAAGGCCCATCACTAGTTATCGCAGGCGCAGGGAGCGGCAAGACGCGAACCCTGGTCTACCGCGTGGCCTATTTGATCGATTCGGGGATCGATCCGTCCCATATTCTCCTTCTGACCTTTACGCGAAAATCTGCACAGGAAATGCTCGAACGGGCCGGTGAACTGATCGGCGTGCGGAGCGAACGTGTCCGTGGCGGGACGTTCCACTCTGTGGCCAATATGTTACTCCGGCGCTATGGCCGGTCCATCGGTCTTGAACCCGGTTTCACCATTCTCGATCGGGGCGATGCCGAAGACTTGATCGCGTTGGTTCGCACGCAACTGGGATTGAACGAAAAAGATAAGCGGTTTCCCCGCAAAGCCACGATCGCGGAGATGTTCAGCAAGTCCGAGAACATGTTGCGTCCGCTCGACGAAATCGTTGTAGAAGAGTTCAATCATTTCGCAGACCATTTGGAAGCATTAGGCCAGCTGCAGCAGGGGTATCGCATGTCGAAGCATCAGCGCCAGTTGGTGGACTATGACGATCTGCTGGTATTGCTGCGGCGGCTCTTGATGGAGGACGAAGCGGTCCGTCGAAGCATTTCATCTCTGTATCAGTACATCCTGGTGGACGAATATCAGGACACCAATCGCTTGCAGGCGGATGTCATCCGGCATCTCGCGTCCACCCATCAGAACGTGATGGTCGTCGGCGACGACGCGCAATCGATCTATGCATTCCGTGGGGCGACGTTCAAGAATATCATGGAGTTTCCCTCGCTCTTTCCCGGCACCACCATCTACAAGCTTGAAGAGAACTACCGTAGCACCCAGCCGATCCTGAATCTGGCGAACACCATTATCGAAGAGGCAAGGGAGAAGTACACCAAGCATCTTTTTACAAGGAAGCTTGATGGGCCGTTGCCGGTTCTGGTAGAGGCGGCAGGAGAGAACGCTCAATCGCGCTTCATTGCCCAGAAGATGTTGGAGTTGCGGGAGGAAGGGGTTCCTCTTGGTGAGATGGCGGTATTGTTTCGGTCCAGCTTTCATTCGTTCGATCTTGAAATCGAGCTCTCGCGTCACGGACTGCCGTTTATCAAGCGCGGCGGGGTCAAATTCATCGAGACCGCGCATGTCAAGGATCTGTTGGCTCACTTGCGCGTGGTAGCCAATCCCTTGGATGCCGTCAGTTGGCATCGAGTGCTCATGCTCGTCGAAGGTGTGGGACCAAAGAAGGCGCAGGATGTCATGGCCGCGCTCGTGAAATCAGACAATCCCTATCACACTCTTCGTGAGATGCCTGGGCGATCGGGGAAAGGGCTTAGAGATTTAGCCTTGATGCTCGAAAGTCTGATCGTGGCCGGAGATCTTCGGCCAGCCGAGCAAGTGGGCCATATCTACGAATACTATTTGCCGATTCTTAAGGCGCAGTACGACGACTATCCTAAGCGCACGCGGGATCTGGATCATTTGCATACGATCGCCGAGGGGTACCATGGAGTCGAAACGTTTTTGTCAGACCTCGCGCTAGAGCCACCGGATAGGAGCGCTACCGGCGTCGAGGCGCCCGATCGCGATGACGAACGGCTCGTGTTGTCCACGATCCATTCCGCCAAGGGGCTTGAGTGGCAATGTGTGTTTGTCATTTGGATCGTGGACGGAAGGTTTCCCTCGGTCTACTCGTTCATTGCCGACGAGGAGCTGGAGGAAGAGCGGCGGCTATTCTATGTCGCCGTGACGAGAGCCAAGCGGTACCTGTACATGACCTACCCGATCAATGTATTTGATAAGGGAAGCGGCATGCTGCTGTCGAAACCATCCCGTTTCCTAGATCCAGTATCGCCTGCGCTGCTAGACCAGCTAGCCCTGGTGGAAGAAGGTGGGAGGCCCGACTGGTATTCTCGCGATGATCGCTATGTGTGACCGATACCTCCCGAAATAGTCCTCCCCGCATCGAAGTGGATCAATATCATGGTGGGTGCATTGTGCAGAGTGTTTGCGATGAGTCTCGTCATGGGCGGACTTTTGCTTATGTCGAATGTGGGGAGGTCGGAAGAGCATCTGCCGAACACCGGACGTATGTGGCGCCAGTTGCTCAGTGAGGCTGGCATGCTGGGCCTTCCAACCAAGTTCCTCAAGTCTGTCCCACCGAGTTTCGTTCAGTTTGAGTTCGACGATCTACACAGCTATGCTGCGGAATACCATCTCGGAGAACATCGAATGGTGCTCAATCGTGCGCTGTCCTTCAATGGAGCCGGGGCCACATTGCGTCCGCTAGGACGACTCACACATGCCGAGATCGAAACGCTTTACCACGAATTGTTTCATGCCTATATAGACCACTTGGCGACTACGGCTGAGGTATCGCCAGAGGTTGTCTCGGATTCCGTGCTCGCTTTTGCGAGACTGCAGCAGGGATGTCACTATGGAGCGGTGCTAATCACACCGGTCGTGCAGAGGAAGAGTGAAACTGAGGAGCGGTTTCTGACCGAGCGTGAATCCTGGGAAGCCCTCAACGAAACATGGGCGGTGTTTGTTGGGTGGATCGTGTGGAACCAGTTGGAATTGACAAGTCGCGAAGGAAGATCGATTCAGAAACCAGGGAAGAGTCAGGATGAATGGGTGCGTCGCCTTAGGAACGCGAATCGAGAAGGAACTCTTCGAGGGTATTACGAACCAGAAGATCCCAATGAGCGGACAGTTGCTCGAAAGCGGTACCTAGCACCCGCTTCGCGTTTGTCGGAACAAGAAGCAACGATACTCATGAGGGATGTCATTGGGTTTTCCTCCGGCCTCCTAATGCGTGCGATAGACGCACTATCTTCAGGCCAAGGGGTTGAGCGACATGGTCAGTGCGGATAACTAAAGACTTATTTCGATAAACTCACGAAATATCAATGTCTATGGGATGTTCTGAGAGGAGCACGGTTCTGCAACGTAGTATCGCGAAGGTAAATATGAAAAACAATGGACTGGACAGGATGCGCCAGGAAAATTCCAGCCGAGGAGAATTAGGGAGGGTCTGAGAAAAAACAAGATAATTCTGCTTTTGGGCCTTGACTTCGCCATGCTTCATCAATAGAATCGAGCGTTTCCTAAACAAGGCTGTGTCCCCATCTCATCCTGTTCATCCTTATTTATAAGGAGGGGGGAGCTGTGTGCGGACCAGCTTGTTCTTCTTTTTTCATCATGTAGACGAAAAAGAAGTTAATTCTAAAATTGAGGCGCTTGGATTTGTTGTGTCGTATGCCGGGTGTTTCGGGCAGGTACCCAAGTGGCCAAAGGGGGCAGACTGTAAATCTGTTGCCATCGGCTTCCAAGGTTCGAATCCTTGCCTGCCCACCATATCAGGCTTGTGCGACCTGGAAGTCTAAGGGTTGGTTGAGTAAGAGATTGAATTGCATTCTTCAGCACGTGGAAAAGAGGGCGGGCGTAGCTCAGTGGTAGAGTTCCAGCCTTCCAAGCTGGCTGTCGTGGGTTCAAATCCCATCGCCCGCTCCAAACCGAGCGACCCCGGAGCGAATACGATGGACGGCGACGGGAGAAGGCGTGAAGTGATGGCCCACGTAGCTCAGTTGGTAGAGCACGTCCTTGGTAAGGACGAGGTCACGCGTTCGATCCGCGTCGTGGGCTCCAAGAAGAGCTTGTTCATCCCTCACATTGATTATGTGAGCGCGACGGGATAGGGCTTCTTTAGGGGATTTTAGAAAGGGAGAGTAAGGTATGGCGAAGGCGAAATATGAGCGGCGGAAGCCGCACGTGAATATCGGGACGATCGGGCACGTGGACCACGGGAAGACGACATTGACCGCCGCCTTGACCAAGGTCAG
>Ga0207646_10000230_pt1 | contig 76915 bp, 79 predicted proteins | sample KBSK5502metaG_FD_184343 | JGI IMG/M metagenome (GOLD analysis project Ga0207646, IMG submission 184343) | Corn, switchgrass and miscanthus rhizosphere microbial communities from Kellogg Biological Station, Michigan, USA - KBS K5-50-2 metaG... | ecosystem: Host-associated > Plants > Roots >... | reverse complement strand
TGGACGGTGTGGGGGACGCTCTCGATCTCTTCGCACCGGCGACGCGGGCCTGGTTTCGCGCTGCCTTCGCGGAGCCCACGCAGGTCCAGGAGCGCGGGTGGCGCGAGGTGGCCGCGGGCCGGCACGTCCTCATGGCCGCCCCCACTGGCAGCGGCAAGACCCTGGCCGCCTTCCTCTGGTGCCTCGATCGGCTCGCCTCTGAGCCGACCCCCGCCGAGGCCGAGCGCTGTCGCGTCCTTTATGTATCGCCGCTGAAGGCTCTCGCCCACGACGTCGACCGCAACCTCCGCTCGCCGCTGGTGGGGATTCGCCACCAGATCGAGACGGCCGGGGGCGTCGTGCCAGACATCACGGCCGCCATCCGCACCGGCGACACGCCGACCGAGGTGCGGCGCTCGATGGAACGCCACCCGCCCGACATCCTCATCACGACCCCTGAGTCGCTCTACTTGATCCTCACCAGCGCGGCGCGAAAGATCCTCGCTTCGGTGCGATGGCTCATCGTGGATGAGATCCATTCGGTCGCCGCCACCAAGCGCGGCTCGCACCTGGCGCTGAGCCTCGAGCGGTTGTCCGCGCTCACGAAAGTCGAGCCGCAGCGGATCGGACTGTCCGCCACTCAGCGCCCGCTGGAAGAGGTGGCGAAGTTCCTCGGCGGGACCAGCCGCGACGTGGCCATCGTCGACGCCGGCAGGCTGAAGACGATGGAGGTCAAGGTCGAGGTCCCGGTCGAGGACATGGCGCAACTGAAGTCCTACGACGATTCCGGCCAGACGTCGAACAGCATCTGGCCGGCGATCTATCCGCGCCTTTTGCAGCTCATCCGCGATCACCGCTCCACGATTGTCTTCGTCAACTCGCGGCGCCTGGCCGAGCGCATCGCCGCACGCATCAACGAGCTGGCCGAGGAAGACCTCGTGCGCGCGCATCACGGCTCGATAGCGCGCGAGCAGCGACTCCTGATCGAGGACCAGCTCAAGGCGGGTGCTCTGCGCGGGCTCGTGGCCACGTCGACCCTCGAGCTGGGCATCGACATGGGCGCGGTCGACTTAGTGCTGCAGGTCGAATCGCCTCCCAGCGTCGCGGCGGGCATTCAACGCGTCGGACGCGCCGGGCATTCGGTGGGCGAGATTTCGCGCGGTGTCTTCATCCCGAAGTTCCGGGGCGACCTGGTGGAGACGGCGGCGGTCGTGGAGGGAATGCTCGACGGCCGCATCGAATCGACGACCGTCCCGCGCATGCCCCTGGACGTCCTCGCCCAGCAGGTGGTGGCGATGTGCGCGATGGACGAGTGGCGCGTCGACGAGCTGGCCGCCGTCGTGCGCCGCGCCTACCCGTACAGCGACCTGGGCCCGAGGTCGTTCGAATCGGTCCTGGACATGCTGAGCGGCCGGTATCCGTCCGACGAGTTCGCCGAGCTCCGGCCGCGCATCGTCTGGGACCGGCTGGCGGGGACGATCCGCGGAAGAGCCGGCGCGCAGCGCCTGGCCGTGACCAACGCGGGCACCATCCCCGACCGCGGCCTGTACACGGTCAACCTGCTCGAGGATGGCCGGCGGGTCGGAGAGCTCGACGAGGAGATGGTCTACGAGAGCCGCGTCGGCGAGACCTTCGTGCTCGGCGCCTCGACGTGGAGGATCGCGGAGATCACTACCTCGCAAGTGCTGGTGACGCCCGCCCCGGGCGAGCCCGGCAAGATCGCCTTCTGGAAGGCCGACGCTCCCAGCCGCCCCGCGGAGCTTGGGCTCGCGTTGGGCAAGATGGTCCGCGAGCTTCGGGCACTCCCGCGCGCGGACGCCGAGCGACGGCTGCGCGAGCGCGCGGGATTCGATGATCGCGCGATCAAGAACCTGCTCACCTATCTCGACGACCAGGCCGCGGCCACCGGCGCGGTGCCCGATGACCGGACCGTGGTCGTCGAGCGATTTCGGGATGAGATCGGCGACTGGCGGGTCTGCCTTCTCACGCCTCTCGGCGGTCGTGTGCACGCGCCGCTGGCGCTGGCCTTGGAGGCCCGATTACGCGAGCGGTTGGGCATCGACGCGCGCGCGCTTTGGACCGACGACGGCATCGCCCTGCACCTTCCCGACCTCGAGTCGCCGCCTGGCCTCGATGAGCTCGTGCTCGACCCCGAGGAGGTGGAGGGCCTCGTCGCCACCCAGCTGCCCGCCTCCGCGCTCTTCGCAGGGCGATTCCGCGAGAACGCCGCCCGTTCGCTCCTGCTGCCGCGCCGCCGTCCGGGCCAGAGGACGCCCCTCTGGCAGCAGCGCATGCGCAGCGCCGGCCTGCTGCAGGTGGCGGGCCAGTACCCGGACTTTCCGATCCTCGCCGAGACCTGGCGCGAGTCGATGAGCGATCACTTCGACATGGTCGCGCTGGCCACGCTGCTGCGCTCGATCCGTTCCCGAGAGGTGCGCGTCGTCGCGGTCGACACGGAACGAGCCTCGCCGTTTGCGTCGTCCCTCCTCTTCTCGTACGTGGCGGAGTTCATGTACGAGGGCGATTCGCCACTGGCCGAGCGCCGTGCGCAGGCGCTGACCCTGGATCGCGAGCTGCTGGCGGAACTGCTGGGCAGCGAAGACCTGCGCGAGCTCCTCGACCCCGAGTCCATCGCCGCCGTGGAGCTGGAGTTGCAGGGCCTCCTTCCAGAACGCTTTCCGCGCGATCCTGACGAGGCCCACGACCTTCTGGTCCGGCTGGGCGATCTCAACGATTCGGAGGCGGCTGCGCGCGGAATCGCGATGGAATGGCTTCGGGCCTTGCAGCGCGAGCGGCGGGTGGTGACTGTGCGCATCGCGCGTGAGGCGCGCTGGATCGCCGCCGAAGACGCGGGCCGGTACCGCGAGGCGCTGGGGGCGACGCTTCCCGTGGGCCTTCCGGACGCGTTTCTGGATCCGGGCACCGAGCCGCTCACATCGTTGATCCGCCGGTGGGCGCGCACCCATGTGCCGTTCGTCGCCTCCGACATAGTTGAGCGGTGGGGCCTTGCGACCGCGGCGGTCGAAGGAGCGCTTGCACAGCTGGTCGCACGGGGCGATGTGATCGCGGGTGAGTTTCGCCCCGCGATCCGGGGCCGAGAGCACTGCCACCCGGAAGTCCTTCGCATGCTGCGCAGGCGTTCGCTGGCGGCCCTTCGTCGCGAGGTCGAATCCGTCCCGCCCGAGGCCCTCGCGCGCTTTCTTCCGGCGTGGCATGGGGTCGGGGTGCGTGCGGGCGGTGTCGACCGCTTGCTCGAGGTCGTCTTCCAGCTGCAGGGCGCGGCGCTGCCGGCGAGCATCATCGAGCGCGACATCATCGCGAGCCGCGTGGCCGGCTACAACCCGCGCCTACTCGACGAGCTCGTATCGATGGGCGAGGTGGTCTGGGTCGGCCGGGGCTCGCTCGGGTCAACCGACGGAAGGGTCGCTCTGTACCTGCGCGGCGACGCGCCGCGACTCGTGCCCGAGCCGGCGGATGCGCCCGACGGCGATCTTCATGCGCGATTGCGCGATCACCTGCGCGCGCGAGGCGCGACCTTCTTCCGCGACCTGTATGCCGCCTGCGGCGGCGGCGACGAGGAAACGATGCTGGACGCCCTGTGGGATCTGGTCTGGGCGGGCGAGGTGACCAACGACACGTTTGCGCCGCTGCGACTGCTCGGCCCGGCGGCTCGGCGGCCGGCGCACAAGCCGCGCCTGCCCCGCTTGACGCAGCCGCGGGCCACGGGCCGGTGGTCGCTGGTAACCGAAATGGTGGGCGCGGGCGCCAATGCGACCGAGAGGCTACATGCCGCCGCGGGCGTTCTGCTCCAGCGCTACGGCGTCCTCACGCGTGAGTCGGTTGCGGGCGAGGGATGGCCGGGCGGGTTTTCCGGCCTTTACCCCGTGCTGCGCGCCATGGAGGAGTCGGGCCGCATCAGGCGCGGCTACTTCGTGGAAGGTCTGGGCGGCTCGCAGTTCGCCCTACCAGGAGCCGTCGACCGGCTGCGCGATCTCCGCGAACCGGACGCTCATGTCATCGCCCTTGCTGCGTGCGACCCCGCCAACTCCTACGGCTCGGTATTGCCCTGGCCGCGCTCGGACGGGCGCATGGCGCGAGCCGCCGGCGCGTACTGCGTGCTCGACGGTGGGAGGCTGGTGCTCTACCTCGAGCGGGGCGGCCGCTCGCTCCTCACCAACGGCGAAGTCTCGAACGACCATCTCCGGGCGCTGATCGCGATGGCTGTGCCGGCGGGGAGGGTGGAGCTGCAGCGGGTCGATGGTGTGCCCGTCATGGACTCGACTCTCAACGCGCTGCTCCGGGAGGCTGGATTCGCGTCGACGCACCGTGGTCTGGTCGCTCAGGCCGGCCGAGGCTAGCTCTCAGGGCATAGGTACGATTACGACTTCATCGGGGAGTAGCGCAGCTCGGTAGCGCACCTGACTGGGGGTCAGGTGGTCGCGGGTTCAAATCCCGCCTCCCCGACCAGATTTTGAATTCAAAATCGGCGATTTCTGGGGTTGCCGGGATGTCCAAGGGGGCACAGCCGGGGCACAATTCCGTGGACAACCATCATGAAGTCGTCTAGGACGTCTGCCAAGACTGCCAACGCCAAGACCGCCAGGCTGCTGGTCGCCATGACGGGCAAAGCAAGCCCCGCGAAGGCCGCGGAAGACGCGTGGCGTCGAGCTCGCATCCATGGATGATCTCGACGAGCGCCTGGCGGCATCGTGGATGAAGCAGGCCGCCGCCATACCCTTCTTCGGGGGGAAGAAGCGATGACGGATCCGCGTGAACTGCCTGGCAAGACGTGCGTTTGTGAACCGCTTTTCGGGCACCGATCGGCTCTTTATGGTCGCCCCTCCTGGATGCGCCAGCTCCTCTCGCATTCCACGACAAACTGAAGAAGCTCGTTGAGCGCCGCACCGCCCCGACCCATCGCGGTTTCGTAGCGGCCATCTGCTAAGCGACCAACTCGCCCGGACCTCATGGCTTCCACGAGCATGTAAGCGACGAATCGCTCGGAAACTCCCAGCCACCGAGCCATCTCCTCCAGAGCGAGTGGTCGGCCGCAGCTATCAAGTAGCCGCCTCAAGTCTTGGCGCGGACTGCTTCGGATCATCGATCGAGGGACAGGTCCCGTGACGCGGGCCGCACAATTCGGTTGGCCGGTAACGTCTCTTTCGAGGTAGTGCATTGACCTTAGAAACACGTCCTGGCCGACACTGGTTGCAGGTGACAGGCATACGATCCACAGCCTGACTGGCACGGGTTCGACTATCCCGTCGGTGATCTCCATCGCTATGACGGAGCGTCCCGCAGCGCGCTAGCCCGGGTCCCGCGCGCGAGGGGTCCCAGATTTGTCTCCGGAAGCAGCCCGGCATTGAGGCGACTGGTCAATCGCCGCAGGTCTTTCACCTCCTCGGGCGTCAGCACGTCGAACACGAGCCTTCGAACCTCCTGGAAGTGAATCGGTCCAGCCTCTCTCAGCTTCCGGAGGCCCCGGTCGGTCAACTCGGCGTTGGTCGCGCGGCCCGCGTTCTTACTCACCCTCCGTACCCACCCCTGCCTCTCGAGGCGCGAAATCACGTGTGAGAGCCGCGAGAGGGAACCGTTCGCGATCAGAGCCAGGTCCTTGAGCTGAAGCCGCCGACCCGGTTGCCTGGACAAGGCAGCCATGACGATGAACTCGAAGTGAGTCAATCCGGCTTCGCGCTGCAGCTGAGAATCGAGCGCGGCCGGCAGCAGGGTGAACATGGCCGTCAGCTGGAGCCAAGCGCTCCATTCGTGGTTGTCCAGCCCCCGCAACGGTTGCGGCGCCTGGCCGGAGCCGCGCTCGGGAATAGGTTGACGCTTCAAGTCGTTTCAAGGGTAGCAACTTGAAGCTTCAACTTCGAATTTTCACACGGAGGGAGCAGATCCAATGAACATTGTTGTGCTCGGAGCCACCGGCGGCACCGGTCGTCTCGTCGTCGAGCAGGCACTCGCTGCCGGCCACACCGTGACCGCGCTGGTTCGCTCCCCCGAAAAGCTGGCGGTTTGCAATCCCAACCTTCATGTGGTGGCCGGGCAGGCCACGGATCCGTCAGCAGTCGCACGCGTACTCGACCGCGCCGACGCCCTGATCAGCACGCTGGGCGGTGGGGGATCGGTGATCTCCGACTCCACCCGGGCGATCGTTGAAGCCGCGCAGAAGGCAGGAGTCAGTAGGATCGTCCTTCTCTCCTCCTTTCTGGTCGAGCGTGACCGTTTCAATCCAGTCACCCGATTTCTGACGGGTATAGCGATGGGCTCGATGATCAAAGACAAGAGCGCCGGAGAGAAGGCGCTACGCGAAAGCAATCTGGATTGGACGATCGTCTACGCGAGCTTCCTGACTGACCGACCGGGCGGCGGGCATGTGGAAGTGCTCACCGAGAGAGGCAGATGGACCCTTTCGCACAGGATCGCGCGTTCTGACGTCGCCGCGTGGCTGCTTCGGGCAGCGACCAGTCCCGAAGCCAGCCGTCGCACCGTCAGCATCACTGGTCAGGTTGTCAGCAAATGAGCAAGACGATCGCCATCTTCGGAGCTGGCACAGGCCTCGGCATCTCGACCGCCCGACGCTTTGGCCGCGAGGGCTATCGGGTCGCCCTAATCGGGAGGCGGGCGCATGCCCTGGGAACGCTCATCTCCCAGCTGACGGAGCAGGGCATCAACGCGGCGGCGTTCCCGGCCGACCTTGCTCAGGCCTCGAGCGTCCCCAAGCTCATCTCAGAGATCAGCACTCGATTTGGCGGAATCGACGTGGTCGCCTATTCTCCGGTTTCCACCAATTCGTTCATCCCCGCTACTGAACTGACGGCCAACGTTATGCAGAGCTTCCTCAATCTGCATCTGCTCACGCCGATCGAAATTGTTCGGCAGGTCCTGCCGTCGATGATCGAGAAGCGACAGGGCGCCATCCTGATTACCCTGGGTTCGTCAGCTGTCCATCCGTCACCGTTTATGAGCGGTGTCGGGCCGGCGATGGCTGCTGTCCGCAACTACGTGCATAGCCTCCATGCGGAGGTCGCCGACAAGGGCGTCTACGTGGGTACGCTGCTGGTCGGCGCGTTGATCCTCGGCAGCGCCTGGCATCGCCAGCTCATCTCAGGCGAATCCGGAGTTCCGGCGGGTGTACCTACGGTCGACCCCGCTCAGCTCGCCACCGTCCTCTGGGACCTGGTCAGTCGTCGAGACCGAATCGAGGCCATGCTCCCCGTGCCGGGATAGCCGGAATTGTCCTCCTTGCGTGCTGCTCTCTATGCGTGCAGCAGTACCCTTCTGCGCCAATGGATGCGAGCACCGCGGCCGCGTGGCGTGACCTCTTCATCGGGATGGTAGGTGCAGGCGCATCGCTGACCGGCCTGACCTTTGTTGCGATCGCGCTGGACCCGCACCAGATCGAGCGCACACCGCTGCTCCGTTTGCGGGCTGCCAGCGCGCTGTGGTGTTTTGTGAACGTGATGTTCGTCGGCCTCGCGGTCCTGACGCCTAGGCCCTTCACCTCGGTGGCATCGGTGGCGGTGGGTGTGGGCGGGATTTCGGGAGCCGTACTCCTTTCCGTACGAACGATCCGCCAGCGCATCTTCCGGCAGCCGCATCCAGGCGCCACCGTCTTCCGAGCCGCTGGGAACATCTTCGGGTTCGTCATTGCCGGTGTTGGCGGCCTTTCGCTGATCGATGTCGAGAAGGGTTGGGTGTTCGCAACGCTAGCGCTGGCGTGCGTGATCATGCTGTCGAGCGGCATCTTCGCGAGCTGGCTGCTGGTCCTGCAGATCGGGGTGCCGTCAAGCGACAGGCACTGAGGCCAACGCTACGCCTATTGCGCCTCGCACAACTACAACGCGATTCGATGGCCTTTCAGGAGTCTGAGGACACCGCCCGCGAGTTCAGATCGGCGGTTCAAATAGTGTCCCCTCCCCCCGACCAGATCTTGTACTCAAGATCGACCATTCCGAGGCTTATCCGGCCTCCGACTGGAAACGGCCGGACGAAATTTCCCGCTAAGCAATAAAACCGAGGCCGCATAAGCCTCAGGAGTTCTAGAGTGAGAGTCGGCATGCTCAAACCAGAACAGATCGCTCGCTTCCGGGAGGAGCTCACGGCAGAGCGGCGCGCCATCGAAGCGCGCATTGCTGCCAGGGAAGGCGACATCATGGACACGGTCCGCGACGAAGAAGGGGTCGGGGACAATGAGGACGAGGCGCAGCTTGTCTATGACCGTGAAGACGGCATCGTTTCTGACGAGCTCGACGTGCAACAGCTGGAGCAGGTCAAGAAGGCTCTCGCGCGCATCGATGCGGGGACCTACGGGCTGAGCGAAGTCTCGGGTAGGCCGATTCCTCTAGAGCGCCTCGAAGCGGTGCCATCCGCAACCACCCTGCTCAACGAAGAGTCGGCCTGACCGAGCAACCCGGCTCGCCGTCGAGCGTGGTCCGTTAGAGTCACGGCGGATCACAGCCGGATCACATATTCCATCACCGCGTGCAGGGGCGGCCAGACGTTTATTAGGCGTCCCGAACGGGCTTGTAGGTGAGGAGGGCCAAGTCGTCGACGGTCCTGGTGCTGACGAGGCGCATGGGTATCTTGTCGCTGGTTTCGCCGAAAAGGCGCTCTCCGGCCCCGAGCACGACCGGGTAGATCATCAGGCGCAGCTCATCGACCAGGTCGTGCTCCATTAGCGTGTGCCAGAGCTGGAAGCTAGCGGCGACGACGATTTCCCCGTCTATCTCCTGCTTCAGCTTGGAGACATCGTCTATCACGTCGCCTTTTAGTACCGTTGTGTTGTTCCAGGCGGGAGCTTCGAGGGTCGAGGACACGACGTACTTGGGCATGCTGTTCAACCGTTCCGCCAACGGGCCACTCCGGGATGGCCACCGCTCGGCTAAGAATTCGTAGCTCCGGCGGCCCAACAGAAAGGCCTCGGCGCCCAGCGCCTCATCGAGTGCCACCTTGGCCGCTTCTTGGCGATCCTGGCTGCCGATACGACCCACCCAGCCGCCAAGCCTGAAACCCTCGACGCCGGCCGGGTCCTGGATGACTCCGTCGAGCGAGACGTTCTCGCTGATTACGATCCTCCCCATTTCCGTGCTCCTTTCGGTTGGTGTATCGCGTCAGAGACGGGCTGTCCTGGCGTCCCGGCCCCTCCCTAATACTGTCCTTCCAAATGCACCTCGACGTCATTTCAAGATGCGCTGCCTTCATGCGAATCGGAGCTACGATGGGCGGTCGATGAGGTCCAGGGTGGTCTCCGGCGGCGTGGTCCATACCGTCCCGATCGACTTGAGACGCGTTTTGATTGCCACCCCAAAGGCTCTGGCGGCGTGGGAAGACCTCACCCCTATTGCCCGCAATGAGTGGATCTGCTGGGTGCTCTGGCCGAAGAAAGCAGAAACGAGGAGCCAACATGTCCAGCGATTGCGATCCGAACTGCTGGAGGGAAAGCGGCGGCCGTGTTGTTGGCTTGGCTGCACGCATCGAAAGGACAAGGAAATGAGCCCTTCGGTTCGCTGGGTGCTGAGCCGCCGCGGCAAAGCATCGGCATGAACGACGCATCCGCGTCCCAACAGATCGATGCCATCGTTCGGAAGACCACCGGCTGGAGAGGTGAGAGGCTGGGCCAGCTGCGGGCTCTGATCAGGGGCGCCGACCCCGGCGTAATCGAAGAGGTGAAGTGGAAAAAACCCTCCCGCCCCGAGGGGGTGCCCGTCTGGTCGCACGACGGCATCGTCTGCATAGGCGAGACCCTCAAGAACGCGGTGAGGCTGACGTTTCCAAAAGGGGCTCAGCTGAAGGATCCGAAAGGGCTCTTCAACACGCGTCTGGACAGCAAGACGGTTCGTGCCATCGATTTCCACGAGGGTGACGCCATCAACGCGTCCGTCCTGAAGGCACTCATTGTCCAAGGCGCGCGTCTCAATCGAAGGTGAGATCGGCTCGGCAAGCCCGCCGTGTCAGCAGTCGAACGCAAACCAGCACAACTCGTTGCGCAGCCGCTGGTCGTCGAGCACAAGTTTTCGGATCTCGTGGGGGAGTTGAGCGCGCTGCCACTGGCACTCCAAGCGGCCGGCCGTCTCGCGATCGTCTTCAGCCGTTGCCGCCCGCGCCGCCCTGATCGCGTAGGCCGCAGCACCGAGCTCGTGGGCCGCCACGTGGCCCACCGCCGCGGCCTGGCCGGCAGCGTACGCGGCATGCCGTGCTGCCCCACTCAGGTCTCTGGCCGCGGCGTTTGCATGGCCGGCCGCTGCGCGGGCCTCTCCCCACGTGATCTCACCCCGCGCCCAAGCACGCCCGAGGTCGATCGCCCGCCGCGGACGGTCGTCCGTCGGCCGTGCCTGCTCGAAATAGTGCAGCACGTGCTGCGCGCAGTCAGCCGCCCAGATCGCCAGAAGGCGGTGATCGTCGTCTTCGAGGCTGCCGCCGCGACGCACGGTGATGAACCGCGGATCCCGGATCTTGGGGAGGATCACCAGTTAGCTATCTCTTGGTCTGACCTCGACCGGCTTACCTGCGTCCCGCTTCGCTGCGTACGCGGTCCAGCTGAGTGATCTGGATCAGGTTGCCGCAGGTGTCATTCACCTGGGCGATGGTCGAGCCTGTCACCTTTGTGGGCGGCATCTTGAATTCGGCGGCGTCTTTCATCCTTTCGTAGTCGCGCTTGACGTCATCCGTGTAGAACATCGCCGCGGGCTGGCCTTGCTCGAAAAGCGCCTGCTGGTAGGCCTTGGCCGCGGGGTTGTCATTGCGCTCTAGATGCAGCTCGGTGCCATCCGGCTCTTCAGGCGACGCCACAGTAAGCCAGCGATACCCCCCTTGCGAAACGTCCGTCTTCTTGACGAAGCCGGCCACTTCTGTGTAGAAGCGCAAAGCCTTGTCGAGGTCGTCCACGTAAATGTTTGCCAGCTTGATCTTCATTGGTTTCCTCCTGTGGGATTCGCGGCGTCGGCCGCGTCATTGATCTTCAGCCTAGGCCCGCCGCATCGCGATTGCTTCTTCATTTCTGACGGGTTGCGCGGAAAACGGGGAGAGGCACTCTCTCCCCGTCACATCATCAGCCTTGCGCGGCGATCTCACTCAGAACGCGGAGCGCCACATGAGCCGCCGAAAATCCCGCATAACCGCCTATCTGAAGCAGCGCCTCACGCAGCTCTTCCACCGTCCACCCGAGGTTGAGCGCGCCGCGCAAGTGCGTCTTGAGCTCCGCGTTGTCCACTCCGGTGGCGGCGAGCACCGAGACCACCACCAGGCTGCGATATTTCAACTCCAGACCGGGCCGATTCCACAATCCACCCCAGATGTGTTCGATAGCGGTCTCGAAGAACGGCGCCAGAAACGGATCGCCTGGTGCCGTCGGCTGGCCAAGCACGCGCTGACGGATCGATGCGCCGTTCGGCTTGATGTCCAGTGTCATAGTTACCCTCTCAACGACTTTCAATTGCGGTGGGACAGCCGCGAGTGCGGCTGCCGGGGGCGGCCTAGCTACGACAGGCCGGAGGGCAACGCCCACCACAAGAAATCTGATCCAGGGCGGAGACCCGGCGTGTGACCAAGAAGCCAGTGACGGCCGGGGTCTTAGCCTGCGTGCGATTCATGTCACACATCCATTCCCATCGAGCGGTCCCAAGTAAGATCATTGAATTCAACCGCCCTCAAGGCTGGTTGATTCCGGTGGGCGGCTGGCCAGGACGCGTGACCCGGCAATCGTTCAGGTGAGCTCAGACGCCGAGAATTCGGTGCAGCACCTCGCTGTCTCGAGCCCGCGCAGCCGGAAGGACCTCGACGATGCGCCCCTTCTCGATGAATGCGGCCCGGTCGGCAACCCGCAGGGCCATCTGGTGATTCTGTTCGGCCAGCAGGATTGACACGCCGGTCGACTTGAGCGTTCCGAGCAGCGTCCCGATCGACTGCACGAGCACCGGCGCGAGCCCTTCCGTCGGTTCGTCAAGCAGCATCACGCGCGGATTGCTCATGAGCGCCCGCCCGACTGCCAGCATCTGACGTTCGCCGCCCGAGAGGCCGCCCGCAAGGTTGTACTTCAAGGGTTCGAGCTTGGGGAACAGCTGCCAGATCCGCTTCTTCGTCCAGCTGCGATCGCCGCCGTTGGCGTGGGACGCAATCTCGAGATTCTCGTCCACGGTGAGGTTCTGGAAGCAGCGCGCGCCGGAGGGCACGTATGCGAGTCCGTCTCGCGTCCGCCTGTGGGCAGGCCAGCCGCTCATGTCGCGACCTCCGACGCTGACCTTTCCGGAAGCGCCTGGGAGGAGCCCGACGATCCCTCGGATCGTGGTCGTCTTGCCCGCGCCGTTGCGGCCCAAGACCGCAAGCAGCTCCCCATCCGCGACTTCCACGCTGAAGTCGAACACGACGTGGCTCTTGCCATACCGCACGTTCAACCCTTCGACTTTGAGCATTGCTAAGCGCCGAGCTCCTCTTGCTCCAGCTCTCCCAGGTACACCTTCTGTACGTCAGGGTTGCGGCGGATTTGTTCGGGCGTGCCCGCGGTCAGGACACGGCCCTGGTGCATCACAGTGACGGTCCGAGCCGTGCTGAACACTACCGCCATGTCGTGCTCGCAGAAGAGCAGCGTGAGGTGCCGCTCCGTGGCCAGCTGCCGAACCAGCTCCATGGCTTTGTCCGTCTCATACGCAGACATCCCCGCCGTGGGCTCATCGAGCAGCACCAGCTTCGACCCGAGCGCAAGCGAGATTGCGATCTCGATGGCGCGCTGGTCGCCGTGACTCAGCTGGCCGGCGGGAAGGTCTGCCCACGACCCCAGACCCACCGCCTCGGCAAGCTCCTGTGCCTCTGCCGCGAACATGCGATCGGCAATCCCGAACGGTCGTACCGTGTAGCCGCGGTGGGCGAGCATCGCGTACTGAAGGTTCTTTCGCACCGTCAGCTTCGGGAATATCGTCGTGATCTGGAATGCGCGGCCGATGCCGGTTCGAGCGATCACGTGAGGCGGCTTCCCGGTGATGTCGCGGCCGTCGAAGATGACCTTGCCAGAGTTGGGCTTCAACTGGCCCGTGATCAGATTGAAGAGAGTGGATTTGCCCGCGCCGTTCGGCCCGATGATGGCGTGACGGTCGCCCTGCTTTACGTCGAGGCTGACATCCTCGACTGCGCGCAGGCCGCCGAAGCTCCGGCTCAGGCGCTCAATCCGAAGCAAGGTCTGACCCGAGCGCACCTCGTCGGCCTGGATCGCCTCGGTGGCGAGTGCCTTGCTCACGTCGAACATTCGAATCGCGTCGCCGGTGCTTTCCGCAGGTTGCGCGTCGGCCTCATCCTCGCCGCGACGGAAACGTTCCCGCAGGCGTAGGAACACCGAAGGCACGTCCGAAATACCGCCCGGCACGGCCAGCACGACTCCCAGCACGATGGCGCCGAGGATGATGTCGAATTGGTAGGGGAAGTGCTTCGAGAGCGAGTTGTCCAACACAACGTAGACGAAGGCGCCGATGGCGGGCCCGAGGAAGGTGGTGGTGCCGCCCAGAAGTGCAACCACAACCGGCTGCGCGTTGGCGGTCCAGTAGAGCATCTCCGGGTAGGCCTGCTGCTGGTACATGACGAACAGGCCACCCGCGACGCCGGCGAAAACGGCGGCGATGGTGTAGACGGCCAGCTCATACGCCCTCACGTTGATGCCGATCGAAGCTGCGCGCTGCCTGTTTTCGCGGATCGACAGCAAGGCCGCGCCGAACGGCGAACGCACCAGGATGAACATCAGAAGCAGACAGATGGCAACCACGGCCGCCGTGAAGTAGTAGAGCGTGGTGTAGTCGTTTAGCTGGTCGGGAAGTGTGATCGAGATGCCGTTGTCGCCGCCGGTGAAGTCGTACCAAGAGAAAACGATCGAGAAGAGCAGCTGCGAGATCGCGAGCGTGAGGAGGGAGAAATAAAGTCGGACTGCCCGTTGTGCGACGAGGCCGGTGATCAGGCCGACCGCAGCCGCGGCAAAGGGCGCCGCGGCCAGCCCCACCAGGATGGGAAGGTGATAGCGCTTGAAGATCAAGGCGACGGTATAAGCGCCGACGCCGTAGTAAGCGGCGTGAGCGAAGGAGACCATGCCCGTGTAGCCGAGCATCAGGTTGTACGAGATCGCCCACAACGCGAGCACCAGAGCGGACGTGCCGAGGAAAATCTGGAACCGGGAGCTGGTGTCCGGATTCAGGTTCTCGTTGAGACCCGCCAGCGGCGGGATCAGGCCCACGAAGAGGAAAAGGGCCAGCACGACCCCCCAGCGCATGCGGTCGCCACGAGAGTGGGGAAGCAGCCGGATCAATTCTCGGGCAGACCGAACAGGCCACGCGGCCGAACGATCAGGACCGCGGTCATGATGATGAAGACGAAGGCAAGCGCAAACGGGCTGGTGGCGGGGATGATCAGGCCGAACGAGACCACCATGCCCACGATCAGCGCGCCGACGCCGGAGCCGACGATGCTTCCCAGTCCACCGATGACGCTGATCGCGAAGGCCAGCACCAGAACGTCGGTATCGATGCTGGAGCCTATCGCCTGGCTGGGGGCGACGATCGCGCCTCCAAGGCCCGCGAGCCCGGCGCCAATCACGAAGACGGTCGTGTAGAGCCGGGTGACATTGACACCTGTGGCGTTCAAAAGGTCCGGATCCGCGACCGCCGCTCGAATGTTCCGGCCGAGGTTCGTCCGATAGAGCATCGCCCACACGCCCGCGGCGATCACGATCGCGGCGGCGATCATGAAGAGCGAGTAGCTGGCGTAGCTGTAACCGCCCACGTCGATGTGGCCTGGGATCGGCGAGGCGACGGTTCGGTAATTGGCGCCGAAGACGATCCGCACGCCGCCGGCCACGACCAGGCTGACCGCGTAGGTCCCCAGCAGCTGGACCAGGTGCTCCCTCCCGTAGACGCGCCTGAGGACGAGTATCTCGACGACTCCCCCAATCAGGCCGGTGACGGCCACAGCCACCAGGAGCCCGGCCCAGAACCCGAGGCCGGCGCCGACCTGGTTGGCGATGACCACCGTCACAAACGCGGCGACCATGTAGAGCGAGCCATGCGCCATGTTGATTACGCGCAACGCCCCGAACACCAGGGACAGCCCCGCCGCCACGATGAACAGGTAGGCCGCATTAGCCAGCCCGCCCACCGTGAAGAGTAGGAGCTGCCCCGGGCTCATTTTGTTATTAGCTGGTTGCTTAGGTTCTGGCTAACCCGCTTTCCAGGACGGACACAGCGCGAAGTTCGCGGTGTTGGGTTGGCCCGCCGTCTTGTCGCACTGGTCGCCCTTGATCTCGTTGACCATCTGCAGCGGCATCATCAGGTCGTCCCCTTTGAGATTCACCGAGTCCTTGAGCACGGGGAACGGATAGGTGCTCGACGATGTCGTGGTGCCGACCGTCTCGCCGACGTTGGCCTGCAGCTCGTTGGGACGGATCGTGATCTTGTAGCCGCGCAGGCTGTCGAAACTGTGGCCGGAGATCTGCTTGACGACCTGATCGGCGTCGAAGCTCTTCGCGGCATTGGCAGCCTGGGCCCACAGCATGAACGCGTCGTAGTCCATTACCGCCCAGTCGGACGGATATTCTCCGTTTCCCGCCTGGTCCTTGTACTTGGCGCGGTAGCGGGTGATGAAGTCGGTCAGCCGCGGGTTGTTGTTTTGCAGCGCGAAGAACGGCGCGCGCATATAGGCGTGCATGCCCAGCGGGTACTGCGAGCCGAGCGTGTTGAGCTCGTCGACCGAGACGAGAGTCGTCATCGGGTACTTGACGAAGAACTGCGGATCGACGCCCAGCGCCTGCTTCACGAAGTTGATCTGGTCGGCGGCGAAGATGTTCGAGTAAACAAGGTCTGGCTTGTCCGCCTGGATGGCGTTGATGGTCGAGTCCCAGCGGGGATTGGTTGGAAACGGCACGTACCAGGTGCTGGGATCGTTCACTATCTGGACACTGGAGTTGGCTTTCTTCAACGCGGCCACGAAGGCGTTCGTCTCTGAGATTCCAAACAGATACTTCGGCGAGACGATGAAGATCTTGCTGACGTTGAGGCTGGCCGCAAGCCTGCCGGCCGCCGTGCCCTCCATGTAGGTGTTGGGGACGATCGATACCCAGTAGGGATTGACGACGTCGGACTCCATGGTCAGCTGCCAGCTGTTGCAGGTGGCGTCGATCGTGATGACCTTGTTCTGCTTCGCGATTGGGCTCTCCGCCAGGCACTGTGCTGAGGTGACGGATCCCATCAAGGCCACGACGTTGTCCTGGAGGATCATGTTCTTGGTGTTGCTCACCGCCTGAGGCACCGTGGTGCCGTCGTCCTGGATGTCCATCTCGATCTTGTAGCCGTTGACGCCGCCCCTGGCGTTGATGTCGTCCGCGGCCAGGTTCAAAGCCTGGCTGACGGCGTGGCCGTAGAGAGCCGACTGGCCCGTGAGAGGGGCTGAATACCCGACCTTTTTGGTGCCTTTGAACGTCACCGGTCCGTTGCTCGAGGGGGTGCTCCCGCAGGCGGCGACGATCATGGTCGCGGCCAAGGCGATGGCCACCCAGAAAACTGGCTTGACGATGCGTGGTACCAACTTCATTACCTCCCCTGTCGGTTGGCGGGACGCCATCTCGAAACCGTCTGCCGGGTGTCCCCGGCGACGATATGGTAGTTCCTGTGGGCGTCGACTCCGCAACCGCGTTCGAGCTGAGGGCCATCCTGGGCGAGCGGTTGTCCGTGAGCGAGGCGGAGCGCGCCGAGCATGGCCGGGACGAGTCCTACCACCGCCCGATGAGTCCGGACATGGTGGGATACCCCGAGAACACCGGCGAAGTGGCTGCCATCATGCGTGCCTGTGCGCGGACCGTCACCCCCGTGATCCCGTTCGGAACCGGCACCTCCCTCGAGGGCCATGTCGCAGCCGTCAAGGGCGGCCTCTGCCTCGATATGAGCCGCATGAGCCGTGTGATCGAGGTCCGTCCTGCGGATCTCGACGTGACGGTCCAACCCGGAGTCACGCGCGAGGCCCTGAACAAGGAGCTGGCCGAGCACGGCCTGTTCTTTCCTATCGATCCCGGCGCCGACGCCTCGCTGGGCGGAATGGCGGCCACCCGCGCGTCCGGCACCACGACCGTGCGCTATGGCTCGATGCGCGAGAACGTGGTCAGCCTCGAGGTGGTGCTGGGCGACGGCCGCATCATCCGAACGGCGTCGCGGGCCCGTAAATCGGCCTCCGGCTATGACCTGACCCGCCTGTTCGTGGGGTCGGAGGGAACGCTCGGCGTGATCACCGAGCTGACGCTCCGGACCTACGGATTGCCGGAGGCGATGAGCGCAGCCGTGTGCTCCTTTCCTGGGCTCGAACAGGCCGTCTCGTGCGTGACCTCGGTAATTCAGCTCGGCGTGCCCGTGGCGAGGGCCGAGCTGCTAGATGAGATCTACATCGATGCCGTCAACCGCCGCAGCGGCCTCGGGCTCAAGGTGATGCCCACGATCCTCTTCGAGTTCCACGGCAGCGAAGGCTCCGTCAAGCACGACGCCGAGGAGGTGGCCGCCCTGGCGCGGGAGCTCGGCGCTGAATCGGTCGAGTCCGCTACGACTCAGCAAGACCGCAACCGCCTGTGGCGGGCGCGCCACGAGGCGTACTACGCCGGGCTTGCCCTGCGTCCTGGGTCCAAGGGCCTCGTCACCGATGTTTGCGTCCCGCTCTCCAACCTTGCCCGGTGTATCGCCGAGACCAAGGCGGACATCGACAAGACGAATCTCGTCGCGCCGATTCTCGGCCACGTGGGCGACGGCAACTTCCACGTCTGCTTCATCCTGGACCCCGCTCGCGACGACGAGCTTGCGCAGGCACAGGCCATCAATCGGAGGATGGTGGCGCGCGCGATCGAGATGGGCGGCACTTGCTCGGGAGAGCACGGCGTCGGTTACGGAAAGGCCGAGTTCCTCGCCGCCGAGCACGGCGAGGCGCTCAACGTGATGGCGGCGATCAAGAAGGCCCTGGATCCGCTGGGGATCCTGAACCCCGGCAAGATGACCGAGGCCGCGCTCGAATTGTCGCGCCACGCGTGAGCAGCCGTGAAGTTCAGTGAGCTGGCCGCGAGCCTGGACCAGATGGAGGCCACGAGCAGCCGAAACGAGTTGGTCCGCATCTTGTCTGAGGTGTACAGGGCCAGTTCGGTAGACGAGCTGAAGCCGATCACGTACCTGATCCAGGGCCGGCTCGCCCCGTTCTTCGAGCCGGTTGAAATCGGCCTCGGCGAGAGGCTGCTCATCACCGCCATCGCCGGCGCCTACTCCGTTCCGAAGGAGGAGGTGACCAAGCTGAACCGCCAGACCGGTGACCTCGGCGTCACGGCGCAGCGCCTGGCGCCGCCCTCGCGCCGCAAGTCGCCCTCGGTCGTCGAGGTGCACCAGCGCCTGGCCGAGATCGCCGCGGCAGGGGGTGCCGGCAGCCAGCAGGAGAAGCTCGATGGCTTCACCGGCCTGCTTGGCGACCTGAATGCCACCTCGGCCAAGCACCTCGTGCGCATCACCCTGGGCAAGATGCGGCTGGGAATCGGCGACCCGACCGTCCTCGATGCGCTTTCGTTCGCGAAGAAAGGCGACCGGTCTCTGAGGCCGCTCCTGGAGGCGGCTTACAACCGCACCTCAGATCTCGGCCTCATCGCGCGGACTCTCTCGGACAAAGGTGAGACGGGGCTCGACGCGCTGAAGGTCATGGCCGGACATCCGCTCCGGCCACAGCTTGCGGAGCGCCTTCCCAACCCCGAGGCGGTGATCAAGAAGCTTGGCACCGTCGGCGTCCAGCCCAAGTACGACGGCTTACGCGTCCAGATCCACAAGCACGCGGACGAGGTGAGCATCTTCTCGAGAAACCTGGAGTCGATGACCGAGATGTTCCCGGAGCTGGTCGCCGCCGCCTCCGGCCTGAAAGTCAAGAGCGTGATCCTTGACGGCGAGGCGATCGCTTACAACGCCGAGTCGGAGGAGTACGTCCCATTTCAGGAAACCACCGCACGCCGGCGTAAGGAGGGTATCGAGGAGATGGCCGCCCGCGTGCCGATGCGGGCGTTCGTCTTCGACGTCATGTTCCGCGACGGATCCGACCTGACGCCGCTGCCCTATGAGCGGCGCTTCCAGATCGTCAAGGAGCTGCTCGGTGAATCGGACACGCTGCTGACCGCGCCTCTGACGAAGACCGATTCGGCGGAGGTGCTGACCCGCGAGCTGCTGGACAACATCAGCCGCGGCCTGGAAGGAGTCGTGGCCAAGCGCCTCGACTCGCCCTATCAAGCGGGTGCACGCAACTTCAACTGGGTCAAGCTGAAACGGAACACGAGCGGCCAGCTCAACGACACCATCGACGTCGTCTTGCTAGGCTCCTACCGCGGCAAGGGCAAGCGAGCAGAGTTCGGCGCGGGCGCTCTTCTCGCGGGCGTCTACGACAGCGACAAGGACGAGTTCGTGACCATCAGCAAGCTCGGCACCGGTCTTTCCGACCAGGGCTGGCGTGAGATCCACGAGCGGCTGGCCAAGCTGGAGGTGGCCGAGAAGCCGGCGCGTGTGTACTCGAACTTCGTCCCCGATGCTTGGCTCGAGCCGGCGATCGTGGTGGAGGTGCTGGCCGACGAGATCACCCCGAGCCCGCGTCACACGGCCGGTATGACCGCGGACCAGCCTGGTTTCGCGCTGCGTTTCCCGCGGATCGTCTCACTGCGAACCGCCGACAAGAAGGCTGAGGACGCCACGAGCGTCCGCGAGATCCGCGAGATGTTCGAGCAGCAGAGGGCCCGACCTTCGCCGAGCTAATGCGGCTCCATATAGATGCAAAGCCGCTGCGCGAATCCGCACCGCTGACGCCACAGGGGTGTATCGCATCGTCGTGAAGGGCACGTCTGACGCCAACGGTGTGGAATTCGCACGTGCGGTTGCGGCCCGGGACCTGATCGGACCGCTCACCGGGCGCGGTTAAGATTTTGGGCGCGATGCCGAAGGTGACCATGATCGGGGCCGGCAGCGCGGTCTTCGCGCGCACGGTCATGACGGACATTCTCGCGGTCGACGGCCTGGACACCGGGACATTCGCTCTCGTCGACATCGACCCGGAACGCCTCGAGCTCGCGCGCCAGATCGCCGAAAGGCTCGTCGACCTGTCGGGCAAGCGGTGGACGGTGGAGGCCGCGACCAACCGGGGCGAAGTCCTCGCCGGAAGCAATTACATCGTCAACTCGATCGAGGTCGCCGGCCTTCAGAACGTGCGCGCCGACTACGACATCCCGCTTCGCTACGGCGTCGATCAGTGCATCGGAGACACCATCGGGCCCGGCGGCATCTTCAAGGCTTTGCGAACGGGGCCGGCGTGGCTCGACATCGTCGCCGACGTCACCCGGCTGGCGCCCGAGGCCATGATCCTGAACTACACCAACCCGATGTCGATCCTCACGCTGGCTGCGGCGCGGTCCACGGGGCTGCCGGTCATCGGCCTCTGCCACAGCGTCCAGGGCACATCGAGGCTGCTGGCCGACTACCTGCAGGTCCCGTACGAAGAGCTCGATTGGAAATGCGCCGGCATCAACCACAACGCCTGGTTCACCCGGCTCGAGCGGAACGGCGAAGATCTCTACCCGCTGCTCCGCCGGCGAGCCGCGGACCCGGAGATCTACGAACAGGACCCGGTGCGCTTCGAGGTGATGCTGCACCTCGGCGCGTTCGTGACCGAGTCCAGCGGGCATTTCTCGGAGTACGTCCCGTACTTCCGCAAGCGTCCCGACCTCGTCGCCAAATATGCTCGCCCCGGCTATCTCGGGGAGAGTGGCTTCTACGCCAACAACTGGCCGCGCTGGCGCCGGGAGAACGACGAGCGCATCCACGCGATGCTGAGCGGCGAAGCGGAGGTCCCCAGGGCGACCAGGCACGAATACGCGTCCTGGATCATCGAAGCCATCGAGTGTGGACGTGCGACCAGCGTCCACGGGAACGTGACCAACGACGGCGCCATCGAGAACCTGCCCAGCAGCGGCTGCGTCGAGGTTGAGTGCCGCATCAGCGCCGAGGGAATGCAGCCGGTCCGCTTCGGCCGTATACCCGAGCAGCTCGCTGCCTTGAACCGCGCGCACATGGCCGTGCATGAGCTGGTCGTCGAAGCGCTGCTCGGGCGCGATCGGCAGAAGGCCAAGTACGCGTTGATGATCGATCCTCTTACGGCCGCCGTTTGTTCGCTGGAGGAGATCGACCGCCTCTTCGAGGAGATGTGGGAGGCCGAGCGCGCCTACCTGGAGCCGTTCGAATAGCGCCGACGATCCGAAGCTGGGACGGCGACGCTGCGAGGGCCTTTCGGCTGCGCCGGCGATTGATTGACCGCGGTGCGGCTGGGGGCGGGAGCCGGCTGGCTCTGCGCGGTGAGCCGGGAATCCGGTATCACCGCATTCGAAGGCGGCGAGGGTGCTCCGCTTCCGATGACGTTGGTGGCGGTAACCGTAAAGGTATAAGAGGTACCGTTCGTCAGGCCGTAGACGACGGCAGTGGACGCGCTCCCGCTCACAATCACCTGTCCCGACGGCGACCCCGTGACCTTGTAGCTCTGGATCGGCTGGCCGCCATTCGCCGGGGCGTCCATGTGACCTGAGCTCCGCCGCTTCATGCAGTCGCGGTGGGAGCGGCCGGCGCCGCGGGCACGGTTCCGGCCAGCGCCGAGTTGGGGTCGACCATGAGCGCTGACTCGTCGACCGCCTCGAACTGACTCGCCGGCACCTGCTTCAGGTCCGAGATCATCTGCGGGTACGGGCCCGAATTCCAGCCGGCATCCTCGGTCCATGTGAAGAACCAGTCCGATCCGCTGTCGGCGACGATCAAACCGTAGTGCTTGAAGGCCGTGAGCACCACCTGGGCCTCTTGGCCGAAACCGGAGATGTCGTAGCTCGCCTTCAAACGGAACCGCGCCCCCATCGGCGGCAAGTTGGGATTGTTCGCCGAACCCGCCTGGTGGCGCGCCGGCCACAGGTAGCTCTTGTCGCTGTTCTGGACTGTGAAGCGGATTGCGTGTCCAATCAGGCCGGCCTGCACCTCGTCGAGTCGTACGAGGCCCGGAAAGATAGGCAGGCCCGCCGCATCGGCCGACGTCCAGGTGTTCGGACGCAGCTGGTTGGAGCCGAGGTCGAAGATTGCTCCCGAGCCGGCTGTGCTGGGTCCGTTGTAGTTGGTCGCGAAGGTCTCGTACAGCTTGCAGGTGTTCTGGTTGATCGAGAGCAGGTGGGCGTCGCTGCCTTGTTCGATCAGCAGGTCGTTTCCATATGGATAAGGACCGGGATCGCTTTCGCTTGCGTACTGGAACATGAAGTTGGTCGTCGCGTGCGTGTTGTCGACGACGTTGAAAGGGATGCCGTAGGGAGGGCCTCCGAAGTCGGGATGGAGGAGGCGCCCCCTGTCGCCCCGGTCGACGCCAGCCAGGCGGCGCTCTGGGAGTGCACCGGCAGGCTGGAGATGTCGGTGTTCCAGATGTTGCTCGCCGGAAACAATGAACAGCTGGTACCCGGCACGTTGGCGGCCAGGGCGGGGCGGGTCGAGCTCGCCACCAGCGCGGCCGCGACCACGATGAGAGCCGCCGCGGCAACCAGCCGGGTTTTTGTCATCCCGTGCGGAGAAACGGGTATTTTGCGCGGTTCCGGTGGCGCGATATCCTTGCCGGCAACATGGCAACGGCGTTCCGGGGCTGGCCTGAAGAGTGTCAGCGCTTCTTCATCGGGCTCGAGCTCGACAACTCCAAGAAGTATTTCGACGCCCATCGCACGGTCTATGAAGAAGCGGTCAGGGGCCCGATGGTGGCGCTGATCGAGTCACTCGAGCCGGAGTACGGCCCAGGCAAGGTGTTCCGCCCCAACCGCGACATCCGGTTCTCCAAGGACAAGTCGCCTTACAAGACCAACGTCGCCGGCTACGCGGGGATGGGGGGCCGCGGCGGTTACCTGGCGCTCGACGCACGTGGGCTCACCGTCGCCGCCGGGCGCTATGAGCTCACGCCCGCGCAGTTGACTAAATATCGAAAGAAGGTCGCGGCCGACTCTACCGGCGCGCCGCTGGCCGCGATCGTCGCCAAACTCGAGAAGGCTGGCTACTCGATGGGCGGGGAGGCTCTGAAGCGCGTCCCGGCGGGGTGGCCGCAGGATCATCCCCGGGCTCGCCTGCTCCGCCACAAGCTGATCTACATCTACAAGGACTTCGGGCTGCAGCCGTGGCTGGGCACGGCCGCCGCCCGGAAGCAGGTGGTCAAGGTTTGGACCGACGCGAAGCCCCTCAACGACTGGCTCCAGCGCAACGTCGGCTGACGATCATTCGGACCGCCCACCTACCGGTTGCGTCTGGCCGGTGAGGTGTAGCCAGAACTCCTCCAATGTCGGACCGCCGACGGACGGACGCCTGATCGCCGTGATTGGGCGCTTGCTGGTGGGTCCTGGCAGCCGAACCAGGATGCCCGACTTGACTTCCGCCTCAACCGCGAGGAGCGGCAGCGCCGCATACCCCAGCCCGGCAATGGCGGCAGCCCGAACGTACTCGGGGTGACCCAGGTTCAAGCTTTCGGAGCGGTCGTACGCCTCCCCCACCATTTCCCGCACGTTCTGCTCTGCGGACCACGACGGTCCGCGGCCGAGGTAGCGGTGATGCATCAACTGGGCCGAGGTGATCCGGCGGAGCCGAGCCAGCGGATGGTCCTTCTGGACGACCAGGATCAGCTCGTCGTGGGCGAGCACGGCCGCGACCAGGCCGGGCTCTGGCCGGCCTTCGATGACGCCGCAATCAATCGCGCCGGCCACCACCTGGGCGTTGATCGAGGCCGACGGCTCGACCACCACGCTCAGCTGAACCGCCGGGAAGCGCTGCGCGAAACCGGCGAGCCTCGCGGGCAGGTAATAGCTGGCGCAGGTTGGGCTCGCGCCGAGGTGCAGCGAACCCGATTCCAGATGCTTCATCGACTGGGCGGTCTCCTCGAGCACCTCGAGCGCTCGCAGCGCGGCACGGCACGTCACTGCCAGGCTGCGACCAGCGTCAGTGAGGCGGACGCCGCGGCCGTCGCGTTCCAGCACGTGGAGTCCCAGGGCTACCTCGAAATGACGGAGCTGTTGGGTTACGGCGCCCTGGGTGAGGAACAACGACGCGGCGGCTTTCGACACATGCTCGGTTTCAGCCACCGCCATGAATGACCGGAGCTGCTCGAGGGTGAAGCTCGGTTTCCTCACGACGATATATTAGTCAGGCTTATGCAAATCATTACTACTTATAGCGACGGGATCGCTTAAGTAAAGCTGAACTCGAGCGTTGTACCGTACGGTGTTAATTCACTCGAATTGAGTCGAAGGAGGTGAGTCTTATGCGTCGTCAGGGGTTCCGCGCCGGCGCCAGCGGCCAGCGTGGACAGGGAATGGTCGAGTACGCGCTGATCCTGGTTCTCGTTTCTATCGTCGTCATCGTAATTCTGTTAACCATGGGGAACCAGATCGTCAACGTGTTTTCGAACGTGGTCGCGGCGCTGGGCTAAGCCGAGCGTATCGAATCTTTCAAAAGGCCGGGCGCAACGCCCGGCCTCTTGTTTTAATTGCCGCCGGTGACAGGTCCCTGGTGGCGAGGCGCGTGCTTCTACGAGGTCTATGTACGCAGCTTCGCGGACTCCAACGACGACGGCATCGGCGACCTGCCCGGCATCGCCTCGAGGCTCGACTACTTGAAACGCCTGGGCGTCGACGCGGTCTGGCTCACGCCCTTCTATCCCTCACCGCAAAAAGACCATGGCTACGACGTCGCCGACTACTACGACGTCAACCCGCAGTACGGCACGCTCGCCGATTTCGACCAGCTCGTTGCGCGCGCCCACGAGCTCCGGCTCAAGGTCCTTTGCGATCTCGTCCCCAACCACACCTCAGACCAGCATCCGTGGTTCCAGGCCGCGTTGCGCTCGCCCGACGATCCGCACCGGAACTTCTATTACTTCGCTGACGGCAAGCCGGACGGATCGCCGCCGAACAATTGGCTTTCGGCGTTCGGCGGCCCCGCGTGGACTCGCGACGAACGAAGCGGCCAGTGGTACCTGCACTTGTTCGCCCCCGAGCAGCCCGACCTGAACTGGTGGAATCCGGAGGTTCCGGCGGAGTTCGAGCGCATCGTCAGGTTCTGGCTCGATCGCGGTGCGGACGGCTATCGCATCGACGTGGCCTCAGCGCTCTTCAAGCGCAAGGACCTCGCCGACGTACCGATGGTCAAAGACCCTCTCAGCGGCATGGTCCGACCCGACCCGGCATTCCTTATCACCGACCAGCCGCAGGTGCACGGGGTGTACCGAAAATGGCGCCAGATCCTCAACGAGTACCAGCCTCAACGCGTGCTGGTCGGAGAGATCTTCGAGCCCCAGCGCCAGTCGCGTTACATCCTTCCGGACCAGCTCAACATGGCGTTCGCGCTGATCCGTGTGCCTTGGGACGCTCACGCCTGGCGTCAGTCGATCGACATCGACATGGAAGCCTTGCACGGACCCGGGGTCGCGCCGAGCTGGACTCTGTCCAACCACGACGTGGTCCGTCACGTCACGCGCCTTGGCGGCGGCTCGACCGGACGAGAACGCGCGCGTGCCGCCCTGCTGCTACTCCTCGGCCTGCCCGGCCAGGTCTTTCTCTACCAGGGCGAGGAGCTTGGCCTCGAAGAGGTGGACGTTCCCCCCGAAGCGCGACAGGATCCGCTGTACATCCACACGGAGGGCCATCACCAGGGGAGGGATGGCTGCCGCGTGCCGCTGCCTTGGAAGAAGAGCGAGCCGAATGCGGGCTTTTCCGTCGCCGACCCGTGGCTGCCGATGCCGCCAGGGTGGGACGGGTTTGCGGTTGACGCTGAGGAGGCGTCGGGCAGCTCGATGCTGTCGTTCTACAAACGCGCGCTTGCTTTGCGCCGCCGCCTCTCGCCCTGGCTGCCCGCCTCGATCGGCTGGGGGCCGGCCCCGGCAGGGGTGTCGACTTACAGGCGAGAACGCTTGACGGTCGCTTGCAACTTTCTCAGCCGCCCGGTCAGGCTTCCTGCCTGCGGTCGTCTCGTGCTGGCGAGCGCGCCCCTGGCCACTGTCAAGGACGGTCGGCTCACACTGCCGGCCAACTCGGCCGCCTGGCTCGACTCGGTTTCAGGGACCTGATTCGCCGATCAGCGGCGCCGACGCCGCGCCGGCACCGCGGCCGCGAGCCGCTCGCGAATCGCCGGCCGTGCGACCAGCTCGCGGAATTGATCCGGGTTCGCAGCCAGCGCGCGCATCGTGCTCAAAGCGATGGTCGTATCCGGGGAGCCGCCTCCTTGCAGCATCGATGCCAGGCCGACGGCGTCTCCATATCCCGCCACCCGCAGCGGACGTGCGTTGGCCGACACGAGCGCTTCGCCCTGCGTGATCAGCCACAGCCTCGAGCTGGGGCGCCCCTGCACGGTCATTCGCGTGCCGCGCTCGACCTCAGCCTCGTGGAGCCGCTCGGCCACGAACTCCAGGTCCGACCACCGCAGCCCGGCGAACAGCTCCATCCCCGCCAGCCGGTCGGCGCGGAGGCTCAAGGGCTGCAGAACCTCGACCAGCCTGGCCACCCAGCTGACGCTCGATTGCTCCGGGTCGCGAATCGCTTCCATGGTCTCTTCCCGCCTCGCGCTTGATTCAGCCGTGACGTAGCCAGGCTATCGACGGTGGGTTAAATCAAACGCCTGAAACGGTTAACGGGAGTGGGTCAGACTGGAACAATCTCCGGTTCAGGAGCAATTGGGGGCGGCGCCTCGCCCGATCCTGGTCCTTAACCTCCCCCTAACCAAGGATTTCGACTGCAACCGCTACAGTTGGTCCGGTGGCGGTTGGAGCACACTCAGACCCGGAGCCGGTAGGCCCGGCGGTCCTCTCGGAGGCCCCTCGATTCCTGAACCGGGAGCTGTCCCGGCTGGACTTCGACGAGCGCGTCCTGGCCATGGCCGAGGACCCCAATCTGCCGCTGCTCGAGCGGGTGCGGTTCCTCGCCATCTTCAGCCAGAACCTGGACGACTTCTTCCAGGTTCGCGTCGCCGGCCTCAAGGAGCAGGTGCTGGCGGCCGTCGCGGTGGCTTCGCCGGACGGCATGTCGCCGCTGGAGCAGCTCAAGTCCATCCGCGGCCGGGTCGAAGGACTCGTCGAGCGGCAAACCCGGCTCTACAACTCGGGCATCGTCCCGGCCCTCGCCGCCACGGGCATCGCCATCGTTCGCGGCGACGAGGTGAGCAAGAAGGAGCTGACGCAGCTCCATACCGTCTTCAGGCAGCAGATCTTCCCGGTGCTGACGCCTCTGGCCGTGGACCCAGGCCATCCGTTCCCGTACATCTCCCACCTCTCGCTCAACCTTGCGGTCACGGTCCGGGATCCACAGCGGCGCGAGCACCGCTTCGCCCGCGTCAAGGTGCCGCCGGTGCTGCCGCGCTTCATCGCGCTTGGAGACGAGTCGCGATTTGTCCCGCTCGAGGACGTCATCTCGCTCCACCTGCAGGCGCTCTTTCCCGGTATGGACGTGATCGCGCACCATCCATTCCGGGTCACGCGCGACGGCGACCTCGACGACGTCGACAGCGATGCCGAGGACCTGCTCGCCGCCATCCAGACAGAGCTTCGCCGCCGCCGCCGGCACGCGCGAGTCGTGCGCCTCGAGGTCGACCCCGGGATGTCGGCAGAGGTGCTGGAGCTCCTCACCCGCGAGCTCGAGCTGCAGCCCGCCGACGTCTACCAATCGGACGGATTGCTCGACCTCGGCACCTTGAGCGCGTTGTGGCAGCTCGACCGGCCGGACCTGAAAGAGGAGCCTTGGACGCCCGCCACCCAGCCGCGTCTACGTGGAATCGGCGCCGAGGTCCCCGACCTGTTCGCTGTGCTGCGATCGGGCGACGTGCTCGCGCACCATCCATACGACTCGTTCGCGACTTCGGTCGAAGCCTTTATCGACCAGGCCGCGAGCGACCCCAACGTGCTCGCCATCAAGCAGACGTTGTACAGGACATCCGGGCCTGCGAGCCCGATCGTGCGCGCCCTCATCAGGGCGGCAGAGTCCGGCAAGCAGGTGGCTGCTCTCGTGGAGTTGAAGGCCCGCGGCGATGAGCAGGCGAACATCGCTTGGGCGAGGGCGCTCGAGGAAGCCAACGTGCACGTCGTTTACGGATTGGTGGGCTTGAAGACCCACGCCAAGGTGACGCTGGTGGTGCGCCGCGAGGGCAAGAGCATCCAGAACTATGTCCACGTCGGCACCGGCAACTACAACCCGAGCACCGCCCACGGTTATGAGGACGTGAGCCTGCTCTCGGCCGATGCCGACCTGGGCGCCGATGTCACGGAGCTGTTCAACCTCCTCACCGGCTACAGCCGGCAGCATCGCTACCGCAAGCTGCTGGTGGCGCCGTCGAGCCTACGCTCGGGCATCACCCAGCTCATCGAGCGCGAGGCGAAATCGGGCGGCCGCATCGCCATCAAGGTCAACAACCTCATCGACCCGGACATCATCGATGCCCTTTACTCGGCGTCTCAGGCGGGCGCGGAGATCGACCTCGTCGTCCGGAGCATGTGCTCGCTGCGGCCCGGCGTCCCAGGACTCTCGGAGAGGATCAGGGTGCGTTCGGTCGTCGGCCGCTTCCTCGAGCACTCGCGCATCTTCCGCTTTGGCGGCGGCGCCCAGCCGGATTACTACCTCGGTTCCTCCGACATCATGCAGCGCAACCTGGACCGCCGCGTCGAGGCGGTGGTCCCGGTCACCGATCTGAAGCTGTGCGCCCGCCTTGCCGAGATCTTCGAGATCGAGCTCGCCGACGACGTTCTCGCGTGGCGGTTGGGAGCGGACGGCTCGTGGGAGAAGGTGCCTACAGAAAGTGGACTCAACGCCCACAAGCGCTTTCAGGAGCTGGCCCTGGAACGCGCGCGTGGCAACGGAGTGGTAAGTCTTATAAAACATGCTTGAACGAGAGGTGAAGCTCGGGGCCGGCCCGGCGTTTCACCTCCCCGACCTCAACGGAGTCGTCGACGGCGTGACCGTCACCCCGCCCGAAGTCGTCCGGCTCAAGACGGTCTACTACGACACCTTTGACCTCCGACTTGCGCGCTGGGGCGTCTCGCTGCGTCACCGCGCCGGAGAGGGTTGGACGCTAAAGCTCGCCCCCTCCCCCCAACGGGGGGAGGGCTGGGGAGAGGGGCGTGAGCAGGCCGGGATGCTGGAAAGGGATGAGATCACCTTTCAGGATGGGACGAAGAAGCCCCCGCCGGCCGCGCTGGCGCTGGTGCGCGCTTACGTGCGCAAGTCCGAGCTGGTGCCGGTCGCCCGACTGTCGACGCAGCGCCGGCGGGTCCGGCTGGTCGGCGCCGACGGCAATCGGGTCGCGGAGGTCGTCGACGACGAGGTCTCGGTGCGTGACGGCCGCCGCGTCGCGGCCCGATTTCGCGAGATCGAGATCGAGGTCGCGGGCGCCGACGGCAACGCAGCCATCGTGTCGCCGCTAGTCGAGCGCCTGCGCGCCGCCGGGGCCGGAGCTCCGGACCCGACTCCCAAACACATCCGGGCCCTTGGCCCGCGCGCCATGGAGCCTCCGGAGGTCGCCTCGCTTCCGGTCACGCCCGACTCGCCCGCGCGGGACGTCATCCGGAGCGTGCTCGCCGAAGCAGTCGCCGCGATCCTGCGCAACGACCCGCTGGTCCGATTGGGCACCGATCCCGAAGGCGTGCACCAGGAGCGCGTGGCGACGCGCAAGCTGAGGTCGCACCTGCGCACGTTCGGCCCGTTGCTCGAACCTGAGTGGTCCGAGCCGCTGAGGTCGGAGCTCGGCTGGCTCGCGTTGGCGCTGGGCGCAGTTCGCGATCGAGAGGTGCTGCTGGAGCGGCTGCGCGAGCGGGCTCAGTCGCTGCCTGCCGGCGACTCGAGGCCGGCCGCAGCCCTGTTGCACATCCTCGAGCTCGAAATCGAATCGCTACGGAAGAAGCTGTACGCCGACCTCGACTCCACGCGCTACATCGACGTGCTGGAGCAGCTGGTCGATGCGGCGCATTCGCCGAAGTGCACGCTGGAGGCAGACCAGCCGGCATCCGCGATGCTCCCTCCGCTGGCTACCGGTCCGTGGCGCCGCCTTCGCAGCGCGGTCCGGCAGCTGCCCGAGCAGCCCACGGACCCCCAGCTGCACCGCATCCGCATCCTCGCCAAGCGCGCCCGGTATGCGGCCGAGGCGGTCGCCCCTGTGGTCGGACCTGGCGCCACGGCATTTGCCAAAGCCGCCGCCAGGCTGCAAACAAACCTCGGCGAGCACCAGGACAGCGTCACCGCGCAGGCCTGGCTGCGAGCCGTGCGTGTGACGGGACGGCGCGCGTTCGTGGCCGGCCAGCTGATTGCGCTGGAACACATCGCCGCGCAGAAAGCTCGCAAGGAGTGGATGAAGGTCTGGCAGGCCCTCGACCGCAGGCCCATGCGCAAGTGGATGCCAAGAACCGCCGACGACCCCACACCGGCGTGAGCGTTTTTTATTTCGTCCGCCATGCCAAGGCCGGCAGCCGGAGCCACTGGCGGGGAGACGATCGCCTTCGTCCTATCGGCAAGAAGGGCGCGAAGCAGGCGGAGGGGCTCATCGACATTTTCAAGCCGTTCGAGATCTCTGCGATCTACTCGAGCCCTTACCTCCGGTGCGTGCAGACCGTGGAGCCGCTCGCACGCGACCGAGGCCTGGAAGTGCGGGAGGCGGCCGCGCTGGCGGAGGGCCGGGGGCTGCGCGGCGCGTTCGAGTTCATGGCCGATCCGAAGCTCGATGACGTCGTCCTGAGCACGCATGGAGATGTGGTCTGGGAGCTCGTCGAAGACCTCGTCAGGCGCCGCGTGATCAAGCCGGGCGAGGGCGGGTACGAGAAGGGCTCGACCTGGGTGGTCGAGGTGCGCGACGGCAAGCCGGTGCGGGCGCTCTTCATCCCGGCCCCGTGACCCATTTCGCCTCTCATGCGCCAAACGTGCGCATGCGGGCATCCGGACACGCACGGTTGGATCCAAACGTGCGGAATCTGCAAAGAAACATCGGTTAGCCTCTAAGCGTGACCGTCACGCTCCGGGGCGCCTCCCTCGACGAGGAGCAGGTCGTGGCGGTGGCGCGTCATGGAGAGAAGGTCGCGCTGTCCGCCGCGGCCCGGGCCAAGATGGAGCAGAGCCGCGCGCGGGTGCATCGGGCGGCGCAGTCGCGCGAGCCCGTTTACGGCGTTTCGACCGGGTTCGGCGCTCTCGCCGGCACCCGTGTAGCGCCACTCCGCCAGCCTGAGCTTCAGCTCGCGCTCATCCGTTCCCACGCGGCGGGAGTCGGTCCCCCAGTCGACGTGGAAGTGGTGCGGGCCACGATGCTGCTGAGGGCGCGCACCCTTGCGATGGGCTTTTCAGGCGTGCGGCCGGCCGTGGCCGAAGCACTGATTGCGGCATTGAACGCGCAGATCACCCCGGTGGTGCCGCGGTACGGCTCGGTCGGATGCAGCGGCGACCTCGCCCCTCTTGCTCACATCGCGCTGGCCCTTGTCGGCGAAGGCGACGTGATCAGCGCCGACGGCGCGACCCAACCTGCGATGCCGGCACTGAAAGCGGCGAAGCTCAAGCCCTTGAAGCTCGAGACCAAAGAAGGCCTCTCGCTGATCAACGGCACGGACGGCATGTTGGGCATGCTGGCCATCGCGTGCCATGACGCCGAGCTCTCCTTTCGGGTCGCCGACATTACCGCGGCGATGTCTGCTGAGGCGCTCCTGGGCACCGACCGTCCGTTTCAGCCCCACCTGCACCAGATCCGTCCCCATCCCGGGCAGGTCGCCAGCGCCGCCAACCTCGCACGGGTGATGCGCGGGTCGGGCATCGTCGCGTCACATCGGCACTCCGCGCATGCGGTGCAGGACTCCTATTCGGTGCGGTGCAGCCCACAGGTCGCGGGGGCGGCGCGGGACACGCTCGACTTCGCCCGCAGGACGTCAGCGGTCGAGCTCGCCTCCGCGATTGACAACCCCGTGGTCCTGGAAAACGGCGAGGTGGAGTCGAACGGCAACTTTCACGGCGAGCCGCTGGCGTTCGCCGCCGATTTCCTGGCCATCGCCGCCGCCGAGGTGGGCGCCATCGCCGAACGCCGCGTCGACCGCCTCCTCGACCCTCACCGCTCCGAAGGCCTGCCGCCTTTCCTCGCGCAGGAGCCGGGCGTCAACTCCGGCCTCATGGTCGCCCAGTACACCGCGGCCTCGCTGGTGGCCGAGAACCGCCGCCTCGCCGCGCCGGCGAGCGTGGACTCGGTGCCCACCTCGGGCATGCAGGAAGACCATGTGTCGATGGGTTGGGGCGCGGCGCTGAAGCTGCGCACTGTGCTCGACAACCTCACCAGCATCCTGGCCGTCGAGCTCGTGGCGGCCGCTCGTGCTCTCGATTTGCGCGCGCCGCTGGTGCCGGCGCCTGCGACTGCGGCGGTTCGCGACGTTGTGCGCAAGCACATCGCCGGCGTGGGTCCGGACCGCGTGCTCGCGCCCGAGCTGGCCGCGGCTGAAGCCCTGATCCGAAGCGGCGCCGTCGTGGCCGCCGCCCAGGCCGTCACAGGCCGATTGAAATGAGCTCGTCGCGCGTCGTCCGCGCGCCGCGGGGAGCCGAGTTGAGCTGTCTTGGATGGACGCAGGAGAGCGCGATGCGGATGCTGATGAACAACCTCGATCCGGAGGTGGCCGAGCGGCCCGCGGACCTTGTCGTCTACGGCGGGACGGGCCGAGCTGCGCGTTCATGGGAGGCGTTCGACGCCATCGTCCGCGAGCTGAAACGGCTTCGAGGCGACCAGACCCTCCTCGTCCAGTCGGGCAAGCCGGTCGGCGTTTTCGACACGCACGAGTGGGCGCCGCGTGTGCTCATCGCCAACTCGCTGCTCGTGCCCGAGTGGGCGACGTGGGATGAGTTCCGGCGCCTTGAGGCGCTCGGACTGACCATGTACGGGCAGATGACCGCGGGGTCGTGGATCTACATCGGCACCCAGGGCATCCTCCAGGGCACCTATGAAACTTTCGCCGCGGTCGCGCGCAAGCGCTTCGGCGGCTCGCTGGCCGGCACGATCACGCTGACCGCGGGCCTGGGCGGCATGGGCGGCGCCCAGCCGCTCGCCATCACCCTCAACGGGGGCGTGGCGATCTGCGTGGAGGCCGATGCGGAGAGAATCCAGCGCCGCATCGACCATGGCTACCTCGACGTGCGCGCAGTTGACCTCGAGGACGCGCTGCGCCTGGCCGTCGAAGCCAAGACGAAGAAGCGCGCCCTTTCGATCGGGCTGCACGGTAATGCCGCAGAGGTGCTGCCCGCGTTGGCCGCGCGCGGCTTCGACGTGGACGTTGTCACCGACCAGACCTCTGCGCACGATCCGCTCAGCTACATCCCCGCGGGCGTCCGCGCGGAAGACGCCCAGGAGCTGCGCCTCGACGATCCGGACGGATATGTGCGTCGCGCCCGCGAAAGCATGGCGCGCCACGTCGACGCGATGATCGACTTCCTCGACCACGGTGCCGAGGTCTTCGACTACGGCAACAGCCTTCGCGCGGAGGCGAAGCTGGGCGGGAACACGCGGTCGTTCGAGTTTCCGGGCTTCGTCCCCGCATACATCCGGCCCCTGTTCTGCGAAGGCAAGGGCCCGTTCCGATGGGTGGCGCTCTCGGGTGACCCCGAGGACATCGCTGTCACCGACCGCGCCATGATCGAGGAGTTCTCCTCCGACGCCGCCCTGGTGCGCTGGATCGAGGCCGCGCGCGAGAAGGTCAAGTTCCAGGGCTTGCCGGCACGCATCTGCTGGCTCGGCTACGGCGAGCGGGCCCGCGCGGGCCTGCGCTTCAACGAGCTCGTTCGAAGTGGCGCCGTGAAGGCACCGATCGTGATCGGCCGCGACCACCTCGACTCGGGCTCGGTGGCATCGCCCTATCGGGAGACCGAGGCGATGCTGGACGGCTCCGACGCCATCGCCGACTGGCCGATCCTGAACGCGCTGCTCAACACGTCCAGCGGGGCCTCGTGGGTGAGCGTCCACCATGGCGGTGGCGTGGGCATCGGCCGCTCGATCCACGCCGGGATGGTGGTGGTCGCGGACGGCACCGCGGAGGCGGCGCGCAAGCTCGAAAGAGTGCTCACCAATGACCCCGGCACGGGCGTCATGCGGCACGCCGACGCCGGCTATGAGCGCGCGATCGAGGTGGCCCGCGACCGCGGCGTCCACATACCTATGCAGTGAACGGATCGGGTCTGTGGTACGCCGACCAGGCCTGGATCGGCCACCGCGCCGACGACGTCTTGATCGAGGTCGAGGGCGGCCGCATCAAGAGCGTGAGCGAGGGAGTCGCGGCGCCGGCCGACGCCGTGCGGCTCGACGGCTGGACGATCCCCGGCCTCGCTAACGTTCACAGCCACGCGTTCCAGCGATCTCTGCGCGGGACCACGGAATCGGGTGGCGGCGACTTCTGGGAGTGGCGTCGCGAGATGTATCGAGCGGCTGAGGGTTGGGACCCGGCCACGTACGCGAAGGAGGCGAGAGTTGTCTTCCAGGAGATGGTGGCGGCCGGGATCACGGCGGTGGGCGAGTTTCATTATCTGCACGAGCACGGCAACGGCCTGGGCGAGGCGTTGCTCGATGCTGCTCGCGCGGTAGGGATGCGAATCACTCTGCTCGATGCGTGTTATCTGCGCGGCGGGCTCGACCGATCGCTGGAAGGCGTCCAGCAGACGTTCTCAGACGGCGATGCAGATAGGTGGGCGGCGCGCGTCGATGAGTTGCAAGACGGCGAGGGGGTTCGCATCGGGGCGGCGATCCACAGTGTCCGCGCGGTCGATCCGCAATCCATGCGCACCGTTGCCGGCTGGGCCCGCGATCGCAATGCTCCACTTCACATCCACCTCGCGGAGCAGGCAGCCGAGGTGGAGGAATGCCTGGCGGCCGAAGGCTGCACGCCCGCCCAACTCCTGGAACGCGAAGGCATACTCGGGCCCGATCTGACCGCCGTGCACGCAATCCACGTCAATGACGACGACATCGCGCTCCTCGGCCGCCATCACGTCTCAGTCTGCGCATGCACGACGACAGAGCGTGACCTTGGCGATCGTGCTGGTCCGCTTCGCGGTCTAGCGGAGGCCGGCAGCCCGATGTGTGTGGGCAGCGACTCCAACGCGGTCATCGATCTCCTCGAGGAGGCACGGGGGCTGGAGCTCGACCAGCGGCGCGCCACTGGTCGCCGGGTCCTGCACTCACCCGAGGATCTGTTTCGGGCGTCCACGGTCGAAGGCATGCGCGCGCTCGGCTGGGATGCGGGCGAGCTGAAACCCGGTTTGTTGGCCGACTTCATCACGCTCGGCCAGCGGCCTCCGGTCCTGTGGCGGCAGCTCGACCTCGGATATCTCATGTTTTGTTGCTCCGCCCGCGACGTGACCAACGTGGTCATCGGCGGCAAAACGGTCCTGTCGAAATGAAGCGTCTGCACAACATCGGCCGTCTCTTCACAGGCACGCAGGTCGGCGTGATCCAGAAAGCGGCCGTGATCTGCGACGACGACGAGCACATCGCGTGGTGCGGGCGCGAGGGCGAGGAGCCGCGCGACCTGCTCGGCTACGTCGCGCACGACGAAGACTGCGGCGGCGGGCTCATGACGGCCGGGCTCGTCGACGCGCACACCCACCCCGTGTATGCGGGAAATCGGATGGCCGAGGTCGCCATGCGCTCGGCGGGCGCGTCGTATGAGGAGGTGGCGAAGGCCGGCGGAGGCATCGTCGCCACCGTCAAGGCCACGCGAGCAGCCACGCCCGAAGCTCTCGAACAAGCGACGGCCAAGCGGCTCCGGCGTTGGCTCGAGGGCGGCGCCACCACCGTCGAGGCGAAGACCGGCTATCACCTCGACCGTGAGGGCGAGCTCGAGGCGACGCGCATCCTCAAGCGCCTCAGCGAACGCAACGACCTGCCTCGAATCGAGCCCACATTCCTGGCGGCCCATGCCATACCACCTGATCGCGGCACCAGGCTTGGTTCGTACGCAAAGAAGGTGGCGGGCTGGTGCGCCGATGCGCGTGTCGCGGGAGCGCGGTTCTGCGACGTGTTCTGCGACCGCGGCTACTTCTCCGTCTCACAGTCGCGCCGCATCCTCAAAGCGGCTCTGGAAGCGCAGCTCATCCCACGGCTGCACGCCGACGAGCTGGCGCGCACTGGCGGTGCCCGACTCGCGGCCGAGCTGCACGCCGCGTCGGCCGACCACCTGCTCTGCGCGAACCGCGGCGATGCCGTCGCGTTGGCTCGAGCTGGAGTTGTGGCCACGCTCGCTCCGGCCACGGCGCTGTCGATTGGGAAGCTGCCGCCGATCAAAGACTTGATTGCGGCGGGAGTGGTCATCGCGCTGGGAACCGATCACAATCCAGGTACGAGCGGGATCACGAGCATGAGCTTGGTGGTGGCGATGGCCGTGGCCGTCTTCAAGATGTCTGTCGAGCGGGCCCTGGTGGCGGCTACGGTCGGCAGCGCGCTCTCCGTCGCACGGTCGGACCGGGGCGCCGTCGCCAAATCGATGCTGGCCGACCTGGTGCTCTGGGACGCCGACCACGAGGGGGCGTTCGCGTGGGCCTATGGTCTCCGGCCGCTCCGAGTTTGGCGGGGCGGAGCGCAAGTTTTGAGATGACTACCGTTGCAAGTCACGTGCAATTAGCGTACAAGTGGGCTACAAATGACCGCTGCGCTCACAAAACCTAACAACCTACCGCGGTCGAAATGGAGGAAAGGGACTAGTGGCTAAGTGGAATCCCCTGGCGTTAAAGCTCGTGATGTGGCTGATGGGTATCTTGATAGCGGCCGGTTCTGCGGCCGGGTTCATTGGTGGCAGTTTCTTCCAGTTCGACCAGAGCTTCGGCGTGACGGCTTCGGTGGCCGGGATCGCGTTCGGAGCCGGGCTGATGATCGCGGGCTTCGACCCGATCGCCAACGTGAGCTGGGTTCGGGCGTTGATCATCTACGCGATCCTTCAAATCGTCTACCAACTGTTCGCGTGGATCTCGATTGGGCGCTTTGACCTGATCCCGTTCGTGATTGCGATCATCGCCGGAGCCCTGCTGGTCGTGCTGTATCCGAACAAGCCGGAGCTCTGGATGGCCGGCACGTTGAAGATGCCCAGCGGAATGGGCGGAGGAATGGCCCGCTCGAAGATGTAGTTCGTCAGCTCAACCGAGGGGCAGCACCCGCTGCCCCTTTTTTATGTCCGCATGGTGTGAAGACAGTGCGCGTTAGACGGCCTGGCGGAGCCAGGCCTACTGGCCACGATGGCAGTGTCTTATGGGGGTGAAGCACATGCAGCTGATCAGGGCGTCCGAGCAAGTCCCGTCTGGCTCCAAACCTCCTTCGGGCGGCCGGTTTCACGGCCGCGCATCGCAGCACGCGCTGTACGACACGGACGCGAGGACACGGGTCAGCTTTGTCCATTTCGAAGCGGGCGCCCACACGATGTGGCATACGCACTCGGGCGGCCAGGTGCTTCATATCGTCGAGGGCAGTGCGCGTGTGCGACCCTGGGGCGACAAGACACATGAGCTCGCCGCCGGCGATACGGCCGTAGCACCGCCTGGCGAGAAGCACTGGCATGGGGCGTCGCTCGACGCCGCGATGACTCAGCTCACGATTACAAGCGGCGACGTAACCTGGCTGGAAGACGTATGAGGAAAAACCTGCCGGTTTTCCCTCATCGGCGGGCCGGCTTGGCCGGCGCGCCTGCGCTCTTTCCCGATGGTCGGATTTTCTGAATGTTTCTCCATGCCACGTAGGCGTGAGGGCAGGACGCGGGTAGACGGCCTGGCATGGCCAGGCCTGCTAGCGACGTAAGAGTCAGGTCGTGCCCGGTTCGTCCCCGCTGACGATCCACCGGCCGCCGCCGCCGGCAGCAACGAGGTCGTCTGCGGCCCGAGGACCCCACGACCCCACGGGGTAGACCTCCGGGTGGCCCTCAGCCTCCCAGGCCTTGATCAGCGGATCGACGATCTCCCACTGCAGCTCGATCTCCTCCGCGCCAGGAAAGGCCGAGTGGCCGCCGGCCAAAACCTCTGAGAGCACATTTTCGTAGGCGTCCGGCAGTGGGGCGCGTGTGAGCTTCGCGTAGTCGAGCCGCATGCCCGCGGGTACGAGCTCGAATTTCGGCCCCGGCCGCTTGGCGCCGATCCGCAACGTGATCCCCTCGTCGGGCTGGACCCGAATCACGATCAGCGTTGGGATTCCACGCTGGCGGCGGCCGCCGATGCGAAGCAGAGGAGCGTCGCGCAGCTTGATCACGACTTCGGTGGCGCGGCGCCGCAGTGCCTTGCCGGTGCGTACGAAAATCGGCACTCCATCCCAGCGCCAGTTCTCGATCGACACCCGCGCGGCTGCATATGTCTCCCGCCGGGACTCGGGCGCGACGCCGGGCTCGTCGAGGTAGCCCTCGTACTGGCCCCGCACCGCCGAAGTCACGTCCAGCGGTGACATTGCGCGCAGGGCTGCGCGCTTGGCCCGGCGAACATAATCGGGATCGAAGGTGGTCGGCGGCTCCATCGTCACCAGCGCGAGCAGCTGGAGGACGTGGTTCTGAAAGATGTCACGCACGGCCCCGGTCTGGTCGTAATAGCCCGCCCGCTGCCGGATGCCCTCCTCTTCGGCAACTGTGATCTGGATCGTCTCGACGAGGTTGCGATTCCAGACAGGCTCGAAGAGGGAGTTCGAGAAGCGAAAAGCGAGCACGTTCTGAACCGTGTCCTTGGCGAGGTAGTGGTCGATGCGGTAGACCTGTGATTCGTCGAAGGCCGTCGCGAGCTGGGCGTTGAGCTTCCGGGCTGACTTCAGGTCGAAGCCCAGGGGTTTTTCGAGGACTACGCGGCGCGAGGGGTCACCCTTGGTCACCATCGCCGAGTTGGCGATCGCCACCAGGATGGGGCTGAACGTCTCTGGTGGAGTGGCCAGGTAGAAGATGACGACAGGGGTGCCCGTGATAAGCGCGTTGACCGGGGCGAAGGTCGCCGGGTCCGCGTAGTCGAGCGTCACCCATTCGGCGGAGGCCGCCAGGACAGGACTGCCGCTGGCCTCCTTCACCAGCTCGCGGAACTGATCGTTCGTGGAGTGGCTGCGCCCGGCGCCGATCACGCGGAGCGTGGTCCCCTCGCGAGTTACGAGTGCTCCCAATGCGGGCAGGATCTTGCGTCGCGCAAGGTCGCCCGAGGCGCCGAAGATCACCAGATCGACGCCCGCACCCACTTAGTGCAGCGCCCTCGAGGTCACTTGCCGGTGGACTGTCCTAGGCGGCCGGGCGCCTCTGGCGCTGAAGCCTACGTCGCCTCCTGCGCGCGTTCGGTCACGCATCTACGCGATGCGTTCCCTCACGTGCTCGTCGTCTCCTTGGCTCCGGCCGCCGATGCCAGCCACCGTCTGCGTACCTCGAGGCGCACTGCACTGGGAATGCTAGTGACTCAGGGCTGGTCGGCGACGACCTCGGTGCCGGCGATCTCGTCGTGGACCGCGCGCAACCGCAGCGCCGCCATCGGCAGCATGAGCAGGCGGATGAGCGCCTGGCCCGGGCTCACCTGCGACCCGTCGACCGACACCACACGCTGGCCGGTGATCATGCCCCCGACGGTGCGCCCGGAGGTGCTCCAGCAAGCGATGTGGTAGCCGGCGGCGACGGCGGCGATCGCAGCCAGTCGCCGGCGCCTGCCGGCGACAAGCGCCACCAATGCGAACAGACCGACGTCGATCGCGGCTGCTGTGGCACGCCGGGTCGGCGCCACCGGCATGCCGGGCGCAGGCTGCCGCCCGCGCTGCCAGAGCAGGTGCAAGCGCATCACGGTGTGATGAAACGGCAGCTGGGTAACCATGTACAGGGGACGAGGCAGCCGTGGCCGGTATCCCTTCAGCGAAGCCGTCAGCCGGCCCTTGCCCGTCTCGATTCGGAAGCGACCACCACGATCCCCAACCCCCAGGCCGCCTTCGATGGGGAGCTCCACACTCGACCGCGTCGTCTTCGCGGGTCCGAAGCGGATGACCTCGAGCGGACCCAGAAACAGCGACGAACCTCGGTGGGTCACGAGTCCCAGTGACAGCTTCGGCACGTCCTGGAAGAAGCTCTCGCGAAGCTCACGACCGGTGACCGGACGCGAGGAGGCCACCGAATCCTCCAGGGTCACGCGGCCGCCGGTCCAACTCGTCACACGAGATATGTTGAGGCGATGGCCAAGCTCGAGTTCGCGGCCGCTGTCGTGATTCAGACATCCCCCGAGCGCGCCTTCGACTACTTCGCCGACTACCACCCAGTGGCCAAGGTGCTCGAGGGCGTGAGCAGGTGGGAGCCGATCGGATCGACCAGCACCGGCATCGGCGCGCGCTTCAATGTGGAGATGGTGGCCATGGGCTTTCCGCTGCGGAACGTTCTGCGGCTGAACCGCTGGCGCCGGCCGCACGAGATCGGCTGGGTGTCGGAGTCGGGGCTGATCAAGCAGGAGGGAGGCTTCACGTTCACGAAGGCGCCGACGGGCGTCCGGGTTGAGCTCCGGATCGCTTACGTGCCGCCGGCTTCCGTGGTCGGCGCGCTCGTCGCCAGGCGCCTCGATTGGGTCGTCAAGCAGCGGCTCGAGCGAGCCCTGGAACGCATCCGGGACACCCTCGAAGCCTCGCCGTCCTAGAGTTAGGTGATCCGCCCGGGAAGTCGCTCGCCAATGCATCGGCCTAGTCGGCCGGGCGCCTACGGCGCTGAAGCCGGCGTCGCCTCCTGCGCGCGCTCGGTCGCGCATCTACGCGATGCGCTCCCTCACGTGCTCGTCGGCTCCTTGGCTCCGGCCGCCGAGGCCGCGCCTTGGCAAGCTTGTTCCCAGGGCGGACCACTCTCTTGCGGTTGAGCCGCGAGGTCCACGCGATCCTGGGCCGAGCCCAGATCGGGATGCTGGCGCTTCGAGCCGCGCGTCTCCCGCTGGTCAACCCGGCCGCCTACAGCTTCGCGGCGGGATCGATCTGGATGACCACGTCTCGGTACGCGGCCAAGAACCTGATGGCGCGGCGCGACCCCCGCGCGGCTTTCTTTGTCGACGGCGGCTCGAGAGCCGTGCTGATGCGGGGCACGCTCGAGGTCTTCGATCCACTATCCCTCTCGAACCAGGTGCGCGCAGCCATCAACGGCCCAGGTCTGTACCTCGGGATGGCCGGGTATGCGCTGCGCAACGTCCCATTCGTCACGGGCTATCTCCTGGACATCGCGCGCCTGCCGCGCGAATGGATGCCGTACAACCGCATCGTGCTCCAGCTGCATCCGAACGATGTCGAGATCATCGACGTCTGGCCGTTCCCGCCCGCGCAAGCCGCCAGGGTCCCGGCGGTGCCGGCGGAGGTGAGCCGCCGGCTGGCGGGTGTGCCGCGCGGCTATGCCTGCTGGTTCGAAGGCGGGGCGCCGGTCATTCAGCCCGCGCTCTGGGAGGTGGACCGTGGCACGGTGATGATGGCGCCCACCGGCGGCCACGCTCGCACTGGATCGCCTGGCGCGCTGGTGGTCGAATCGCATCACAGCTTCCGACCGTCGCTCATGGTCGGCGCCTGCGTCCGCGGAACGTTCGGGAGCGCCGGCGATCGCGCCGCGATCGCCGAGCGGTATGGCATCGACGTCGAGGAGGTGCCGTCCGCCCTCGAGCTGCGCACCGAGCGGGTCACCTCCTGGCGTGGCTTCCAGATCGCCACAGCCGTCCCGCGCTCGGCGCGCCGCCTGCGCGTGGCCGAAGGCCAGTAGATGGCGAAGCCCGCGGCGCCGGGAATGCGGATCCGCCGCTTCGCGGCCGGCGAATGGACCGAAGCGCCCGATGCCGTCGTCACCGAAGAACCGCTCCAGCTCCTCCTCGACGGCGCGCCGCTCGCGGTTGTCATGCGCACCCCGGGCGCGGACATCGAACTCGCCCTCGGCCTGCTGTTCGCGGAGGGCATCATCCGGTCGGCGCGAGACGTGGCCGGACTGCGCATCAGCGCAGAGGCGGGGGAGACCGAGGACCGCATCGAGGTCGAGGCAGTGCTCGTGGAGTCGAATCAAGTCGACGTGCAGCTGGCAACCAAACCGCGACGGAAGCCTGAGCGCTCGATGCTGGCCAGCTCGGCGTGTGGAGTCTGTGGCACCCAGATGATCGAAGACCTTCGCCACGACCTCGCGGTGCTCCCCGGCGGGCCTGGGTTCGATCCGGTCAAGCTGCCAGGCCTCGTCGACAAGCTCCGCTCTGGCCAGGGGGTGTTCGAACGCACCGGCGGTCTCCACGCGGCCGGCCTGTTCGATGCGGATGGCGAGGTCGTCGCGCTGCGGGAGGACATCGGCCGCCACAACGCGGTCGACAAGGTGGTCGGACGGCTGCTCCTCGACGGACGCCTGCCCGCCTCCAGAATGCTGCTCGTCGTCAGCGGACGCGCAGGGTACGAGATCGTCCAGAAGTCGGTCGGGGCGGGCATTCCACTGCTGGCCGCCGTCGGCGCGCCCTCCAGCCTGGCCGTCGCGCTGGCGCGGGAGTTCAACCAGACGCTGGTCGGGTTCCTTCGGGGCGATCGCTTCAACGTCTACTCGGGCGCGGAGCGGCTTACAAAGGGCTGATGTTTCCGCGATAGTTCGGCGCCGCCGAGACGGATATCTTGGCCGCGTGAGACGGGTCGCGCTCGCGATGGGGGTCCTGGTAGTCGCGGTGGCCTGCGGTGGACCAACCCAGTCTTCGACTGCGACGCCGACCCCGCCGGAAGTCGGGATCCACAAGATCCAGCACGTGGTCGTGGTCATGCAGGAGAACCGCAGCTTCGACCACTACTTCGGCCTGTACCCGGGCGCCGATGGCCTGCCGCGGCAAGGCGGCCAGTTCACCGTATGCGTGCCTGACCCGGACAACGGAGGCTGCGTTCGCCCTTACCACGACGCGACGGACAAGAACGGAGGCGGGCCGCACGGCAGCTCCAACGCCAGCGCTGACATCAACAGCGGCAAGATGGATGGCTTCGTCGGGCAGGCGGAAAAGGGAAAGCGAGGCTGCGTCGCGACCGTTGACCCCAGCTGCACCAACTCCGTCAAGACGGACGTCATGGGCTACAAGGACGCGCGCGACATCCCCAACTACTGGGCCTACGCCTCCAACTACGTGCTGCAAGACCACATGTTCCAGCCGAACGCTTCCTGGAGCTTTCCGCAGCATCTCTACCTGGTCTCCGAGTGGTCGGCCAAGTGCAGCGGCAAGGACGATCCGATGAGCTGCACGACCAATATCGACGCTCCCGGCAACCCACTTGTCGGCGGCGCCGGCAAGATCAACGGCGAGGACCAGGCGGCGCGCAACTTCGCGTGGACGTCGCTCACGCACCTGCTCTACAAGCACCAGGTCAGCTGGAGCTACTACGTCGCCGAGGGCCAGACCGCGGACTGCGAGGACGGCGCCGCCGTCTGCCCGTCGAAGGATCAGAGAGTCGGCACGCCCGACATCTGGAACCCGCTCCCCGGCTTCACCGACGTCAGGACCGACGGCCAGGTCGGAAACGTACAGACGATCGACCACTTCTATGCCGACGCCAAGGCCGGCCACCTGCCGGCAGTGAGCTGGATCGCCCCCAACGGAGCGGTGAGCGAACATCCGCCGGGGCTCGTGTCTGCAGGACAGGCTTATGTGACCACGTTGATCGACACGATCATGAGGACCCCGGAGTGGAGCTCGACCGCGATCTTCCTGAGCTGGGACGACTGGGGCGGGTTCTACGACCACGTGGCGCCGCCGGTCGTCGACGGTGCGGGCTATGGCCTGCGAGTGCCGGGGATCGTGATCAGCCCCTACGCCCGGCAGGGATTCATCGACCACCAGATCCTGAGTCAGGACGCCTACGTGAAGTTCATCGAGGATGCGTTCCTCGGCGGGGCTCGGCTCGATCCGAAGACGGACGGCCGCCCCGACTCGCGGCCTGACGTGCGCGAAAACAATCCGGCGCTGGGCAATCTGCTGTCCGATTTCGAATTCAACCAGCCGCCGCGGGCGCCCGTGGTTCTCGATCCGAACCCGGCGCCCGGCCCCGCCTCCACGATCTAGCATCCCTTTCGTGCTTTCGGTTCTGGCCGCACGCCCGGGCGTCCGCGCGGCTGTAATCGCGTCGTACATCCTGGTCGTCGAGTGGGCGCGCGCCTTGATCTCGACAGCGCCGCACGCCGCCGCCGCGGTGCTCGTCCTCGGCGGTTTCGCCCTCGTGCTGGCCGGTGCAGGCTGGCCGGCCGACCGCCTCGGCCTGGGCACGGCTCACCTCGGCCTCAGGATCCTCGGTGGCTTGGCGCTGGCCGCTGTCCTGCTCCTGCCGGCAGCCGCGCGGGCGAGCGCGGCGCCGATCCTGCCCGCCTTCCTTGCGCTGCCGGCGATCGTGGTTTCGATCGGCGAGGAGATCGCGTTTCGCGGCGCGCTCTATGCGGCGCTCGAGGACCTTGGCGGCGCGCCGGTAGCGATCATCGGCAGCACTGGGTTGTGGACCGCGGCCCACGCGCTCTCGCACCCGCTCCAGTTTCTAGTCGCCGTCGCCGCCGCCGGCCTCTTGCTGGCGTTGTGGCGGTGGGCCTGCAAAGACCTGGTCGGTCCGATCGTCGGCCACGTCATCGCGGACATCGCCCTGTGAGGCGCCTGGGGCTGCTCGCATCGGCGGCGGTGATCTACCTGCTCGCGGCGTGGATGGTGGCGCCCGGCTTCTATGACGGGTTCACCCCCCAGCAGCCGTACAACTGGGTCTGCCCGCCGCCTCAGGCCGGCTCGAACCTCACGCCGAGCTCGGGCCACCAGGTGATCAAAGTAGTGGGCGGGATCAGCGACGCGAACTCCGCGTTCACGAACCCGGACATCCAGGTGGTGCTCGGCTTCAATTTCGGGGTCTTCGACTCGACGGGGAAGACTCAGATCACAGTCGACATCAAGCCGGTGAGCCCGTGCCCCAAGCCGTCCGGCATCACCTTTGCGACCAACACGTACCACATCACGGCCGACGCCGAGCTGGTCAAGAAGGCCAGTCTCGTGATGCGCTTCTCCGACCTGATTCCCGCTCCGAGCACGGTGTACTACGCAACTTCTCCGGACGGTCCGTGGACCTCGATCGGCGCGCTGTCTGAGGCTCAGCCGTTCACCATTGACACGACGATCGACAAGTTCGGCTACTACGCCGCCGGCTACCCTTCGAGCGCCGTCTCGCGCACCAACCCGGGGAGCAGCCAGATTCTGCCCATCGCGATCGCGGTGTTGATCATCGCGGTGATCGTCGCCGGCTTCCCGCTTGCGATCATTCGCCGCCGGCGCGCGCCCGACTCCGGAGATGAAGACGACTCCGAGCCGTGAGCCCATCGGCACTCGTGATTCTCAATCGCGCCTCCGGCACCGGACACCCGGCTGAGCTTGCGGAGCAGCTCGGGATCGCGCTCCGGTCGGGATACGGCGCGTCCCTGGAGGTGGAGACCGCTGTCGTCGAGGACCATCCCGAGGCGCGATCGGCAGCGGCGCAACATGTCATCGCGGCGGCGCGGCCCTTGCTGGTCGTGGCCGCCGGCGGCGGCGGAACGCTGAGGGCGGTCGTGGAGGGAGTGCTGGAGGCATTTCCAGCCGCTCCTCCAGGTCCCGAGGTGGTCAGGCTGGCGGCGCTAAGGATGGGATCGGGCAATGTGGTCGCGCGAACGCTCGGCATTCCGCGCGATCCGGTCACAGCCGCGCGCCAGGTGGGCGAGGGCCTCGCGAGGAACGTCACCAGGCCGTGCGGCGTGCTTCGGTGCACCCATGGCCTGCCAGGCGGCGGCACCGCGGTGCGGCACGCCGTCACGATGTGCGGCCTGGGGCAGTGGGGCTTGGTGCCGGGCGACATCGCCCGCTGGCGGCAACGACACGCGCAGGGGCGAAAGCGGGCGGCCTCGTGGGTGGGCCTCGAACGGGTCAACGCGCTCGAATACGTGATGTTCGGCTCGGCGCGGATGTTGGCCGGCACGCTGTCAGGATCTCGCTGTGAGCTGGTCGAGATAGATGGCGCGCGCCAGATGCGACTGCTGGCCGCGGTCGCTTTGAACCTGCCCTTGCCGCCGCTGCCGGATCCAGGCGTGGCCATGGGGGACGAAGCCATCGGCCTCACCGTCGTGCCGCGGCTGGGCCGTCCGTTCCGGCGCCGCCTCCAGGCAGGCGAGTCGTTCACCCTCCGTCTGCTCGACCGGGACTCGGTCGAGTTCTTCCTCGACGAAGACCCGGAGCGCGCCACCGGATGGCTGAAGCTCGACGTGGCCGGTGCGCTCGCGTTTGTTCCGGGTCAGAGCGCTTGACGATCCAGGTCGCGATCGTCGGCATCGACGGGAGCGGCAAGAGCACGCTCGCCGCGTCGCTCGCGGCGGTGATCGCAGCCGAGCAAGGGCTCGTGGCAGGCTCCGCCGTCGCTGACGAGTTGTGGATTCGATCCCCTGACATCGACCTGGCCGGTCCGGGCTTTCATCCTCACGGCTACGCCATCGCAGCTCGGCTGAATCGCCTGTTCCGAAGGCTTTCGCGGCTGGTCGTCGAGCACAAGGCGCTCTACCCCGCGGCCAAGGTGTTCCAGATGCTCCTGCAGGACAACGCGGCGGTCAAGCTCTCGAAGCAGTATCACGTCGACGTGATGGTCAGCGACGGCAACCTGTTGCTGTCGGGCGCGGGTCGCGCGTCCAATTACCGCGGGCCTGCCGACGACCCACCCTCGGTCGACGACATCGACCACGCATTCCAGCACCTGCTGCAGGGCACCCGCCTGGGTCCGGAGAGCCGCCGTCATCTTCCCAACCTCGCGACGGCGGAAGCACTTGCGGTCACCGCGCGGGTGGCGCGCTGGCAGGGAGTCTGGATTCCGGATCAGGCCGTCTTCCTCGACCTGACGCCCGACGCCGCGGTGGATCGAGTCACGGCTCGCGGCGCCAAGGTCGATCGCCACGAAAACCCCGCCGATCTTGCTACGGCGCGCGATGGCTACAAGCGCGTGCTCGATGTGATGAGGCGAAACAAAGGGGCGGGGTCGGTGCACGTGATCGAGGTGGGTTCGATGCGGCCAGGTGCGGTGCTTGCGGCCGCCGCCCAGGCGCTCGCGCCAACCTTGCCCGCGGCCTCGAGCAGCTCAGCGCGGGCCGGGGCGCTGCACGAAGCGATCGGGCGCCGCAGCGTGACCAGGCGCGTGCTCAGTTTCGCCTATCTGGGACGTTACCTCGTACGCCACTTCTTTGACGGCGCGTGGCGCGAACCGCTGTTTCCGCTGAGCGCGCCGGGGCGCGCATTCCTGAGCGAGGGCTATTCGGCCGGAGTCATGCGGTACATCTACGACCAGCCCCTTCATTCCTCGCTCATGGATCGGGCGTTCTATCGGTATCCGCTTCACCGCGCGGTGCGGGACCGGCTCGCCATCCTCGAGCGAAGAATCGAGATGGAGCTGCGCGCCCGCCTGTCCGCTGGAACAGAGGTGCGAATCTTCACCGCGCCTAGCGGTTTCGCCTACGACCTGCTCCGTCCGCTGGCGAGGCTGGCGGCGGCGAGTCCCGAGCTTGCCCGCCGAGTGGTGCTCGTGGCCGCCGACTTGGACCCGGCGGGCAACCTGGGCCCCGAATTGACCGCAGCCGCGGAGCGCATCGGTATCCGGTTCACGTTCGTTCGCGGCGATTTGACCGCTTCCGCCCTGCGCACCGAGTGCGAGCGGCACGGGCCTTTCGATGTCGAGTTGTTCGTGGGGCTTTCCTCGTGGCTGCCCAAGCTGCCGATGCTCGAGCACCTGCGCTGGCTCCGCGCAAACCTGCGATCGGATGGCCTTCTGGTGACCGATTGCTTCACGCCGGCCGCCTACGCCGTCGGCGGCGCCGCCATGGGCTACCGGGCCAACTATTACCCGCCCGCGGTGATGCGCACGCTGCTGGACTACTGCGGATTCGACGGCCTCCGTGCGGAGGTCGAGTCGGGTCGCGACCGCATCAACCACGTCCTGCTGGCGCCCGTCGAGTCGTGAGCAAGAACGACTCCAAGACCAGCTTGGGGCAGTGGGTCGCTGCATTCGTCCTCACGATCGTCATGGCGATGCTCGCGATCGCGGTTATTTTCCGTCTCGGTCTCTATACGGACTGGAAGGTGTTCATTGCGGCTTTATTCGCCTCGTCCGTGATCGGAACCGTCATCCACGAAGGAGGCCACGTCGTCACGGCGCTGGGGTTCAGGCGGCCCATCGGGGAGGTGCGCCTGGGATCAGGTCCGGTCCTCGTGCACTTTCACTTCCGAGGCGCCATTGTGCGCCTGGGGAGCTGGCCGTTCGGGGGCGGAAAGGTCTGGCTACGCGGGGGTGTGAAGCTCGGGAAGGCGGAAGGGGTCTTCTTCTCAGCGTCGGGCGCTTTGGTGAACGCCCTGGCGGCTGCCAGTGCTTGGGGATTCAGCAGCTGGTCGCCGACCCTGCTGATTGCGTTCTCCAGTGCGAACTGGTTGATGGCAGTTGCCAACCTGGTTCCGGCCGCGGGCGAGCATGGCGAATTGAACGACGGGATGTACATCCTTTTCAGGTTGGGGATCAAGTCACCGCAGAGCAACCCTCAAGTCCTCCAGACGTTCAGCCAAGCGTCAGCCACCATCAAGCTGGCCGATCTCGCGCTCGAGCTCTGGACGGCGAGCGCCGACCAGGCGCTGTCGACCGCCCTCCGCATCGCCGAGGCTGACGGCGCAGCCCAGCTGGGGACCGAGCATCTCCTCGCTGGGGTGCTGGCAGACGAGGACGGTCCCGGCGCTCGCGTCTTGAAGGACATGGGCTTCAGCGGGGATCAGCTGCTCCCGGTCTTGGTCAAAGGCGGCGCCACCGCGCCGCCGACCTGGTCGAGCGAGGCGATCAGGGCGGTCGTGTTGGCAATCGACTTGGCGGATCCAGCAATGGGCCCGGGAACCGGTGAGTTGTGCGCCGGCGTGCTCGGGGCGCCGGCGGGACGTGGATACGCAGTTTTGAGGGAAGCCGATATCACCCTCGGCGGATTCCGCGAGGAGCTCGAACCGCTCCGCCAGCAGGAGCTCCACGTCGGATGCACAAAGGCGATGCACTTCATGTGGCACGTTCGTGCGTCGGCTCGCTTGCAGTCGAAGCGATACGCCGAGGCGCGTGCCGACTTCATCGTCATGACACCCTTGGCGCCGAATCAGCACGATCGAGCGGTGGATTTGAACAACACCGCGTGGACATCACTGCTGTTGGGCAATCCGGCCTGGAGGGCTGACGCCCTGGAGCGGGCACAACAAGCGATCGCGATCGAACCGGACGCACCTTTCATTCGAAGCACCCTCGCCTACGCGCTCCTTGAAAACGGGAAGCCCGTCGAGGCTATTGCCACCCTCGGCAGCTTCGACGACATGAAGACCTCGCCGCAAGGCCGGGCATCAAACCTGTGCGTGCGGGCGATGTCGGAAGCGCGGCTGGGCCAGACGGAGGCTTCAGCGAGTCATCTGCGTGACGTGGAAGCGCTCGATCCGTCGTGCGAGCTGCTCGATCGGGCACGGGCGGAGCTCGCTCTTACTCCTCGTACTTGATCGCTTCGAAAAGCGTGCCGCACTTCCTGCAGCGGTACTGGAGTGTCATCGCCTGAGTGCCGAAGAGCGAGATCACCTTGGCGTCGCGCGCTCCGCAGTGGGGGCATTTTGGAGCGGTGCGCGTTTCAGGCTTCTTTCGACTGGGCGGCAAACCGCTTCTCCTCCAGGCCGCGGAGCATGGCGAAGGTGCGCTCATCGATCGCGCCCACGCGACCCCGGCGCCGGACCGGGTCCCACGTTTTCCAGTCGATCTTGATGTCGGGAGCTTTGGTCTCGAGGCGCTCCTGCAGCCGTGCCTTCAGCTCCTTTGGACCGAGGCTCAGTCGTCCGTCCTTGTACATCTCAGCGGTCTCACCGTCGGGCGGCCCAAACCACTCGATTGCCTCTTGCCAGGCCTGGCGCAGCGGCTCGGCGCTGATGCCTGACCTGAGCCAGCTGCGTCCGTGGAGGAAGTGATAGCGCTCCTCCATAAGCATCTTGCGGAGCCGGTGCTGGAGCACCTCGACCGACCCGTTGACGCAGGACTCGATCATCACGGTCAATGCGGTGTCGAGGATGGCGTTCGCGGCGACGAACTGCGCCCACTCGGTCCAGGGCTCGTCGAAGTATGGAAGGGCGCGCAGGCTGGCCGGGTCGGACTCTCGCTCAGGGCCGCGCGGGTCCTCGCCGAGGGGCTCCAAACACCCGTAGAGGACGCGGCTGTGGCCGAGGTCGTCGAGGCCCATCGCCGCCGCCGCGATGTCCGCCTCCAGGGATGGGGCCCGTGTCGCCCACTCCGCGTATCGCAGGCCGAGCATCTGCTTGTTGTCGGCGATGCTGAGGACCAGGTCGGAGAGGCTCATGTCTCCGAGGTTTCGCCCGGCTGCCACAACGCGATGACGTGGTCCTTGCGCACGATGGTCATCTCGATCCATCGCTCCTCGTCGTAGGTCGCGCGCGCGTACGCGGCCGCGAGGTCGTCATCAGGAGCAACCACGCTGCCCACCTGGTGCAGCGGTTCAGCTCGAGTCTTGCGGGCGTAGACCTCGTACTCGACGGCGTCGCCGCTGACTCGTTTGTAGTTCGTCGTCAAACAGCCAGGCCCCAAGACTCGAGCGCGTCGCGGCCGGCTTCGGTCATGCGGGCGCTCGTCCACGGCGGATCCCACACGACATTGACTCGCACCTCGCGCACGCCGGCCTCGCGCAGCAATCGCTCGCGCACGTCTTCGAGGATGAAATCAGAGGCGGGGCAACCCATCGCTGTGAAGGTGAGGTCGACCTCGACAATGCCATCGCGCTCGGTGATTCCATAGATCACGCCGAGGTCGACGAGATTCACAGGCATCTCTGGGTCCTGCACTTCGGCGAGTGCGCTCCAGAAACGCTGGGTCATGACCCGTTCTTGTGGTGCGTCTTGCGGAACTTGTGGAATTCCTCCTGGAACATCGCGACCATCTCGGCGTTGCGGGGCCCGCGCGCGCGCCAGCGCACCAGCACGTCGTCCCATGTGCTCGGCTGCTTGAAATCCCACAGTTTCGCCTCGGCGTCGAATGCGCATGGGAAGGGATAGTCCAGCTCCCACACGTCCTTGCCGTCCCGCGCCTCTTTGTGCGCCGGAACCTTGATCCCGATCTGTTCGCAGTAGGGCACGACCGTCGAGAGCCACCACTGCCGCAGCTGATCGTTGGTCAGGCCCTTCAGCCGATATTCGAGCTGCGTCGAATGCATCTTCAGGTCGTCGGGAAGGCCGAACCATTCGACGCTGAGCGGGAACATCCAGTCCACTGCGCGCTGCAGCTCATCCTTCGCCGAACCGCCCGAGGCGCTGATGCGCTTCATCCATGTCCGCCCGTTGCGGAGGTGGAAGTTCTCCTCCGCCATCACTTTGTTCAGGCCGCGCTTCCAGGGACCGTAAGAGCACTTGTCGTGGATGTCGCCAAGCAGGCAGAAGCCGGCCTGGTCGTACATCCCGTTGGCGACCACGAGCTCAGTCCAGGTGTCGAGCGGGACGTCGAATGCATAGGGGTACCGAAAGCTCTTCGGGTCGCGGCTGAAGATCAGCTTCTCCTGGTCCTCACCGAGCTCCTCGAGGATGTGGTAGGCGATATGCGCGTGCGCCAGCTCATCCTGGATGATCGCGATGCCGGTCATGAAGGCGTTGATGGACGGCGCCCGCTTGGCGGCCAGGTAGTAAGCGGGGGCGGAGATCAGCTCGGTGTCGCCGGACACTACCAGCGTGTGCTTGAGCTCCCTCAGGTACTCGGGAGTCATCTCCTTGGGGGACTCGATGAGCTCCCCTGACTTGATCGTCTGGTCGAACTCGGCTGCGGTGGGCATCGTCCTTCCATTCTCTGACAACCGGGGCGGGTAAAATCGGGGTTCGCTTCCGGGCCGCCGACGCTTGGCCCGCACTGCGGTGGCTATAGCTCAGCACGGTAGAGCACCAGATTGTGGATCTGGCTGTCGCGGGTTCAAATCCCGCTAGCCACCCCTTCCCGCATTTTGAACCCGATGACACAACCAAATGGGCCCAAAACGCGCGAACAATGACCGGGATGCGACCATCTGTGCCCGGATGGCGGAATCTCGCTAGCTGGTAACGTTCAGCGGTGCGCCCCCTCGTGGTTACGGTGCTGATAGATCTGCCGGCCGATCACCGGTATCACCGCGCAACCCTCGCCGCGCTGGGACATGCGTCGGAGAATCGACGGATTCCCATCGATGTCCGTGTCGTACCCACTGACAAGATTGGTGACGCGTCCTGGCTGGCCGACTCGGGGTCGGCCGTAATCATTGGGCCCGGAAGCCCATACCGCGATCCGGATGCGGCCCACGAGGTCGTGCGGAAAGCGCGCGAGCGGAACATCCCGCTCGTCGGGACTTGAGGTGGATATCAGCACGTGCTGGTCGAGCACGCTCGGAACTTGGCGGGGATAGCTGATGCCGCGCACGCTGAATACGGCCCGGGCGGTACCCCAGTCATAACCCTGCTGGAATGTTCGCTTCAGGACCAAACGATCACGGTCGAGCTCACGCCCGCGTCGCTTCTCGCCACCCTATACGGCACCGAGCGCGCTGTCGAGCACACGACTTGCTCATACGGGCTATCGCCTGAGGTGCAGCACATGGCGGGCGAGCATGGGATGCGCATTGCGGCTACCGACGCCACCGGAGAGGTCCGTGCCATCGAGCGGGTCGACCACCCGTTCTTCCTGGGCACGCTCTACCAACCGCAGCTGCGATCCGTGCCTGGCGCGCCGCACCCGATATTCGTTGGCCTGCTCGATGCCGCGCACGCAACGAGCTAGCTACAGGTCGTCTCGGCTGGCTCCGGTCTCTGCTGAAGCTACCTTAGCCGAGCCGCCCAGCGACCCCCCACGGGTGGGCACCGAATGCTCCTTGGCGACGTCACCAATCACCGCATCCATGAATTGGCGGTACTTGGGGAAGTAGTGATACTCATCGGCAAGCGCTTGCCAGGCTTCCGTAAACGATGGGAACCTGGCGACCTCCTTCATGCCCTCGTGCCACACCTTCCAGGTCCGAGAGTCGATTCTCCCAGACGATTTCAGCCACATCTCCTCCGCACACATGTTGAAGTAGTCGCGGAAGGCTCCCAACACTTCGCCTCGCTCACCTTCAGGAAGTTCCGACAAGCGATATGAACTGCCCGGATGACGGGCAGCAAACGGGAGCCTGTTCATCATTTTGGAATAGCGATCGGTGTACACAAGAAAGATCAAGGTTCGGAATTGATCGCGGACGTGGGTCATCGAAACTACGATCGCGAACGCGCCTACGACCACCGCCGCAATGCTCGAGGCCGCTATCCACTGTTCCGTCGTCATGCGGCGCCAGCACTTGCCGGCCCTGCGGGCCGGCGACCCACGGTGATCGCGGGCGCGCCTTCGGGGGTCGGAAAGGTGAGGACTTGTTCGAGTCCCACTTCACGCAGCAGCGACTGCGCCTCGCCGTCGTCCAGCGCCGCACCGCCGTAGACGCTGGTTTGAAATCGAGCGAGGGCGTCCTTCAATGGGTCGTCATGCAACTTTCCGTGGGCGACCATCAGCCAGCCTCCCGGAACCAGGGCTTTGGCTAAACGCGGTAGCCCGGCTTCGAGTGCGGGCCGCGGAACAAATGGGGCGGGCAGCCACGCCAGCGCATAGGCCTGGTCGTCTTCGAGGCTGGCGACGTCCTGCTGCCGCAGCTCGATGCGGTCGGCGAGCCGAGCCTCATCCACCTGTTGCCGTGCCAGATCGAGGACGCGAGGGAGGACGTCGAGGCCGACGACGCGCAACTCGGGAAAGGTGCGGCAGTATGCCACCGCCATGGCCCCAACCCCCACGCCCACGTCGAGCATCTTTGGGGACTCGCCATCGAACAGGTCGGCGAGACCCTCGAGTGCGGGCAACACGAACATCTTGAATGCAGCAGCTGCCTGCGCGCTGCTGCGACCCTGCGTCAGCAATGCCTCGTCATTCTGGCTCGCCCACGCAGCTGCGCCCGAGAGCATCCCCGCCGCCTGGAGGATATTGGCGGCCGACACTGCAGGGATGTCTACCGGTCCGCTGCTCATCAGCTCTGCCAGCCCAGCGGCGGGGCCGATGCCGCCGGAGGTCTCTGACATCAGCCCCAGTTCGACGAGCACCTGTTGAGCGAGGCGTCTCTGCTCGGGGTCGCGTCGGGGATCATCAGTTAGAGCGACCGCCAGCGCAGCCAGCTGCCAGACACCCTCTTGTAGGCGGCCGACAAGAGTCCCGGCTTCAGCCGCGGTGGCAATCGTCTTGGTCTGCATGGCGAGTCTCCTATCTACGCCGCGGCGAGGACGCGCTCGGCTCTTGGCTTCCGGGTGTGGATCCCGACCACGAGCAGGTAGAGGACCATCGCGGGTTCCGCGATCGCCGGGAGTATGGTCGCATAGCCGTGGATGGCCTTGCCCAAGTCGGGGACAAGGAATGCGGCGAGGAAGTCCACGAGATAGCTGGCTGCAGCCGCGATCAGCACTAAGCCCAGCGCCTTCGGAAACCATCCCGATCTGTAGGCCAGGTATCCCAGCGGCGCCAACCACAGGCCGAAGAAGATCTGGGCGATGAGCAACCCGTAGTGCTGCGCATCTAGAAGGAGCAGCACTAGGGCACTCGAGCCCGCGGCGCCGAAGGCGGCCATGTCGACGGCACCGGTGGCGACGCGCAGGCCTTCAAACTCGAAGAGAGCGCTGAGGCAGGTGATGCCGGTCGCGAGTATGACCAGGACCAGCATCGCCCTGGCCGTGCTCTTGTGCACGTGCTGAAGCAGGACGTAGAGGGCCAGGGCCAGGAAGACGAAGAACGTGCCGTCCAACAGGTCGGCGACGACGCCCATGCGGACGAGTCCGGCGTTCGCGACCACGTTTCCAACCGTGGCGGCTGCGTTGCCGGCGACGTACATCTTGGGTTCCACATAGGCTTCGGCAAAGCCGCCGAAAATGCCGACGAGCAGATACAGAAGGCCGGCGATTCTCGCGAGGCGCTTGGGTGATGACATCCTGGTTGTCTCCTTGAACTAGCTTACGCTGTAAACTTATGGCGTAAGCTTACACATACACCGTAAGCTTGTCAAGAGAGGATCACATGGCCACGCAAACCGAACCGAACGTCAAGCGCCGCGCACCACTCAGCAGGGAGCGCGTGCTGCGCGCCGCCCTCGTTCTTGCCGACGCAGGGGGAATCGACTCCATGTCGATGCGCAAGCTCGGTGAGGAGCTCGGGGTGGAGGCGATGTCGCTCTACAACCACGTCGCCAACAAGGACGACATCCTCGATGGCATCGTCGACATCGTTTTCAGCGAGATCGCGCTGCCGTCCGGTCGAGGTGATTGGAAGCCGGCCATGCGCAAGCGGGCGATCTCGGCCCACGAAGCTCTCCTCCGCCACCCCTGGGCGCCCAGCCTCATGCAGTCGAGGACCAAGCCCGGTCCCGCGACGCTACGCCATCACGACTCGGTGCTGGGACGGCTTCGGACCGCCGGCTTCACGCTGGTCATGGCCGCCCACGCGGTCTCTGTAATCGACGGTTACGTCTATGGCTTCGCGCTGCAGCAGATCAACATTCCGCTCCAATCCCGCGAGCAGGTCGCAGAGGTGGGACAAGACATCCTCCGGCAGATGGCCGGCGAGTACCCGCACCTCGCGGAGATGATCACCGAGCACGCGATGAAGCCCGGTTACGACTATGCGAAGGAATTCGAGTTCGGGCTGGACCTCATACTCGACGGCCTCGAGAGGCTCCGCCCATGAGGGCGGTTGTCTACGACAGGTACGGGCCGCCAGAGGTTCAGCGGCTCGAAGAGGTCGAGCGGCCCGTCCCGAAGGACGACGAAGTGCTGATCAAGATCCACGCCACGACGGTCACCAGGACTGACACCGGCCTGCGCTCAGGCACGCCGTTCATCGTCCGCCTTTTCTTTGGCCTTTTCCGACCGAAGCAGCGGATCCTCGGCACTGAGCTGGCTGGTGAGATCGAAGCAATCGGGGCAGCCGTCACCGAGTTCGGGGTCGGCGACCAGGTCTTCGGCTCGACACCTTCGTTCAGGTCGGGGGCGCACGCGGAGTTCATCTGCATATCGGCGAGCGGTCCGATTGCCTTGAAGCCGGCCGCCATGACCTTCGAGGAAGCTGCGGCGGTAACCGACGGAGTGGTCCTGGCCTTGATGTGCCTGGAAGCGGCCCATGTGGCAAAGGGGCAGCGGATCCTCGTCTACGGAGCATCCGGATCCATCGGCACCGCGGGGGTGCAGCTCGCCAAATACTTCGAAGCCGACATCACCGCGGTGTGCAACACGAAGAACGTCAACCTTGTGAGATCCCTCGGAGCCGGCAAGGTGATCGACTACACACAGGAGGACTTCACGAAGAGTGGCGAAACTTACGACGTCATCTTCGACGCCGTCGGCAAGCATTCGTTCAGCAGGTGCAGAGGCTCACTGAAGCAGGGCGGGGCATATGTTGCAACTGATGGGTTCCAGAATCTTTTCCTGTCACTTTGGACCTCGCGGATCGGAGACAAGAAAGTGCTGTTCCCGATACCACCGCATTACACGAAGAAGAACGTCCTCTTCCTCAAGGAGCTGATCGAGGCTGGGAAGTACCGGGCGGTCATCGACCGGCGCTACCCGTTGGAGCAAGTGGTCGAGGCGACGAGGTACGTCGAAACGCAGCAGAAGACGGGGAACGTCGTCCTGACGGTCGGCGGTCGCTAACCGAATCCGCAGTCCTGGATGACTTTCTCCAGGGCGCTCTGAAGAGCAGCCAGCTCCTGATCGTTGAGCTTCCCGACGAATAGTTCCGAAACCTTGCGCAGGTGAACGGGAGCGGTTTCGATCAGGCGCGCCACGCCGGAATCGGTCAGCTCGACGACCACGCCGCGCGCGTCGCCGTCCGCATTGGCTCGACGGACCAGGCCCTCATCAGCCATCCGGTCGATTCGTCGCGTCATGGCCGACCGCGAGCTGAGAGTGCGTTCCGCGAGCTCGGTCATCCGCAACGCGCCGCCGGCCTCCGCCAGCTGGCCGAGAACGTCGAAATCGCCCAGGTGCAAACCAGTCTTGCTTTCGAGATCCGTCCCGAGCTGGCGCATGAGGCTGGCGTGAGCCCGCAGCAGTGCGCGCCAGGCACCCATTCCGCGCCGGCCCGGCAGCGCATCGGCAACCACCCGGTCGAGGAGACCGGCCACGTCGGGTTTGGAAAGTACTTGCTTGTGCAATAAACTTTGCCTCGACGAGGTATTTGCAGGTGCAAGTATACCGCCAACCACCCCAGGAGGAAATGTGATCACCGAACTCAGGCCACAACTCGACCCGTCCATTACCCGCCGCTTCGGGACCGTGGCGGATGACGCCAGCGTAAAGCGGGCGACGGCTGCCCTCGAAGCGAACGGAATCACGGTGCTCCGGGCGGCGAATCCCGCCGAAGCCCGCCGGATCGTGCTGGATCTCCTCCCCGAGGGCGCCCAGGTGAGTCACGGCGCGTCGCAATCGCTCGAAGTGGCGGGGATCATCGAGGCGGTCGAAAAGTCCGGGCGATACGAGCTCCTCAGGCCGCGGCTTCGGAGCATGGATCGCACGACCCAGGCCGACGAGATCCGCCGCCTGGGCGCGGCCCCCGACGTGATGCTCGGCAGCGTCCACGCCGTCACGGAGACCGGATCGCTGATCGCGGCCTCGATGGGTGGCAGCCAGCTCGGTCCGTACGTCAGCGGCGCAGGGCGGGTCATCCTTGTCGTGGGGACGCAGAAGATCGTTTCCGACCTCGAGGAAGGCCTTCGCCGGGTCAACCAGTACGCCTTCCTGCTCGAGGACGCCCGCGCCCAGCTCGCCTATGGCATCCACAGCGCGGTGAACAAGGTCGTGATCATCAACCGCGAGGTCGTCCCAGGGCGCATCACCGTCGTGTTCGTTGACGAGGTTCTTGGGTTCTAGCCCCAATCAAACGGAGGAACAGGTCATGGCCACTCGAGTCGACACAGCGGAGCGCGAAATCGTCCTCGTCGAGGATGCCCACATCCGCCCGGTGATGGGCAACCAGGTCCTCGAATCCTTGCCGTCGAGGCACATCCCGTACTCGCTCGTGGACCCGTACATCCTCGTCCACGAGGCCGACCTCAAGATCGATCCGAACCAGGAGAGCCAGGACACCACGCACCCGCACCGTGGATTCGACAACCTCTGGTACGCCATCTCAGGGTCATCGAGCACCGGCCACAGCACCGGTCCCGGCGGAGAATTCGAGCGAGCCCGGCTGGACGAGGGATCGCTCCTGTTCATACGCACCGGCCGCGGAGTCTTGCATGCGGAAGGCATCGGCGACGATGAGCGCCGCGAGGGCAAAGCCACCGAGATGCGCGGCCTTCTGTTCTGGGTGAACCTCGCCCGCAAGGACAAGGACGTCGAGCCATACGCGCGGGTCGTGCAGCCGGGCGAGCTGCCCGTCCGCCAAGAAGGCGAGGCCACCATTCGAGTGCTGGTCGGCGAGGGCTCTCCCATCGAGCTCGGGACGCCGGGGCTGATCCTGGACGTCCAGCTGCCCAAAGGCGGAAAGCTGAGCATCCCCGTCCAGGCCGGCTTCAACGGGTTCGTTCACATGCTGGAAGGCGAGGCCGGCTTCGGCGCCAACCGGCTCCGGGCGAAGCGTGGGCAGATTGCGGTTCTCGGACCGGGCGGTGCGCTCGCCGTCGAGGATGCGCAATCGGGGACGCGGTTCGTGCTCATGGCCGGGAAGCCATACGGAGAGCGGCCGATCTACAACGGACCGTACGTGGACTAGCGTCAGCTCCGGCCTTGCGCCGGGCACCCTCCATAGGCATGGCTTGGAAACCGCTGTTTGGCGGGGCCCTTTTTCGAGAGGTCCCGTGTAGATATCACCCTGGGGTTTGATAGGTATGCCTGCAGGAATCCGATTCGGCAGCACCGCCAGCTGGTTTGGGTCACGAAGGGCATCGACTCTGCTCGCGTTGCTCGCCATCTTCACGATGGGGCCGCTGATCCTCCTGTCGACCCTCAGCGTCAACTCGACCTACTCAGCGCTCGCGGATACTTCCAACCACCGGCTTGCCGACGCGAGCGCGCTGGCCGCGGCGTACGTCAATACGCAGATGACCGCGCTGACGGCCCTCGAAGACTCCTACGTGCATCGGCCCTCTCTCATCGCGGCGCTGCAGGATGGCAACCACGTCAACTACGACGCGCCGGCTGTCCTAGCGGTTCTGAAAGATCTCCGCGTCGTGCAGTCAGGCACCTTGCTCGCGGCGATCGTCGACCCCGCAGGCACTTTCTGGAACAACGAAGACCCGGGCCAGCCGAACCTGATCGGGCAGAGCTTCACCGCCCGCGACTGGTACCAGGGCGCGGTCAGAACTGGCAAGGCGTATGTCTCCGTTGCGTTCGCCGCAGCGGCGACGGGTGCGCCGCTGGTAATCGCAATCTCCGATCCGATCAGGGCGGATGGCCGCTACGCGCCCAACGGCACGGTGGTCGGAATTCTGGTGGTCGGCATCCAACTGACGGCCACGCAGGCGCTGTTCTCGAACTTCGCTCGCAATCAAGGTGTGGCGATCGAGGTGACCGACCAGGCCGGCGTGATCGTGGCGCTGAGCGGTGCAGTGCCGACGAAGCTCGTCACTGACAAGAGCGCCGGCGTGGCCGCGGCTCTCAAAGGCAAGCGCACAGTAGATCGGGTCAGCGTGCACGGCGAGGATGACTTCGCCGCCTATTCGCCAGTGTCCGGCGTCGGGTGGACCACGGTGTCGCGCATACCCTCGTCGGTCGCCCTGGCTGATGCCAACCGACTGCGTAGAAACGTGCTCGCCATCACCATCGTCTTGCTGGCCCTGCTGGCCGGAGCCATGGTCATCCTCTACCTGGTCTTCCGCGACGGGCGGGCGATAAACCTGGCCCTGACCGGGGCGAACAGCAGCCTGGAGCAAAGGGTGCGAGTGCGCACCGTCGAGCTCGAAGCCAGTAACCGCGAACTCAAAGCGGCGAACGGTCAAAAGACGACATTCCTGGCGAACATGAGCCACGAGCTGCGGACGCCGCTGAATGCAATCCTTGGGTTCTCCGAGCTGCTGATCGATTCGTCGCGGCAGTTCCCGGAGGCTACGAGGCTAAGGTTCCTCGAGCAGATCCACTCGAGCGGTAAGCACCTGCTCGGGCTCATCAACGACATCCTCGACCTCTCGAAGATAGAAGCGGGACAGATGGAGCTTCGTCTGCAGAAAGTCTCCGTGGACGGGGTCGTCGCTCAGGTGGCAAACACGATCGAGCCGCTGGCTTCGCAAAAACACATACACATCGAGACCGAAGCCGAGAATGCCGGCGAGATCCTCGCCGATGAATCCAAAGTGAGACAGATGGTCCTCAATCTGGTCTCCAACGCGATCAAGTTCTCTCCGGAAGGCGGACGAGTCAGCATCCGAGCCGCTCGAATCGTCGACCGTTTGGAGATAGTCGTCGCCGACAACGGAATTGGAATCGCGAAGGACGATTTGCCGCTGTTGTTCAAAGAATTCCGGCAAGTCGACTCCGGAGCCAACCGAAAGCAGCAGGGTACTGGGCTGGGCCTCACCCTGACGCGAAGTTTTGCCATCCTTCATGGCGGCGACGTTCGGGTTCAAAGTGAGCTCGGCGTGGGCAGCACGTTCACGATCGACCTTCCGATCGAGGCCCGCAGCCCCGGGCGCGTCATGCGGCCCCCCGACCTCGGTTTCGGCGGCAGCGGCGATCCATCGCGCCCGCTTGTGCTTGTCGTCGAGGACGATCCGGTGGCGGCCGAGTTGCTGACACGACAGCTTGAACGGGCCGGATTTCGATCTGACATCGCCCGCACGGGCACAGATGCATTAACGAAGGCGCGCGCGTCAGTGCCGGTTGCGATCACGTTGGACATCCTCCTGCCAGATCAGGACGGCTGGGAAGTGCTGAGGCACCTCAAGCTCGACGCGGTGACCAGCGCCATTCCGGTCATCGTGATCAGCGTCGTCGACAATGCCGCGCTCGCGACGTCGCTGGGCGCCCTTGATTACTTCGTCAAGCCGGTCGACCCCAAGGAGCTCGTCAACCGCCTGAGCGACTTCAACCTCAAAGCCGATGTTGGGGAGGCGAGACGAGGCGAGCGAGTCGAAGAGGGCGTGCTAGCTGGTTGAGCGTCGCTAGAATCCTGGTTGCCGATGACGATCCGGCCAGCCTGGAACTCGTCCAGGTGTACCTCGAGTCCCAAGGGTATGAGGTCGCATCTGCAAGCGACGGCAATCGCGCGCTGGAGTGGAGCGAGAGCGGCGAGTTCGACCTGGTGATCCTCGATATCCATATGCCGGTGTACGAAGGAGTGGAGGTGCTGCAGATGCTTCGAAAGCGCTTCATCCACCATCCCATCAAGATCATCGCGCTCACGGCCGACACCGGATCTGAGCTCCGCGACGAGTTGGTTCGAGAAGGGATTGACGGCTACCTGACCAAGCCGGTAAGCCTCGCCGATCTTGGTGACGAGGTAACGAGATTGCTCAGATCCAGCCCCGGCGCCTGAACAGGTAGAGCTGAATTCCGATCGCGATCACCATGGTGCCGACCCCGATCGCAAAGGCGATATAGGGGGGCTCGAGGACCGTGGTCAGATAGGCGAAGTTCATGCCATAGAAGCCGGTCAGGAAGCTCAGGGGAAGAAATAGGCTCGCGATCACGGTCAGCGCTTTGGTCGTCTGATTGAGGCGGTTCGACACGGTCGACAGGTAGACGTCCATCGCACTGGTCAACAGGTCCCGCAGCGAGTCAACGGTCTCGTACTGACGGACGATGTGGTCGTACACGTCGCGGTAGTAGAGCGTCATGTCCTGCTGCTGCAGGTGGATGCCATGCGTGACCAGCTTCTGGAAGACGTCCCGCTGCGCTCCGAGGCTGCGGCGAAGATCGATCACCGAATGCTTCAGGTGGTAGATGCGGTCGAGGGCACCCGGAGCCGCCTTGTCGATGATGTCGTCCTCCAGCTGGTCGACCGTGTCGTCGACCCGCTCCAGAACGGGGAAAGTGGCGTCTACGATCGCGTCCACGACGAGGTACGTGAGAAAGGACGGCTGCCCCTTCGTCAGGTCCGGGCTCTTGGCGATCCGTTCCTGCAGAACAGCGAGCGCGGGAGCCGGATCTGCATGGACGCTGACCAGAAAGGTCGGCCCGACGAACAGGTGGTGCTCGCGGAACACGGGCTCGTCCTGCACCCAGTCGGCCTGGAAGATGACGGCGAAGTTGTAGTCCGGGTACTCGTCGATCTTCGGTCGCTGGTTCTGGTGCTGGATGTCCTCGATCGTCAGCGGGTGAAACTTGAACGATTCTTCGAGCAACTTGAAGTCGTCGCTGTCGGGCTGCTCGATGTCCAGCCAGAAGCCATCCGTGTGCGCGCTGGTGAAACATCGGCCGATCGCGGCGTCGTCGGTGTCATCGACTCGTCCAGTGGTCGTCAGGAGGGTCCTCATCGGCAGGCATGCTAAGACTATGCCCCGGCCATCGATTTACGAGTTCGCCGGCCGGGACGCGTAGCTGAACGGCCCGGGTGCTTGACCCAGGCCGTTCACACCTTAATGCGGGTTCGAGGTGCTAGCTGCCGTTCGGCTCGCCCGTGGCTACACCCGCAACGGTAACTCGATCGATGTTGTTGGACCCGACGATGTCGATCAGGACGGACAGCGACGTCACCGTGGCCGACGCGCTGACCGAGCATGTGGCGGGGTTGTTGAAGTCGTAACAAGAGCCTCCGACGCCACCCGCAACTATGAGTGAGTTGGGGAAGGTGGCGGTCTGCCAGCCGGTCGCGGGCGAGGTCAACGTTACGTTGTTGCACCCCAAGAACACGATTCCGTCCGCCTGGCCGTCGCCGTTGGTGTCAAAAAACAAGTTGAAGCGAGGCGACCCGCCATTGCAGGCGCCGGTAAACGAGAACGCCAGGTTGCCCAGCGACCCGACCGTTTGCCCGTTCACGCCGTCGACGACCGCCGCCGCGAAGGCGAATTGATCGTTGGTGGTTTTCTCCAGGAACATGGAGAAATTGCCATCCAGCGCGACTTTGTTCGTCCACGATGCTTGCGCGTCCGTCGAGTTCCCAAGCGACTGAAACGTGGTGGTGTCGAAACGACCGGCCTGACCCTTCAGGCTGATCCCGCCGCCGCCGGCGCTGACGGGCATTGCAAGCACCGCTACGAGAATTACCAAAAGGGCAACGACAGGCACTTTCCCGAACAGGGTCTTCGTCATGACCACCCCTTTCCATGTCTCCCGAAGGCCGGAGTTCATCACCAACCGTTGTCCAAGGTGGCGGGAGACGGATGCGCGCATCTGGGCGGGGACTGGTGCGCCCTGATTATGCACCTGCCGGCCGGATTTTTAGTGGTTGCTTATACCTCTGATCGTGCGAATCTGAAATTTGGGGCATCAACGGCTTAATGGGCCCCGGCACGACACTATTTCGCGCTCCAGGTCGTTAATAATCTCGTGCCCCGGATCAAGATGGTCCAACCCTCGGAGGCCGAGGGGCCCCTGGCCGAGCTCTACGCGACCGCCAAAGCGGAGAGCCCGATCGGGGTGGTGGTGGAAATCCTCAAAACCATGAGCCTGCGGCCCGACTTCCTGGCTGCAATCCAGGCCGCCTCGCGCATGCACTTCACCAACGGGGCGCTCACGCGGGCCCAGCACGAGATGATCGCGTCCTATGTCTCCGCCCTCAATCGCTGCCGGTATTGACTCAGCGCACACACCTGGTTCCTGCAGTTGCAGGGCGCAGCGTTCGAGGGGGCGGCCGAAGCACTCCGCAACGGTGACCTCGACGCCGCCGGGCTGACGCCTCCCGAGCGCCTGCTGCTGGAATTCGTCGGCACGATCTCCCGGGCCGCTTACCGCGTCACCGACGCGCAGGTCCAGGTCCTTCGCCACGTGGGCTGGACCGACGAGCAGATCGCCGAGGCCGCATACGTGGCGGCGCTGTTCAGCTTCTTCGTTCGTCTTGCCGACACATTCGACATCGAGCCGCCGGCGGCCTATGAGCCGAACGGCATCCCCGCGGCGGTCACTCGCGACTCCTAAGAGAGCTCACGCCCCTCTCCCTACCCTCTCCCCGAGGGGGAGAGGGGTGGCCTAGGGAGCTGGGGCCAGGCCGGTGTAGTCGACGAAGATCAGCTGGTAGCCGCTGCCGGCTTGCGAGCCGGTTATCCCCCAGGTCTTGTCGTAGGGCGAGCTCGAGCGCGAGACCACGTTGCCGGATGCGTCCCGCGTGGTGTAGGTGGCCGTTCCCCGCAGCTCGATTCCGACCAACCTGGCGGCCTGGGTGGCGAACTTCGGCAAGAAGAGCTGAATGCTGATCGAGTCGAAGCTGTAGGTCTTCTGGACGAAGTTCCCCGCGCCGATGTCGGTGTTGATGACATCTACGAATTCCTTGAGCCCGTCGCTGCTGGCCCCAAGCTCCGCCAGCTTCAAGTCGTGGGTGCGGCGCGCCTCGGACTCGATGATTAGGTCGAGCACCGTGTCATGGGCCATCTTGGCGGCGACCTGCGAATTTATGGAGGGGTCGAATGAGGTCACGTTCGACGCGACGCTCGGCGTCGGTATCGATGGCAGGATCCACACGCGCGCCGAGGCGGAGGCAGGCCCGGCATTCCCCGCCGGCGGCAAGGCTGCTCCCGCGCTGTCGGACGCCCAGCCGGCGATCGCAGGGCCTGCGCCCACGGTCAGAGTGATGATCGGGGTCGAGCCGTCGGGGAGCTCGGCGGCCGCGTCCGGTATGTGAGTGGAGATATCGGCCGACACCGGAACCGCCCCTGCGAACAAAGCGGCCACTGCGAGTGCGGCCGGGACGCGCCAGAGCCTTCGGGCGCCAAGCGCAGACAACGGTCGGTATTCGGCAGCTTCGAACGGTGCCACGAAGCGCGCCAGCGCGAATCGCCCTGCGCATGCGATGACCAGGCTCGCGAGGATGGCCGTCTTGGTCCAATACTCGAGGGCGGTGGGGCCGAGCAGCAGCACCGCCAGGATGGCAACGACGACACCGAAGACGAGCCTGGCCACCGGCCCGTCGGGCACGGTCCTTGGGTCCGGAATCATGAACAAGGCGAAGATCAGGATCTCGGGTGAGGTGACCAGGATCCGCCAGAGCTCCGAGCCGCACATGGGGGTCACGTGCCAGCTCGCGACCATGCAGTGGTCGGGCGCCCCCACGAGCGCGAGGGCGACGAAGACTGCGAACGCTGCCATGAAGCCCAGCTCCAGGCCGATCAGCCGAAGCTCCCACGCGATCAGCAGGCCGCCAACGATCAGGATCGCGTATGTGACGATCATCCAGGGACCCATCGGTATCCACCACAGGTCCAGGGGCTCGACCTGGGTCGGCCCAAGGGCGACGAAGGCGGCCACCAGGGCCACGTTGGAGGGGTTGAAGATATGCCTTCCCCGCCACCGGATCAGGTACTTCGTAGCCATCCCGAGCGCGACCACGCCGATGAAGATCTCGGCCCCGTGAAGGCTCCACCACTGACCGTGCAGGGTGCCCGGGACCCGCAGGATGAAGGCCGTGCTGTTGCCGGTCAGCAAGCCGCTCGCCGGCCAAAGGAGCTGCTTGTCCTTGAAAAAGGCGACGCCGAATTCGATCAAGGCGCCGGTGGCGAGGCAGATCAGAATCTGCGCTATCGAGAGGCGGAAACCGAGGACGGTCTGGCCCAGCGCCTGGAGCGTCAGCAGGACCATGGCCACGTGCAAACGCGGGTCCCGGATGCTGGGCAGGATGACCCGGTATTCGCGGCCGAAAATCCGCGCGGTCCGTGGCTTGGATCGCTGGGAGGAGGCCGGTTGCGACGAGCCGTTCACGCTGGGGTAACGGGCAGGGTACGCCCGCCGTTACATCAGCGGACAACGTTGATCAGCCTTCGCCGCGTGCTGCGCTCCTACTCACCAGCCGGCCGGGCGGCGGCCGGCGCCGCGGTCCTCGTCGCCCTGGCGGCGTGCGATCTTCCATTCGGCCTCGGGACGCCGTCGACGCGCGCCCTTGAAGGTGGCGCTGAGGCCGGCCTCAGAGGATCGAGCTTCGAGATGACGGGCACGTACTCGGGCGCCGGCGTCAGCCTGCCGGTCCATGTGGCGAGCGGCGCCCGGACCGGCGCGCCGGCACCGGCCCCGGCGCCAGACACGACCTGGACGGTCGACCTGCAGCTGAGCCGGCCGGGCGCGCAACACATCACCGTCAGCGGGACGAACCTGAAAGTCGAGGTGGTCGTCGTCGGCGGCGCCGCCTACTTCCGCGGCCATCAATTCCTCGCCGACCATATGGGCACCGACCCCCTTTCCCAAGACCTCGTCAAGGCCGCCGGCAACGCATGGTGGAAAGGCTCGGCGGGCCAGGTGCCTCAGCTACCGGACCTGACTGACGGCGCCACGTTCCGCGCGACGTTCCTGGGGCCGGCCGTGACGCAGCGAACCGACCATGTGACCGTCGATGGAATCGATGCTGTGGAGCTTTCCGGGGCCAGGGCGGACGTCTTCATCGCCGCTCAGGCCCCCTACAACCTGATGCGGGTGCACATGAACAAGAAGGTCGTCATCGACGGGATCAGCGATGGCGACTTCAAGTACGGCAACTTCGACAAGGATTTCGGGATTGCGGCGCCGAAAGACGTGATCGATTTCTCCAACCTGTCCACACTGCCTCCGATCTACACCGTGGTGTCGGTGGACACCTCGGGCTGCCTGTCGCCGTGCGTCGTGTCAGCCCTCCTCAAGAACCTGGGTGGGATGACCGCGGCGGTGGCCAAATCCACAGTGACGTTCACCATGACCGACTCGGTGTCGAAGCGCGTCCTAGGCACCTGCTCGACCCAGGTCTCACCCGACGTCGGGTACAACGCCAGCACTACCGTCACCTGCACATTCGCCAATCTGGACATCCACCAGGCCAACGCCGCGACGGTGACCGCGACGGCGGACAATCCCGGGCGCGCCTGAGACCCGCCGAGTTCAATCCTTCACCAATTCTTCAGTCGGAGTTAGACTCTTGCGGTCGGATTTCATCGGCATCGGTGTGGGACTTTAGGGGGTACCGCCATGCGAAGAGTGTCCGTGTTGTTCGCCACCGCCCTGGCTTTGCTGCTGGCGGCGCCAGCCTCGCCGGCCGGAGGCGATGTACTGGTCTCGAACGGCAGCCCGACGGGCCCGTTCTCCCAGAACAAACAGAACGAGCCGGCGATGGCAATCGACGCGAACCATCCGAGCATCGTCGTCGCGGGCTCGAACGACGAGATCGACGAGGAGGCGTGCAACGCCGGCGACCCGACCAGGTGTCCGTTCACGGCGGGAATCGGCGTCTCGGGCTTTTACTACTCGAGCGACTCTGGCAAGTCGTGGACCCAGCCCACGTACACCGGCTGGACCGCGCGCAACTGCCTGGGACCAGCGGTCTGCACACCGGTTGTCGGATCGATCGGCACCCTCCCGTGGTACTTCGAGAACGGCCTGGTGGCTGACGGCGACCCGGCCATGGCCTTCGGCCCGAAGCCGGGCCCGAGCGGTTTCAGCTGGGCCAACGGCTCGCGGCTCTACTACGCGAACCTGACCTCGAACTTCCCCGGCAAGAGCACGTTCAACGGATTCGAGGCGATCGGGGTTTCACGCACCGACAATGCCGCGGCGGCGGCGGCCGGCACCAAGTCTGCCTGGATGCCGCCAGTGCTCGTCTCCATGCAGTCGAGCACCACCTTCTCAGACAAGGAGCAGGTGTGGGCCGACAACGCGTCGTCGAGTCGGTTCTTCGGCAACGTCTATATCTGCTGGGCGTCGTTCAGGGGCCAGGAGAAAAGCGCCCACGCATCCCCGGCGCCGCTCCTCGTCGCCGTCTCAGCGGACGGGGGCTCCACCTGGACGCAGCATCTGGTTTCGCCGGCGGCCAACAACGGGGAGCGCAACCCGATGGACGGCTGCACTGTTCGCACCGACAGCCACGGCAACGCCTACGTATTCGGAGTCGGCACCAGCTCGTCCGGCGACCACCTGCCGTTCGAGATGATGACGGTGTCCAACGACGGTGGCGCCACGTGGTCGACTCAGACCCCGGTGGCCGGCCCCGTCAACCAGCCCGGCCTCTTCGACCCGGTCATCGGCCGTCCGACCATCGACGGCATCGCCGGCGCGCGCAGCGACCTCGCTCCGGCGCCGAGCGTCGACATCGCTAACGGCGCTCCGTCGGGCGCCGACGCGACCGACAGGATCGTCATGTCCTACGTCAGTGGACCTCTTGCGACTCCTCACGTGTTCTTTACAGAATCGGCTGATCGAGGCGCGACGTGGTCGACACCCGCTGCCATTGAAAGCAAGGGTGATCGCGGCTACTACACGGCACCTGCCATCTCACCGAACGGCAAAGACGTCTACGTCGTCTACGACGCCTTCACCACTCCGTACCGCACCAACACCTCGGATCCGCGCAACCTGGTGGGAGTGCTCCTCCACGCTGCTGTCGGTGCTTCGGGCACCGGCGCGTTCACCGAGGCGCACCGAGGCGCGAACGGCGATCCTCGCGGCACCAGCCAGAACGGTCTCACAGCAGAGTTCCTGGGCGACTACGTCTACGCCGCGGCGACGCGAACGTATGGAGCCGCGGTTTGGAACGACGCCAGGAACGCAGTCGACTGCCCGGCGATCGACGCCTGGCGCATGTTCCTGAGGACCGGAGGCACCACCGTGCCGCGGCCTGCGCCCCAGCACGACTGCCCAAGCTTGAGCTTTGGGAACTCCGACATCTTCGGCTTCACGACCGCCCCGTAACGCTTAGCAGCGGAGGGCGCCCGACGGCGCCCTCCGCTACCCTCCTGGCGTGCAATCGAGGCTGCTTCGCATCGAGAGGTCGAAGGTGCTTCGAGTCGTGGCCGCGGTGGCGATGTTCGAGCTCGGCCTCTTCGTCGCCGGCTATCTCATCTACTGGATCGTCCAGCGGCCCGGCGACCTCGACTTCGGGTCGCAATACGCGGCGGCGTACATCGGGATTCACTACGGCTGGAGCCGCCTCTATGACCCGACCCTGATCGGGCCGATCGAGGCGGCCAACCACCTGGACGGGTTTGCGCCGTTTCAGCACCCGCCGCCGGACGCGTGGCTGGCGATCCCCTTCCTGCTCCTGCCATTGCGGTGGGCGGGATTGATCTGGCAGGCCCTGCTGCTGGTCGCGCTGATCGTGTCCGGGCTTCTGGTATCACCTCCCCGGCGTTGGGATCGCGCCCTCATCCTGCTGTCGGTCGCCGGCTTCCAGCCGGTCCTGTTCGCGCTCGGCTACGGAACCATGAGCCCGGTGGTGTTCCTGCTGCTGGTCGGGACACTGCGCGCCCTGGAAGGCGGGTCGCCCGTGCTCGCCGGCGTCTTGCTCGGCCTGACTGCGCTCAAGCCCCAGCTCACGCTGCTCACGATTCCGGTGCTGCTCGCCGCCGGCTACTGGAAGACGGGCTTGACCGCGGTTGGGGTGATGGCGGCGCTGGCCATCGCGTCCGTGGCCGTGATCGGCATTGGCGGCACGCGCGACTACGTGTCGTTCCTGATCTCTCCGGAAACGCTGCTGCATCCGGTGCCGTGGACGGTCAAGGGCCTGGTCGGCACCGGCACGCCCTCGTTCATCGCCACCGCGGTTGTCATCGTGTCCGCGGTCGCGGTCGCCATCAGGCTGCGGCCGCCGCCGGATGTGGCGCTGTCTGTGGGCGTGCTGGCATCGCTGTTCGTCGCGCAACACCTCAACGTCGGCGACTTCGTGCTATGGCTGCCGCCGGTGTGGCTCGCGTTTCGCGCCGGGCGGCCATGGTGGCTGCGCGCGGTCGCCGCCCTGACCTGGATCTCAGGCTGGCTCGTGGTCGGAGTGCCGATCGTCTGCGTCGTCTGCGACGTCGCGCTCGCGGTGACCTTTGTCGTCGCTGACGCGCGCCAGAGCCATGATCGAAACTCCAAAGGGAATATCGAATCGGGCGAGGACATGGCGCTCCGATCCGAAGATGGCGCTGAGCGCGACGTTCAACGGCTGCGGCGCGGGAAACGCGAAGTCAGACTCGAGCTTCGGCGGCTCCGGTAGGACATGGCGCACGAGCCGGATCGCGGCGATGCCCGGAAACAGAATCGCGTTCATGTACGTCAGCCTCTGCACCTCGAAGCCCGCAGACCGCAGGCGGCTGCGCAGCTCGCGAGCAACATAGCGGCGCTTGTGCAGATTGATGTCGTCCTGGCGGCCCCACAAGAACCTGTATGCGGGCACGGTCAGAAGCAACAGCCCTCCCGGCTTCAAGACGCGTCTCATTTCCCGTAGAGCGCCGAGGTCGTCGTCGATGTGCTCGACGACGTCGAGGGCTGTGACCAGATCGAATGTGTCCTTTTCGAAAGGCAGGCTGTCGGCGCCCGACTGCGACACCTGTTGCAACCCGCGGTCGTGGCAGTAGCCGACCGCTTCCAGGTCCATGTCGACGCCCTGCGCATCTCCGAATCGCGCGAGGTGGGTCAGCATGGTTCCGGTGCCACAGCCGACATCGAGGATCCGGCGATGGGCATTGCTCGTGCCGAGGTACCGGTTGAGGATCGAGAGCAGAATGCGCCTGCGGCCGACGAACCACCAGTGGACGTCCTCCACCTGGTTGTATTCCCGGTAGAACTCTCGCTTCAATCAGTCGCGAGCCGGGATGAACTCGCTCACGTTTGACCTCGACTGCTCGTCCGCGCGCAGGCGATCCATCTCGCCTCGGGTGGGGAAATAGATATGTCGCCACATTTTGAAGACCGTGCCGAGGGTTCTCGGGATGTCGGACGGCCTGACCGATGTTTCACCGGCGGTTCGTGGATAGTGGCGCACGCCCTTTTCCGCGATCCGGAAGTTCCACCGTCGCGCCTTGGCCATGAGCTCCGTGTTCACAAAGAAGTTGTTGCACTCGATCGTTACTTTCTGCACCAGCTCACGCCGCATGAGCTTGAAAGCGCAGTCCACATCCCGCACGCGAACGCCGAACATCACATACACCAGTCGGTTGTAGAACCACGAGAGGATGGAGCGAAGGACAGGATCGTATCGATAGACCCGAAAGCCCGTGACCATGTCGTGGTCCGCCATGAACGGGATGAAGTACTCGAGCTCGGAGATGTCGAACTGGTTGTCGGAGTCGGTGAAAAACACAAGCTCGAACCGAGAATGCTTGAAGCCGGTGCGCAGGGCCGCCCCATACCCCTGGTTCACCGCGTGGGTGACCAGGCGCACGCGCGGGTAGTGGAGGCGGGCGAGGGCCTCGACCGCCTGGCCCGTGCCATCGGAGCTGCCGTCGTCGACGACGATGACCTCGTGGCGAGGCGACAATCGCTCAGCCACCGCGAGTGACTTCTCGACCGCCGTGGTGATGTTGGCCACTTCGTTGCGCGCCGGCAGCACGATCGAGATGCCTTCGACCTGCGGAGCCTTGTCGGAGGGCGTGGCCACGGACATCGACACGAGCCCAGTATATGGAGGGGATTTGCGGGCTCACCCCATCCAGCCCATATGCTGGTTGGCGTGGCGCAGATACCGCCCGACATGAGGGCATTCAACAAAGCCCTCGTCGAAGAGTGGCGGGCCAACGACGGCCGCCTGAGCGGGCGGATGGCGACGAGCCAGTTGATCCTGCTCACCACCACCGGCGCGAAGTCAGGCCAACCCCACACGGCGGTGATGGGCTACGTGCGGCACGGCGACCGGCTGCTCGCCATCGCCTCGAACAACGGGGCGCCCAGGCATCCGGACTGGTACTTCAACCTGCTGGCGACCCCCACCGCCACCGTCGAGCTCGGCTCCGAGATGTTCGACGTTCGCGCCAGGACCGCCGGCCCGGATGAGCGCGAGGAGCTCGGGCGGCTCATTCCCTACTTTGCGAGCCAGCAAAAGCTGACCGAGCGGGAGATCCCGATCGTCGTCCTGGAGCAGATCGGGACCTAAGCGCGCTTCGCCTTGGCGAACTCGAAAGCCTCCTGGGCCAGCGGCAGCCATCGCACTTCGCGCCGTGGGCCCACGACGAACCATTCCTTCATGAGCTTGCCGTTGCGGCGGGGGTCGAATCGTTCGCCTTCGCCGGCGGCGACCATGGCGTCGACGCGCTGCCGGGGCAGCTTGACGACGAACTGATCGCCCGATGCGAGCATGGCGAAGATCCGGTTGTCGATCTTGAGCGCCGAGCTGCCGAATCCGCGGCCTGATTCGGCGCTGACGCCCCGGCGGCCCGCGAACGCTTTCACGATCGCCGCGTAGCGCTGCGCCGGCGTGATTGCCATCGCCTTGGATATTGCCACTTTGCGCTCGAGTAATCGGGCCTAGTGGTGGTGCTCGCTGTGGTCGTGATGCTCGTGGTGCTCGTGCGCGTGCGCCGCGTTTGGGTTCTCCATCGCGCGGATCATCTCCACCCCGCCGGTGCGTAGGAACCGCCACCCCAGCAGCGCGATGAGCGCGAGCGCGGCGATGTCGAGAAACGTGTTGTAGTTCCACGTCGGCGCCGTCTGGAAAACCGCGATGAAGCGGTGGGCCGGCGTGAGGCCGAAGACCTGGAACAGCTCACCGATGATGAACCCGGCAAGCACCATCGCGATGTATGAGGTGACGAGCAGGTAGAGGCTCGCGCGCGCGCCGTAGTACTTCCGATAGATGTTGAGGATCGGGATGATGATCAGGTCGGCGAAGACGAAGCTGATCACGCCGCCGAAGCTGATGCCGCCGTTCCACAGCACGACAGCGAGCGGGATGTTGCCGACGGAGCAGACGAAGCTGAAAATTGCGATGAGCGGCGCCACGATCGGGTCCCACACGGTGCTCAGCGCCGGCTCACGAGAGAGGAACAGCGACTGCCAGAAGCTGTTGGGCACCCAGGCGGCGAGCGCGCCGGCGATGAGGAACCCGAGCGCGAGGTCCTGCCACAGGCTGTAGACGTCCCCGAAGAAGTACTGGCTCACCGCGGTGAATGCGCGCTGGGAAAACAGCCGGCGCAGGAATGGGCCGCCGGTGACGGACATGTCCATCTCGCCATGGCCTTCCATACGCCCTCGGAGGCCTTTCTCTGCCTGCGTGCGGGCCTCGTCGACCATGCGCGCGCGCAGGGTGTACTTGAAGACGATCGCCAGGATCCCGATCATGAGCAGCCCGCCCGCGAACTCGGCCGCCACGAACTCCCATCCGAGCAATACGAGCAGGACGATGCCGAGCTCGAATACGAGGTTGGTGCTGGCGAACTCGAAGAGGATCGCGTTGGCGAGGGTCGCGCCGCGCCGGAATAGCCCACGCGCGATGGCGACCGCGGCGTAAGAGCAGCTGGAGCTGGCGGCGCCGAAAAGCGTCGCGAATGTCACGCCGCGGAGGTCGTCCTTGCCCAGGGTGCGGACGATCGCTTCCTTGGAGACGACGGTCTGCACGATCGCGGAGATGACGAAGCCGAGCGCGAGCGGCCAGAGCACCTCCCAGAACATGAAGAAGGCCATCTGCAGCGCCTGCCCAATCGCGTTGAGAACGAACACGGGCTACGCCTTCACGAGCCGCTGGACTGCGCTGTTGAGCTCCTTGACCTTGGCGTCGCCATCGCCCGCACGGATGGCCTCGGCGACGCAGTGCTCGGTGTGGTCGGCGAGCAGCAAGAGGGCGACGCTTTCGAGCGCGGCCTTGACGGCGCTGACCTGCGTCAGGACGTCGATGCAGTAGCGGTCGTCCTCGACCATCTTCTGCAGGCCCCTGACCTGCCCCTCGATTCTCTGGAGCCGCCGCTGGACTGTGGGTTTATGCGTGGCGTACCCGGGCACGGCGCCAGTATACCCCCTAGGGGTATCAGCGAATGCCGACGATGCGGTCCATCTCCGTTTCTCTAGCCCTTTGCGTCGGGGCGCATGCGCAGGACTTTGTGCACGCCTGCCACGGCGCTCCCGAGACGGACCATCGGCGGCACCATCCTGGGCTCGACATCAGCCACGTTGACAACCGTGGCCTCGACCAGGTGGTAATCGGTACCTCGATAGCGGAGATCGGCGTCGCCGGCCGCAAGCACATTGCGCGCCCAACCCGAGTTCTCTCCGAACGCCAGCCCGAGCCAGAAGTAGCCCCCGCGCGGGAACGCCGTGACCGGCGTCGCGTACACCCGGCCAGACTTATGGCCGCGGTGGTGCAGCAGTGAGAACAGCGGGAACCAGCCGCCCGCGATCCGCAGGATGATCGGGTTCAGCAGGTGGGTCAGCGGCCGCACCACGCGGTCGACGAACCCCGGAACGTCGGTTGGTCTGGACATTTGGAGACTCCTATTGATGTTTGACACGACTTGTGAAGGCAGGAATCACCGCACTCCTGTAGTCTATTCCATCAAGTGATTGATTGAGCGCCAAACCGGCAAATAAGAGGGGGCGGCCCAAGGCCGCGCCCGAGGCCGAGCCTCGGCGCGAGGCGCTGGTTCTGGCCGCCTATCGGCGACTGGCCGAGGCCGGCTTCGAGGGCCTTCGAACGAGGGATGTGGCTGCCGAGGTGGGGGTGAACATCGCCACCCTCCACTACTACTTCCCGACCAAGGAGGCGTTGATCCGCGGCGTAGTCGGCCATGCCATGGGCCGCTTCCGGACGATCTTGACGCCGGGGACCAGGCCTGGCGAGCTACTGGCTGCGCAGTTTCAAGGTGTTCGGCGGCTGGCCACAGACGAACCAGAGCTGTTTGTGGTCATGGGCGAACTTGCCCTGCGTTCGGGGCGGGATCCCGCGATCGCCGCGATCTTCAAGGACACGATTCAAGCCTGGCACGACAGCCTCGTCGGGCTCGTGCATCACGCTCAAAGCGATGGCTTCGTGGACCCAAACCTGAATCCGGAAGCGATCGCTTCGCTGGTGATCGCGACTTTGAGCGGCCTCTTCATGGTCCCGGCCGCCAACGCAGCTTCGGATCGGGTCGACAAGGCTCTGGGTCAGCTGGAGAGCTTTCTGGGCCTCGGCTAGTTGGTGAGGCTGCACCCCCCTTTTAGCTTTTAGCTGCCGGTATCAGCTCGACCGTCTGCTTCCTGCGGTTCGGCGATAGATCTGGCGCCCTAGACTCTGTCTGGCGTCGGATAGAAACCAATTGCCGGTGCATCCGTTTTTAGGAGCATCGTGAAGGTTCGATTTCTTGTGCCGGTGGCCACTTCCGTGCTCATTGCAGCGATCGGGTGCGGTTCGGTCGGCCACGGGTCAGTTAGTCGCGTGACGACCAGCCCGGCATACACCACGCCGACCAGCTCGGTCGTGAGCGGACCCCAAAGCCCCAGCCCCTTGCCCACCAATTCGTATACCGAGTCACCTCCGCCTTCGTTCGCCACGGCCGCCAGGACGGAACCGCCCTCGCCAACTCCTTGCGCCATGTCGTCTCCGACTGTGGTGCACCCGCTTAGCACCGGCGGCACCCTCCCAGGTGGCCCGAGCGCGGCGCCTCCGGCAGCGCTTGCCGTTACGTTTGGCCTTTCGACAGTGGATCGGCAGAACTACTTCGTCGATCTCGTCGACCTGTCGGGTAATGTCGTGGCGAGCGCAAAGGCGCGGATGCGGAGCCCGGTCACAGGAACTTGTGGGAACGACTTCCAGGTCTATCCCGCCATGCCTCTTATCAGCACGTCGGCCGGTCGCGTCTACTACCTCGATGGCGACACCGACGTGCGTTTTTTGGCGCCTAACGGTTCGACGGGACTCGCGACTCGGGTGTCGGGCAGCTCTCAGTCGGTCGCCATGTTCGCGGTCAGCCCGGACGACCGCAAGATCGCCGTGTCGATCTACGACTACCGAAGCCATCCGGTCGGCGCAAGCCTTTATGTTGAGGACCTCGCCGGCGCCGGCAATCACGTCGACCTGCCCTCGTCCGGGCTCCCTTATCGCTGGCCGGCCGGTTGGCACGGCGGCGACCTCCTGGTCGGATCCGACGGAACGCCGGATCCGGGTTTCGGATTCTATGCCCCGCTTCCTTACCGCATCACGGGGTTCCAACTTCTAGATCCGACGACAGGCGGCGTGGTGGCAACACTTGGCGACAACAGCTGCCAGCCACAGTCATCGCTGCCAGCTGCAGGCGGAGTCGCCTGCGAGACGCCGGCAGGTGCGGTCGGCGCCATCGATTGGTCGGGAAAGACCACGATTTTCGCAACTGGTGATGTCTTCACCGGTGGTGCTTCGCTCTCGCCGGACGGGACCAAGCTGGCTGCATCTGGAAGCGGCGCGATCCTCCACATAATCAGCTCACCTGCGACAGGCAGCACAGAGTCGAACGTCGGCGGCGGCTATCCGGGCGACGGCGGTTGGCTGGACGCCAATCACGTTGTCGTACGCGGTGGCGGGAGCCCCAGCCAGTCCGTAATCGACCTTCAGGCGGGAAGGAATTTCGGCCTGGCGTCCCAAACGGTGCTGGCAGCTCGACTCCCAGGAGGCTACTAGGCTCCCCGAGCGCCCCGCTACGCGGCCCCTCGCCGCAACCGCACGTCATCGTCCTCGAGGATGACTCCAGAAATCGATCTTGCGGCTGACGACATGGAGCCAAGCGAAACCTAGCTTGATGGTCATGGAAAACATGACAGTCGTCGAGACCAGCGGACTCACCAAGCGCTACGGAAACGGAGTCCTCGCCGTCGACTCCGTGGAGATGAGCGTGCGGCGCGGGGAGGTGTATGGCTTCCTCGGCCCCAACGGCGCCGGGAAGACCACGACCCTGCGCATGCTCGTGGGCCTCATCCGGCCCACCTCGGGCACGGCATCTGTTGCGGGCCACACGCCGGGCGACCCGGCCGGGCTCGCCAAGATCGGCTCGCTCGTGGAGGCGCCGGGTTTCTACCCGTACCTCTCCGGTCGCGAGAACCTCAAGGTGGTCGCGGACTTCGCGAGCATCAACCACAGGCGGGTCGACGAGGTGCTCGACATCGTCG
>Ga0207646_10000228_pt1 | contig 77119 bp, 40 predicted proteins | sample KBSK5502metaG_FD_184343 | JGI IMG/M metagenome (GOLD analysis project Ga0207646, IMG submission 184343) | Corn, switchgrass and miscanthus rhizosphere microbial communities from Kellogg Biological Station, Michigan, USA - KBS K5-50-2 metaG... | ecosystem: Host-associated > Plants > Roots >... | reverse complement strand
TTAACAGGCTGGGTTGACACGCCGGGTACGCTGAGGCCGGTAGGCCGGCGGGGGAGGGACGGCAGCAGGAAGGGAGGGACCCCGCCAGGGGTGTTTCCATTCCGCTGGAAGGCCCCGGCGCGAAATGCCGTTGAATGTGAGGCGATGGCAACCTCCCGCAGCACCACCGGCGCCGCGGTCGCGATCGACCGCTTCTCGGTCGTCCTGGTCGCGGTCGCGGCCACGCTCTGGGCGACCGACACCTACTTCCGCAGCCAGCTCGTCACCCACCTCTCGGCGACCGAGATCGTCGTCGCCGAGGACGGGCTGATCACCCTGTTCCTCGTCCCAGTCCTGATCCGCAGCGCCGGTGAGCTCCGCAAGCTCGGCCCCCGCGGATGGCTCGCCGTCGGCGGCATCGCCGTTGGCGCGCAATCGCTCGCCACCATCCTGTTCACGGCCTCGTTCCAGGTTGCGGCGACCTACCAGGTATTTGCGGAAACGTTCGTCCTCCAGCAGACCCAGCCGCTCATCGCGATCCTCCTCGCCTGGATCGTCCTCGGCGAGCGCCGCCGCGCGTGGTTCTGGCCGGCCGTCGCGGTCGCCATCCTCGGCGTCTACCTCGTCCTCTTCGCCCAGGATCCCGGCGCGCCGCTGTCGGCGCTGCAGCGCGGAAGGCTCGAGGTCGGGCTGCTCGCTCTCGGCGCCGCCGCATTGTGGGCCAGCGGCACTGTGCTCGGCCGGTTCGCGCTCGGCACCATCAACTTCTGGTCGATGACCGCGCTCCGCTTCACGCTCGCGCTGCCGGTGCTGATCGTCATCGTCCTCGTCCAGTACGGCCTCGTCGGGTTCACCCACTATCGCGTGAGCGACTTCGTCCCCAACCTGCTCGCCATCGCGCTGGTGCCCGGCCTTTTCGCCCTGCTGCTCTACTACCGCGCACTCTCGCGCACACCCGCGTCGTTGGCGACCATTGCCGAGATGGCGTACCCCGTCGCCGCGACGCTGATCGCATCGGCGCCTCCTTTCAACCAGCCGCTCTACCCCGCGCAGGTCGTCGGCACGGGGCTGCTGATCGGTGTGATCGTGTTCCTCAATCTGACCAAGGAACGAGCGGCTGAGATTTCGCCGGCCGCGCTCAAGCTGGCGGAGAGCTGAGAAGAGCAAGAAGGAGAGAGGAGAGAAGAGCCATGGCGCGTGAGTACGGCACCTCGGTGGAGTCGACCGCCTCGCCGGACAAGGTCTGGCGGATCTGGTCGGACATGTCGACGTGGGGTGACTGGAACCCCAACGTCTCGACGATGGACTGGCAGGGCGGATTCGCTTCGGGCACGACCGGCATCATGAACACCAGGGCCGGCCAGCACCACAAGATGCAACTCGTCGACGTCCAGTCGGGACGTAGCTTTGCGCTCCTCACCAGTGTCGTGCCCGGGACGCGCTTTCGTTTCAATTGCCGGATCGAGCCGGCAGGCGCGAAGACGAAGATCGAGCAGACGGTCGAGGTCGGTGGGCCGCTCGGGCCAGTGATGGGCGGCATGCTCGGCCCGCAGGTCTCCAAGGAGTTCGGGACCCTCCTCAGCAACCTCGCACACAAGGCCGAGTCGAGCTGAAGGGTTAGCCTCGAGCGTGTTCCTCGAGCCTGGCGCGATAGGCGGCGGTCGCCCTTCGCCAGCTTGTCCACATCCCCGCGATCATCACGACCAGGAATACCGCCAGCGCGATCGCAAGCAGCGAGGGTCCGACCCTCCCCGCGCCAACCGCTGAGACCAGCGGCGCCCAGTCGACCGTCGCGGCGGCGTTGAGCCAGGCGATAGCTCCTGTTGCGAACGCAAGCGTGATCAGCGTCCAGCGTTTCTCGACGCGTGACATTTGCGCGAGGTCGAAACGTCGCTGGCGCGATGACACGGGGACTTTGCCGAGCCGCGTGAGGAGCACGAGCCACACCACCAGCATCACGAGACCAATCGACAGCGCGACCCGTGGATACGCGGTCTTGTCGATGGGTGACAGGTCTGAGGATCCCGCCCACGCCGCCATCGGCAGCGCCCAGATCAAGCTCGTCACCGCGGCAAAGCCGGTGCGTCCCCAGCGGTCGACGAGGCGGCTCATGACAGCGCGTACTTCTCGGAGATCTGCCGGCCGAGGTTGAAGCGCGAGTCCATCATGAGGCGTTCATCTTGCGCGAGGTGAGCGGCGACTGCGCAGGCGATTTCATCTGGTCTACCGGTTACGGCAACCAAGTTGCCCGATGTCGACGATGCACAGGTATACAAAGTGACGAATGTTCGCTTCGTGTGCCACCGCCTGCAGAGGGCGCGTGGCGCGGCCGACGCTAACTAGAGCGTTCATGGCGTCTGGCTCGTCGCGGCGAGCTGCTCGCCAAAGAATTTCAACGTCCGGCGCCACGAATCTTCCGCGGCTTTCTTGTCGAAAGACGGTCGCGTGTCGTTGAAGAAGGAGTGCCGCGTGTCGGGGTAGATCTTGATGTCGTGCTTGATCTCATATCCGGTCAGCGCGGTGTCGAGGGTGCGGCCGGCGCCCGCGGTGAAGTCCCGTCCTGGATATGAGCCGACCACTGGGCACAACCGCCTGACCGCGCCGAGCGGCCGCGGGTTGGTGGCGTAAAAGGGCGCGATGGCCCTGAGGCGTGGGTCCGTGCAGGCCCACGCGACCGCGAAGCCGCCGCCCATGCAGAAACCAATCGCGCCTAGCCGCCGCGCGTCGACCTCGGGCAGTTTGGCCAGGTAGCTAAGGGTCGCCTTGAGGTCGCCAATGCCAGCTCGGTTCACCGAGCCGATCAGCAGGCCCGCCATGTAGCGTGTCATGCACAACATCCGGTTGCGGCCGGTGAAAAGGTCGGCGGCCAGAGCGGCGTAGCCGGCCTCCGCGAAGCGCCGCGTCACGTCGCGCATGTGGTCGTTGAGGCCATATGCCTCGTGGATGACGACGATTCCCGCGAAAGGTCCGCTGCCATCGGGAAGGGCCAGGTAGCCGCCTCCTCGAAGCTCGTCACCAATGATTTCGCGCGTGTGCATGTTGAGGTGAGGTTCGTAGAGATCCTAGCCGCCCTTCCTTCGCGTCGATAGGGTGGCCCACTGTGACGGGTATTCTTAGGCTGCCCAATCGAGACCGCGCGTGGGCCCGTGGCGCAGTTGGGAGCGCGTCTGAATGGCATTCAGAAGGTCAGGGGTTCGAATCCCCTCGGGTCCACCACCCGCAACCGCCGGCGTTTCAACACTCACCCGCGTTTACATCTCTTGTTAACCCAAGCCTTCCTGAAATTTTCCTTGCACATTTTTCAGGCGGTGCTATAGTCCACCCACTTTTTTATCGGCCGCCCGCACCGTATCTAGAGGGAGGAAGGGTGCGTTTCGGAAGGGGTTTGTGGCCTTGCCCGGTCACGTGTTGGCCAGGTCAGTGCTTCTGTGGCTTCGTCCCGTGCAGCCCTTGGTGAAGGCCGTCCTCTCCGGACTGGGCTCGCTCACCTGGACGGGGGCTCTGCTCGTGTCGGGTGCGATCGCGCTCCAGTCGGTGGGCTCAGGGCTCACGGCGGGCGGAGCGACAGCATCGGGACAGCCTGCAGCCGCTCAGACCGTACCCAACGTCGCTTCGGCCTCGATCCGCACGGTTTACGGCGGACCGCAGCCGGGCGAGGTCACCATCCAGATGGACCGGCCGTTCTCCGACGTCCGCGCGGCTCAGATCAGCGAGAGCCTCGGCACCGACATCGTGTCCGAGGCGCCGGCGTTCGGGACTTACGTGCTGGCCATCCCGCAGATTCAGATCAGCGTCATCAACACCAACTCGGCGGTCGTCTACTTTCCGAAGCTCGCGACCCCCGACGAGATCCGGGCGTACCGCAACGACAACCAGCTGACTGTCACGCGCTGGACGTATAACCGAGAGCTCGAAGGCCGGGTCGCCGAAGTCGCGTTGCCGAAGGTCCACCTTCGACTGATAGACGGCGCGCACGGCATCTTCGGGACGCGCATTCCGCTCCACGTCGACAGCACGCAGCTCGCGCTGTGGGCGAAAGGCATCGGCATGAACGTCTCGAGTTACAACCCCGACACCGGCGACCTCAGGCTGCAGCTGCTGGCGTTCGCCAGCCTCAATCAGTTCAACTTTGACAGGTTCCGCAGCCTTCTCGCCGCGCTCTACCGGCCACCCGCTCCGCGACCGAGCATCGTCTATGGCGCCGCGGGCGCCCTCCAGGCGCACCCGACGAGCGCGGGCGTGAATCTCACATGGAGTGCGGGCCAGAACGCTTCCTCGTACGCGATCTTTCGCGCCACCACACTGAGCGGCGCTTATTCATACATCGCCCAGACGACACAGCGCATCTACGCCGACACGACAGTCACGCCCGGCTCGACCTACTACTACCGCGTCATGGCGATGCACGCCTGCCCCAGCTCCGGCGGCGACCGGGGAGGATGCGTGAGCAGCCATCCCGCGCTCGACACCCGTTACGCGACCATCCCTGTCGCGGTCGTCGCTCCCGGCGCGACAACGTCGACGACCGGCTCGACGCAGACGACCAACCAGAACCCGACGCCGAGCCCCTCACCCTCGACCGACGGCACGACCACCACGACAACCTCGACGAACCCGTCGCCGAGCTCGAGTCCCACGCCGAGCTCCGGCGGGACCACGACCACGACCACCACCACCACCACCACGACCACCACCACCACTACCCCGCCCGCGACACAACCGCCGCCCGCGCCGGCCGACGGTTTCCAGGCGACGGGTCAAGACGGCCACATGCAGCTGAGCTGGAGCGCCGTCAGCGGCGCGACCTCTTACAGCATCTATCGCACCGCGCCCGGTGGTGAGCAGGCCCTCGACGGCACGACGACAACCACGAGCTTCACCGACGTGGGCGGCACGGCAGGCATCACGTACCAGTACACGCTCGTGGCAGAGGGCACAGGCGCATCGGTTGCTTCGCCGACCTCATCGGTGTCCGCGGCGTGGGTCGGCGCGTCGAGCAACCCGACGGTCACGCAGATGCTCCCTTCGGGCTCGACGGTGTCGGGGACGGTGACGCTGCAGGTCCAGGCTCGCAGTGGCAGCGGTACCGGATCGGTGACTTGGAGCGAGAGCAGCGACACGACGGCCGCGACGACGATCGGCACTGCGAGCGGCAGCTCGATGGGTGGAGACCCGCTGGCGTGGGCCGCGACCACGAGCTGGGACTCGAGGTCGGTCGCCGACGGCACGTACACCATCACCGCCGTCGTCACCGACGGCGCCGGCCACGCGTCGCAGGTCTCGCAGACATACCGCGTCGACAACGCGCGCCCGCCGGCGCCGACGAGCTTCACCGCGATCGGCGGACCCGGCGGCGTCACGCTGACGTGGCAGCAGCCCTCTTTCGCCGGGGCTTCCGCGTACGCGTTGTACCGCGACGGAGGCACAGCGCCGCTGGCAGACCTCAGCGCCGACGCGCGGTCGTATGTCGACGTGACCGCAGGAACGACGTCGCACACGTACACGCTCGTTCTCGTCGGCGCCGATGGACAGAAGAGCCAGGCCGCGTCGGCCACCGCATCCGCGAGCACAGGGGTGATGACAACGGTGGTCACGGTCAGCGCGGCGCTCCCTTCCGGCGCGTCGCTGGTTTCAGGCGGCACGGTGACAGGGAGGCTGCTGCTCGAGGCGTCGGTGTCGCCGGCCGCGACGGCGGTGTTCCAGTACAGCCGCGACGGTGCGACGTGGACCGACATCGCGGTGGCGGTCACCTGTGACAGCGGCGTGTGCAGGAGCGACTGGAACGCCGGCGCGCTGCCGGCGGGGAGCTACGCCGTCCGCGCGGCGGCTGGCGGCACGTACAGCCAGGTGATCTCGTTCGTGGCCGGCCATGCCGCGGCGCCGATCGCGGCGCCGACCGTCCTGATCGCCACGCCCGCGCCAGGTGGGGTCGCGATTCACTGGACCGCGGCCCCCACGACGATCGCGCTTGCGTACTCCGTCTTCCGCCAGGGCGGGACCGACTGGCAGCTCCTGGGCAGGACCGGCGACACCGACTTCCTCGACACCTCGGCCGTGGCCCAGGCCGTCGGCGCGTACCGCGTCGAGGCGGTGGACGCAGATGGCGCCGATGGCGCGCCGTCCGACCCTGTCATTGCGACCACGCCGGAGGTTCACAGCACGGCCGCGACGCAAGGTGTGGCGTCACCTGCCGGGCTGGTCGCCCATTCCGCGCGCGGAGCGGTGACGCTGTCATGGAGCGCTGCCGCCGGAGCGACGTCCTACCTCGTCCAGCGCGGACTGACCGCGACTGGTCCGTTCATCGATGTCGGCGTGACCGCCACGACTCGATACGTGGACAAGGCAGGTCCGGTGGGAGGGCAGGCCTACTACCGCGTCGTCACGAGGTCGGGCTCGGCTTCGAGCGCTCCCTCCGACGTCGTCAGCGCGATGCTCATCCCTCTCGCGCCGCGCATGGCGCCGGCCTTCGTCGTGGGGAACGGGAACTCGCCTGCCGTGCCTCAAGACGTGGTGCTGAGCTCGGCCGCGCTCCTGGGCGCCGTTCCCGCCCTTGCCGGCCGCAAGGTGCAGCTGGCGATCAGCGGCTCCGCGCCCGGCGGGGTTGCCGCGGTGAAGGTCCAGGTCCAGTCAGCGGGTGGTTCCTGGCAGACCATCGCGACCGTTCCTGTCGCCAGCAGTGGCGCGGGCTGGGCCGCTCTGGGGACTGTCGCGACCTCGGCGCTGGCCCCGGGTAATTACTCGATCCGCGCGCTTGCCGTCAGGTCGGACGGCTCCACCGTCGAGACGACGGCCTCCGCGGCGCTGCAGGTCGTCCACTCGGCGCCCACGCCGGTGGGTGTCGCCGCCCACGTCGTCGGCAGCGACGTCGACGTCGCGTGGACCGCGCCCACGTCCTCTGTACCCCTCACGTACTCGGTCTACCGCTCGACCGGCGCCGGCTACGCGCTGGCGGCGACCGGGCTCGCGACCACCTCGTACGTCGACTCCTTCCTGCCCGGCTCCGCCTCTGTCACGTACGTCGTGACGGCGACCGACTCGGTAGGGAACGAGAGCGCCTATTCCGGCCCGGTCACCATCGTGACCCCGGCGTTCTGGAACATCCAGCCGCCCGCGATCAGCCTGCAGGTGCTGACCGACGCGCTGGGCGCGAGCATGGTCAGCGCCCACGTCAACTCGCACAACAGCCTGTCCACCGTCGAGTTCGCTTACGCGCCAGTGGGCGGCGGCGCCTGGATCGACCTCCCGCTCCCGCTGCCGCTCCCGACCTCGCTCGGCGATGGGCCCGGGCTCAACGCGCCCGCCGGCCCGGCCTGGGCGGCGATGTGGAACACGAGCAACCTCGAGGGCGCTTTCGTAGTCAAAGCGACCGTGGCCGATTCCGCCGGACGAACCGCGGAACAGGTCAGCAACGTGACCTTCGGCGACCTCGCGACCCGCGGCCCGCCGAGCGTGACCCTTGCAATAACTTCCATCGCCGGCGGCGTGCGGCTGACCTGGCCCTCCGCAGGCGTGACTTACCAGGTCCTCCGGTCCACGACCGGGGTCACAGGAACTTTCCAGTCCATCGGCGAGACTTCCACGGGCTCGTTCGAAGACCTGAACCTCAACCCCACCGCGAGCTACGCGTACCAGCTGTCGACGATCGACGGCCCCGCGAGCGGCGTCGTCACAGCGACCCCTGGAGCGCGGCTCGGCAGCGCGGTGGTCACGCCTGAGGCGGGCGGCACCGCGGTCAGCGCAGACGCCGCCGCGATCGTGACCTTCGCGCCCGCCAGCGTCGCGGCCCCGGTCGCGGTCTCCATCACCCCCTCCGCAGCGACGGTGCCGTCAGGCCTGCTCGCCTTCTCGCCGGTGTTCGAGCTGAGCGCCGTCGACGCGGCCGGCGCGACCGTGGACAGCTTCTCGGGCCAGCCGACGCTCACGGTCCACTACGACCCGTCCGCCGGCGCGGCGCCCTACCTGTACTACCTCGACCCCGTGCTGGGCCCTGTCCGCATCCCGGCGATCGTGGACCCGGTCGCGCACACCCTGACCGCCGTCCTGCCGCATTTCAGCGCCTACGTGGTAGCGGATCCGGCGATCAGCGTGCCCGCGTCCGGCACCTACACCCTGAGCTACAGCTCTTCCGGTCCTTCGGTGGACCTCAACGGCCCGAGCTGCTCTCCGTGCACCACCTCGCTCACGACCGTCAACGACAACATCACGGTGACGCTCCACGCAAACAACACGTTCATCGTCGACGCCAGCTTCGAGACGGACTCCACGCCTTACGGCGGCACGCTGACGATCAACGGCGTCAGCGGCGACATCGTGTCGCTCAGCCGCTCCGTCAACGTCAGCGTCACCGGCAACAACAGCAGCGGCACCATCGCCCCAAGCGATCTCAGCAACGCGATCCAGTTCACCACCCTGAAGGAGGTCCAGCTCAGCAACAGCAGCTCGAGCGCCTCACCTACCTTCGACGCCTCGACCTCGGGCTTCAGCGGCAACATCCGGGTCCTGCTCCCGGACAACTTCGGAACGCCGACCGTGGAGGCTGCCACCGCCGCCACCGCGACGCTCGACTTCAGCGGCAACACCGGCATGCTCACCATCGCGGGCAGCCAGATCAGCGACGGCGCCGGCGACATGGTGACGGTGAGCGGTGCGAAATCGATCGGCGACTACCTTTACAACTTCAGCGGCAACTTCGGCCTGGGCGTGAAGACCAGCCTCATCGGGACCAACGGCCTCATCCCCACCCTGACGAGTGATGTCTCGAGCGCCGCCTCCAGCCTCCAGCAGTTCACGAACACGCTGCCGCTCCTCGACCGGGCCACCGGTCTGCAGGCTGGAATCGGCAAGCTCGTCGCCCTCGCCGACACCTTCACCAAGTTCGCGGCGACGGTGACCAACGCGGTCAACGCCGTGCCGACGACCTTCCACCTGAGCGACCTGGTCGACGAGCTGAACACCCTGGCCGCCTCACTCCCGCCACCGCTCAACCTCACATTCACCGGCACGTTCCTCTCGGTCACCGGCAACCTCAAGCCGGCCATCGCGGTCAACTTCCAGCAGGCGAGTTACACGCACGTCTTCAGCCTCGACCTCGGTGCGCAGGCGGCCGCGCTGGGCATCCAGCTGAGCACCTCCGACACGCCGAATCCGCAGCCCGTCCACGTCACGGTGACGGCGAAGCTCGACGTCAGCAACCTGGTCCTCGCGCTTGACGGCACCACTCCGGTGCTGGGCCCGAACCTCGACCTTCACGGCCACTTCGGCATCCACGTCGATGCGTTCACCGGCCAGGTCAGGCTGAGCCTGCTCAAGGCGACGATCACGTCGCCCGTGATCGACTTCTCCGGCGACATCCACCTGACCTTCCACGACCCGAACACCAACGGTGAGCTGGACGCCTCCGAGCTGACGCCTTCGAACCTCAACCCGCCGAGCCTGACCTCGTCGCCGCTGAGCATCGGGCCGATCACGGCGAGCCTGGGCACCGACCTGACGATCGGTCAGGCCGGCGGGTCGACGAGCCCGCTCGCCTCCGCCACCCTCACCATCACCACGCCGCCAGGGAAGTCGCTGTTCGGCGATTCCTCCGGGCCGGTCACGCCGGACGTCAACTTCACCACCAGCGCGGGCGGCGGCGTCACCAACCTGCTGAACAGCTTCAGCAACGCCGGCCCGAACCAGATCCTCGACATGCTGAACCAGGTCGAGTCGTTCCTGGCCGGGCTCGCCAACCAGCAGATCATGTCGACGGCCATCCCGTTCACGCACGTCACGATCGGCAGCGCGCTCGACTACGCCCGCTCCTTCAAGCACGACGTCCTCGACCCTCTGTTCAAGAGCGGCGACGCAAGCCACCCGGACGCCGACAACAACGGGACGGTCGACTTCAACGACCTCAACTTCGACAGCATCCAGGCCCTGCTTGACCGGCTCGGCGCCGCGGTCGGACTCGCGCCCGGGACGATCAAGGCGAACCTCGACCCGACCACCAACCAGCTGACCTTCAACTTCAGCTTCAACAAGCAGCTCGGCATCGGCACGCCGGTCGACGTGTTGACCTCGCCGGTCGCGGCCGCGGCTCCGGACGAGCCGTCGGGCGGTCATGACCAGGAGCTGACGATCGGCAACGCCTCGGGCGGGAGCTTCAAGCTCAGCTACACCTTCCAGCAGGCGCCCGTGCTCGGCGCGACCGCCGCAAGCGACGCTCCGACCGGCGTCAGCGCGACGGCGGTTTCAACCGGTTCCCTATCGCCGGCCACCTACTACTACGAGGTCACCGCGATCGTCGGCGGGCTCGAACGAGCGCCGTCGGCGGAGGTCCATGCGACGACCGATTCCACCAACAAGACCGTCACGGTCAGCTGGGGTGGGGTGACGGGGGCCACCGATTACCGCGTTTACCGCGGGAGCGCCGCTGGCGGAGAGAGCGGGTACCTCGACGGCGGGACCTCGACTTCCCTCAACGACGATGGATCGACTTCTCTGACCGGCACCAGCACGCCACCTCCAGGCCTGCTCCCGGGCACCTACTACTACGAGGTCACCGCGAACACCGCGCTCGGCGAGACGCTCGCGTCCGCCGAGGCAAGCGCAAGCGCTGACAGCAGCCACAAGACGATCACGCTGGTCTGGCAGCCGATCACCGCCGCGACCTCCTACAACCTGTACCGCGGTGCCGTCTCGGGCGGCGAGGACCACTTCTTCTCCGTCGCCACGAGCGCGTGCAGCTCGCCGCCGTGCCATTTCAGCGACGACGGCTCGAGCTCACCGTCGTCGACCACCCCGCCGAAGACTTCACCGATCGTGCAGACGGCAACGGTGCAGTGGGACAGCAACGCGACCACTCTCGCTTCCAACATGCAGACCGCCCTCAGGGGTCTGAGCAGAGCGGGCAGCGGCGTCACCGTGTCGGCCGACGAGCCGGCGCTCGGCACCTTCGACGTCAGCTTCAACAACAACCTGACCTCGATCCCGCTGCTCAAGGTCGACGGCTCGGGCCTCAAGAACGACGGCACCGTGCAGAGGATCGTCGTCCCGTCCGGGGCCGGCAGCTTCTGGCTCGCGTACCCGGACAGCGACGGTCGGCTGCAGGTCACCGACGCTTTGACGAGCACCTCGCACAGCGGTGACGTCCAGTCCCAGCTGAACTCACTGGTGGGCGGCGGGGTGACGGTGATGGCGCCGTTCACCGACGCGAACGGCACCACCTACTTCGACGTCACCCTCCCCGCTGGCGCGCATCGCCTCGCGGCCGCCGGCGGCTTCCCGCTGAACTTCGGGGCGAGCCTCGGCAGCCTCGCCGGCGTCCAGACGAGCGGCAACGTCATTCCGCTCGCGAGCCTGATGGCGCAGGCGACGTTCGGCGTCAACCTCACCCCGTCGTCGACGCTCAGCGTGAGCCCGGCCAGCTTCTCGCCAGGGCCGCGGGTCGACGTCCGGACCGACAAGCAGGGCGGAAGCGGCGCGAGCGCGTTGGTGCTGAAGCCGAGCGCCGCGAGCATCAGCGGCATCCAGGTCGTCACGATCCGGGGCTCCGGTGGCAGCTTCAAGCTGACCTACAACGGACAGATCGGCAGCTCGATCACGTACACGCCTGGGACGAACCAGCACAGCGACATCGAGAGCTCGGTCAACTCGCTGGCCAGCACCTCTGGCGTCACGGCCGACTACTCCGTCGGACCGTCGGGTGACACGTACACGATCACCTTCCCGTCGAGCATCACGGACATGAAGCCGCTGGGCGTGGACGCGACCTCGCTGACGGCCCAGGACGCCGTGCAGCACATCGACGTCGTTAACGCCAACGCCGGCACCTTCACCCTCGATTACGGCGGTCAGGTCACGCCCACAGAGAGTCCAACCGTCACCCACAGCCAGCTGGAAACGGACCTGAACAACTTGAGCACGATCGGAGCCAACGGGGTTTCTGTCGCGGATGGCGCGCAAGGCGGATTCGACGTCACGTTCAGCGGAGGCAGCCTGCACAACACCGACGTCAAGCCGCTGGTCGCGGACGCGAGTCACTTGATCGGCGCGCTGGCCCCGGGCACCTCGGGCAACGGCATCCTCTCCAACCCCGCGACGTTCGACGTCTCGTTGTTCAACGGCCCTGCCGTCGTCGTGACCACGAGCCAGGACGGACACGCCCAGGTCACGATCACGACGATCAGCACCGGCGGCAGCATGGCCGGCATCAGCACGACGACGCCGGGCTCGTCGACCGCAAACCAGGTCGAGCAGCTCACGGTGCGCGCGAACGCCGGCAGCTACACGCTGACCTCGGTCATCGGCGCGCCGCAAGGATTCAGCGCCACCGTCAGCCCGCAGCCGCTCACGATCGCCACCAGCGCGGGTGGCACGTACGCAGCCGGGATCAACTACTTCTACCAGGTGACCGCGTTCACCACCGCGGGCGAGCAGATCGCCTCGGTCGAGGGGTCCGCGACGACCCCGGTCAACGGCGAGATCGCGCTGAGCTGGAACGCAGTCGCCGGGGCGACGGACTACCGCGTGTACCGCGGCACCACGTCGGGCGGAGAGAGCGCGTACTTCGACGCTCTCACCGCGACGAGCTTCACCGACGACAATTCGGCGTCCCCGACGGCGCACAGCCTGCCCACGAACGCGAACCTCGCGGCCACCACCTACTTCTACGAGGTGACGGCCACGGTCGGCGGCCACGAGTCGGTGGCGTCGCAGGAGCTGGCCGCCGTCGTGCCGCTGGACGGCAAGGTCGTCCTCAGCTGGACCTCGGTGTCCGGCGCGACCGGCTACACGGTGTACCGCGGTATCACCGCCGGCGCGGAGAACACCTCGTTCGGCGTCACCGCGACCACCTTCAAGGACTTCGGGATCGGAGGTTCGGGCGCGAGCGCTCCCGCCCGCGGCCAGACGACCGGCGCCCTCGCCTTCGACGCCGACGGCCCGACCACGATCCAGAGCGCGCTCCGCGCCCTGACCAACATAGGAAGCGGCAACGTCACCGTCTCGCCGGCCAACGTCACGGCCGCCGGGCGGATCTACACGATCACGTTCCTGGGCGGCCTCGCCAGCAGGTCCCTGCCCGCGCTTCGCGTGGACACGTCGCTGCCGGTGACGGTCACGACGCAGGGCAATGGGACCACCAACGAGGTGCAGGAGCTCAACACCGGCGGCGCGACCACCTACTCGCTGACCTTCCCGTACAGCCGCAGCCCGCTCGGCGTCGCCGCGGCGCCGGCCGCCGGCGGTTCGCTGGGCACGGGCACCTACTTCTACGAGGTCACCGCGCTTCTCCCCGGCGAGACGACGGCCTCCTCCGAGGTTTCGATCACGCTCGGCCCGCAGGGGCTGACCGCGAGCGCCGCGACCCAGCCGCTAACGGCGATCGTGGCCACCGGCGGCGCGCTGGCCGCGGCGACTTACTCCTACCAGGTCACGGCGATGGTCGGGGGTGTCGAGTCGGTGGTGACCGCGCAGGCGTCGGCGGTGGTCGGCGCCAGCGGCAAGGTCACGCTCCGCTGGAATCCGGTCGACGCGACGACCTACAGCGTCTATCGAGGCGGCACGTTCGAGTCCTCGGTCTTGCCTGCGACGTGCAGCCCCTCGAGCTGCAGCTTCGTCGACGACGGGTCGGTCACGCCGTCGGGCGCGAGCGTGCCGGCCGGCCTGGCCGCGGGGACCTACTTCTACGAAGTCACGGCGATAAGCGCGTCGGGCGAGTCGATCGCCTCCGCCGAGGTCTCGGCGACCGCCGTGGTCAACGGCAAGGTGACGCTGAAGTGGAGTGGGCTCGCGGGCGCGACCTCATACAAGATCTACCGGGGCGCGAGCACCGGCACCGAGACCCTGTACGCCTCCGTCACCGGGGCGAGCTACTCCGACTACGGAAGCGGCGGCTCCTCGCTCACCACGCCCGCCCTGCACGGTTCGGTCAGCCTGACCTGGAACTCCGTGCCGAGCGCGACCGGCTACCGCGTCTACCGCGGCGCCACCTCCGGCGGTGAGAACCACTACTTCACCGCCGGCACGAACAGCTTCACCGACTCGGGCGGGACCGGCACCGCCGGCACGCCGCCGGTCGGCCTCCTGATGACGCAGTCCACCGGCGCGCTGACCTCGAGCTCAACCGCATCGGACATCCAGTCGGCGCTGCAGGGACTGCCCAACATCGGCTCGGGCAACGTCCTGGTCGCGCCCGGCGGCAGCGCGAACGTCTTCGACGTCACGTTCCAGGGCGCGCTCCAGCACGCCAACGTGCCGCTGCTCGCCGCCTCCACCCTGGTCCCGCGCAACCAGCTGCAGTTGATCCAGGTCACCGGGGCGACAGGCGGCTCGCTGGTCCTCGGCTTCGACGGCAACAACGACGGTGTCATCAACCCCACGACGGAGACGAGCTCGGCGATCACCTACGACCCGACCTCGGACATCAGCTCCGCCATCCAGGCGGCGCTGGTCGGCACTGGCTCCGTAGGCAGCGGCAACGTGACCGTCACCAAGGTCACGACCTCGCCGTGCGCGACTGGCGCGCAGTGCTACTCGGTCGAGTTCATCAGCAACCTTGCCCGCACGAGCCTGAAGACGCTCGCCCTCGTCAACGCGACCGGGCTGACCACCCAGGACGACGAGCAGTCCATCAAGGTGCTCGACGCCACCGGGGGCAAGTTCACGCTCACCTTCGCGTTCACCCTGCGGCCGCTCAGCGTGACCGCCACCGCGGGCACCTCAGGAACGCTCGCCGCCGGCACCTACTTCTACGAGATCACCGCCATCACCGGCGCGGGCGAGACGGTGCCGTCGACCGAGGTCTCGGCCGCGGTGTCCGCCAGTGGCGACGTGAACCTGGCCTGGGTGGGCGTTCCCGGTGCGACCGGGTACCGCATCTACCGCGGCACCACGACGAGCGGCGAGAACGCCTACATGAGCGTTGGGACCGTGACCTCCTTCGACGACACGGGCGCCGCCTCGACCACGGCCGGCGGGCCGCCGTCGAGCAGCAGCATCCAGGGCACCAAGACGACCGGCGACATCGACTGGAATGCGACGCCGAGCGCCGTGCAGAGCAAGCTCGAGACCGCGATCGAGGACGCCCTCGGCCTCGCCGTGGGCACGAACGTCAACGTCGCCTCCGCGACCGGCGGGTACACGGTCACGTTTGTCGGTGCGCTGGCCGGCCAGCACGTCGCCAACCTGACCGCCGACTCCGGCCACCTCGTCAACACAACCGCCTTCGTGACCCTGTCGGGCGTCAGCGTGACGGTGACCTGCAGCAAGACAGGCACGACCGGGATCGACAACCTGGTCAGCTGTGTGCAGACCGCGCTGGACGACAAGGTCAAAGCCGCGGGCATCACCCCTGGTTTCCTCACGACCGGATCTATCTCCAGCGGCGGCACGTCGCCTACCGCGACGACCACGCCGTTCTCCGCCTTCTCGGGCGCGATGCCGTTCGACCAGGCGTACGAGATCGACCTCCCGATCGCGGTCAGCGTCACCGACGCGGACCACGGCAGCTTCACGGTAATCGGGACCGGCGGCAACTTCACCTTGAGCTACTCGGGACAGACGACCCCGGCCATCGCGGTCGGCTCGGCGCCGTCGGCGGTCGCCACGGCGCTGACCAACATCATGCCGGCGGGACAGTCGGCGTCGATGTTGCAGAGCGGCAACACCTACAACGTGACGCTCTCGGGGCTGGGCCACGACATGAACCACCTGTCCGGCCAGGTCATCCTGGCCGGCACCGTCGCGCGCACCTCGACCCCCTCCGACTTCGCGAGCAAGCTGCAGTCGTCGATCAGCCAGGCGCTGTCGCTCGCCGGCGACTCCTCGATCTCGATCACCGCGACCATCGACGGCGGCACCAGCAAGCTGGTCATCGGCCAGACCGGCGCCACCAACGGCCTCGCCCTCACCTTCCCGCGCCCAGTGGTCGCCTCGGCGGGCGGCTCGCGCATCTCGCTGACTCCTGCCGGCGTCACCTTCACGCCGGACGCGGGAGGGGCGGCGATCACCCGCAACGTGATCCTCCAGGTCAACCTGGCGAACCCGAGCGACCCGTACGCCAACCCGATCTCGTCCAACCCGGCGTTCCAGGAGCTCGGACTTCTGCCGACGCCGACGCCCTTCACGTTCGTCGGCGGCCACACCACCCCGGACATCGAGTTCACCCTCCACGTGCTCGAGACGGGCACCGGCCCGGCGTCTGTCAACGCGGTCGCGGGCGGCTCGGGGACCCTGGCCGCGGGCACCTATTACTACGTCGTCACCGCCGAGACCGGATCCGGCGAGGGCTCGCCCTCGGTCGAGGTCCACGCAACGGCGTCCGGCTCGAACAAGATCACCATCACCTGGACCGCCGTCACCGGCGCGAGCGGCTACCGCGTGTACCGCGGGACGGCGACGGGGACCGAGGACCACTACTTCGCGGTCAGCGGCGGCTCGACTCTCACCTTCGACGACGACGGCAGCACCAGCCCCGTCTCCGGCAACGCCCCCGCCGCGCCGAACCCGGCGGGCCAGACCATCCCGGTCTTCCTCGCGGGCAGCAGCTCGTACAGCACGATCGCCGACCTGGTCACGGCCCTGCAGGGCGCCGTCGACAGCGCCTTCGACACATTCGTCGGGACCGGCCACCACGGCGACGTCACCGTCTGCCGGCCCAGTGACGACCCGAACGCGACCGGACCTGACGCTTGCGCCGGCACCGGCAACCGGCTCGTCCTGGCGGGCAAGAAGGGCGTCGTCAGCGGCCTCACCATCGACGTCCCCGCCAAGCTGACGCATGGCAGCCACCCGAAAGAGCTGAACGGCGTGGTCACGATGCTCGGCTACTCGGCGACGACCGGCACCGCTCAGATCGCGAAGGCGGGCACCTTCTTCCTGAAGGACGTCAAGCTCGCCGGGACCTTCGACCTGGTGCTGCAGAACGTCGCGGTCACGGCCAACATCGGCTTCCTCGCGATCAAGGCGTCGGCACTGGGCACGCTGCCCGGCAACCGCCTGATCTCGCTCGGGATCAGCGTCGGCCTGGTCAACCCCCTCGAGTCAGACATCCACGCCGCCGACTTCACGACGCTGGACCTCGGGGTCCTCGCCAACGCCGTCCGCAACGGCCACTTCCTCTACAACTCGAGCCAGGCGGGCGGCACGACCGACGCGCCGACGACCGGGTTCTTCAGGGGTGTGCTGTCCGGCGGCCTCGCCGGCAAGCTCGTCCTCGCGCCCGACGGCGCGCTGGCCGGGCTCGCCGACACGCTGAACGCGTCGCTCTCGATCTCGGCGACCAGCGCGGACTGGTTCACGCACCTGCCCACGCCGACCTTCAACTTCCAGGGGCCCGACTTCAACAGCATCATCGACCGCTTCTCTCACCTCGACTTCTCGACCATCATCCAGGCCCTGCAGCTGATCGTCGGCCTGGTCAAGAGCATCACCGGCACGGGCCAGATCCCGGGTCTCGCCAAGATCCTCGACCAGCCGCTGCCGATCGTGAACAAGAGCATCAACGAGCTCATCGACGTCGCCTCGAACTTCCTCGACAAGCTCAACCAGATCATCCAGAACCCGGCGGGGGCGATCCAGGAGCTCGACAACATCCTGGCCAACGCGCTCGGCATGACCGTGCCCACCATCCAGGTCGCCCGAGCCCAGGGCGGCACAGGCCTCTTGGACGAGATCCAGCACGTCTCCATCGCCAACGCGACGGGCGGCGACTACACGCTGACGATGCCGGGCAACGGCACCACCATCAAGAACGAGACCAGCGCGCCGATCTCCTTCAGCGCGCCGGCCGGCTCGTCGAAGGTGACCGGCTTTACCGCAACGGCCGCGGCCGGAGGGTCGCTCGGCGGCGGCACCTACTACTACGTGATCACGGCGCTGACTCCCGCGGGTGAGACGGTCGCCTCGGCCGAGCGCTCGGTCGCGATCGACTCCACGACCGCCAACAAGGAGGTCAGCCTGAGCTGGACCGCGTTCACGGGCGCGACCGGCTACCGCGTCTACCGCGGCTTCAGCGCCGGCGGAGAGAACTCATACCTGCCGGTCTCGAGCGGCGCGACGACCTCGCTGACCGACGACGGCACCGGCAGCACCACCGCCGGCTCGGCCCCGTCGCTGAGCATCACCGGCGCGCTGGAGGGCGTGAAGACAATCGGCGCCGGCAACATCAGCGTGACGACCACCAGCTTCCCGACCGGCCTGGGCGCGAGCGCGGCGGGCGGCGGGACGCTGGCCGCTAACACCTACTACTACGTCGTCACCGCGCTCTCGGCCGACGGAACCCTGACCAACGTGGAGAGCGTTGCCTCGGCCGCGGTCCATGCGACGACCGACGCGAGCCACGGCACGGTGAGCCTGAGCTGGACGGCGATCGGCGGAGCGACGTACCGCGTCTACCGCGGCACCAGCGCCGGAGCCGAAGATCACTACTTCGCCGTCGGCTCGAACAGCCTGAACGACGACGGCAGCCACACGTTCGTCGACGGCGGCGCGCCCGTCGCGAGCTACGACGTCGAGTTCGTCGGCTCGCTGCAGAAGTCGTCGCAGAAGCTGCTGACCGCCGACGCGCTGAAGCTCGTCTTCGTCCCGGCCGGCAAGCTGCCGCTGCTCGCCTACGACCAGGCGGCCGGCCAGCTCAACTTCAACCTGGACCTCGGCACGAGCGCCCAGTTCTCGAGGCCGTTCAACCTCAACCTGTCGGACCTGCTGACGTTGCTGCACCTCCCGAGCGCGCTGGCCAGCATCGCCAACAGCCTGGTTGGGATCGGAGCCAACGGCAACCTGTCCCTCAACGCCGCGGCGAAGTTCCAGCTGCGCATGGGCCTGGACCTGACGACGGTGGCGATGAGCACCACCACGCAGGGCTCGATGACGCAGAACGAGGTCCAGCAGCTGATCCTCAAGGCGACCTCGGGCAACTTCAAGGTCACGTTCCCGTTCGACGGGGCGCCGACCGGGTTCACCGCCAACGCGGCGGACGTCGCCCAGAACGTGAGCGCCAGCGCGACCTCGGGCGGATCGCTGACCGTGGACACGACCTACTACTACGAGGTCACGGCGACCGTCACCGGCGTCGAGTCCGTCGCCTCGGCCGAAGTCTCGGACACGACGAACTCGACCAAGAAGACGATCCACGTCGAGTGGAGCCCGGTCGCGGGCGCCACCGACTACAGGGTCTACCGCGGCACCAGCGCAGGCGGCGAGAGCGGCTACCTCGACGCGAGCACGACGACCCACCTCGACGACGACGGGACGACTTCCCTCACAGGCTCGAGCGCGCCGCCCACCGGTCTCGCCGCCGGCAGCTACTACTACAAGGTCACCGCAGTCATCGGCGGACGCCAGAGCGGCCCATCCTCTGAGCAGTCGGTCACGCTCGACGGCGCCGGAAAGATCGACCTCGGCTGGAACACGGTCCCCGGGGCGACCGACTACAAGATCTACCGCGGCGACTCGTCGGGCGGCGAGACGCTCCTGCTCGACACCGGCAGCACCAACGCGACGTTCGTCGACGACGGCGCCCACACGCCGGACGGATCGACGAACCCGCCGGACGCGCTGACCACCGACCAGGAGACGACCGCTTCCGTCGACTGGAACCAGACCGCGAACACGGTCGCCTCGGACCTGCAGGGCAAGCTGGAAGCGCTGCCGAACATCGGCACCGGCAACGTCACCGTTTTGTCAAGCTCCGGCATGCCGCCGGCGGGCGACCCGTTGACCTTCGTCATCACCTTCCAGGGCGCGCTCCAGCACCTGCTGCTGCCGCAGCTCGTGGTCGACGACTCGAACGTGAAGGGCAAGCGCGCGTTCTTCATCAAGACCGGGTCCGCGGACGACGGCGGGACGACGATCCACTTCGACGCCTCGGCGTCGGTGGCCAACCTGAACTTCGAGGCCCGCATCGGACCGTTCGGTCTCTTCGTCAAGAACGGCAGCGCGAGCGTCGGCGCAAGCCTCGACCTCCAGCTGCTTGACCCGAACAGCAACCACCGCCTGGTCCTGCTCGCGTACGGCGGCGACTCCGGTGTGACCACCGACCTGAGCAACCTCGGATCGTTCGTCGGCACGGGCTCGATCAACTTCAAGGGCACGGCCGCCGACCCCTCGGCTCCGACCGGCTTCAGCGCTACCTCGAGCGGCAGCGGCCTGTCAGCGGGGACGTACTTCTACGTCGTCACCGCCAAGGTCGCGAACGGGGTCGAGACCGGCGCGTCGGCCGAGAAGTCGGTGACGCTGAGCTCGACCGGCGGCGTGAGCCTGAGCTGGACCGCGGTCACCGGCGCGACCGACTACCTGGTCTACCGCGGCACCACGGCGGGCAGCGAGACGCTGCTCTTCGACACCCAGTCGACGAGCACAACCTTCGCCGACAACGGCAGCCACTCTCCCGACGGCACGACGCTGCCGACCTGCGTCTCGTCCTCCCTCGTGTGCGTGATCCTCCCGCTCTACGTCGGCATCACGAGCTTCCAGCTGCCGATCAACGACTCGGTGTTCAGCGGCAGCGGCGTCCCCGGCCAGAACGTCCTCGCCCTCAACGTCGGCCTCGACGGCACCAAGCTCTTCAGCGATCCCGCGGGGGCCTTCTCGTTCAACCTCACCAGGACGCCGGACTGGAGCAACTTCAGCCCGAACCTGCCGTCCATCTTCGCCCTGCTCGCCAACCCCTCCACCGTCGTGGACGGCCTGGACTTCTTCTTCCAGACCCTGCAGCAGGCGATCCAGGGCCAGGTCTTCGGCGTCAAGCTGCCGCTGCTCGGCGACCTGCTCGCGAACAACCCGCTGAGCAACGCGATCGGCCAGTTCCGCACAAACCTGCTGCAGCCGCTTGCCCAGACGCTGCGCGACAACAACGTCGACTTCGACCACCTGGTGCAGAAGATCCAGCAGCTGGCGTTCGACGTGTTCGCGACCCAGCTGGGACTGCTCGTCCCGCAGAACGGCCACGCGAGCCCGACGCCGCAGGACATCGGCTTCCAGCTCTGCAAGGCGAACCGCACCGACTGCACCAGCGACGTCAACATCTTCAACGCCCAGGAGGCCGAGTTCAACATCGTCCTCGGCAAGACGTTCCAGTTCACCGCGCCCGAGATCAAGCTCGACCTCGGCATCCCGGCGCTCGGATTCGACGCCAGCTTCATCCCGCAGATCACGATCAACTTCACACTCAACTTCGGCTTCGGCGTCGACACGAGCACCGGCTTCTACATCCGGACGGACGGCGACTCGAACCCCGCGCTGACCCTCGGCACGACCGTCACGTTCTCCGACGTCAGCTGCCCGAGCGGCAACGTGCAGAGGGCGCAGGCGGACGGCCGGCTTCTCTTCCTGGCCCTGCACCTGCAGGACGGCGTCGACCTCAACGGCAACGGGTCGATCAACGTCAAGTGCGCCGGCAACTTCCCCGACACCCACATCGACCCGCAGTCGCAGGACATCACCACGCTGTTCTTCAACGGCACGCTGGCCATCGGCACCGACAGCCTCATCCACCACGGCATGCTCGCCTTCGGCGACCTGACCGGGGCCTCGCTCAGCGACATCATCCGCCCGACGCTGAAGGGTGGCGCGCTGCTTCGGGCAGACGCGAGCATCGACTTCAGCACCCTGGGCCCGAGCCTGGCCAACATCCTGCCGAAGGTCTCGGCCAAGATCCTCATCGACTTCGTCATCGGCTGGGACCCGCAGAACGGACTCGACGTCCACTCGCCGCAGGTCGTCATCGCGGACATCACCCTCGACCTCGGCTCGTTCATATCCGATTTCGCGGGTCCGATCCTGCAGAAGATCGGCGACATCCTTCAGCCGCTGGCCTGGTTGATCGGGCCCAACGGCTTCCTCAACATGAGGATCCCGCTGCTCTCCGACCTCGCCGGTCACACGATCACGGGCAAGGACCTGATCATCTTCTTCGACCCGACCGACGGTCCGTCGATCGTCGCCTTCCTGAACTTTGCCGAGCAGGTCTATCACATGATCGACCTGTTCCACCGCGCCGCCAGCGACGGGGAGGTCAAGCTCAACTTCGGCGACCTGGTGCTGGCGCGCAGCGACAGCACGGAGGCGGCGAACCCGCTCAAGTGGCCGTTCTTCGACAACCCGCTGGGCGGCCTCTCGAGCGTCTCGAACATCAACCAGCTCGGCAACCTCAACGACATCAACATCCCCGACAGCCTGCCCGCGCCCGCGACCGAGGGCACCGAGGGCGAGGCCACGTCCGAGTTCACGGCGGGCACCCAGGGCTCGACCAGCATCGACTTCCCGATCCTCAAGCCGTCCAACGTCATCAACCTGCTGCTCGGCAAGCCGGCGACCCTGGCCGAGATCACATTCCCGCAGTTCCAGTTCAGCTTCTTCTACCGCCAGTCGTTCCCGATCATCGGCCCGCTGGTCGGCACCTTCGCCGGCGGCATCGGCGCGACGATCAACCTGCGCATCGGCTACGACACGGTCGGCCTGCAGGAGTTCCTCGCCTCGCACAACGCGGCCAACCTGATCGACGGCTTCTTCTTCGACACCAAGGACGCCAGCGGCAACCCGCTCGCCTTCGCCGTCCTCCACGCCGAGATCGCGGTCGGCGCCGCCATCGACCTCGGCCTGATCGAGGCCGGCGTCGAGGGCGGCATCGCCGCCAACATCTTCTTCAACTGGGACGACCTCAACGGCGACGGCAAGGTCCGGCTGCAGGAGATGCTCGACAACATCCTCGCCAACGGCGGCGATCCGCTCGCCGTCTTCGACATCACGGGCGACATCGAGCTGTTCCTGCGCGCCTACGTGACGATCAACCTGTTCATCACGTCCTTCACGCTCACCTTCGAGCTGCCGCGCATCACCCTGTTCAAGTTCCACGTCGACTTCAAGCGCCCGTCCTTCCTGGGCACTCTCAACAACGGCGTGCTGACGCTCGCGATCGGGCCGAACTCCAAGTCGCGCTTACAGGGCAACCTGGATCCGAACATCGCCGAAGCGATCCACGTCCAGGGAACTGGCGGGGGCAACGTCTCGCTCTGGTCGGACACCTTCAACCGGCCCTCGACGGACCTGGAGAACTTCTCTGGGGTGACGTCGATCGTCGCCACCGGCGGCACCGGCGATGACACCATCGACTTCAGCGGCCTGAGCGACAGCTCGATCTCGGTCGTCGCGCACGGCGGCGGCGGCAACGACACGCTCATCGGCCCGCAGTCCTCCGCGTGCGACAGCAACAAGATGTGCGCGCAGCTGATCGGCGACGGCGGCAACTCGACGTTCACGAGCTCCAACAAGGCCTCGCTGACCGGACAGGACCTGTTCGACGGGAGCAAGGACTCGAACAACACCTTCAACAGCACGAACGGCAACGTCGTCGGCAGCGGCTGCGTGTGCATCATGCGCGGCGGCGCGGGCACCGACCTGTTCAACGACGGCACGCCGAGCGAGGTGATCCAGCTCGGCCCCGGCGCCGAGACCGTCACCGGGACCGGCGGCGCGGTCGACTACGCGGGCGCCGGCGCGTCAGGCCCCGTCGACATCAACACCTCCGACACCACGGGGGCGGCCACGCTGGACATGACCGGCTCGCACGACAACGTCACGTTCGTCGCCAAGGACGGCAAGCTGCTGGCAGGCTGGGGCCCGCAAGGGACGATGTCGACCTTCATCTCCGGGATCAACGACTTCGCGCACATGATCAAGGTCGAGAACGTGCGGTCGATCGGGCAGATCCTCGGCGGCGACGGCGCCGACACCTTCCTGGTCTACCAGACCGGCAGCGGGTTCACGACGTCGATGGACGGCCAGGGCGGCAACGACACCTACAACTTCAAGAACGTAGGCAACGGCGCGCACATCGACGCCGAGGTCAACGACCACGGCAACCCGTGGGACTCTGGCGACCAGATCGTGGTCGACGGCAGCAGCAGCGACGACACGATCCTGGTGAACCACGACCATGTCTGCTCGCCCAACTGCGGCGGCAGCCAGGTGATCAAGTACGACGCTCCCGCCGCCGACGCGAACGTGCTGTCGGTCATCGTCAACGGCAACGACGGCAACGACACGATCACCGTGGACAGCACCGCCGCCAGCGTCCCGGTCCGCGTCGACGGCGGCGAGGGCGCGGACGTGATCCAGGTCGGCGAGGGCACGCTGACCGGCATCCAGGGCATCTCGCGGCCAGGGCTGAACGCGCCCGACGGCATCGGGCCGCTGGTCGTGGCGGGCGGCGACGGCCTGGACAGCCTGCTCGTCGACGGCCACTCCGACAGCACGCCGCGCACCGGCTTCCTGACCGCCTTCCTGGAGGCGAGCCAGCTCGCCCCCAACGGCACGGAGATCGGCCTCGTCAGCGGGCTCGGCATGGACCTCTGGCACGACAGCCAGTCCTTCCTGAGCAACAGCGACGCGACGACCTGCGTGACGCACCTGCCCGCGACCTGCGGCAGCGGCCGCGTCGAGTTCCAGGGCTTCGAGTCGGTCAACGTCAAGCTGGGCAGCGGCGGCGACCTGTTCTCGACCGGCGGCGACTACCTGCTCGGCCAGGGCAACGAAAAGCTGCCGCTGACGCGCCAGGAGCACATCCTGCACTTCATCCACACGCCGACCGCGATGGTCTCGGTGCAGGGCGGTTCGATGGGCGGCGGGAACGGCGACACCCTGCGCCTGATCTCGACCAACCAGGTCGACCGCGGCATCCTCCAGAACGGCGACGGGCTGCTGAACCTGACCGTGGCGACGCCGTTCGGCGGCGGCGTGCCCGAGGTCCAGCACCTCGACATCTCGGGCCAGAAGACAGATTCGACCGACACCTTCACGCTCGGCTTCAACGGCAGCGTCAGCGGCGCCATCCACTTCAACGCTTCAGCCCACGACGTCCAGACCGCCGTGCGGAGCCTGAGCGGGCTTACCACCGCCACGGTCGCGAACGCGAGCGGCGGCGGCTTCGACATCAGCTTCCCGGTGCTGCTCGGGAACATCGCCCCGCTGACCGCGACGCTGTCGACGCCGCTCGTCACCATGTGCCAGCCGCCTTCCTCCTGCACCAGCACGGTGCAGCACCTGGACATCCACGCCGTCGCCGGCTTCCTCGGCCACTTCACGCTCCAGTACCGCTACCAGGAGACGAAGCCGCTGCCGTTCGACGTCAGCCAGCCCGACCTCCTGGCCGAGCTCCAGCGCGCCTTCACCCTGGTGCCCGGGATCACGGCGCCCGGTGGTGCGGGCTCCTTCGACATCACCTTCCCGACCGTGCTTCAGGGCGCGATCCCGGTGGTGGCCCAGGTCGTCCCGCTCTACATCTCCGACGGCGGCGCGGCGGACGTGCTCAACATCCAGTCGCTGTTCGAGCAGACCTTCTGGGCCGGCGGCGACGGCGCCGACACAGTGAACCTGAACCAGAACGCGATCACGCTCGCCGCGTTCCACCCAACGGACGTGGTCGCCCACGTCAACGTCATCCAGGTTCAGGAAGGCAACGGCGGGCAGGACGAGATCGAGCAGGTCACCCTGCTCAACGCCACCGGTGGCACGTTCAACCTCACGTTCGACGGCCAGACGACGGCGCCGATCGCGTGGGACGCTCCGGCCGCCACGATGGAAGAGGCGCTGGCCGCGCTGTCCACGATCGGCAAGGACAGCAACAACGCGCCGAACGTGGGCGTGACTCAGAACGGGAACACCTACACGGTCGAGTTCATCGGTGACAAGAAGGACATCAAGCAGGACCTGTTCACCACGAACATCGTCATCACGCCGGCGACGGGCGGGACGACGCAGCACATCAGCCTGCAGTCGGTCAGCAGCGGCACCTTCACCCTCGACTACCGGTTCGACGTGTCGCCGCTTGGCATCGCGGCCGACGCCAACCACACCGGCAGCCTCGGTGCCGGCAAGTACTTCTACAAGGTCACAGCGGTCACCGCCGCCGGCGAGTCGCTCCCGTCGGCCGAGGTCTCGAAGGTCGTTGGCAGCGGCGGCGCGGTCCAGATCGACTGGGGCGACGTCGTCGGCGCGCTCAGCTACAACGTCTACCGCAGCGGCACATCCGGCGCCGAGACGAAGTACGCGACCGGCATCACCCAGGCCACGTACTTCGACGACGGCACCGCGACCCCGCCAGGAGGCGCGCTCCCGACGACCACGTTCGTGACCGCCGTGCAGACGACGATCCCGATCGACTTCAACGCCGCCGGCATCGACGTCCAGAGGGCGCTGGAGACGCTGCCCTCGATCGGGACCGGGAACGTCAGCGTGACCGGGTCGGCGGGCTCCTACACCGTAAACTTCATCGGCGCCCTGGCCGCCAGGCCGATCCACCTGCTGGGCGGCGGCACCTCGACGCTGCGCTCCAACGGCATCCACGCCATCGTCAGCCTGGACGGCCGGGACGGCGCCGACGCGTACAACATCAACCTGGTCGGCGGCCGCACCGACGCGCTGATCAACGTCCTGGACACCGGGCCGAACTGCAAGCTGTGCGGCAACGACGCCCTGACGGTCAACGGCACCGACTTCCCGGACGTCTTCCTGCTGCGCGCCTCGACCGCCAGCACCGGCCTCGCCTTCATCGCCCTGATCAACAGCGCCACGCCGCTGACGCCGCTCGCGACCGACCCGGTCGAGCGCGTGAACTACGACATCAACCTCGAGTCGATCATCGTCAACGGCGGCGATGGCAACGACCAGTTCTACGTCGACGACACGCGAGCGCCGATCACGATCAACGGCGGCGAGGGCGACGACTTCTTCCAGATCGGCCAGCTGTACAAGTCGCGGCGCACACCCGACCTCGCAGGCGTCGCGCCGCAGGACGTCTTCGCGACCATCGACACCACCCAGGGCTGGCTGAGCAACGGCGTCAGCTTCCCGATGACGATCAACGGCGGCATCGGAGACGACAACTACATCGTCTTCCACAACCTCGACACGCTCAACCTGAACGGCAACGACGGAAACGACACCTTCCTCGTCCAGGCCTTCGCCCTCGCCGGCTCGCAGGAGGACCACCGCGCCCTCACCGACCTGAGCGGCGGCGCCGGCGCCGACCTGCTGCAGTACGCAGTCAACGCCCCGGTCAACATCGACGGCGGCGACGGGTTCGACACCGTCGTGGTCATCGGGACCGAGTTCGGCGACGACTTCGTCATCACCCAGAACGGCGTCTTCGGCGCCGGCCTGAACATCAACTTCGTCAACATCGAGGCGCTCGAGATCGACGGCGGCGCGGGCAACGACCGGTTCTTCATACTCGGCACCAGCCCGAACTGGACGACCACCGTGACCGGCGGCCTCGGCTCAGACTTCTTCAGCGTCCAGGGCCCGACGCCGGCCAACGGCGTGATCAGCAAGGACCTGCTGGGCCACAGCGGCATCATCACGCACGGCGTCCTGAGCACCGACCCGAACTACGGCAACGTCAACGTCTCGGGCATCTCCGCGCACGTGGGAGACAACGACACGCCTGGAGTTGTCATCACGCAGACAGGCGGGTCGTCCCAGGTCGTGCAGGGCGACGGCACGCACTACTCGATCGCCGACCAGACGATGGACTCCTTCTCGGCGGTGCTCACGCGGCAGCCCGAGAGCCTCGTGACGGTCCACGTCAGCGTGACGCCGCCCGCCGGCCTCGTCCTGCTCGGCACGGGCACGAGCCTGACGCCTCCCGTCCCGGACCCGGACTCGAACCGGACCATCAGCTCCGCGACCCAGGTCCTCACGCTCGCGAACGACTTCCAGGGCAGCTTCTCGCTGAGCAACGGAAGCGGCACGACCGGCCCGCTCGACGTCAACATCAGCGGAGCCGACCTCCAGACCGCTCTGGAAGGGCTGTACGGGAGTGGCAATGTGCACGTCGAGCAGACGGGCTCGATCTACACCATCAGCTTCATCAGCGGGCTGGAGAAGCAGGCGATCGACCTGATGTCGGTCACGCTCATCAACCAGACGGTCGGCGCCACGGCCACTGTGCAGACCACCGTCGCCGGCGGTGTCTCGACTCCGCTGGGCACCACGCTCGACTTCACCTCCGCCAACTGGGACCAGCCGCAGTTCGTGTGGTTCGGCGTCGACACCAAGGCGGCGTCGATCCCGAACAGCGGCGCCTTCCTGAACGCGGCCAAGGTCGACCCGCTCCTGCTGCTGCAGGGGACGGTCGCCGACGGGACCGTGAGCGTCGACCCCAACCCGAACCTGATCGGCGACGAGTACGCGACCCTGGTCACCACCGGTGGCCTCTTCATGCAGTACCGGCCGACCGGCTCGCTGCCGGAGGGCCTGCGCGGCGCCTCGCTGCGGATCACCGGCGGCGACGACGAGGCGGCGGGCCAGGTGGCGATGGTGCTCGGCAGCTACGTCGAGGACCTGATCACCAGCGGTGCGTTCACCGTCAGCTACGGCGGCGGCACGACCCCGTCGCAGACGAGCGGCGAGAGCGCGGACACCCTGCGCACGGCACTGGAGGCGCTGCCCGGTCTCGGCGCCGGCAACGTCTTCGTGACCTTCAACGGCTCGACGCGCTACCAGATCGCGCTGGGCGGGAAGCTCTACCTGAGCAACGCGGCGCAGTTCAGCGCCGGTGGTTCGGCCACCATCGCTATCGACGACAACTCACTGAAGCTCAACCAGGCGTGGACGGTCGAGCCTCGGGCCGGCCAGGCGACCTTCGAGGTCGGGCTCTACAGCGACATGCACGTCCCCGGCGTGATCGTCAAGATCTACCCGGCGTCCCGGCCGGCGGTCGTGGTCGTCGAGAACGGCGGCGTCCAGTCGACGACGACGCTGTCCGCCGACGTCACCAACGGAACGACCAACACCTCGCTGAACGTCGCCGCGCTCGCGTCGCCCATCCCGGCCGGCGCGACCCTGGTCATCGGCTACGGCGCCGCGGGCAGCCAGGTGGTGATGACCTCCGCCCCGGCCGCCGCCGGCGACACGACGATCGCGGTGGTCTCGTTTACCGCGGCCGCGACCTACGCGTCCAGCTCCACGGTCGCCTACACGACCGGCGGAACGAACGTCGCCGAGGACGGCAACTCTCACTCACCGGCCACCGACAACGCGACCATCCAGGTGCGGCTGTCGACGGCGCCGGGCGGAACCAGGACGGTGAGCCTCGGTGACCACGGCGCCCACCTGCTCGACTTCGACCAGACGACGCTCACGTTCACCACCGGCAACTGGAACGTCTTCCAGACCGTGACCGTCTACGCGCACGACGACCTGGTGGTCCGTGGGTTCCACAAGGGCGACCTCGTGGCGAGCGCGAGCGGATACCTCGACTTCACGTCGACGGCGAACATCGCCGACGACCACCACGCGGGCGTTCGCGTCACCGAGACGAACGGGTCGACCAACGTGATCGAGTTCACAGGCGGCTCGACGAGCAACGGCAACACCGGCCTGAGCCAGGCGACCGCCGACACCAACGGCTTCCCGTACCAGGACAGCTACACGCTGGCCCTGACGATGGCCCCGTCGGCCAGCGTGACGGTCAGGGCGACCGCCCAGCCGACGCGCACCAGCGAAACGGGCGGGATCGTCTCCTACCAGCAGCAGCTGCGTCTGTGCCTGCCCTCAGCGCTCGACTGCAGCATGGACGGCAACTACGCCGACCACGTGAACCTGGTGTTCACCTCCTCGAACTGGAACGTCCCGCAGACGGTCATGGTCCGCGCCGTTGACAACGACCGCGTGGACGGCATGGACACGCACGTCTTCGCGCCACAGCTCAACCAGCTCAACAACATCCAGGGTCCGCTCTTCATCAACGGCGGCGAGGGCAAAGACCGCACCGGGCTGCTCGAGCGCGAGCCCGTCATGCTGCCCGGCGAGCGCAATGAGCTGCCCTCGATGGGACACGTCGTCTCCTCGACGCCCGGCACGGACGACAACTCCGTGGCGGCGACCGTAACGATCGACCCGAGCACCATCCCGGCGATCGTCATCGACCAGGTCAAGGTCGACCACACGGTCCAGGACATCGCCATCAACGCGATCGGCGGCACGTTCACATTGACCTATCACGGCCAGACGACAGGCTCGCTGCCGTTCAACGCGCCGGCCGTCGACATCGAGAACCAGCTGAAGGCCCTGACCAACATTCAGAACGTGCTCACGAACCCCGACTCGGCGATCACGGTGAGCACCAACGCCAATGTCTACGAGGTCACGTTCTTCGACCCGAGCGCCTCCGTCGACCCGATCACCGCGACCGGGTCCGGCCTCGTCCCCATGCGGCCCGCCGACCTCGTCAACTTCACGATCGAGATCACGCACGGGCCGGCCAAGAACAAGACCCGGATCATCACCGGGGCCGTGTGCGCGGTCGCCGAGAACCCGTGCCTGGCCGGCCACAACTGGGTTCTCACGCTGGACAAGGCCTGGAAGAGCAAGTTCACCGGCGACACGTCGACGCCGGACGCGACGAGCACGTTCACGCTGCTGCCGACCAACCCGAACCTGCTCGTCGACGAGAGCACGACAGCCAACCTGCTCTACCTCTACGACACCGACAACCCGGCGTCTTACAACGACGCACACCTGACCCCGAACCCGTTCGGGCAGGGACAGATGTTCTTCGACTCGACGGTGCCGCCTGTCGGATCGCCGCCTCAGGCCGGCCAGTTTGGGCCGCCCGACGCGAACGGGAATTACACGGCGCTGAACCAGTTCCGCATCACCGGCTTCGGCATGGGCGGCAACCGCTGCATCGGCGGGCCGTCGACGGCGACGGTCACCGGCGATGAGGCGAACGCGTGCAACGGCCCGGTGGGAGCCAACGAACCCGGCGGGATCACGCTCGAGGGCGTCTCGAACCTGCAGATCAACCTGGGCGCCGGCAACAACCACTTCACGATCTACGACACACCGGCCGGCGCTCTGACGACGCTCAACACCGGAGCCGGCGCCGACGTGGTGGACGTGCAGAAGATCTCCGGACACACGATCGTCAACACCGGAGCGGGCAACGACACGGTCAACGTCTGCTCGCACACAGACTCCACCGACACGTGCACCAACTCCGTGCTGAGCCAGATCAAGGGCCTGCTCACGGTGAGCGGCGACAGCCCACAGGCGACGATGGTGAACCTGGTCAACGGCTCGCCCCCGCAGGGCAGCGCGGTCAGCGCCGTCAACGCGATCCAGCAGCTGACTGTCGACGCCACGGGCGGCCAGTACACGATCACCTACGCGCCGCAGCCACTGAAGCTCAGCGCCATCCCCGGCGCGGTTTCCGGCTCGCTGGCCGCCAACACCTACTTCTACGAAGTCACCGCCAACACCACGTTCGGCGAAACGCTGCCGTCGCCCGAGACGTTCGTCACCGTCGGCGGCTCTGCCACTGCGGTGCTGAGCTGGTACGGGGTGCCCGGCGCGACCGGCTACAACGTCTACCGCAGCACGACCTCGGGCGCCGAGCTACAGATCGCCTCGGGCGTCTCCGGCACGACATACACCGACAACGGCTCCGCCACCCCGTCCGGCTCGCCGCCAACCGTGGGCGTGGTCGAGACCGCCGCCGTCGACTGGAACGCGCCCGCGACCGGCCTCCACAGCGTGCAGTCGGCCCTCGAGGGCCTGGCTCTGATCGGCGCCGGCAACGTCTCGGTGACCCAGGCCGGCAGCGTCTACGCCATCACGTTCATGAACACCGCGGCCGGAACGGCGATCCCGCTCCTGCTCACCGACCCGACCGGCCTGACCAACGGGCTCGGCTCGAGCGACACCCTGAACATCAACGACACCGCCGCGACCGCGGCTGACGCGGCGCTCCTGACCTCGACCTCGCTGACCGGCCTGGACATGACGACGCCGAACACGACCCAGCAGCTGGTCATCGCCGCGACCTCGGGTCAGTTCAGCCTCACCTTCAGCTACCCGGTGACGCCCACCAACCTGCACGCGACGGGCAGCACCGGCGGCGCACTGACGGCCGGCTACCACTTCTACCTGGTGACCGGCGTCAACGCGCTGGGCGAGAGCCTCCGCTCCAACGAGGCGGCCGCCGTGACTCCGAACAGTGGCGAAGTCGCTCTGTCCTGGACCGCGATGCCCGGCGCCGTCACCTACAACGTCTACCGCGCCAACCACTCGGGCGACGAGACCCTGCTCGTGACGGGCGTGGGCGGCGTGACGTACCCCGACAACGGCAGCCTGACCCCAGGCTCCGCCACGCCGCCGTTGACCAGCAACGTCGTCCAGACCGAGACCACCGCCGGTCTGCTCCAGTACAACGACTCGGCGTCCACGGTGCAGAGCGCTCTCGAGCACCTGACGCACCTGGGCGCCGGCAACGTGGTCGTGAGCAAGAACGACGAGGTCTACACCTTCCGATTCCAGGGCTCGCTCAGCGACACCCAGGTCAAGCCACTGGCGGTGACCACGGTCGGATTCAACATGGCCGTCGAGCAGCCAGGCGGGGCCATCGACCCCGGCACCGGTGCAGGCACTGCCACGATCAAGGTGCGCGCGGACGGAATCGTCGATCCCGCCAGCATCCGCAACCAGGTCGAGATCCTGACGATCGATGCGACGGGCGGCAGCTACACGCTGACGTTCCCCGTCGGCGGCAGCAGCTTCACGACGGCGCCGATCCCCTACAACGCGGGCGCCGAGCAGCTGCGGCAGACGATCCAGAACGCCATCGCCGTGTTCGAGACGAGCGACCCCAACCAGCGGCTGTTCCTGCAGGACGACATGGACGTCACCGTCGACCGCTACCCGAGCGGCAACTGGTACGTCGGCAAGAACCTGGACCTGTACGTCCTCAACTTCCAGGGCAACCTGCGCCGGTTCGACCGCGGCCTGGGCCTCGGCACGGTCGTGGTCGGTGCGACAAACCTGACCGGCACCGCGAGCGTGCAGACCCGCATGGACGGCATCGACTACTACGGCATCGAGAACGTGAACATCCAGACAGGCTCCGGGGCCGACGTGATCAACGTCCAGGGCACGACGCCCGGCAGCCAGGGTTTCGCCCAGGGCGGCGGCACGGCCGTGACGAACATCGCCACCAACGCCGGCGACGACCGCGCCTACGTGTCCTCTAACTCGGACCTCGACGGGGTGTCGGCGACCAACGGCTTCATGTTCCTGACCGGCAACACGGACGACGTCCGCGGCGCCCTCAACCTCGACCTGGGCGCCGGCCGGCACCGCCTGTTCATCAGCGACGAGGCCTCGAGCCACGCCGACGTCGGGGCGATCAGCCGCAACATCACGGACCTCGGCGCGGCCGGTGCGGGCCTGGACACCTCGACGCCTGGCACGATCTTCGTCGGCGGCCTGGCACCGGCCGGCATCTCCTACAAGGCCACCAACAGCGGCAATTTCTACGACGGGATCGTCTACTGGACCGGCTCCGGCAACGACCATTTCAACGTCTCCGCCACCGAGCCGAGCCTGGACGCCACCCACCGCACCATCACCTCGCTGAACACAGGCCTGGGCGACGACACGGTGAATGTCAACCTGCATGCCGGGACGGACGGGTTCTTCGTGCTCAACACCTCGGGCGGCTCGACGACAGGCGACCCGAAGGCACACGTGCAGACTGGGACGGACAACGACACCGTCGACGCGCGGCCCTCGGACCTGCCGCTGATCATCTTCGGCGGCTTCGGCCAGGACTGGATCTCCGGCGGCCAGGGCCGCGACATCATCCTCGGCGACTTCGGCCGAGTCCAGTACACCGACCCGACCAGTGGGCTGCTGATCGCGCAGTTCGGCTACGGCGGGCGCGGCGACATGATCAGCGACCACGCCGACCAGGTCGTCGACCCGCGCTGGGTTTACAGCTTCTTCCCCGACCTAAACGTCGGCGGCAACGACACCATCTACGGCAACGGCGGCGAGGACATCCTGGTCGGCGGCGCCGGCGGCGACGCCGTGGACGGCGGAGCGCAGGACGACCTGATCTTCGGCGACGCCGTCCTGCTGATGCGGCGCGACATCACGCCGGGCGTCACCGTGGTCGCCGGCGCCATCACCAACCCGCGCTTCCAGGCCCTTTGCGGGAGCCAGATCTACAGCACGACAGCCGGGTTGATCTGCGGCGGTAAGACGTTCGCTCTTGGCCAGGCGATGAACAACGGCGTCGCCTTGAACTATCGCGACTCGGACGGCTCCTACGCGCCCGACTGGGCCGAGTACCAGATCCAGAACCTCTATCACTCGGCCACCATCGCCAACGACTCGACGCTGAAGAACAGCTTCGGCAGCGACTACATCGCCGGCGGCTCGGGCGACGACATGATCTTCGGCGGGCTCGGCAACGACGTCATCCAGGGCGACGGCTCGATCGACATTCCCGGCGCGACCACGCTCATGTGCACGGGCGGCTCCGTCGGACGCCTGCAGCTGAGCTCCCTGCCGTTCGGCGACTTCAAGCATCTGGTCGGCGCGTGCCGTGACACAGGCAACAACCTGTTGATCAACCCGTCCCTCGACGACTACGCAGGGGTCGGTGCCGACGGCAGCGACTACATCGAGGGCGGCGGCGGCAGCGACGTCATCTTCGGCAACCAGGGCCAGGACGACATCGTCGGCGGCAGCTCAGACATGTTCACGCTGAACTCGCCGGACAAGCGGCCGGACTCGCCGAACATGATCTTCGGCGGATCGGGGACGGCGATCTCGCGCAACAACTGCGGCACCGGCGGCGATCCAGCCAGTACCGCGGCGACGTTCAACGCGACGACGGGCGCCTGCGACCTCGCGCTCAACGGCCACGCCCATGACTCGGACGCCATCGTCGCCAACAACGGCGACATCGTGAGGCTGGTCGGGACGGGCGGAGCGACCAACGCCACGAAGTTCCTGACCTTCAAGTACGACAACTACCCGGGCACCGAACGGATCGTGCCGCGGGCGATCAGCCTGCTCGACTACACGCCGGGCGGACCCGACCTGCAGGGCAAGCCCGGGCCGATCTCTGCCGGTGACATCGGAGCGACGGTGCTCGCGAGCGGACAGGCCCAGGGCAGCGAGATCCACGGCGAGAACGGCGACGACTTCATCTACGGCGGACCGGGCAACGACATCCTGTTCGGCGACGGCCAGAACGACACCATGATCGGCGGCTACGGCAACGACTGGATGTCGGGCGGCACGGGCGACGACGGCATGCTGGGCGACGACGGCCGCCTCCTGACGAGCCGCGAAGGCCTGCCCGAGCCGCTCATCGGCCTGACGACGGCGACGGCGCAGTCGATGATCGCGACCGGAGGCAACCTGCAGCAGGCGCTCATCAACGTCAGCGGCGAGCTGCTGTACAGGGCCCTGCTGGTGCCCGACAACCTCGACCCTGTGCTCCGCAAGCCGTTCACGCTCATGCCGCGAGCCCTCTACGCGAGCGACATCATGTACGGCGGCCTCGGCAACGACATGATGCACGGCGGCGCCGGCGAGGACGCCATGTCCGGGGCCGAAGCGCCGGCGTTGTCCTACACGAACAGCTACAACCCGGACGGATCGAGGATCAACCTCGGCGCCCCGCCGCTCGAGAGCGACTTCGCGCGGCCGTTCAACCCGGGCAACGTTCTCGGCTACAACCCGACGACCACCAAGTTCCACGAGTACGACGCCAACGATCCGCTGCGCAAGATCCTGCTCAACGCGGCGGACGGTTCGCTGTCGAAGACCGGCACCGGCCTGAACTGGCTGCTCAACTTCACCGCCTCCGAAGGACCGCTGGACGCACAGTGGATCCTGGGCCAGAACAAGTACGCCGCGGTGCCGACGGACGGCAACGACACGATGTTCGGCGACCTCGGCCATGACTGGCTGGTGGGCGGCACCGGGCGAGACAAGATGTACGGCGGCTGGGGCGACGACATGCTCAACATGGACGACAACCTGGACACCGACGGCGGGCTGAACGACCAGGCCGACACCAACCCATCGTGGGAAGACCTGGCTTTCGGCGGCGCCGGCCGGGACGTCTTGTTCGCCAACACCGGCGGCGACCGCATGATCGACTGGGTCGGCGAGTTCAACAGCTACGTGGTTCCGTTCTCGCCGTTCGGCATGAACATGAAGAGCGACCAGATCCAGCCCGGGCTGCCGCAGTTCCTCTACGACCTCTCGAAGAGCGACGGCGCCGACCAGACACTGGCGGCCCGCTACGGGAGCGACCCGGCTCGGAACGGCGAGCCCTTTGGGGAGCTCGGCCTGGTCTTGCAGCAGGACGCCGCTTACAACGACCAGCGCGGCAGCCCGCGTGACCCGCAGGCCGGAAACCTGAACGCGAGGCGTGACGTGCTGCGGACGTCAGGCACGCAGGTGATCAACTCACCAGGCACCTGCTGCGACCCGCCTGTGGGTGGAACCAGCACTCCGAAGCAGCTCTCTGCGCCGGCCGCCGTTGACAACAACTCGCAGACCGCGGTGCCGGCCGTCTTCAGCGGCCCCTCAGGCAGTGCCGCGACGTTCACGGTGACCGACGGCACGACGACCTTGAGCGGAAGCGGGACGATCGGCCCGGACGGAATGCTGCCGGCGGTCCTCGACGTGTCGAATCTCGCGGACAGCACGCTGACCGCCACTCTGACCCTGGCCGGCGGCGGAGCGCCTGTGGCCGGCAGCCTGCTCAAGAACACGGTGGCACCGGTCGCGCCCGGGCTCTCGGTGGCCGCCTACGTCAGCCTGAGCAACCTGGCCAATCTTTCGTTCGTGGTCGTCGGGCCGGCGGGCGTTTTCGTCACCGTTTCGCTGTCCGACGGCTTCAGCTGGAACGACGCCGCGGACACGATTGGCGCCTCGGGTACGATCTCACTTTCGGTCGACGCCTCGCTCCTCGCCGACGGGCCGATCACGGCCACCGTCACCTTCATGAACGCTAACGGCGACACCAGCTCGAGTTCCGTCTCTCTGACGAAGGACACGCTTCCGCCGGCGGCGCCGGCGGCTTCGCTCCCGACCTGGGTCAACCTCAACAATCGGGCCGCGGCGCCGCTGCAGGTCAGCGGCGAGGCCGGCGCCACCGTTAACATCGCGATCGGCGACGGGACGAGCACGGTCACCGCCCTGGGCTCGGTCGGATCCACCGGCGTGGCCACGCTTGGGGTCAACCTCACGAGCCTCAGGGATGGGCCGCTCGTGGGCTGCATCGGGCTGACCGACGCGGCCGGCAACGCCGGGCCGTGCAGCGGCGTTGTCTCGACGAAGGACACCATCGCTCCCACCGGCACACTTGCCATCGGCGGCACCGCCCCCGTGATCAACGGACAGCAGGCGACCGCCAATCCCAACCTGTCCCTTCAGCTGGCATTCACCGACGCGAACGGGTTGAACCAGATGGCTTTCTCCACCAACGGCGGCACGAGCTACGGCGCCTCCACCGCCTACGCCGGCGCGGCCTCCGTCGGGTTGTCGACCTCCGACGGCCTCTACACAGTCGCCGTCGCGGTCACCGACGTCGCGGGCAACGTGACTGCGGTCACCCGGAGCATCCGCCTGGACCGCACTCCGCCCGTGATCACAGCCTCGCTGCCCGCGCCGACGAACGGCACGTACTACGACGTCGGCGCGAAGATCACGCTAACCTACGGCGCGACCGACGTCGACAACACGACGACCACCGTCACCCTCGACGGCACCACCACCATCACGGGCGGCGTGATCGACATCGACACCCTGACCTCGGGGACCCACACGATCGTGGTGACGTCCACCGACGCGCTGGGCAACACGACGTCCAGGACGCTGACCTTCACGATCCACGCCACCATCAAGGGGCTCATCAATGCGGTGAACGACGGCGTTGCCCGAGGCTACATCACGAAGGCGGAAGGCTCAACCCTGGTGTCGCAGTTGAACAACGCCCTCCAGCCTGGCAGCAGCACCAAGGTCAAGCTCCAGCAGTTCGTCTACATGGTCCAGGGGGCCAGCGGCAAGTCGATCAGCGCCGCCTATGCGAACCTGCTCGTCAACTGGACCAACGACCTGATCGCGCGCCTGCCGGCGTAACCTGCTCCCCGTGGAGCCGGCGTACGTCTCCCGGGTGCGCATCGTGCGCGAGCACGGGCCCATTCGAAAGGCCTATCTCCCGTCTCGGGACGAGCCGATCACGTTCGGCACGCACGGCCCAGTGCGGGAGCACTACGGCACCGCGCCCGGACTCTATCCCGAGCACGCGACAACGCTCGACTACGTCGTCGCCGCGGCGGCGGGTTGACTCACCGGGACACTGGGTGGCGCGCTGGAAGCGCGCGGGATCGACGCGAGCGGCGGCAAGTTGACCTCAGAGGCCGAAGGCGAGATCTACCTCGAAGACAAGGTCCTGGTGATCAAGAAGATCCACGTCCACTACACGCTGCGCGACTGTCCCGCCGACAAGCGCGAGGCGGCCGAGCGTGCGCACGCCCACCACGCCGCCCGATGCCCGGTGGCGAAGAGCATCGAGAAAGCGATCGAGATCTCAACCGACCTCGACCTCGCGTGAGGGGACCCGCGCGCGGGCGAACACGTCCTCGCTGACCAGGAAGCCGGCAAAGATCAGGACCAGGCCGAGGAACTCGCCGAGGAAGAAAGACCACGTGACGCCGAAGCGGTTGAGCCCGCTCGTCACCCCGGGGATGAACGCTCCGAGCGCGATGAGGATCGTCGCGGGCACACGCGAGTTGAGGCGGCCTGCGAGCAGCGCCGCGATGCCGGCCGGCAGCGAGGCGACGAAGTTGACGACGATCGCCAGCGCCATCAGGCGCGCCGGGAGGACGCGCTTCTTCGGCATGTAGACGTACGCGGAGTAGAGAGCGCCGAACACCAGGCACAGCGCGCCCGCGATGTTGAACGGCCCGGTCAGGACGCGGACGTAGCCGGGGAACGCTGAGCCGACGGGCACGTGCGTGCTGGGGTCGAGCGCGTAGCCGGGCGCCGCCAGCGGCGCGCTCAGGACGAGGTAGGCGACGGAGACCGATCCGACCAGCAGGACCGCCAGCGCGATGTGCGCCGCCAGCTGGCGGCGGGTCGCGGTGGCGACGATGATCGCCACGCCGCCGATCAGAGCGATCACGAATGTCACCGTGCCCGCGGTGCCGGCGTCGGGATAACGCGAGGAGTGGCTGAAGAGAAGCGAAAGCAGGCCGCCGAGCAGCACCGTCGCGCCGGCGAAGTAGCCGAAACGGGTCTTGGCCAGAAGGTAGATGGTCCCCAACCCGAGATACGCGGCGACGTAGAACGCGCCGACCAGGTACCACGTGCGGTAGAGCGCCTCGTGCCAGCCATACGCGCTGCCGATGAACTCGGTGCCGGCGCTGACGCCGTAGAACAGCAGCCCGACGCCCCAGACGAGCTGGAAGGCGCGGCGCCGCCGATTCCACTGGTCGAGCACGATGGCCGCGAAGACAAAGCTCAGGACCGACGAGCCAAGCGGCAGCACCGTGTTGAGCGCGCTCACGAGAAGGACTCTAGGGAATCTCAGGAAAGTCGGTGGGCCTATGCGGCCCAGCGCCGCTCTCCCCACCGTCGCCTGATCATCACCGGCCGGTCGGGCGGAATGAACTCGACACGCTCGCCCACCATCACCACCTGCCAATCGCCCTCGTGCACCAGTCGATGGTGGAAGTAGCAGAGCGGCAGCATCTTGCCGTGGTCGGTCCGTCCGCCGTCCTCCCAGAAGTCGAGATGGTGAGCCTGCGTCCAGTTGATCGGCCGGTCGCAGCCTGGTGCGGCGCAGGTTTTGTGTCTCGCTTTCAGCGCCCGCCACTGTGAGGGCTGCGCCGTCCGGTGCGCCCGACCCACGTCGATCACCATCGAGTCCGCCTTGAGGACCCGGTGCAAGGCGCCGTCGCACACGAGACGCCGCACAGTCTGGCTGGATATGGGAGTTCCGTTGCCCAGCTCCGAAGCCGCAGCGCCAAGCTCTCCCTTCAAGCCCTCGATCGTGGTATGGACGCTGACATGTGGCCGGACGCCATTGCGCTTCGGCAGCCTTCCCTCGTCCATCAAATGATGAGCAAGCTCGACCACCGCGTCGGCGCGACGTTGCTTCGGCGACCGGTAATCATCCTTGCCGAGCGGATGCGCCAGCGCATCGATCGCGGTCTTGAGCACCGCGCCGGAGCTGAGCTCGAGCCAACCGTCGATGCGATACATGTCGCCGCACTCGCTGATGAAGAGCTGCCGTCGCTCGTGAGCCTCCTCCACCTTGAGGTTGAAGCCGGCCGGGTCGACCGCGTGCCAGGTGCTGGCGGCGAGGCCGCTCAGGTCCTTGATCGAGAAGATGCGCCCGTTCTCGACCCAGGCCTCCTGGTCGATCGAGCCGCCGGCCTGTTCCACCCGCTCCTGCAGGTGACATATGACCGAAGCAGCCTGGAAGCCGATCTCGCCGCCCTGAAGCGCCTGGGCGACGCGAGGCATCTTCGCCAGCTGCGCGCCGACGCACAATCGGTCTGCAGCCGCGCTCTTTGACATCTGGCACTGCTTCGCCACCCACGTGACCGCGCTGTAGCCGGCCAGCTGGTAGTCGCCGCGGCGCTTGACCGCCGCCACTACGCGGCAGAGCTTGGCCTGGAGCCGGTCGACGAGCGACGAGAGCTCGCGCTCATCGATCAGGTCGTCGTCTTGAGCCTCCAGCTCAGCGATCGCCGCGCGGAGATTCTGCATGTTAGAATGATACCAAATAAATGTTTGGCTGTCAAGGGTTAACTGCCATCTTGCGAACTCATAAGCCTCCCAATCGCCCCACTTACACCCCTTCCCAGTAACCCTACTTACGTACAAGACGCCGGGACTTGAGCTCGTCGCGCGGCAGGGTCCCAACCGCCACCACCCGGCACTCCAACCGCACCCCGAGCGCCTGCCGCAGGTCCGCCATCAACCTCTCCCCAGAGAAAGACGGCGCCGCCTCGATCACCAGCGTCACCTCGTCCATCTCCCGCTCCCGCCGATGCTCGATCACGAACTCGCCGACGTCGCCGTACCGGCGCACGATGTCCTCGACCTGCGACGGAAAGAGGTTCACGCCGCGCACCGTGAACATGTCGTCGACCCGGCCCTGGATCCCGCCGACGATCTTCAGGAATGGGCTCCCGCACGAGCACGGCTCCCGCGACGCGACCACCCGGTCGCCGGTCCTGTAGCGAATGAGCGGCATGCCCCAGCGCCCGAGGTTCGTGGCGATCAGCTCGCCGTCGTCCGCCACCTCGAAGATGAACTCCGACTCGATCAGGTGCACACCGTCGCGCGCCGAACAGCTGAACCCCGTCGGCCCAAGCTCGGTCATGCCCGTGTGGTCGAACGCCTCCGCCGAGTACGCGGCCTCGATCGCCGCCCGGGTCGACGGTATCGACCCGCCCGGCTCGCCGGCGTGGATCGTCTTTCTGATCCCCGCCGCCGAGATGTTCACGCCGATCTTCTCCGCCACCCCCGCAAGCCGCAGCGCGTAGGTCGGCGTCGACAGAAGGACCGTCGCCCCGATGTCGAGCATGTTGCGCACGCGCTGCTCGCTCGTCATCGCGCCACCCGAAACGCACATCGCGCCGATCCGCTGCGCCCCGCCGAACGCCGACCAGAACCCGATGAACGGGCCAAACGAGAACGCGAAGAACACGCGGTCCGCGGCTTCGACGCCGGCCGCGACGTACACGTGCTCCGCCCAGATCCGCTCCCACCACTCCCACGACTCCTCGGTGTCGAGCCACCGCAGCGGCTGGTCGCCGCTCGACCCGGACGTCTGGTGCAGGCGCACGTAACGATCGACCGCGTGAGTGAGGTTGGTCCCGAACGGCGGGTGGGCGGCCTGGTCGTCGAGCAGCTCCGACTTGGCCGTCAGCGGCAAGCGCTCGAAGTCGTCCCAACCGCTGACGCCGTGAAGTCGCGAGCGCCAGAACGCGTTGGTGGCCAGGACCTGCGTGAGGCCGGCTCGGAGCCTGGCGAGCTGCAGCGCACGCAGCTCGTCGACTCCGGCCGGGCTAGTCGCGGACGGCTCTGTCCCCGATCTCAAGCGCCGAATCGAGGATCTCGTAGCCCTCTTCGAGCTCGGCCTCGGTGATGCACAGGGGCGGGTTGGTCATGACGGTGTTCCAGCGGACGAACGTGTGCATGCCGCCTTCGACCAGGGCGGCCGCGATCGCCTTCATCTCGGGCGAGGTTCCGTTGAAGGGCGCGAGCGGCTCCAGGGTCTGGCGGTCGCGCACCAGCTCGAGGCACCCGAAGAGACCGATCGAGCGCGCCGCGCCGATGCACGGATGGCGCTCGCGCAGCCGGCGGTGGATGCGCGCCAGCACCTCGCCCATGCGCCGTGAGTTGCCGACCATGTCGTCCTCTTCGTACGCCTGGATCGCGCCCAGCGCCGCCGCGCACCCGAGCGGGTGGCTGTTGTAGGTCAGGCCGCCGTAGAAGACGTGGTCGTCGAAGTAGGCCGCGACCGCGGGCCGCATCCCGACCGCGCCGAGCGGCACATAAGAAGAGGTAAGGCCCTTGGCCATCGTGATCATGTCCGGCACCACGCCCCAGTGGTCGACGGCGAACCACCGGCCGGTGCGCCCGAAGCCCGTCATGACCTCGTCGCACACCATCAGGATCCCGTGGCGGTCGCAGATCGTGCGGACGCCCTGGAGGTAGCCGTCCGGCGGCACCAGGATGCCGTTGGTGCCTGGGATCGGCTCGAGGATGAACGCCGCGATCGTCGAAGGGCCCTCGAGCTGAATGGTCTCCTCGAGGTCGGCCAGCGACTCCTCGACCGTGTCCCATCCGCGCTGGATGCCGTGGTAGGGGTCGAGCACGTGGACCACGCCGCCGCCGCCGCCGAACTCGTTCGGCCAGCGCCGCGGATCGCCCGTGGCCGCGACCGCGCCCGCGGTCGAGCCGTGGTAGGAGCGGTAGCGGGCCAGGATCTTCCGCCGGCCGGTGACGACCCGCGCGATCTTGATCGCGTTCTCGTTGGCGTCCGCGCCACTGAGCGTGAAAAAGACCTTGTCGATGTCGCCCGGCAGCAGCTCCGCGAGCTTGGCGCCCAGGCGCGCGCGCACCTCGGTCGCCATGAACGGGCTGATGTACGGCAGCTGCTCCGCCTGGCGCTTGATCGCGTCGATGATCCGGCGGTCGCCGTGGCCGGCGTTGACGCACATCAGCTGGCTGTTGAAGTCGAGGAAGCGCCTGCCGTCGGCGCTCTCGAAGTGGACGCCCGACGCGCCGGCGACGGGCAGTGGCTTGAGGCCTGACTGCGCGGACCAGTCGTACAACGTGTGGCGCAGGCAGAGCTCGGTGATCTCCTCCGCGCTGAGGGCCTTCACGGCCTCCATGACCACGCTCGAATCCTATGTCAGATGCCTCTTTGACATTGGCTCCCACCGGTGCTTTCATGAGCGCGGGCCGGTCCGTCTTTTTCTGGGAGGAGGGGTATGTTTCCCGCCGCTTTCGACTATCGCGCTCCCACCAGCCTCGACGAGGCGCTGGCCATCCTGAAAGAACGTGGCGACGAGGCCAAGGTGATGGCCGGCGGCCAGAGCCTCATCCCGCTGCTCAAGCTTCGCTTCAGCCGCCCCGAGCTGGTCGTCGACATCGCCCGCATCGGGGGTCTGAACACCATCAGGCGCGACGACGGCCACGTCGTCATCGGCGCTCTCGCCAGGCATGTCGACGTCGAGCGCAGCGAGGAGCTGGCGCGGTCTGCGCCGATGATGGTCGAGGCCGCCCACTGGATCGCCGACCCGCTGGTGCGGAACCGTGGCACGCTCGTCGGCTCGATCTGCCATGCCGACCCGGCCGGCGACTGGGGGTCGGTGGTCCTGGCCATGCACGCGGACGTCGTCGCCCGCTCCAGCAACGGCGAGCGTGTGATCCACGCGTCCGAGTTCTTCAAGGGCCCCCTCGAGACCGCGCTGAAGCCTGACGAGGTCGTGACCGAGGTCCGCATCCCGGTCGGCAAGGGGCGCGGCGGGGGCGCCTACCTCAAGCTCGAGCGCAAGGTCGGTGACTTCGCCACCGTCGCGGTGGCGGTCCACCTGCACCTCGAGGGCGACAGGATCGAGACCGCCGGCATCGGCCTCACGTCGGTCGGCCCCACCAACATCAAGGCGACCGAGGCCGAGAAGGCCCTGCGCGGCAATGCGCCTTCCGACGAGGTGATCGCCGAGGCGGCCCGGCTGGCCGCGGACGTGGCGGAGCCGAAGGACGACATTCGCGGCACGGCCGCATATAAGAAGGACATGGTTCGGATCTTCGTCCAGCGCGGTCTGAAGACCGCCGTCGCGCGCGCGAAGGAGGGACGGGCGTGAAAGTCGAAATGAAAGTCAACGGCACCGCGCGCACGGGCGACGTCGAGCCGCGCGTGCTTCTCGTCGACTTCCTCCGCTCCAACCTGCGGCTGACCGGGACGCACATCGGCTGCGACACCTCGAGCTGCGGCGCGTGCACGGTGCTGCTGGATGGCGAGCCGGTGAAGTCGTGCACCATGCTGGCGGTCCAGGCCGACGGCCGCAGCATCACCACCGTCGAGGGGCTGGCCACGGCGGCCGGGCTGTCGCCCATGCAGGATGGGTTCCACCAGGAGCACGGCCTGCAGTGCGGGTTCTGCACGCCCGGCATGATGCTGGTCGGCACCGCGCTGCTCGAGCACAACCCCGACCCGACGGACGACGAGATCCGGTGGGCGATCAGCGGCAACATCTGTCGCTGCACCGGCTACATGAACATCGTCAAAGCGATCCAGCACGCCGCGCGGGCGCGCCAGACAGCCGCGGCGGCGCCGCGGGAAACGGCGGCCGCGGCCGCCGGAGGCGAGTAGCGATGGCAACGCAGGTCCACATGCACGGCCGGATCGGGGAGCCGATCAAGCGCAAGGAGGACGGCCGCTTCATCCGCGGCAAGGGCAACTACCTGGACGACATCGAGCTGCCCGGCATGCTGCACATGGCGATCCTCCGCAGCCCATACGCCCACGCCCGCATCAAGTCCGTGGACACCGCCGCGGCGTCGGCGATGCCGGGCGTGATCGCGGTGGTCACCGGTGAGCTGATGGCGCAGCACAAGCTCGCGTGGATGCCCACGCTCAGCTACGACACGCAGGCGGTGCTCGCCACCGACAAGGTGCGGTTCCAGGGCCAGGAGGTCGCCGCGGTGGTCGCGGAGACGCTCTACCAGGCCGAGGACGCACGCGACGCGATCGTCGTCGACTACGACGGCCTGCCCGTGGTGACCAGCCCGCAGCAGGCCAAGGAGGCCGGAGCGGCGCTCATCCGCGACGACAAGGAAGGGCAGAAGGACAACCACATCTACCACTGGGAGGCTGGGAACCAGGAGACGACGCAGGCCGCCTTCGCCAGGGCGGACAAGGTGATCCGGCTGCAGACCTTCTATCCACGCTGCCACCCGGCGCCGCTGGAGACGTGCGGGTGCATCGCCGACGTCAACGGCGCCACCGGCAAGGCCACGATCTATATGACGAGCCAGGCGCCGCACGCGATCCGCACAGTGTTCGCGCTGGTCACCGGCCTGCCAGAGCAGAACATCCGCGTGATCTCCCCCGACATCGGCGGCGGATTCGGCAACAAGGTCCCGGTCTACCCGGGGTACGTGGTCGCGACCGCGGCCAGCCTGCTAATCGGCCGGCCGGTGAAGTGGGTCGAGGACCGGACCGAGAACCTGATCTCGACCGGCTACGCGCGCGACTTCCACATGACGGGCGACCTCGCCCTCGACAAGGACGGAAAGATGCTCGCGCTGCGCGTCCACCTCGACAGCGACAACGGCGCGTTCTTCGCCGACGCGCAGCCGACGAAGTTCAAGGCCGGGCTTTTCCACATCGTCACCGGCTCGTACGACATCCCGACCGCACACGTGACCGCCGACGGCTATTACACGAACAAGGCGCCGGGCGGCGTTGCCTACCGCTGCTCATTCCGGGTCACCGAGGCGAGCTACCTGATCGAGCGCCTCGTCACCAACGCCGCGATCGAGCTTGGCATCGACCAGGCCGAGTTCCGCAAGCAGAACTTCATCAAGGCGGAGCAGTTTCCGTACGAGTCCGCGACGGGCTGGGTCTATGACAGCGGCGACTATCACAAGGCGATGGACGTCGCCCTCGAGCAGCTCGACTACGACGCGATGCGCAAGGACGTGGAGGCGCGGCGCAAGAAGGGCGAGGTCACCGGGATCGGCATCGCGAGCTTCACCGAGGTGGTGGGGGCGGGGCACGGCGCGGACTTCGACATCCTGGGCCTGCGCATGTTCGACAGCGCCGAGCTGCGGGTCCACCCGACCGGCAAGGCGCTGCTCCGGATGGGCACCAAATCGCAGGGCCAGGGGCACGAGACGACGTTTGCCCAGATCGTGACCGAGGAGCTGGGCATCCCCGCCGCCGACGTGGCGGTCGAGGAGGGCGACACCGACACGGCGCCCTATGGCCTCGGCACGTACGCGTCGCGGAGCACGCCCGTCGCCGGCGCGGCCACCGCGATGGTGGCGCGCAAGCTGCGCGACAAGGGGCGCAAGATCGCCGCCCACCTTCTCGAGGCGGCCGAGGAGGACCTCGAGTGGGAGAACGGCAGGTTCTTCGTCAAGGGCTCGCCGGACAGGGCGAAGACGATCCAGGAGATCGCGTTCGCCGCCTACACCAACGTCCCCGAGGGGATGGAGGCAGGGCTGGAGGGCGTGCACTACTACGACCCCCCGAATATGACCTTCCCGTTCGGCACCTACGCGGTCGTCGTCGACGTCGACAAGGGCACCGGCCAGGTCAAGGTGCGCCGCGTGGTCGCGGTCGACGACTGCGGCGTCCGCATCAACCCGATGATCGTCGAGGGTCAGATCCACGGCGGCCTGGCCGAGGGCTACGGCATCGCCTTCATGGAGCTCATCACCTTCGACGCCGAGGGCAACTGCATCGGCTCCAACTTCACTGACTACCTGCTGCCTACAGCGGTGGAGACCCCGCGGTTCGAGCTTGGGCAGACGGTCACGCCGTCGCCGCACCACCCGCTGGGGGCGAAGGGCGTCGGCGAGTCGCCAACCGTGGGCTCGCCCGCGGCCTACGTGAACGCAGTCATCGACGCGCTGTCGCCGTACGGTGTGACCAACATCGACATGCCGGTCACGTCGGACAAGGTCTGGGCGGCCCTGCGCGCGGCTGGTGTCACGGAATGACGCCGAGAGATTGGGGGCCCAAGATCCGGCGGCATTTCCGGGATGCCAGCCGAATGAATGGAGTCAACGAATAGGCGAAGACGTACTCGACCTGCTGAAGGAGTTCGAGGCCTCGGGCACTCCGTGTGCCCTGGCCACGGTGGTCCGCGTCGAGCCGCCGGCTTCGGCGCGCCCGGGCGACAAGGCGGTGATCACGGCCGACGGACGGCTGCGTGGGTGGATCGGCGGCAGCTGCTCGGAGCCGGTCGTGCGCCGGGAGGCGCTGCGGGCGCTGTCTGACGGCGCGCCACAGCTGGTCCACATCGTCGGCGGGGACGAGGTGAAGCAGTCGCGCAAGGGCGGCGAGCTGATGATCGCGACCACGTGTCCGAGCGGCGGCTCGCTCGACATCTTCATCGAGCCACGCGTGCCCAAACCTCTGCTGCTCGTGTTCGGGGACTCACCCGCCGCCACGACCCTGGTGAAGCTGGCCGAGCTGACCGGCTTTCGCGCCCGTGCGGTCGCTCAGGCGGACCTCGGGTCGTTCGAGCTGCCCGCCGGGGGCCGGCACGCGGTCGTGGCCACGATGGGCCACTACGACGAGGACGCCCTGGAGGCCGCCCTGGCCTACCCCGATCTCGACGTCAGCTTGATCGCCAGCAAGCGGCGGGCGGCGGCGGTCCGGGCCGAGCTGACGCGGCGCGGGCTGGACGAGCAGACCCTGGCGAGGGTGCGCACGCCGGCGGGCAAGGTGCGCGGCGGCACGCAGGAGGAGATCGCGCTGCTCGCCCTGGCGGAGATCGTCGCCGACCGGCGCCGGCGAGGCGCCGCGGCGCCCGCGGTCGAGACCGCACCGGTCACGTTCGTCACCGACCCGGTGTGTGGCATGACCGTCGACCCGCTGACGTCGCCACACAAGACCGAGTTCGGCGGCGTCACGTACTGGTTCTGCGGCGCGGGGTGCCTGGCGGCCTTTGCGAAGGAGCCCGAACGCTACGCGCGGGCCGTGGAGGCGTAGCCGCCCGACCTAGCTGCCCGAGTCGCTCCCGCCCAGGACGTCGCCCGCTCGCAGCCGCTCGAGGTTCTGCATCCGTGCCTCTGCGCGGGCGCCGAGCTTGGCCAGCACCGCCGCGACCAGCGCCTCGACCACCGCCATCGCCCCGACGAGCGAGTCAAAGGGGCCGATCGTCTCCACGCTGGTCACCAGCACCTGGCGCGCGAACGCCGACGCCGGCGAGAGCCACTGGTCGGTGAAGAGGACGACGTCGCAGCCGCGCGCGGAGGCGACCCGCGCCGACTCGATGGTGTCCGTCTGGTAGCGGCGGTAGTCGAAGACGACGAGCACGTCGGTCTTGCGCATGTCTATCAGCTGCTGCGCGGGCGCGCTGCGCTCCGAGTCGACCAGCCCGATCCCCGGGCGCAGAAGGTGAAGCTGCGCCGCAAGGTAGCGGGCGAGAGGCGCGCTGACGCGGCCGCCCAGGACCTGGACTCGCCGGCGGACGTCGGCGAGAAGGTCGATCGCCTCTTTGAGGTCGCGCTCGGAGAGGAGGTCGAGCGTCGCCTGGAGGTTGCGGGCGGACACGTCCAGCGCGGTCTTCACCGCGCTGTCGCGCTTAGGCTCGTCCCGGTAGCGCTCGAGCGGCGAGCTCAGTCGGGCCTGGACCTCGTGGCGGAGGTTCTCCTGGAACTCGGGATAGCCCCGAAACCCCAGCTTGCTGATGAACCGGGTCACCGTCGGAGGGCTCACACCCGCCCGGTCGGCGAACCTGGCCACGCTTTCCAGGCCGGCGATCGGGTAGGAGGCCAGGAGAACCCTGGCCAGCCGGCGCTCGGCCGGGCTGAGGGAGTCGAGGTGCTGGCGCACGACCTCGCCGACGCGGGCGGGCATCGCGTCTCGCCCTGTGACATTTGTTACATCGGGCTCCAATCCCGGCCTCCCAGAACCATCCTTGACATCAGGCTAGGGTGCTGATAGCTTCGCCCCAGTTCCGTCGGTAGGAAGGCTACTAGGGAGGGGCGCTTTATGGCGGTCCAGGCTCAATCGGACGTCGAGACACTTCACCGCCTGGGCTACGCCCAGGAGCTGCGTCGCCGGATGAGCGGCTTTTCGAACTTTGCGGTCTCTTTCACGATCATCTCGATTCTCTCCGGGTGTCTGACCCTTTACGGCTATGGGATGAACACCGGCGGCCCGATCATCATGAACATCGGCTGGCCGATCGTCGGGGTCATGGTCTTGATGGTGGGCCTGGCGATGGCGGAAGTGACATCGAGCTATCCCACCGCCGGTGGCCTCTACTACTGGGCCGCCAAGCTCGGCGGCAAGAATGGACCGACCTGGAGCTGGTTCACCGGCTGGTTCAACCTCCTGGGCCAGGTTGGCATCACGGCCGGCATCGACTTTGGACTGGCGCTGTTTGCGGACGCCTTGCTGAATGCTCTTTTCAACTACCCCACCGCGCCCATCTGGATCGTGCTGGTCTATACCGTCGTGCTCGCGGCTCACGCGCTGCTCAACACCTTCGGTGTCGGTCTCGTCGCCCTCCTCAACGACATCTCGGTCTGGTGGCACCTCATCGGCGTTGCCATCATCTTCGTGGTTCTGTTCTTTGCGCCTCCGCACCACCAGTCGATCTCCTACATCTTCACCGGCTTCGTCAACAACACAGGCTTTGGGAGCTCGATCTACGTTTTTCTGATCGGCCTCCTGCTCGCTCAATACACGTTCACCGGTTACGACGCGTCGGCGCACCTGACCGAAGAGACGCACAATCCCGCGGTCAGCGGTCCCCGGGGAATCGTGTGGTCGATCATCGTGTCGCTCATCGCAGGCTGGATCCTGCTGATCGCCGTCACCGGCGCCATCCAGAATTACGCCGCGGAGGCGAGCGCCACCACGCCCGGAGCCCAGATATTTCTCGACGCCGCAGGGCACAACCTGGGTCTGTTCCTGCTCTTCATCATCGTCGGCGCGCAGTTCTACTGCGGCATGTCGTCGGTGACGTCCAACTCACGCATGATCTACGCGTTCTCCCGGGACGGTGCGATGCCGGGCTCCGAGTTCTGGCACCGGATCAACCCCCGCACGAGGACTCCGACCAACTCGATCATCTTCGCCGCGGTTGGGGCGTGGATCCTCGGACTGCCTTATCTGTGGAGCCCCGTCGCGTATGCGGCGGTGACGTCCATCGCGGTGATCGGCCTCTACATCGCTTATGGAATCCCGATCCTGCTTCGGTTGCTTGCAGGTGAGAAGTTTCAGCGCGGTCCGTGGCACCTTGGCCGCTGGAGTTATCTCGTCGGCTGGATCGCAGTGGTCTGGATCGCATTTATCGCCATCCTGTTCGTCCTTCCGCAGGTGACTCCCGGCAACACGTTGACGACCTTCAACTACGCGATCGTTGCGGTGGCCGTGGTCGTCATCTACTCCGGCGGGTACTGGCTGCTGTCGGCCAAGAACTGGTTCAAGGGGCCGAAGGTGCAGGGCTCAGCTGAGGAGCTGGCCAAGATCGAATCCGAGCTCGAGGCAGTCGGCGCAGCGGTCGAGCCATTTGGAGCGGGTCAGTAGTAGGCTGGGTGTCCGAAAAGCCAAGGATCGGGATCACGGTCAGCCCCCGCCGGGGCGAGAAGTACTACGTGCCGTATTTGAAAGCGGTCGAAGCGGCGGGGGCCGAACCGGTAGAGCTCCCGCCCGGCACGCCGTCTCTGCCGGATCTCGACGGGCTCCTCCTGCCCGGCGGCTGGGACGTGGACCCGGCCTTCTATGGCGAGGCCAAGGACGAGAAGGTAGGGCCGATCGACCGCGAGCTCGACGAGACCGAGCTCAAGCTATTCCAGGAGGCGAGGGAGGCGGAGATCCCGGTCCTCGGGATCTGCCGCGGGCAGCAGGTCATCAACGTCGCGCTGGGCGGGTCGCTCGTCCAGCACCTGGAGCACCACGACGTCCGCGACCACGGGCGCAGCCACCTCGCGCACACGATCGAGGTAGACCCCGGCTCCGAGCTCGGCCACGCCGCCGGCGAGCACAAAATCCGGGTGAACAGCTTCCACCACCAGGCCATCCGCCGCCTCGCGCCGGGCCTGCACCAGACGGCGAAGGGCGAGGACGGCACGGTGGAGGGCGTCGAGTCGGACGACGGGCTTATCGTTGCGGTGCAGTGTCACCCGGAGGAGTTGACGACCGACCTGCCGTGGGCGCGCAGGCTCTTCGAGCGCTTCGTCGCCCGGGCGCGCGGCCGGCATACCTCACCTCGGTAGCGGGATGGCCGTGCTGACCAAGGAGCACCTCGCTCACCAGGTCGAGAACGGCGCCATCGACACCGTGCTTGTCGCCTTCACCGACATGCAGGGCCGCCTGATCGGCAAGCGCGTCGACGCCGAGTACTTCGTCGAGACCTCTTACCAGGGCGAGTCGACCGAGGGCTGCAACTACCTGCTGGCGGTCGACATGGAGATGGATCCAGTCCCCGGCTACGAGATGGCGAACTGGGAACGGGGCTACGGCGACTTCGACCTGGTGCCGGACTTCGACACGCTGCGCACCATCCCGTGGCTCGAGGCCACGGCGCTGGTGCTCTGCGACGTGGCCTGGCACGACGGCAAGCCGGTGCGGCCGTCGCCGCGCCAGGTGCTGCGCGCCCAGATCGAGAAGGCGCGCGCCCTTGGGTATGAGCCGATGTTCGGCTCTGAGCTCGAGTTTTTCCTCATGAAGGAGACCTACGCGGAGGCGCACGCCAAGCACTACACGGACCTCACGCCCTCGGTGCCCTACATCCTCGACTACCACATCCTCGCGACCACCTACGACGAGCCTTTCCTGCGCGCCGTCCGCAAAGGCATGAAGACCGCGGGCATCCCGGTCGAGAGCTCCAAGGGCGAGGCCTGGCCGGGTCAGCAGGAGATCAACTTCCGCTTCGCCGACGCGCTGACCATGGCGGACAACCACGCCGTCTACAAGAACGGGATCAAGGAGATGGCGCAGCAGCACGGCTGCTCGGTCACGTTCATGGCCAAGCCCAACCACACGTGGATCGGTTCGTCGTGCCACGTCCACTCGAGCCTGTGGAAGGACTCGCGCAACGCGTTCGACGGCGAATCGGCGGTCTTCAAGCAGTACCTCGCGGGCCACATCGCCTACGCGTCCGAGCTCGCGATCTTTCTCGCGCCCAACATCAACTCGTACAAGCGCTACGCCGCGGGCTCGTGGGCGCCCACGACCCTGGCCTGGGGACACGACAACCGCACGTGCGGCTTTCGCATCGTCGGACACGGCCAGCACCTGCGTACCGAGTCGCGGATTCCCGGCGCCGACGCGAATCCCTATCTCTGCTTTGCGGCGCTGCTGGCTGCCGGCCTGCGCGGCATCGAGGAGGAGCTGCCGCTCCCGCCCGAGTTCAAAGGCAACGCCTACGAGTCAGATGTCAAGCGCTTCCCGCACGCGCTTCGCGACGCCATCGCGTGCCTCGAGACCGGCAAGATGGCGCGCCAGGCCTTCGGCGACGACGTGATCGACCACTACCTGAACTACGCCCGCACCGAGCAGGCGCTGTTCGACAAGGTGGTCACGAACTACGAGCGCGAGCGGCTCTTCGAGCGTGGGTAACCGGCCCCAATGAACCGATTGGAAGGTAAGGTCGCCGTCATCACCGGCGCGGCCGGTGGTATAGGCCGCGAAGCGGCGCTCCTTTTCTCGTCTGAAGGCGCGAGCGTCTGCGTCGCCGACGTCGGCCGCGAGGCGGGGGAGAAGACGGCGTCCGAATGCCGCGAGGCGTTCTTCTTCGCCGCCGACGTCAGTGAGGGGGCCAGCGTGCGCGACATGTACGCGGCGACGGAGAAGCGCTACGGGCGGATCGACGTGCTCTACAACAACGCGGGCATCATGCCGGCCGACGACGACTCGATTCTCGTCACCGAGCCGGACGCGTGGGACCGCGTGCAGGCGGTCAACGCGAAGGGCGTGTACCTGTGCTGCAAGTACGGCATTCCTTACCTCTTGAAGGCGGGCGGGGGGTCGGTGATCAACGTCGCGTCCTTCGTCGCCCTGGTGGGCGCCGCCACGTCGCAGATCGCGTACACGGCGTCAAAGGGCGCGGTGCTGTCGATGAGCCGCGAGCTGGCGGTGCAGTTCGCGCGCCAGGGCGTGCGCGTGAACGCGCTGTGCCCGGGACCCGTCGAGACGCCGCTGCTGATGCGGATCTTCAACGAGGACCCGGGCGCCTATCAGCGGCGTCGGGTGCACCTGCCGATGGGGCGGCTGGCGAAGGCGAGGGAGATCGCCAACGCGGCGCTGTTCCTGGCGAGCGATGAGTCGAGCTACGTGAACGGCGCGACGTTCCTGGTCGACGGAGGCCTGACCGCGGCCTACGTAACACCCGAATAGCTAGTTCTCCCCCTCCCGCGCAGCGGGAGCAATCAGTTGGCGAAGCGCGCCGTGGCGCGCCGTCCTGACCGCGCCTGGCGCGCAGGGTCGGGGTGAGGGTTCTCCCTCTCTCGCGCAGCGGGAGCAATCAGTTGGGGAAGCGCGCCGTGGCGCGCCGTCCTGACCGCGCTTTGCGCGCAGGGTTGGGGTGATCGTCTCCCTCTCCCGCGTTAGCGGGAGAGGGTCGGGGTGAGGGTCCTCCCCTCTGGCGGCATCAATCCGGCCTGTTAAGAGCGTTGTCATTCGAACATTCGTTTGCGACGATGTCGGCATGGTCGAGCGCGAGTCAGCCGGCGAGGACATCGCCCGGGAGCTCATCCAGCTGCGGCAGTCCATCGACGAGCTGGAAGTTCAGTTCGCAGGGCTGGCCGTCGAGTTCGACAGGACGAGCTGGTGGGACTACGAAGGCTTCAACACCGCCGCTGACTGGATCCGTTTCAACTGCCACATGAACTCTCCCTCTGTGTGGAATGCGTTCGCGGTCGGCGCGAATGAACGTGAGATGCCCGCAACGATGGACGCGCTGCGCTCAGGCGAGATCGGGTACGCCCACGTCGCGACGATGGCGCGCACCGCCGCCGAGGTTGGCGGCGCCTTCGACGAAGATGTTCTGCTTCCCCTGGCGAAGGCGCACTCGCCGGGCAAGTTCTTCCACAAGTGCATCCACTACCGGCACTCGGTCGATGCGGCCGGATACGCGCGCGACCAGGAGAAGCTGGCCGAGCAGCGCGGGCTTCGCTTGAACACCGCTCAAGACGGATGCCTGCTCATCAGTGGGCTTCTCGACCCGGTCGGCGGCGCATCGGTGCGCACGGCGCTCGAGCCTCTTGCGCAACCGGGGGGCGATCATGACGATCGCAACCGCGAGCAGCGTTACGCCGACGCGCTGGTCGAGCTCGCCAGTGCGGGCAAGCCGGCCGAGCTGCAGGTCACCGCGACCATCGAGACGCTCAAGGGGATGGCGGGCGCGGCCGCCGCCGAGATGGAGTTCTCCCTGCCGATCTCGTCCGCGACGGTGCGGCGCATAGCCTGCGACTGCAACGTGACGCGCGTCCTGCTTAGCGAGGAGTCGACTGTGATCGACGTCGGCCGGTCGAAGCGGCTCGTCGACGGGGCGCTGCGTAAGGCACTCGCGATCCGGGACAAGCACTGCCAGTGGCCGGGGTGTGAGCGCCCGGCGTCGTGGTGCGACGGACATCACCTCGTGCACTGGGTCGATGGAGGCGAGACGAACCTCGACAACTGCCTGCTCCTGTGCAAGCGCCATCACCGCATGGTCCACGAAGTGGGATGGAAACTCGTGAAGGTCAACGGTCGGGTCGTCCCGATCGCGCCGACGGTCACGTTCGGACTTGCGCGCGGCCCAGACGGGTAACTCCGGTGGCCGGGCTGCGAGCGCTCGCCGTCGTGGTGCGACGGGCCCCCGTGTGCCCGAATGTCATCCGAGATGGTTGAGTGCGCTGCCCTGCCGTGCCGGGCGTCTGGGGTATTTGGGGGTCTCCCCGCGCCGCGGCGTGGGGCCACCCCTTAGACGGCCGGTACAATCGCTGCGCTTGGGGATGAAATGCGGCTGGCTGATCAGGGGCTAACCCTCAGCGACGTTGATCTTGGGAGCATCGACGCCGAATCCGACTACAAGCTCGAGGAATACTTCGTTACGACGCCTTATGTACGGACCGCAGTAAGCGGCCGGCGGAGGCTCTTTCTCGGATACAAGGGAAGCGGGAAGTCCGCGTTGTTCACCCAGCTGCCCCGACTGCTCCAGGGTGGTGAGTCGCCGGTCGAGGTTGTTGCGATTACTCCCGATCAGTACGCATGGGCTGCTCTAAAGGAGTACCGGGAGCAAGGCATCTTGCCCGAGCAAGCCCACACCAACGCGTGGAAGCTGACGCTCGCGGTCGAGGCAGCAGCGCGACTCGCGACCATGGACCGGAACTGGTCCGGCGATGCATCCGGGGCGATCGGCTCTCTGAAGGGTTTCTTGTCGCAGAACTACGGAACTGTTCAGCCAGGATTGCGCGAAACAGCGACTTCGATCCTCAAAGGTCTGCGCCAGTTCAATTTGTCAGCTTTCGGCTTCGGCGTTGGCTGGGAGCATCATGCGCCCGAACTGCCAGTCACGCCAACTGTTGCGAACGCGTTGTTCGACGCTCTGGCATTACCCCTCGCGGAGCAGGGTGTGACAGTCACGCTAGACAGACTCGACGATTCGTGGGACGGCTCAGCTGAGGCTCGGTCATTGCTGGTCGGTCTGCTGAAGGCGGCCAAGGACCTGAACGACCGAAATGCATCGGTGGCGCCAGGGCGTGGTCTTCGCGTGCTCACGTTCCTACGAACGGATATCTACGACACGCTGCGCTTCGACGATAAGGACAAGCACCGGCCCATCGAACAGCACATCAACTGGCGACCGGGGGAGCTGAAGGACATGCTTCAGCGACGTTTGCCGGCTGAGTTGACGGTGGATGAGCTCTTCGAGTCGGGTGACATGCGCGGTTCGATCAGCCCGTTTAACTACATCGTGAAGAGGACCTTCTTGCGCCCTCGTGAGGTGCTGCAATTCGTGAATGAGTGCATGAGAGTGGCCGGGCCGACCGCTACCGAGATTACGAAGGACGACATCCGGACCGCGGAAGAGCGCTATAGCCGATGGAAGGTCGACGACCTGAAGCAGGAATTCGCGAAGGTGTTTCCTGACTTCGATGAACTGCTCGAGTGCTTGCGGCAGGAGGTTCATCGATACGACTCCATTGATCAGATGAAGGCGCTGATTGAGGCAAAGGCGCCCAAGTTGGTAGAACGACATGGGATTCGTGCGCTCCTAGAGGTACTCCTGGAGTCGTCCGTAATCGGTGTTCGCATTGGTGACGCTGGATCCGCGCTGTTCAAGTCGGAGAACAGTGACCTGGTCCTTCCCACTACGGGAGCGGTCTACGTGCATCAGAGCGTTTACCGAGGCTTGAGAATCCGGGAAACGCGGAAGCACGCCGAGGCAGTCGATGCCGACACCGCGACCCAGGATCGGATAACGATCGAACTGTACGGACTGATGATGGAGGCGTTGCCGATTCAGGACTTGACGTTCCTGAACACCAAGCCCACGCCGCCTGACATCTTTCAGAACGCAGAGTTCGATGATTGCGCTAGGGGGCTAGGGTTGACGTTGGTGATCGATGAGGACGGGTCGACGACGTCGACGATAGCGAGGCCGAGTATTATTTCGCGCTCCCGTCTCGTCAGCAACAGGCGGCGCTACGTCAAGCTCCGTGACGACATGCTCGCGGTGCTTAGGACGAATGGCATGACCGTCACCGAGTACGAAACGGGCGAGAAGGCGGCGAAGCGAGCGGGAGCGAAAGCCCGTTCGTAGGCTGCCCGCCGGCGGTAAGGTCTCGGAACTGGCGACGACTCGGAGGCGCGGTCCGCAGGTGAGGCGCCCAGGCGCGCAGCGGGCCCTCCGACGTTACTGCGCTTCTAATGAACTGGACCGACTGGGAAAGCGGCGACACCAACCTCGACAACTGCCTCCTTCTCTGCAATCGCCATCACCGCATAGTTCACGAGCTCGCGTCGACGCTCGGGAGATCAACGGCCGGGTGTTCCCATCGCACCGACCGTCAGATTTGGAGTCGCGCGGGGCCCGGACGGGTAACCCTAGGCCGTATCTCCCGCCGTGCGCGGACTGGTTCTCGTGATCGCTTTCGCCGCCGTAGCCTGCGGTGGTTCCACCCCGTCGTCGACGGCGTCGCCGTCCGCACCCGCAGTCACTGCGAACGCGACCGTCGCGGTCGCCAATAACGCGAAGCTCGGCAAGATCCTGGTCGACGGCAGCGGCAGGACGCTGTATCTGTTCCAGAAGGACACGACCACCGCCTCGACCTGCTATGACGCATGCGCGACGTACTGGCCGCCGCTCCTCACCAAGGACGCGCCAAAGGCCGGCGCCGGCGTGACCGCGTCTCTCCTCGGGACGACCAAACGCAGTGACGGCACGCTCGAGGTCACGTACGCCGGCCATCCGCTGTACTACGTCATCACCGATCACAATCCCGGGGATGCTTCCGGACAGGCCGTCAACAACTTCGGCGCCGCCTGGTTCGTCCTCGGACCGGACGGCAAGAAGATCGGGGGCTGACCGCAGAAAAGGCATCCTCCGCGATGCGCTGGGCATCGCGATCGCGAGCGGCGCGTACGCGATCTCGTTCGGCGCCATATCCACAGCCGCGGGCCTGACCCTTCCCCAGACGTGCGCGCTGTCGATCCTGATGTTCACGGGCGCGTCGCAGTTCGCCCTTGTCGGTGTGGTTGGCGCGGGTGGGAGCGTGTGGGCGGGCGCGGCGGCGGCGGCGCTGCTGGGTTCGCGCAACGCCCTCTACGGCATTCGCCTGTCGTCGCTTCTGAACGTCCACGGGTGGCGCCGATTCGCGGCGTCGCAGTTCGTCATCGACGAGACGACCGCGATGGCGATCGCCCGGGACGAGCCGCCGCTCAGCCGCTACGCGTTCTGGGCGACGGGCGTCGCGTTGTTCCTCTTCTGGAACGCGGGCACGCTGATCGGCGCCCTCGCGACCCACGCACTCTCGAACCCGAAGGTGCTCGGCCTGGACGCCGCCCCGCCGGCCGCATTCCTGGCCCTGCTCGCACCGCGGCTACGTGCCAGGGAGCCGCTCGCGATCGCGTTCGCCGCGGCGGTGCTCGCGATCGCCGTCCTGCCTTTCGTCCCGGCGGGCGTGCCGCTCCTGGTCGTCGCCCTCCTGGTGACGCTGTTTGGAGTGCTGCGGAAGTGATCTGGGCCGGCGTCCTGGTCGCGTCGGTGTCCTGCTACGCGCTGAAGCTCGCGGGGCTGTCCCTGCCGCAGCGCTGGCTGCAGGACCCGCGCATCCAGCGCACCGTGCCGCTCATCCCCATCGCCCTGCTTGCGTCTCTTGTGGCGACGCAGACATTCTCGACGGGGCGACATCTCGTGCTCGACGTGCGGGCGGCGGCCCTTCTCGTGGCCATCGTCGCTGTCGTCCTCCGAGCGCCGTTCCTGGTCGTCGTCGCGGTGGCCGCAGCGACCGCCGCGCTCCTACGCGCCCTCCAGCCTTAGCGTCACCACCTGGAAGGGCCGGAAGTCCAGCTCCAACGACGTCTCGGCCCGCTCCCGCTCGAGCAGGTCGCAGAGCATGACCCTGGAGTGGGGCAGGTTCGTCGTGATCCTGGCTCGGCACGGTCGGCCCCATGCCTCATAGAGCCGCACGATCACCGCGTCCGAATCCTCGGCGCGCTTCATCGCCTCGACCCTTACCTGCGGCGTGTCCACCGCCATCAGCGACCGCGGAGTGCCGAGCAGGCTGTTGAGATCCTCGGCCGCCTCGATCACGCCGGCCTCCCGAAAGTCGCCGGGGTGCGGCATCAGGGCGTACGTGAAGCGATGCGTGCCCTGGTCGGCGTTCGGGTCCGGATGAGTCGGCGCGCGCAGCAAGGACATCCGCATCACCGAGTCGTGGATGTCGTAACCGTGCTTGGAGTCGCTCAGCAGCGCGACCCCGTAAGACCCGTCGCCCAGGTCCGCCCACCGCTGGGCGCAAACTTCGAACATCGCCCGCGCGCGGCTGTCGTCGAAATGCGTCGGCCGCGTGACGTGACCGAACTGGACCTCGTAAGTCGCCTCACGGGCGCTCACGGCGACCGGGAAGGCGACCTTCAGGATCTTGTGCTTCTCGTGCCAGTCGACCTCGGTGTCGAAGCGAAGAATGCGACCCGAAAGCGAGATGCGCTGTTGGACGATCGAGCCTGCCGGCACGAACGAGTCGCGGTGCTCGACGTCGAGGTCCCACGCGTCCCACCGAAGCGGTCTGTCGTCGTGCAGCTCGAGCACGTTCCCCGGGCCGCTGAGCACCTCCCGGCCCGCCTCCTTGTCCCAGATCGAGGTCACCACCCCCTCCTCGCCCAGCACGACGCGGAGGTATTCGTTCTCCGGCGGACCGTCTGAGGCGGTCGCCGGCTGTCGCTCGACCGCGCTCGCGCCGGACCTCTGAGCGATCGCTGTGGCGGCGCTGATCACCCGTTGCAGGTCCGCCTCCGCCTCCTCGTAGACCCAGTCGATGCTGGAGCCCGGGAGGATGTCGTGGAACTGGTTCAACAGCAGCGTCTTCCACAGCGCGTCCAGCTCGGCGCGCGGATAGTTGCGCGCCGCCCCCGCCGCCACCGACCACATCTCCGCCTCCCGCAGCGCCGTCTGCGCGCGGCGGTTCAGGTGCTTGGTCCGCGCCTGGGTCGTGTAGGTTCCCCGGTGCAGCTCGAAGTAGAGCTCGCCCGTGACCGTCGCCAGGTCGTTCGCCTCGGTCGAGGCCTGGTCGAAGAACTCGGTGGCGCGACCCATCGCCACGCCCATCGTGTGCGCCGACTCGATCATGTCCTCGGTCGGCCCGCCGCCCCCGTCGCCGAACCCGAACAGGTACAGCGATCGGCCTGAGCGATCCGCGTCCTTGAAGTTGCGCACGCTCGCCTCCAGCTCCGCGCGGCTGAAGTCGCCGTTGTAGGTGTCGGCCGGCGGGAAGTGCGTGAAGACGCGGGTGCCGTCGATCCCCTCCCACCAGAAGGTGTTGTGCTCCGGCTTGTTGGTGTCGTTCCACGACAGCTTCTGGGTGAGGAAGTAGTCGCAGCCCGACTCCTTGATCAGCTGCGGCAGGTTGCCGGGGTATCCGAAGACGTCAGGCAACCAGAGGATGCGGGTCTCGACCCCGAACTCTTCCATGAAGAACCTCTTGCCGTGCAGCAGCTGGCGGACGAGCGCCTCGCCCGAGGGCAGGTTGCAGTCTGCCTCGACCCACATCGCGCCGACGGGTTCCCACTGCCCGCTCGCGACCTTCTCTTTGATGCGGGCGTATAGATCCGGATACGACTCTTTGACCCAGGCGTACTGCGCCGGCTGCGAGCAGGCGAACACGTAGTCGGGGTGCGCGTCCATCAGCTCGACCTGCGTCGACCAGCTGCGCGCGCACTTGCGCCGCGCCTCGCGGAGCGGCCACTCCCACGCGGTGTCGATGTGCGCGTGACCGACAGCCGTGACGCGATGCGGTCCCGTGTCCAGCGGGCCGCCTGAGATCACCTCGGGATGCCAGAGCGCAAGCTTCGCCTGGCGCAGCACGAACGCGGGCTCGGGCGACTGGCGAAGGGCGATCATCGACGGCGCCGGCTCGTCTCCCTGCTCGGTGGCCCGCGGGTTGGCCGCGGCCTCGAGGTAGAAGTCAACGTCGCGACCCTCGATCGGCAGCCGGCGATGGTTGGGGTCGACGCCCCGCCACGGCCGCCCGTCCTTCCAGGCGAGCGCTTCGCACGTGAATCCGGTCGGGCCTGCGAAACCGAGGTCGAACTGCGCGACCACTCTGCGCCCGGCCCACTCCTCCGGCACCCGGCCGCGGACGCGGAACCACGTGGTGCTCCAGGGCGGACCCCAGCGCTCGCCGACGTGAAAGGGCTTGAACTCGCCGCGGACCGCGTCGGCGTACGGGATCGGCTCGCCGCGCACCTCGAACGCGGACAGCTCCAGGTTCAAGCGGGCCCTAGTGTGTGGCAATGCGAATCGAGGCGGTCCGCGAGGCGACGCCCGAGCTCCACGCGGCGCTGGCCCGCCTCCTGCCCAAGCTGAACCCAAACCTGCCGGTCCCGGACATGGCGCGCCTCGAGCGCCTGGTCGCGGACCCCGACGTCACCCTGCTCGTCGCCAAGGACGGCGAGGAGATCGTCGGCACGACCACCGTCATTGTGTACACAACGCCGTTCTGGATCAAGGCACGGCTCGACGAGGTCGTCGTCGACTCCTCCGCGCGAGGCACCGGTCTGGGCGAGGCGTTGGTGAAAGCAGCCCTGGACATCGGCCGCGAGAAAGGCGCGCAGGTCGCCGAGCTGCAGTCAGGTCGGGGTTCGAACCGCGACGCGGCGCACAGGCTCTACGAGCGGCTTGGTTTCAAGATCCGCGACTCGGACGTCATGCGGATCGTTCTTTAGCCGTCAACCTTTCGAGCCGGTCGACCATCGAAGCCAGCGTCGCGAACGCGGCCTCCACCGGCTCCGGGGACGTCATGTCGACGCCCGCCATCCGCAAGCCCTCCAGCGGATACATCGACCCGCCGCTCCTCAAGAATGCGAGATACGACTTCACCGCCTGGCGGTCGCCGTCCGCGACGCGCTGCACGAGGTGGTCGGCGGCCGCGATCCCGGTCGCGTACTGGTACACGTAGAAGTTCGAGTACAGGTGCGTGTGGAACTGCGCCCAGGTCGAGCCGACCCGGTCGCGGTCGCGCTCGCTCACGTCCACCTCGTCGCCGTACACCTCGAGCAGCAGGCCCGCCATCAAGCTGTTCAGCGCCTCGGCGGTCAGCGCCTCCCCACGCTCGACGCGCTCGTGCACCTCGAGCTCGAACCGCGCCAGCGAGGGCATGATGAAGAAGTAGCGGTAGAAGTTCGACATCGCCTCCTCGATCACAGCGACCTGGAGGGCGGGGTCGGTCTTGGTCGCCAGCAGGTGGCGGCGCGTGAGGGCCTGGTGCATGTTCGAGGCCACCTCGGCCTGGAACAACCCGTAGTTCGAGTAGACGAACGGCTGCGTGCCGCGGGTGTGGTACGAGTGCATCGAGTGCCCCAGCTCGTGCGCCAGGGTGCTCATCGAGTAGATGTCGTCGTTGTAGCTCATGAAGATGAATGGAGCGGTGTCCATCGCGCCGGTCGAGAAAGCGCCCATGCGCTTGCCCTTGTTCGGGTAAACGTCGACCCAGCGATCCTCGAGCGCCCCTTTGCGCATGACCCGCACGTACTCCTCGCCCAGCGGCGCCACGCCCTCGGCGATCCACTCCACCGCCTGGTCGTAAGGCACCTTGAGGACGTTCGGGCTCAGCTGGGCGCGCAGGTCGTACGGCTTGAGCACCTCCAGCCCCAGCGCCTCGCGCCGGATGCGCCAGTACCGGTGCCACGTGCCGACGTTGTCGCGGAACGTGCGCACGACGTTGTGGAAGACCTCGATCGGGATGTGGCCGGGCTCCAGTGCCGCGTGCAGCGAGGACTGGTAGCCGCGGGCGCGCGCGAAGAACACGTCGCGCTTGACGCCGCCGGCAATGCTCGCCGCCATCGTGTGACGCATCGCCAGGTGCTGGTCCGCGTAGGCCTCGAAGGCCGTGCGCCGGACCTCGCGGTCGGGGTTGGTGAGCAGGTTGGCGACCGTGCCCTGCGCCACCTCGTGCAGCTCGCCGTCGGCGCCGACGGCGGGAGCGAACTTCAGGTCGGTGTTGGCCAGCACCCCGTGCACTGAGAGCGCCGTCGCGAGAGGGTCCGAAGCCTGGGACAGCAGCTCCTCCACCTCGGAGCTGCGGATGTGCGTCTGCAGCTTCTCCAGGCGGTCGAAGTAGTGGCCGAGATGCGACAGCCGGGGCGAGGTCGCCACCCACTCGCGCAGCCTGGGCATGCCGATCGACAGCATCTCGGGGATGGCGAACGACGCGGCCGCGCTCAGCTGGGCCGCGACCGTGCGGGCGCGGTCGGTGCGAGCCGAGGCGAGCTGGTCGCCGACATCCACCGAGTAGGACATCGACGTGTACACGGCGACCCTGGCCATGAGCCGGTGGGCGCGCTCGTTCGCGTCGAACCAGTCGGCGAGCGCGTCTGGGCTGTCGCCGAGGTGGCCCTTGAACTCGGCCAGGTCGGGCAGGCTGGCCAGGATGGCCTCGACCGCCTTATCCCATCCGGACTCCTCGGGGAAGACGCTCTCCGCGTTCCAGGTGAACCGCTTGTCGACCTGGGACCGCGCGGGGAGCGACGAATTGGCCACCGCCGATTAGTAGCATGGTCTCGATGCCGCGTGCCAGGGCCAACGGGATGGAGCTCGAGTACGACTTCTTCGGCGCCCCCGATGACGCCCCGCTCCTCCTGATCAACGGCCTCGGCGCGCAGATGACCGGCTGGGACGAGGATCTCTGCCGGCTGCTCGTCGAGCGAGGGTTTCGGGTCATCCGCTTCGACAACCGCGATGTCGGGCTGTCGACGCGGCCGGATGAGCCGTACACGCTTGACGACATGGCCGGCGACGCGGCGGGCTTGCTGGACGCGCTGGGGATTCGCGCCGCGCATATCGTCGGCGCCTCCATGGGCGGCTTCATCGCCCAGCTCGTTGCGCTCAACCATCCCGAGCATGTTCTGTCACTGACTTCGATCATGTCCGGGCCCAACGGCGACGACCAGGTGCAGCCGACGGACGAGGCGTGGGCGCTGCTGCTCGCGCCCGCGCCCAAGACGCGTCAGGAGCGTATCGAGCAGGGCGTCCAGGCGAAGTGGAAGCTCCTCGGGCCGGCGGATCCGTTCGATGAGCCGTACGAGCGGACCCGAATCGCCGCGGCGATCGACCGGGCCTACAACCCCGCCGGCTTTGTCCGCCAGCTGCAGGCAACCGCCGCCGCGCCGGGGCGCCTGGAGCGCCTGCGGTCGCTTCACGTCCCGGCGCTCGTCATCCACGGCGACGCCGACATCCTCATCCCGGTCGAGAACGGCCGCAACGTCGCGGCCGCCATCCCGGGCGCGCGCCTGCTCGAGATCGAGGGCATGGGCCACGACGTGCCGCGGCGCGTATGGACGCAGGTCGCGGACGCTATCGCCAACCTCGCCCGGCAAGCCGCCACCTCCGCTTGCTGAACGGACTCAACCCGCTGATCGCGTTTCTGGCCGGTCTCGCCTCGTTCGTGTCGCCATGCGTGCTCCCGCTCGTCCCCGCGTACCTTGCCTACCTCGGTGGACGAAGGACCGGCACCGATTCCATCGCGATCGCGGGCGCCGCGTTCGTCGCGGGGCTGTCCTTGATCTTCATCCTCTTTTTCTACGTTTTCTCGCTCGCCGTGCAGCCCATCCGCGCGTTCGTCCCCGTCGTTGCGGGGACCGTCGTCATCGTCATGGCGCTGCAGGTCGCGGGCCTGATCCGGATCCCGTTCCTGTCGAGCGAGTACCGAGTGATGAAGACCGCGCCGCAAAGCGGCGGCGCCGCCGGCGGATTCCTGCTCGGGATGGGGTTTGCGAGCGGGTGGACGCCGTGCATCGGCGTCACCCTCAGCGCCGTCCTCAGCTCGGCGGTGACGGTGGGCACGACGCCGCAGGGCTTGAGCCTGATGATCGCGTACTGCCTGGGCCTCGGCCTGCCGTTCCTGGCCCTCGCGTTCGGCCTGGAGAACGCGAGGCCTCTGGTCGCCTACGTCAACGCCCACCGGCGGGCGATCGACCTGGCCTCCGCGGCGGTGCTGGTCGTGATGGGGGTGCTCCTGCTGACGAACCGGCTGACGTGGCTCTCGGCGGGCCTGGTGCAGCTCATCCCGTCGTGGCCGTCACCCAGCCTCTGAGCCCTCGGTGGTGCTCAGCCGTAGGCCCGGCGCGCGAAGACCATCGGCGCCACGCCCTCGTAGTGCTCGCCCGCGGTGACGAGCCCCACCAGGACCCAGTGGTCGCCCGCCTCGATCGTGTCGCGCAAAGCGCAGACGGCGTAGGCGGCGGTGTCGGCGCTCAGGATCGGACCGCCCACCTTGCTCTCCGGACGGCCCCACTCGAGGCCGTCGAACTTGTCGCTCAGCTTGGTGGCCATCCTGCGCGCGAGCGGCTCGCGACCCGCGGCGAGGATGTTGGCGGTGAAGCCTCCGGTGTGCTGGACGGCGGGGAGGGTGTTCGAGGTCTTGTCGATGCAGACGAGGGCGAGCGGAGGCTCGACGGACACCGCGCAGAAAGCGCTGACCGTGAGGCCGCGCGGGCGGCCGTCCTCGCCAAAGGCCGTCAGGACCACGACGCCGCTGGGGAAGCTGGACATGACCTCGCGAAACCGCCGCGCGTCGATCACGTGAGCCGCAGCTCGCGATCCACCGCGGCCATGACCGCTCCCGGGTCGGCCCACTGCCGCTTGAGGACCGTGGCCCCGGCGCCGTCCTCGACCTGGACGATGCCGGCGAGAATGTGAGCGGTCCGGACGGTGGCGGCGCCCCGCCGGGCGCTCTCGTCGAAGGCATGCTCGATCGCGAGCTTCACGGCCGTGGTCGGGATCAGCCGGATTTGAGCCGGGCCCCTTTTGAGCTGGTCGATGTCGGCCCGCAGCCGCATCTCGTCGACATGAAGTGCCTGCAGGGCGCGAAAGGCGGAGCCCGCGCCAACCCGCAGGAGACCGAGCAGCATGTGCTCAGTCCCGATGTAGCCGGATCCGGCGTCCTCGGCCTCCTGCTGGGCGCAGACGAGCGCTCGCTTGGCGTCCTGGCTGAACTTCTCGAAGGGGTATTCCGGCACCGCGAGTAGTTTGCTGCGCGCGTGACGCCAAACCCTGTAAAGAACACTTGTTTGTAGCCCTGGAAGCGTCTAACGTGTCTGACGTGGGGCAGGTTCTCGACGCTCTCGACCTCTTCTCCGCGCCGGCGCGCGAATGGTTCCGCGCCGCGTTCGCCGCGCCGACCGCCGTCCAGGAGCGCGGCTGGCGCGAGGTCGCGGCCGGCCGCCACGTGCTCATGGCCGCGCCCACCGGAAGCGGCAAGACCCTGGCCGCGTTCCTGTGGTGCCTCGACCGCCTCATCACGGAGCCAATGCCACCGGAGGCCGAGCGCTGTCGCGTCCTTTATGTGTCGCCGCTCAAGGCGCTCGCCCACGACGTCGACCGCAACCTGCGCTCGCCGCTGGTCGGCCTGCGCCGCCAGATCGAGGCGCAGGGGCAACGGGCGCCCGACATCCAGGTCGCGATCCGCACGGGCGACACTCCGACGGATGCGCGGCGCTCGATGGAGCGTCACCCGCCCGACATCCTGATCACGACCCCCGAGTCGCTGTTCCTGATCCTGACGAGCGCAGCGCGCAGGATCCTGGTGCCGGTCCGCTGGTTGATCGTCGACGAGATCCACTCCGTCGCGTCGACCAAGCGCGGCAGCCACCTTGCGCTGAGCCTCGAGCGGTTGTGCGAGATCACGAAGGTGGAGCCGCAGCGGATCGGGCTATCGGCGACGCAGCGACCGCTGGAGGAGGTGGGCCGCTTCCTTGGAGGGACCGGTCGCGAGGTGGCGATCGTCGACGCCGGCCGGCTGAAGACGATGGACATCTCGGTCCAGGTCCCGGTCGAGGACATGACGCGACTCAACGACCAGGACGAGGACGGCGCCAAGGGGCAGAACTCAATATGGCCGGCGATCTATCCCCGGCTGCTGGAATTGATCCGCGCCCATCGTTCGACGATCGTGTTCGTCAACTCGCGCCGGCTCGCGGAGCGCATCGCCGCGCGCATCAACGAGCTTGCCGAAGAGGACCTGGTGCGCGCACACCACGGTTCGATCGCGCGCGAGCAGCGCCTCCTGATCGAGGACCAGCTCAAGGCGGGGCAGCTGCGCGGGCTGGTGGCGACCTCGACGCTGGAGCTCGGCATCGACATGGGGGCGGTCGACCTCGTCCTCCAGATCGAGGCCCCACCCAGCGTGGCCGCGGGCATCCAGCGCGTTGGCCGAGCGGGCCACTCTGTCGGCGAAATCTCGCGAGGGGTGATCATCCCGAAGTTTCGCGGTGACCTGCTCGAGTCCGCGGCGGTTGTCGAGGGCATGCTCGAAGGCCGCATCGAGTCCACCGTCGTCCCGCGCAAGCCGCTCGACGTGCTCGCGCAGCACGTGGTCGCGATGTGCGCCATGGACGAGTGGGAGGTCGAGGCGCTCGGGCGCGTCGTCCGGCGCGCCTATCCGTACAGCGACCTCGGTCCACTCGCCTTCGAGTCGGTGCTGGACATGCTCAGCGGGCGCTACCCGTCCGACCAGTTCGTCGAGCTGCGGCCGCGGATCGTCTGGGACCGGGTGACCGGCAAGGTGCGCGGGCGCGCGGGGGCGCAGCGGCTTGCGGTCACCAACCCTGGCACGATCCCCGACCGCGGCCTCTACAGCGTGAACCTCGCCGAGGATGGGCGGCGTGTCGGTGAGCTCGACGAGGAGATGGTCTACGAGACCCGCGTCGGCGAGACCTTCGTCCTCGGCGCCTCGACCTGGCGGATCGTCGACATCACGCCGTCGCAGGTTCTTGTCACCCCGGCTCCCGGCGAGCCGGGCAAGATCGCGTTCTGGAAAGCGGACGCGCCGAGCCGGCCCGTCGAGCTCGGGGCGGCGCTCGGCAAGATGGTCCGCGAGCTGCGCGCCATGAGCCCTGACTCCGCGGCCCGGCGCTTGCGCGAGCGGGCCGGTTTCGACGACCTGGCGATCAAGAATCTCCTCACCTACCTCGACGACCAGGCGGCGGCCACGGGCTCGGTGCCCGACGACCGCACCGTGGTCGTCGAGCGATTCCGGGACGAGGTCGGCGACTGGCGCGTCTGCCTGCACACGCCGTTCGGCGGCCGCGTCCACGCGCCGCTTGCGATGGCGCTCGAAGCTCGCCTGCACGAGACGCTCGGGGTCGACGCGCGGGCGCTGTGGACCGACGATGGGATCGCGATGCACCTGCCGGAGGTCGAGTCGCCGCCCACTCTAGACCAGCTGATCCTCGACCCCGAAGAGGTGAACGCACTCGTCTCCGCTCAGCTGCCGGCCTCGGCGCTCTTCGCGTCGCGATTCCGTGAGAACGCCGCGCGGTCGCTGCTCCTTCCCAGGCGCAGGCCGGGACAGCGGACGCCGCTGTGGCAGCAGCGTATGCGCAGCGCGAACCTCCTCCAGGTCGCCGGGCAGTACGCGGACTTTCCGATCCTCGCCGAGACCTGGCGCGAGGTGATGAGCGATCACTTCGACATGCCCGCGCTGACGTCGCTGCTCCGGTCGATCCGCTCGCGCGAGGTCCGTGTGGTCTCGGTCGACACCGAGCGGGCGTCGCCGTTCGCGTCGTCGATCCTCTTTTCCTACGTCGCCGAGTACATGTACGAAGGCGACCAGCCGCTCGCCGAGCGGCGGGCCCAGGCCCTGACGCTCGACCGCGACCTGCTGGCCGAGCTCCTCGGGTCCGAGGACCTGCGCGAGCTGCTCGACCCGGAGGCGATCGCCGCGGTCGAGCTTGAGCTGCAGGGGTTGCTGCCGGAAAGATTTCCTCGCGACGTCGACGAGGCGCACGACCTGCTCGCGCGGCTGGGCGACCTGTCGGCCGAGGAAGCGCTGGCGCGAGGCGTGGGGGCCGGCTGGCTCGACGCCCTCGTCAAGGAACGCCGCGCGGTCGCGACCCGCATCGCGGGCCAGGAGCGATGGATCGCCGCCGAGGACGCGGGCCGTTATCGCGACGCGCTGGGCGCAAGCTTGCCGGTCGGACTGCCGGACGTCTTCCTCGAGCCGGGGCCTGCTCCACTCGAGTCGCTGGTCCGGCGGTACGCCCGCACCCACGTCCCGTTCGTCACCGCCGACGCCGCCAGGCGCTGGGGCCTTCCGGCGCAGGCCGTCGACGAGGTCCTGTCGCACCTCGCCGCGAGGGGCGACGTCGCGGCGGGCGAGTTTCGCAAGCTGGCGGAAGGCCGGGAGTACTGCCACCCCGACGTCCTGCGGACGCTCCGCCGGCGCTCGCTGGCGGCTCTGCGCCGCGAGGTCGAGTCGGTCCCGCAGGAGGCGCTCGCGCGGTTTCTTCCCGCCTGGCACGGAATCGGGGTTCGCGCCGGCGGGACGGACCGCCTGCTCGAGGTCGTCTTCCAGCTCCAGGGACTGGCGCTCCCCGCGTCGGTGATCGAACGCGACGTCATTGCGAGCCGCGTCGGCAACTACAACCCGCGGTTGCTCGACGAGCTCGTGTCGATGGGCGAGGTGGTGTGGGTGGGCCGCGGCTCGCTCGGTACGACTGACGGTCGGGTCGCCCTCTATCTACGCGGTGACGCGCCGCGACTGGTCAGCCCTCCGGCTGACGTCCCGCAGTCAGAGCTGCATGAGCGCATCCGCGCCCACCTGAAGTCGCGGGGCGCGAGCTTCTTCCGCGACCTCTACAACGCGTGCGGCGGCGGCGACGAAGAGGTGATGCTCGACGCCCTGTGGGACCTGGTCTGGGCGGGCGAGGTGACCAACGACACGTTCGCGCCGCTGCGCTTGCTCGGCCCGGCCGCGCGCCGGCCCGCGCGCAAGCCGCGCATGCCGCGGCTCATCCAGCCGCGCGCCACCGGGCGGTGGTCGCTGGTCGCCGACCTCGTGGGCGGCGGAGCGAACCCGACCGAGCGCCTGCACTCCGAGGCCGGCGTTCTCCTTCAGCGCCATGGGGTGCTCACCCGCGAAGCCGTCGTGGGTGAAAGCTGGCCTGGCGGCTTCGCGAGCCTGTACCCGGTGCTGCGTGCAATGGAGGAGTCAGGCCGGATCCGTCGCGGCTACTTCGTCGAAGGGTTGGGCGGTTCGCAGTTCGCGCTGCCGGGCGCGGTCGACCGCATTCGGTCGCTGCGCGACGGCGGTGGTGGCACGGTGGCACTCGCCGCGACGGACCCGGCAAACGCGTACGGGACGATCCTCGCCTGGCCGGAATCGGACGGGCGGATGAGCCGAGCGGCGGGCGCCTTCTGCGTCCTGGACGAGGGCAGGCTGGTGCTGTACCTGGAGCGCGGCGGCCGCTCGCTGCTGACCAACGGCGAGGTGCAGCCGGCCCATCTGCAGGCATTGATCGCGCTGGCGACGAGCGCTGGTAAGGTCGAGCTGCAGAAGGTGGACGGCGTGCCGGTGATGGAATCGCCGTTCAAGAACGCGCTTCGGGAGGCGGGATTCTCGGCGACCCACCGCAGCCTGGTCGCGTACGGTGCTAGAACGTAAGGCAACAGGAGGTAATCACATGCTGAAGATCAAGCGAGTCGGCACGGCGATCCCGGCCCAGGACGTCAAAAGGGCCCGCGCCTTCTACGAGCAGAAGCTGGGACTCAAACCCTCCCAGGAGACGCCCGACGGCGGCGCGATGTACATGGTCGGCGAGACGGGCTTCTTCGTCTTTTCAAGCGCGGGCAAGGCGTCAGGCACGCACACCCAGATGGCGCTCGACGTGGACGACGTCGAGGAGACGGCCCGCGAACTGAAGAGCAGAGGCGTCAAGCTCGAGGAGTACGACATGCCTGACTTCAAGACCCGCGATGGAATCACGGAGCTGCCCGACGGCAGCAAGGGCGCCTGGTTCAAGGACACGGAGGGCAACCTGATCGCGGTCGGATCGCTGGTCCCGGCCGCCACACGCAGCTAGCAACCGCGCGTACCGGCGGACCAGGTTGGCCGCCGGTACGATTACTCCCTCGTCGGGGAGTGGCGTAGCCCGGAAGCGCACCTGGCTGGGGGCCAGGGGGTCGCGGGTTCAAATCCCGCCTCCCCGACCAGATTTTCAGTTCAGACCTTTGCGCCAGTGGCCGAATTCGGCGCGAATTCGAGGGCCTCACTGTTTCAGCCGTGCGCGTTTGATCCCGATCGAGCCTGCGAAAGGGGGTTCGTGTATCGCTTCATGTAGTGATCCGAGAATCGAAGGTCTCGACAAGGCGAACATTTTCGACAGCAAGCCTGCTCGCCTTTCTCCTGGCGGAGAGCTTTAAGCGGAGAGCTTTAAGCGGTGATTAGAGGGTTCTTGCGCGCTTCGGCGTACAGGGTCTCGGGAGCTAGGTCTGCACCGTTACGCCATACCACGGTCGCCGCTTCTGGATCGACTTTGACCTTGGCGAGGTCGACGTCCCCGGCAGTCCCGTCGTCGAAAAGGAGTCTGAGTCTGTGGTCGCCGATCACGGCCGCACCGACCACGGCTGGCAAGTAGGATCGCTAAGCATCTGTAGTAGTCGTGTAGTAGTTCCGCGCCGCGACCACCTCAACTCGCAAAGGCGGCGCACCATGAATCGGCCCGTCGCCAGTACGTTCGATGAAGGGTCTGGAAATGTCCAGCAGCCCTCACCGGCGTCTCCAACAACTACGACCCGCTTGCGATCACCTGGCCCGAATATGTCCCAGCAAACGTCGCCGGCCCGGTGGCGGCCCCGGCAGCTGTCCCCTCGACGTGGATTTGGGACAGAGCGCTCGCTCCGTCGGTGACGACGAAGTCAGCGGCGATCGCGGAGAACGTTCCCGAAATGCTGGCGCTCAGAATCGCCGTTCCTGATGCTCCCGCGACGGAGCCGCTGAAGAGCCCACTGTCCCGAGCGTTGATCGTGCCGTCGGGGTGAATCACAAGTTGGCCCGTGCCGACTCGCGTTCCGCTCATGGTCCCACTGAAAATCTCGTTGAAAGTAAAGGAAATGAACGTGTTGCCGTCTGCGGATCGGGTCGCAAACGGCGAAATCGTGGCGTTGAAGGTTCCGCTCAGAGGCGTCGGCGGGGATGCGTAAGCGGTAGGCGCAAGGACGGCCAAGAAGAGGGCGACTCCGAAAGCTACAGTTGCCGATTTCCAAGGCATCCGCATGACACTCTCCTCTCGATTCGCTGACCTGATCCGACTCCCGGAGGATTGGACCACCGGGGTGGGCACTCCGGTCGCTGGACCGGTGTGCTGGTGTGGCCACGTTAGGTACCACCTCCCCGCTGTCGCATGCGTAGAACTACGCGTTTTTCGAGTAGTTTGTCCGCTGATGGCGCTGGGCGATTACGGGTTTGGGGCGCCCTTCGTGGGCAGGTCGCGCGAGCTTGAGCAGGTAGCGCGCCTGTTCAACGACAGCCGGCTCGTGACTCTGACGGGTACGGGTGGCGTGGGCAAAACGCGTCTAGCCCTTGAGGCGGCTTCGCAGAACGCGGCTCGCTTTCCGGCAGGTCTCTTCGTATGTGACCTCGCGCCCATCGCGGACCCTGGGGCAGCGGAGGCGGCTGTCGCCGCGGCTCTCGGCTTGCCGCCCGACGTGCGCGGCAACCTAGGCCAGCTTGCGGGCCGGCAGCTCGGCGAGGGCTCCGCGCTCCTCCTCGTCGACAACTGCGAGCACGTCAAGGCCAGTGTGGCAGTCACGCTCCGAGTCATCCTGGAGGCGGCGCCGGGACTGCGCGTCTTGGCGACAAGTCGAGAGCGTCTGCGGGTGGCAGGCGAGGCTGCATGGACGGTCCCACCGCTGAGTCCGGACGAGGCGTTGCAGCTACTCGTACTCCGCGCTGCCGAGGCCGACGCAGTGTTCGACGTGAGCCCGATCAACCAGGCGGCGCTGAAGGAAATCTGCGCACGACTGGAAGGGCTTCCGCTGGCCCTTGAACTAGTAGCTCCTCGCCTTGCCCTTCTGCCAGCCGCACAGGTGGCGGGCATGCTCGACGACTCGCTGAGCATCCTCAGTGGCGGCGAGGGCCCGGCGCGTCACCGCACGATGAGGGGTACTCTCGACTGGAGCGTCGCCTTACTCCGCCCTGCAGTACGCGCCGACCTCTGGCGCTTGGCCGTATTCCCCGCTCCGTTCGGGTTAGACGCCGCGGCGACAGTCCTCGACGCTTCGGAGGTCTCGGCGGTGGACCGCCTGACGACGCTGCGTGACGCATCGCTCGTGGCCGCGTCGACCGCAGGCCGTTCCGGCCGGTTCCGACTCCTCGAGCCGGTGCGCCAATACGCAGCCGAGCAGTTGGCCGATACCCGTGAAGAGGACACGGTGCGACGTCGCCATGCGCTCTATACGTTGCGTAGGGCCGAATGGATCGGCGCTCATGTGCTGGGAACTCCCGAACAGGAAGAGGCCTTGACGGCGTTCGCCGAGTTGCTGCCAGACATTCGCCAGGCCGTTGCCTGGGCCCTTGAGGCGGAGCCGGCGTGGGCGGCGCGAATGGTCGGTCATACGGGTTGGGCTTGGGAGATCACGAGTCGCCTCCGCGAAGGCGAGGCATTGGAACGGATCACACTCGAGGCTGCAACTGACGTGGCGGACCGCGCCCGCTTGCTGACCCGGCTCGCAAGCATCGCCTCGCGGCGGGGCGATCCTGCGGTCCTAGCCATCAGCGAGGCCGCCATAGCTGCGGCGAGAGCTACCGGCTCGCAGCGCGAACTAGGAATGGCGCTTGGCTTCGGCATCGACGCCCTAACGCCCGATAGCTCTGCCGCGGAGCGCGATAGGCTGGCGGCACAACTCGACGAGATCGCTCGCATCGCGGCCGAGACTGGCGATGCGGTGCTGCAGGGCTGTGAGCAGTTTTTTCGTGGAAATCTGTGTTCCCGCTCCGGTGACCTGGAAGAGGCTAGGGCTCGCTTTGAGGCGGCGACCGGCGATTTTCGGGCGCTGGGTGACAGATGGCTCATCACGCAGGCGACGCTCAACCTGGTCATGATCTGCCTTGCCCTCGGCGACAACCAGGCAGGACGAAAGCACCTGCGCCGCATACTGCAAGACGTCCTCGAACACCCCGACTGGGTGGCGACACCGATACTCCTGCTCCACGCTGCGCGGCTTGCTTCGCAGACCGGCCGACCCAAGGAAGCCCTTCGCCTTGTGGCGGCTCAACGCCGCCTACGAGATGAGCTCGGCGCGGTTCAGCGAGATACCTCCGAGATCGAACGGACGGCTCGCGCGGCATTCCGCAGACACGCCGAAGCGCAGGCCTGCCTGGCTGAGGGTACGCAGCTATCGGTAAACGACGCGCTCGCGCTCGCTCGCGATGTCATCGAGCAGCCTGCGCCCCGCCCGGACCGGCGCGTCACTCGGCGCGAGCTTGAGGTCGTACAGCTCATTGGTCGGGGCCGCTCGAATCGCGAGATCGCCGACCAGCTTCACGTGTCGGTGCGCACTGTGGAGGGCCATGTCGACCATGTCCGAAATAAGCTGGATCTCCGGTCACGTGTTGAGATTGCGACCTGGGCCGCGCAGCGGTCGCTGCTCGACTAAGTCAGTCCAAGAGCGCGCCTTTGCATCTGGTCTGCCTCATCGAGAACCAGGTTTGCCTTCAGCAGCGATTCGGCAGCGTGGTCTCCAAATCAGCGAGAGTGGCCGAAGTACATGAGCTCCCAGATGGCCTCGTCCTTATATGTCTCAACGAGCTCATCACCGTGATACCTCGAGATCTGCATGTCACCGACGAATCGCAGGTAGGCGCCGTCAAAGTGCATCAGCTTGGCAGCGATGCGCCTGAAGCCTTTGACGCTGTCCACCATTCGCTGCGTCGACAAATCGTGGCTGCGGGTGAAGGACACCACGTACCGATCGTTGCCATCCTGATACGTGTAGCGCGTTGTCGTCGCGACGGGCTTGCCCGTTTTTTCATCCGTAAAGATGCCTTCCCTCTCGAAGGTGACCTTCGCCGGGTCATCGCCAACGATGACGTTGTCGCGAGCGAGCATGAAGATTGGAATTGGCTCGAAACCGTACTTCTCGGCTGAGGTGATGTAGGAGGCGATGACCGAATAGTGCCCGGCCTGACCCCGAGCCCAGTACCAGTTGTGCACCACGCTCATCAGGCCGACGTTGCCCCAGTTGTGGTCGTGGTATCCGACCCCGGTTGCCTCGTGCTTCTCGCCGCTGATGGAGTACGAGACAGTCACGTCGCCTTGTGGCACCGAAGGAAGCCAGGCGAATTCCAGCTTCCGATCAGCACCGAACAGGATGTACCCGGTCGATGGACGCCAAGGCGGAACCTGACCCGTCAAAATGACATCGACCGAAATCTCGTCAGCAGTGGCCTGGATCCGATACTGGTGGAGATCACCGGTGAATCGGTTATCGCTGAGGCGCACATCGGCATGGTCTTTGGCGGCCGACCATTGGGCCGGCGTATAGCGCACCAGCTTCTCGTACAGGCGACCGTCGGGAAGTTCGAGGTTGAGTCGTAGCAGAGGTGACAACGGCTTCTGCGAATCGGCGATGTCCTTGTCCATGAAGGACACGACCAGCTTCGCTCCGTCGGCTAAATGGGCGTCGAAGTACCACCACTCGTAGGTGCCAACCGAGCCGTCTGTACGGGCGCCATCCTCCCAGGGTTCAATCTTTGTAGGCGACAGACCGAGACGCCTGTAGTCCTCGGGTGAACTCGCCATCACCGCCATCTTGTCCGCCATGGCTTCCTCCGTATCCCTGTCATTCATGTCTGACCGGCCCGAGTTGGACGTTTTCTTTCGTGCTTGTTCCGCCGGTGATCCTGACGCTGCGGCCGCCCGGCTGACCGTCGGTGGCCGCCTGAATCAACCGCGTCGCGACGTCCGCGCGCGAGATCTTCTGCGACATGCTCCAGTTGGCCCTTTCGGGAAGGACGGTTGATCCGGTGACCGGCCCGTCGCCAAGCATGCTGGCGTAGACGATCGTCCAGTCGAGGTCGCTGTGGCGGAGCAGCTGCTCGCCGGCGCTTTTGTCCTTGATGAGACCGGCCATGGCGATGCCGGTTGCCAGCCGGATCACAGGACTCATGCGATCCCGCTGAACGAGCCACGACGAGAGCACGACGACCCGCCGGACTCCCGTCTGGCGGGCGGCAGCGACGATCGCCGCGGTGGAATCCGCGATCACCGAACCACCGCCGCCGAGGGTGCTGATGACAGCGTCGGCGCCCTGCAATGCGACCGCCACGGACTCGAGGTCAGTCGCCGAGCCGGCGACCACGCGGAGGTTGGGTTGGCTGGTTGCAAGCTTCTCGGGGGAACGGAGGAGGGCGGTAACCATGTGGCCGGCGGCTAGTGCCTGCTCGACTACGAGGCGGCCGGTGCCGCCGGTGGCTCCGAGGACCAGGAGGTTCATCGATCTACTCCTTGACTCAAATTCCTGAAGTTGAAGCTTCAAGTGGCTACCCTTTTAGAAGAACTTGAAGCGTCAACTTATTCCGGATCCGGATTCCGCCAAGCCGTCGCGAAAGGTCCGATGGCTCAACAACCACGAGTGGAGCGCCTGGCTTCAGCTCACGGCCACGTTCACCCTGCTGCCGGCGGCGATCGATTCCCAGCTACAGCGCGAAGCCGGGATGAGTCACTTCGAGTTCAGCGTGTTGGCTGCGCTTTCCAGGCAGCCGGGCCGCCGCCTTCAAATCAAAGACCTCGCTGTGATCGCAAACGGTTCGCTGTCGCGGCTATCTCACGTGATCTCGCGCCTCGAGCGGCAGGGGTGGGTACGCCGGGTGAGCGGAACCAAGGGCCGCGCGACGAACGCTGAGTTGACTGATGACGGCTACACGAAACTCATGGAGGCTGGCCCGATCCACTTCCAGGAGGTTCGCAGACTCGTGTTCAACGTGCTGACGCCCGAGGAGGTGAAAGACCTGAGGCACGTGACCAGCCGCCTCAACGCCGGCCTGATCCCGGAGACGAATCTGGGACCGCTCGCGCGCAAGACCCGAACAAGCGCGCTGCGCCGATCGGGCTAGTGTCGGCTAAGGGAGCGACTCGAACGCCCTCGCGAGCTTGGCATCCTTTGAAGACGCGCGGCGCCGCCGCCGCGATGCCGCGCTCCTTGGCCGCAGCACCGGCTCAGAGCCGGCGCCCATTCGCGCCGCGCTGATCTGGAGGCGGCCGCAGCCTTCGCGTTGTCGACCCGTGATCATGCCGGTCGCGATGCGAATGAGGTCGAGGACGCCTCTCTCCGGTTCAATTTGAGAGTTCAAATAGTGTCCCCTCCCCCCGACTTTTTCAAGACCAAAGTTTCCTTATATGAACCGGCCAGGTTCATTCCTCAATGAGTCCGAGGCGACCGGTGCAATAACGCTGTCCGGCTTTTAGTCGTAATCCGCTGGTTGCAGCGGGGTCTGCGTCCACGACCACGACAGCCCCGCACCGGAGGCAACGTGCAGCTCGTCGTTGTCAAACCGAGCGTCAATGCCCGGAGTAAGACCCTCGGGCACGACGATCTCGCCAGGTGTGAGGTCGAAGTTGGGGCAGGACGCTTCGAACTCATCGAGCGGACCCGAGGCG